>Ga0137418_10004183_pt1 | contig 13256 bp, 8 predicted proteins | sample CZODoug3_1_2_16f_FD_122242 | JGI IMG/M metagenome (GOLD analysis project Ga0137418, IMG submission 122242) | Vadose zone soil fungal communities from Angelo Coast Range Reserve, California, USA - CZODoug3_1_2_16fungal (Hybrid Assembly) | ecosystem: Environmental > Terrestrial > Soil > Vadose...
TCGATTCCTGAAAGTCGCCGGAGATCTCGTCGCGGCAGCGGCTAAAGGGGCGAAGGGGGAGCATCCGCGGGTTGCAGCTTGCGGTGAATGTGCACCTACCTTGTGGGCGCAAGGTAAGCCGGATGCGGCGACTCAGCTCGAACACCTCTGGGACGAGATAGCCAAGACCCGCAACGTGGATATTCTGTGCGGGTATGTGTTGAAAAGCTCTCAACGCGAACAGGAAAGCCACATCTACGGGAGAATCTGCGCGGAACACTCCGCCGTCCTTACCCAGTGAACGGGTCGATCAAGCATCCTTAAACACTACGCCGCGACGCCCTTCCCTAGTGTACGCAACTCGGTTTCTGGAAGCATAAACTGCGTAAAGCCGCAATCTAAGCAAACCACGAGCTTTGGGTATACCATCACGGCGGGCTTGTCCAGACCTCTCCAACCGGGAAAATGAATGTTAATCTCCGCTACAAGCTCCGACTGGTTTTCTGACCGACACGATCTACAAGCCATCACCACTCTCTCCTACTTCAGACCGTTATTGAAGCACACTTCGATTAACAGAATGTGAATCCAGGCCGCAGGTAGCAATAGGCCAGACCCAAATCAAGTCGAAGGTTAGGGAAGTGACGTGGACCCAACAGTGACTTGAGGCACAGAAACCAGTACTTTGCCTCACATCCAGGTTTGTTTGGGCCAGCGCCGAACTGATTCCGGGACCAACGGTAGTCGGCTCCGCGATTTCGACACTCTTACCCAGTTGCACGTATGGAATCGCTTCCCGAACTGAGAGGCACACGAGCGTGGATCGTGGTACCACGCTTGGGTTGCGATTTGATTGAAAAGGTTCCCTTCACCAATTTCAGCCGCTCCTCCATGCTGATGAGGCCAAGCCCGCGACTCTTTTTTGCCGCTTCGCTGTCAAAGCCGGCACCGGAGTCGCTGACCGCGAGATGAATCTCATCCGACGTTCCCCACAATCGCACTTCGACGTGTTGTGCACCACTGTGTTTTGCCGAATTGTGGAGGGCCTCTTGCAGAACGCGGAAGAGGCAAAGAGAAATGTGCGGCGCCAACGGGCGGGGCAAATCGTGGCTTTTGAAATCAATCTCCGCCTTCGTCTGCTCCCCGAACTCTTGGCAGAAGCCTCTCATTGCGGCTGCTACGCCCAGATATTCCAGTTTTGACGAGTGCAACTCGTGCGACAAGGTTTGGATATCGGTTGCTATCTCGCTGGTCTGCTTCTGTAGTTCACCGATACGGCTGCGGACTTTCGGCAAATTGGGAGCGTCTTGTTGGAGTTGTTCTAACTCGACGGCCAACAGTGCGAGACGTTGGCCGATGTCGTCGTGAAGCTCTCTGGCGATCCGGGTGCGCTCCTGCTCCTGTGCTTCAATCAACCTGAGGCTCACGTTTGCGACGGCCGCTTCCGCCAGTTTGCGCTGCGTGATATCGATGAACGCGACCACTGCACCGACAACCTCTTGCCCTCGGCGCTGTGGATACGACCAGTATTCAGCGGCGAAACTTGTTCCATTAGCCCTCCATAGCACCTCGTCGTCAACGTGGGCTCCTTCTCCGGTTCGGAATGCCCGGAAAATTCGACACTCCTCCAAGGGGAACAACGTCCCGTCTGCACGAGTGTGATGAATCAAATCGTGCATATTCTTGCCAAGCAGTTCGTCAACGCGTGTGTACCCCAGAGCGCGAAGGCAGGATGGGTTACAGAATGTGCAGCGGCCTTCGAGGTCCATTCCATAGATGGCTTCGGCGGTCGAGTCGAGAAGGAGACGGAGTTTATCCTCACTCTCGCGAAGCGCCTCTTCCGCCAGCTTTCGTTCGGTAATATCCGCTACTATGCCTATCATCCGCGACATCCTGCCTTGCGCGTCGAAGAACGCCCGCCCGCTCTTCTCCAACCAGATTACAGCACCATCGGGGCGTAACACGCGGTAGCTAATCTTAGTAGTCGGGTTCTCGGGAGTAAGGTCGGCAATCGCGGCATTGAATTTTGCGCGGTCGTCAGGGTGGACTCGGGACGAGAATTGCTGATGGGTTTCGCTTGTCGGCACATCCGTCAAACCGAGGATATTCGCGTACTCCTCGGATCGCACGGTCACGTCCGTTGCTACGTCCCACTCATATGCGTACATCTTTCCGGCCTGAGCCGCCAGGCGTAGCCGTGCTTCGCTCTGACTCAGTGCCTCTTCCGCCCGCTTGCGCTCGGTGATGTCGGCCACCATTCCTATCACACGCAACATCCTGCCTTGCTCGTCGAAGAAGGCTCGCGCGCTTTTCTCCAACCAAACAACCGAACCGTCGGGACGCAACACGCGATAGCTAATCTGGGTAGTCGGGTTCTCGGGCCTAAGATGGTCAACCGAACCGGTAAACAGTTCGCGGTCGTTTGGATGGACTCTGGCCAATAGTTGCTGACGAGTAAGCTGCTTCGCCTCATCGCTGAAACCGAGGACATTCACGTGTTCCTCGGATCGCATGACCTTGTCGGTTGCAACGTCCCACTCGTAGGCATACATCTTTCCGGCCTGAGCCGCCAGACGAAACCGTTCTTCGCTCTTTCTTAGCGCCTCTTCGGTCCGCTTACGGTCAGTGATGTCCTGCAAAATACAAGCGACTCGATCGATGCCGGTGGCACCTTCGATGGGGAAGTACGATGCGAATACGTGCCTTTCGCCCAGCTCAGGATACGTGTATTTCATCTCGTATCTGACGACTCTACCTCGGAAACACTCATCCAATTTTTCCTTGACGCCGGCCTCAAACACCCCCTTGTTCAATACTTCGCTGGCTAAACGCCCCACGACTTGCTCCTTCGTCATATTCCGAAGGCTCAGAAACTTACGGTTCGCGATCAGGTAGCGGTATTCTCGGTCAACAACCGCGATCATCTCTTCGGAACCTTCCACGGCCTTCTCGTATTCTCGCAGCCTTTCCTCTGCCACCTTGCGTTCGGTGATATCCGCTACCATGCCTACAATCCGCAGCAGTTTGCCCTGTTCGTCGAAGTGCGCGCGACCGGTTCTCTCCACCCAAATCACACTACCGTCGGGACGTACCATTCGATGGCTGACTTGAAGGTGGGGCTTTTCAGCGCTAAGCGCAGCATCTGCGGCCAACAGTTTCCCTCGGTCGTCCGCGTGAACCTTAGCCAATATTTGCTGACCAGGAGTAAGGTGCGCCACCTTATCGATCCCAAGAATCTCGGCGCACTCTCCCGAGCGCACGATCACGTCGGTGGCAGCATCCCATTCATACACAAACATCTTTGCGGCCTGAGCCGCCAAACGAAAACGTTCTTCGCTCTCGCGGAGTGCCTGTTCCGCCCGCTTGCGCTCCGTGATGTCCTCCACGAAGGCAAAAACCAGCGGGGATGATCCTCTGTCGCCGTTCTTCAAAAGAGAGACATTCAGACGTCCCCAAAGCTGAGCGCCATCCTTTCTCACATAGCGTTTTTCCAGCGAGTACTGGTCGATGACACCTGCACGGAGCTGTTGAAAGAGAGCCCAATCGTCTTGGGAATCTTCGGGATTAGCAAATGCGGAACAACTCATGCCGAAGAGTCCGTTCTCCGGGTATCCCAGCATGGAGCAAAGCGCCGGGTTGGCAAGCAAGACCCTGCCGTCTAAATCCTCCACTGCGATTCCCAGTGACGCTTGCTCAAAAAGATAGCGGAAAAGCTCTTTAGCCTGTGCTGGTAACGCTTGCGAGGACATGACGACTCCAGAAGGTCAAAGCGTTTTCAACGGACACCCTAGCACTTTCTGGAGCAAAAGTGAATTCCAGTGGAAACCGCGCTGCGCGATAAGGTGGCAGTTAGAGAGGGCCCTGCCTCCCTAAGCCACGCCGTTGAGATCGCTAAAGATTGTGACATTGATCACAAACCTGTGCCCGTACGCTGCAACTGGCAGATATACCAGTTGTGGCGCCGTAGGCCGACTCCTAAGCTGACATGTTAGACCTTGCGTTGGGCTGAAGGCAGATCGGGGTTCGACGACTTCCTTAAGCTGTGCATCGAGAACCTAGGGGGAAGAGATGAGTTGTGCCCCGAACACCGGGACGCGGCCGTTTGCAGTTAAGAATGCGCTAGTGGTGGGCGCCGACCCCCAGATTAGGACTGTCCTGTTGAGCGTTCTCAAGCCTGGCTCCTGGGTCGTGATGAGCGTGACGGATAATCTCGCGGCACTTGCCGCGGCCCGGGCGAGAGCCTTCGACCTTATCGTGACCAGCGATAAGACGTCCGGCAGAGAGGACATAGAATTACTGCGGCAGATTCGCCGCGTACGTCCCCATACCCGTCTGATCATCCTCGCCGGCGAAAGCACACCGGCGGATGTGATCACGTCGATGCGCGAACGTGCCTTTAGTTATTTCTCCAAGCCATTCTCATTGGACAGGGTCGCCGAGATGATTCACATCGCCACTGAGGGGCCTTGCTGGGACGATGGCATAGAGGTCGCCTCAGGGACGCCGGAATTGATTCGGATCTTCGCACGTTGCGATGTCAAAACGGCTGACCGATTAGTGCAATTCCTCAATGAGATCGCCGACCTGCCCGACCCGGAGAGAGATCAAGTGGCCACGGCTTTTCGCGAGATTCTTCTGAATGCTATCGAGCATGGCGGACGACTTGATCCAAACCAATACGTCGAGATCGAATACGTCCGTGCCCGTCACATGGTTGCGTGCCACATCACTGATCCCGGCTCGGGCTTTACGCTTGACGAAATCCCCCATGCGGCGATCGCCAACCCTGCCGACGACCCGATGCGCCACATTGCTCTACGCGAAGAACAAGGAATGCGTCCGGGTGGGTTCGGTGTTCTGCTCGCACAGCAACTCGTTGACGAGCTCATCTATGGGCAAGACGGCAACGAGGTGCTCCTCATTAAGTATCTAGTGTAGTGTCCGCGAAATAACTAGACGAGTTTATTGGTCCTTTTTCTGCTCCGAGGCAAGGTGCAGCCGGGTTGAATCGTCTCCAGCGTTTGCCGGCAGCGAGACAGCTTTTCCATGATCGATTTCACTGTGGCTGTCCAAACAAAAGGTTTGGGATTTTCGTTCCAGGCATCCAGAAATTCCCCGATGGCCTTCTTCAAGTCCTCGACGCTGAAGAAGGCGCCGCGACGAATACATTGGCGCGACAATTCGCCAAACCAGCGTTCCACTAAATTCAGCCAACTGGAACTGGTGGGCACAAAATGCAACACGAAACGCGGGTGTTTTTTCAGCCAGGTGCGCACCTCTTGTTTCTTGTGCGTGCCATAGTTATCCATCACCAGATGCAGGGGCACCGGCTCAGGAAACGCTTCGTCTAAGCGCCGGAGGAATTTCAAAAATTCCTGATGGCGGTGTCGCTGATAACACTCGCCCACCACCTTGCCTTGCAGCAGTTCCAGGGCGGCGAACAGCGTGGTGGTGCCGTTACGCTTGTAATCATGGGTCAGGGTCCCGCAGCGCCCCTTCTTCATGGGCAAGCCGGGTTGGGTGCGATCCAGAGCTTGAATCTGGCTCTTTTCATCCACGCACAGCACCATCGCCTGCTCCGGTGGGTTCAGGTACAGACCGACCACATCGGTCAATTTCTCAAGAAAGCGCGGATCGCGCGAGAGCTTGAAGGTTTTCACGCGATGCGGTTTCAGATTATGACTACGCCAGATGTTGTTCACCGTCGACTTGCTCACGCCCAGACGCTGGGCCAATAAACGGCAGCTCCACTGGGTTTGGCCCTTGGGTTTGGATTGCAAGGTGGTGTCGATGATTTCCTGGATCTTCTCCGCACGATAGCTGGGTTTGCGTCCCCGGCCAGAGGCGATCTCCCACAAACTCCTCAACCCCTGCTGCGCAAAGCGCTGGCGCCATAACCGCACGGTGTGGCGATTGACGGCCAACTCGGCCGCGGTCGCCTGATCGGATTGACCGCTGGCGGCGGCCAACACGATGCGGCAGCGCAGAACGACTTGTTGGGGAGTACCGAAGGCAGAAGCCCATTCCTGAAGTTGTTGTTGATCACTGTTGCTGAGGGATAAAACCGGCAAGCTTGCAGGCATACCCAAACATAACGTACCCAATCAAATCTGTCTATTTATTTGTTGGACACAACACTAGCCCATAATTCCCAGCGTCGCCGCCGGGAAGTTCGCCAGATTCGGAAAGATTGTCGGCAGGTCGGCGGCCGCGACTCCGAACCAGGCCGCCATGGTAGCCGCATATTGATCGAGCGACGTCGTCGGAACCCAGCGTCCTTGGCCGGTCGCGTCGTCGGGACCGTTGACGGCGAGCGTCGGAAACGTCCCGTAGAAGTCTCCGCCCTTGACCGCTCCTCCCAGAATCAGGTGATGCGAACCCCAGGCGTGGTCGGTCCCGCTGCTGTTGGGCGAGTACGTGCGGCCAAAATCCGACAGCGTGAAGGTGGACACGTTGGGAGCGACTCCCATCTCCACCGTCGCCTGGTAGAAAGCGCTCAGGGATTGGTTCATATCATTGAACAGCGAATCTTGCTGGGCGAGTTGGTTGCTGTGGGTGTCGAAGCCGCCCAGCGAAACGAAGAAAATCTGCCGCTGCAATCCCAGCGCGGAACGCACCTGGATGATCTTGGCTACCTGCTGGAGTTGGCTGGCAAAGTAGGAATTCTTGGGGAACTGGGTCGCCAGTGGAGTGCCACCGGCCAGCGCTGCCGCCAATGTTTGCCCGTTCTGGATCGCGTTCCCGGCGGTCGTGCTGGCTGCCTGGACCAGCGACAGGCCGGTGTCAAACGTCAGCAGGCTCTGCAGCGTCGCCAGGCGGGCGTTCGAGTCCGTCGAGCCGTTGAAGCCGTTCAGCAGCTGGCTCGGATTCCCGTTCGACTGGATGGCCTGTGCGACCACGCCTTCACAAAAGATGTTCGTTCCGGCGAGCGAAATAACAATGGGAAAGTTGCCCCCGTAGATGGACTGGATCTTGTCGGCGGTCCGCCCTGCCCAGCCCGTGTCGCCGATCTTGTCGAGGGTCGCCGTCTGCATCTGGGCTTCCTGGTCGGAGTGCGAGAACAGATTCATGGGCACCGGCGCGCTGCCATTCCTGAACTGCTTGGGCGTCGTCGGCTGGACCAGCGTGCCCACGTTGGTCAGCACTGCGAGTTGCCGATTGTTGAAGAGCGACTGCAGCGACCCGAAGCGCGGATGGAAGGCGAACGGCGCCCCCGCACTCGGAGGGTTGATGGGCAGGAGCTGGTTCTGCGCCAGCGCCAGTCCCCCGCGCGCCGACTTGTAGGAGTTGTAGGCGCTGCTGCCAAACGGGATCACCATGTTGTTGCTGTCATTGCCGCCGAACAGGAAGACGCAGACCAGCGCCTTGTAGTCGGTCGCATTCTGCGCCAAAGCGTTCACCAGGCCGAAGCGGCTGAAGCTGGCGGCGGCGAAGCCCGCGGCGGCGGAGCAGCACGTGGTCTTCAGAAACTCCCTGCGATTCCATTTGCCCATGGTGTCGTCCCTCTCTTAGTGTTCGACCTGGAACTGCGATGAGCTGCCAATGAGGTAGAGCGCGGCCCGGGTGCGCCGCGTGTTGTCGGAAATGCTGGAGATCGTGGTAAGGATTGCGTTCCGCGAACTGTCCGACAGCGGCCCGTGCGTCAGCACGCCTGCCAGCGAATCAACCAGCTCGCCCGGATTGGGAGCCAGCGCGACGTAGGCGGAAATATCCGTCTTGGTCGTGCTCCCCACGTTGCCATACACCAGGTCGTTCACGAAGTCGATCCGCGAGATCGACGTGGTGCTGTTGAAGATCCGGAACTCCGGTCCCCGCAGCGTCGTCCCCGCGATCATATTGTCCGGTGGATAGAAGTTAAACACCGTCGGGGACTCGAACGGCTCCTCTTTCATCGCGGAAGCGTAGTTGTTGAGGTTGGCCCCGTCCGAGGTTGCGTTCGTAGCCCGGAGCAGGTTCATCATGAACAGCACCGGCTCCTTCAGTTTTCCATCGCTCGCCTGCACCTGTGTGGGATCGTCCCCGCGGCGCGCTTCGGCGTCCATCAGGATCGCGTTGACGACTGCCTTCAGGTCTCCCCGGACACCCTTGCCGTTGTCGTTGAAAACAGCCGTAATCCGCGCCACGTAGGCCGGAGCAGGGTTGCTCGTTATCAGGTGCTGGATGAGCTGCTGCGCAATGAACGGCCCCACGTTGGGATGATTGAAGATGTTCTGCAGCGCAGCCGTAAGATCCGCCTGGGTCGTGCCGCCCGCAGGCAAAGTGATGCCGTTGAGCAACCGCTTGCTGCCGGGGTCGTGGTGATTGTCGAAAGCAATCATCGGTCCACCGTAGTACTCAGGGTTCCAGAACTGCCCGGTCTTGCCTGGCTTGGTCGGGAAGGTCCATCCCGTGAACACATGGGCAAAGCCAATGATGGTGTCTTGGGTGTAGGTCGGAACGGGCAGGCCGTTGCCGTCAACCTGCTGTGTCCCGTCTGGATTCAGTTGTGCCAGCCCGATCGAGAACAACTGCAGAATCTCGCGGGCATAGTTCTCATTCGGTTCCGTCCCGGAGTTCGGGTCGGGCTTGTCGTTATTCACCATGTCGAGGTAGTTCCCCATGGTGGGGCTCAGCGTGACATCGTTCAACAGGGTGGAGAAATTCCCGAACGAATCCTTCTGCAGCATGTTCATCCACGAACTGAACGCGGTCGGGTCGCCGATCTTCTGGTTCGACACCACGAAGATCTGGGCCAGCGCCCATGCCGTCCGTTGCCGTAGTTGATCCTGTCCCGTAAGGGCGTTCGTGAAAAGGCGCTGCTGGACCACCCCAATGTCCTCGGTCGACGTCGGCGTCGGGTAGCTCGAGGCGGGCGCGCTGAATTGCTCGTCGAGGAAGCCCTGCAGCCCCACCTTTTGCACGTGCTGGATCAGCGCCGGTTTTGGCCCGAAGGTCGATTGCTCCAGCAGGCGGGCAGCCGCTGCTGCCGTGACGCCACTGTTCGTGTTCCCCACTTGTACCTGCAGGGCATTCGAAGTGGGCGAACCGCTGCCCGGATTGATGACCTGGACCGACGCTGTGCCGCCTGCAGCCGCGGTCCCCGTAGCGCTGAGACTGGTTCCGGAGATAAACGTTGTCGTAAGCAACGTCCCGTTGAAAACCACCTGCGCCCCATTCAGAAAGTTGTTGCCGCTGACTGCAATCGTGAAATTTCCGACTGGCAGGGGAGTGGGGAGGACTGATGTCAAGACAGGAAGATTGCTCAACAGAGTGACCAGAGATGGTCCGCCACCCACATTACCCGCAGCCGACGGTACTGCCCCTACCTGAGCGGAGGTTGCGCCCGCGACGGCCGGCGCCGTGTAGAGGCCAGTTTGGGTTATCGAGCCCACCGTCGCGTTGCCGCCCTTGACACCGTTGACTACCCAAGTCACGGTTTGGTCCGTAGTGCCCGAGACGCTGGCCTTGAACTGAGCCGTTTGTCCAGGGCGCAACTGCACGCTTGCGGGAGTAATCGTCACCAGTAACGACGGCAACCCAACTTTGATCATCAACGACGCAGAAGCCGTCGATCCCGGATCGGGGTTTGAGACCATGAGCGCCAGCGACATGCCCTTTTGCGAAGTCGTGGTCGTTCCCGTTGCCATCAGTTCGGTCGACGACACAAACTTGGTCGTCAACTTCTGTCCGCCCAGCATCACGGCAGCGCCGTTCACAAACTTGGTTCCGGTGATGGTGATTGAAAAATTGCCGACCGCGACAGTTGTGGGGGAAATGGCCGTCACGGTCGGCACCGGATTCTCCAGCGTGATTTGACTCTTGCCGGAGAGAGACTTGTCGGACGAGGAGGTGGCTTCGACGCTGACAGAATTGGGGGAGGGGAGGGCTGCCGGTGCCGTGTAGACACCGCTTGCACTGATCTTGCCCATGGTCGCGTTGCCGCCCACGGTTCCATTGACCGACCAAACAACGGATTGAAACATCGTTCCGCTGACCTTGGCGGTGAACTGGAGCGTGTCCCCGGCGCGCACATCGGCGGTTGCTGGAATGATCGCGACTGCTGAAGAAGGCTGCCCGTTGCCTGCGAGCCCTGCGCAGCCTGTGAGCAGCGCAAGTCCTAGCGCAAGGACCAGACTGGAGAGAATACGACCCGAGCGAACCTCTGCCGTCTGCAGCATCTCTGATCCCCCTTCCAGGCAATCCCGAGTTCAGAGCTGTTCGTGCTCGGTGCAGAGTAGTGGAACTCGCTCCCCGCGCGACAGGTCTCAGCAGTGTTGTCCGAAACCCATTGTCCGGCGCGGCTTTTGCTGCCTGGATGGCAGGACAGGAAGTCGCTTCCGGCCACTGTGAGAAGTACATTCACGTCGCGACCGTACATGGCCGAAGGTCACCGGGCCGTCTCGCGTCATATTCCTCATCTCTTGGTTCCGGTTACGCCCAAGTTCATGCGCGACATTGAGTTGGACATTGCAGGCCGCCGTGCCGCACAATAATCAGTCCTTATTCCCGGAACCGGAGTTTTCTGCGTGAGCAAGCCTGTGCGCGCCAAGATCAGCGCCCTCGGTACCTACGTTCCACCCCGGATTTTGAGCAACGCTGATTTGGAAAAGATGGTCGAGACCTCCAACGACTGGATTCTCGAGCGTACCGGCATACGCGAGCGCCACCTGGCCGATAAGGGCGTTGCCACCAGTGACCTCGCCACCGAAGCCGCGAAAAAAGCACTCGCCGAGCGAGGCCTTCAGCCCACCGAAATCGAAGCCATCATCGTCGCCACCGTGACCCCCGACATGTTTTTCCCGGCCACTTCGTGCCTGGTGCAGCACAAACTGGGTGCGAAAGGCGCCTGGGGTTTCGATCTCTCCGCCGCCTGCTCGGCGTTTCTGTACGCGCTGCAGACTGGTTCCCAATACATTTCAAGCGGCATGCACAAGCGAGTTATGGTGATTGGCTCCGATGTGATGTCGTCGATCATCGACTACACGGACCGGTCCACCTGCGTGATCTTCGGAGACGGCGCCGGCGCCGTGATCCTCGAGCCCGCCGAGGATGACTCGGTGGGTCTCATCGACTGCATCCACGAGATCGACGGTTCCGGAGCCTGCTCGCTGTATATGCCCGGGGGCGGTAGTCTCAACCCCTCCACTCACGAGACTGTCGACCGGAAGATGCACTATGTCCATCAGGACGGTCAGGCGGTGTTCAAATTCGCCGTCCGCAAACAGACCGAGCTCTGCGAGAAGCTTCTGGAACGAAACGGCCTCAAAGGGACCGATATCGACGCCTTCATCCCCCACCAGGCGAACCGCCGCATCATCATGGCCACGGCGGATCGTCTGGGCCTCCGTGCCGAGAACATCATTGTGAACATCGATCGCTACGGAAACACCACCGCGGGAACCATCCCGCTCGCCATGGATACGGCCCGTCAGGAAGGCAAACTGAAAAAGGGCAGCCTGGTGCTGCTCGCCTCAGTAGGCGCGGGCTTCACGGTGGGGGCTACCCTTCTGCGCTGGGCGTTCTAGCCAGCCGTGAAGCAGGTCGGAAGCGTGCAGGCTCCCAGCCCTGAGCCTGGAGCCTGACCTTACGGCCTCGTCATCTTCTCCGGCCGCACCAGTTGGTCGAACTCCTCGCCCGTCAGATAGCCCAGTTTCAACGCGGCTTCCCGCAAACTGGTGTGTTCCACGTGCGCCGTGTGCGCAATCTTGGCCGCCTTGTCGTAGCCAAGTTTGGGAGCCAGCGCCGTCACCAGCATCAGCGAGTTGTTCACATGGTGGCCAATCTTGTCGCGATCCACCTCGATGCCTTTGATCATGTACTCCACATAACCATGGCAGGCGTCGGTGACCAGCGTGACCGAGTGCAGGAAGTTGTAAATGATCACCGGCTTGTAGACATTCAGCTCAAAATTGCCCTGCGATCCGGCAAATCCGACCGCCGCCGTAGCTCCGTGTACCTGCACGCAGACCATGGTCATGGCCTCGCACTGGGTGGGGTTCACCTTGCCGGGCATGATGGAGGATCCCGGCTCATTTTCCGGGATGATCAGTTCGCCCAGCCCGGAACGCGGTCCCGATGCCAGCCACCGGATATCGTTTGAAATCTTCATCAGGGACGCTGCCAGCGTCTCCATCGCTCCCTGCGCGAAGACGATTTCATCGTGGGCTGACAACGCCGCAAACTTGTTCGGATGCGATCGGAAGGCGAGTCCGGTGAGTTCGGCGATCTTCCTGGCCGCCCGCTCGGCGAATTCAGGATGCGCGTTCAGGCCCGTACCGACAGCCGTCCCGCCGATGGCGAGATCATAGAGACCGTCCAGAGCCTGTTCGAGACGCTTGATGTCACGCTCCAGCAGGCTGGCCCACCCGCTGAATTCCTGTCCGACCGTGAGGGGAACCGCATCCTGTAAATGGGTGCGGCCGATTTTTACGATGTCGTCGAACTCCTTCGCCTTGGCTGCAATCGCATGCTGCACGGTCCGGATCGCCGGAATCAGCGCGTTGTTCACGCGCTCGGCGGCGGCGATGTGCATCGCCGCCGGGAAGGTATCGTTCGATGACTGCGACATGTTCACGTCGTCGTTGGGGTGAATGGGTTTTTTGGAGCCCGGTTGTCCCCCGGCAATCTCAATCGCGCGGTTCGCGATGACCTCGTTCACGTTCATGTTGGTCTGCGTTCCGCTGCCCGTCTGCCAGATACGCAGCGGGAACTGGTCGTTCCATTTGCCGGCGATGACTTCATCGGCGGCCTGCTCGATCAGCCTGGCCTTCTCAGCCGGGAGCTTTCCCAGATCCTGGTTCACCAGCGCGCAGGCTTTCTTGAGAATCCCGAACGCGCGAATCAGTTCCGGAGGCATGGTGTCGCGCCCGATGTTGAAGTGAAGAAGGGAACGCTGCGTCTGGGCGCCCCAGTAAACGTTCGCCGGGACCTCGATCGGTCCCATGCTGTCGGATTCAATTCGCGTGCGGATCACAGGTTCCACGGTGGTCGCCATAAGTTTTTCCCGAGCGATGCGTCTTTCTGAGCACTGTGCGATCGCTTCCAACACCAAAAAGTATAACGCGGACAACCCGTCGCCTTGGGCGGCAGAGCACGGATGGCTGTGATCCGCAAAAATCGTCTCCCATTCCGCATGCTAGAATCGACCCCAGAATCGCAAGCTCGCGGCGCCGCTAAGGCTCCGCCCAGAGATGCGGGGGAGTCCTTTTTGGCCACTACGGAATACGTTCCCGCCACCCTGCCCAGGAAGCTAGCCCGTCCCCGCCCTGACAGCTGGACCGATGTGCTTGTCATTGGCG
>Ga0137418_10004184_pt1 | contig 13255 bp, 8 predicted proteins | sample CZODoug3_1_2_16f_FD_122242 | JGI IMG/M metagenome (GOLD analysis project Ga0137418, IMG submission 122242) | Vadose zone soil fungal communities from Angelo Coast Range Reserve, California, USA - CZODoug3_1_2_16fungal (Hybrid Assembly) | ecosystem: Environmental > Terrestrial > Soil > Vadose...
AATCTCGCCGATGTCGTTCCGGCAGGGAGACTTTTCAGCGCCTGCGCGCTGCTGGGAGCGATCGTCAACTCCGCGATTCTGGGTGCTCCTGGATACCCATCCGCCCTCGTGCTGCGATTCTTGACCGGCTTCTTTCTCGCCGGCGTCTACCCGCCCACCATGAAGATGACGGCGACGTGGTTCCGCTCCTCGCGGGGCCTCGCCATCGGTGTGATCGTTGGCGCACTTACCGTGGGGAAAGCCATTCCTTACTTGGTGCGTGCGCTGCCGCACGCTGGCCTTCGGCCAGTGGTGCTCACGGCGAGCGCCGGTGCGGCATTGGCCGCGCTGGTCGTCGCCGTAGGTTATCGCGAAGGACCGTACCCATTCGCTTCCCGCCCGTTCTCATGGAGGCACGTCGGAGACGTTATCCGCGTGCGTGAGTGGAGGCTGGCGACGGCGAGCTACCTCGGTCACATGTTCGAGCTTTACGCGTTCTGGACCTGGATTCCGTCGTTTCTCGCCGCGAGTGTCGCCGCGAGTGCCGGCGGACGATTCCGCGCGCCGCGGTTGATATCCCTCCTCGCGTTCGCGACGATCGCGATCGGGGGCCTGGGGTCGGTATGGGGCGGGCTGTTCGCTGACAAACGGGGCAGGGAGCGGCTCGTGTCGATCTCTCTCTTCATGAGCGGAGCCTGCTGTCTGCTGAGCGGAATCCTCTTTGGCCGGCAGATCTGGATACTCGGCGCCCTCGCCATGACGTGGGGGTTTTTCGTGATTGCTGATAGCGCGCAATTCAGCACGCTTGTGACTGAGTCGGTTCCGCCACACACGGTGGGAACAGCGCTCACCGTTCAAACGTCACTCGGGTTTCTGCTCACAATGCTGCCGATGCAGCTCGTTCCGCTCATCGCGCAGAGGGCGGGATGGCGTTGGGGGTTTGCAATTCTCGCGCTGGGGCCCGTCTCCGGCATCGCCGCGATCCGAAGACTCGCCACACTTCGCGCGGGGGCACCCGGACGCGCTAATTTGTCGCTCTCAGCCTGAGTTCTCCAACCGGGATTCTGCCATGGCAATGTTAAAGGAATTCAAGGAGTTCCTGCTCAAACAGAACGTGGTGGCGCTGGCGATAGCGGTCGTCATTGCTACCGCTCTCACCACGCTTGTCAAAGCGCTCGTCGATGATTTCATCATGCCGATCGTCGTCGCAATCGGCCCGGGTGGCGAGTGGCAGAAAGCGACGTGGAGCGTCGGCACGGTGAAATTTGGCGTGGGAGACTTCATCTCCGCCGCGATCAACTTCGTGATCATTGGATTTGTTGCCTGGCGGATCTCGAAGATCTTCATCAAGCCGGTGGCCGAGGCACCCAAGCGAAATTGTCCGTTCTGCCGGATGTCGATCGATCCCGCCGCTACGCGCTGTCCGCATTGCACCAGCGAGCTCGCGCCGGGTTGATCCCCGCGCCGACCCCGAGGATCGGGATCGGGCAAGACTAAGTCACGTTGTCGAGAGCCGAGCGGACCTCGGAGAAAAGCGTCTCACCCGTGAACGGCTTCTGCAGGTAGGGATGATTGGCGCTGCCCTTGTCCGGGAAGACCTCTTCCCTTGGGTAGCCTGACATGAACAGGACGCGTATTCCGGGACTGAGCTCCCTCAACTCTTCGACCAAGCCTCGTCCGCCCAGGTTCGGCATCGCCACGTCGGTCAGCACAAGATCGATCTCGCCGACATGGGCCGCGGCCAGCCTCAGCGCGATGGCACCGTCCGAAGCCTCCAGGACGCGATAACCCTTCTGGGAAAGAATCTTCTTGGCGAGGGTCCTCAACGCGGCCTCGTCCTCGACGAGAAGAATCGTTTCGGCGACACGTGGGGTCTTCTCGAGTCTGGCCGCCGCTGATTTTTCGGCCGTGACGGAGGACTTCTTCTTGAGGGCCGCCCTGGCGAGATTCGCATCGAACAGCTCGAGTCGCGAAGACGCAAGCAGCTGACGCGCCAGAATCGACGCCCGCCTGGCTGCTCCCTGGATCTCCGCCAGCTCCTGCGCGCTGGCAGGGTTTTCGACAGCGGTCTCGAGCAGAAACTCGGTGTTGATTTGAATTACCGTCAGGAGGTTGTTGAGCTCGTGGGCGACAAAGCTGGCCGTCTTGTTCGCCTCTTCGAGGTCCCGAGTTCGGGTGGCGAGGTCGATCGCCGTCGTGTGACGCTTTTGCTTTCCTGAACCGCCCGTGTCTTTTTTCGGAAACATTGTCCTCACCTGGACGCCGCAAGTAACTTTTTGAGGTGTTAGAAGCTAATGCATCGAGGCCAGTTACTGGCGAGGTTCGCGCACGGGAGCGTTGCCGACGCCTGGTTATGGCCCCGTACAACACCTGACGAATGTCGACCGTCCTGACGACCGCTGACTACCGGACGATCATCGAGTCGGCTCCTGAAGCGATCATCGTCTACACGCCAGAGAAGTTTCTCTTCCTCAACAAATTCGCGGCCGATCGCCTTGGATCCACCACGGTGTCGCTGGTCGGACGTCCGATCATGCAGTTTGTGCATCCCGACGACGTTCCCGTCGTCATCGAGCGCATCCGCAATGTCCTGAAGAGCGGCGAAGGAGGCGGGCCGCTGGAGGTGCGCTTCGTCGCCTTGGACAGTACCGTGATCCCTGCCGAAATCGTTTCGGTGCCCATCATTTTCGAGGGGCAACAGGCCTTCCTTGGATTGATACGCGATATCAGCAGGCGAGTCGAGATGGAGCGCGCCCTGCGCGAGAGCGAGGAAAAATTCGGAAACGCCTTTCATCAGTCTCCGCACGGAATGGCGTTCGTTGGTCCGGACGGAAGCTGGCTCAAGGCGAACCGCGCGCTCTGCGATATGCTGGGCTATTCCGAGGAGGAATTGCTCCAACTTCGCATCTCCGACGTTACCCACCCTGAAGATGTCAGCGATGAAGTAGAAAAGCTGCGGCGGCTCGTTGTGGGCGAGATCAGCAGCGACCACCGAATCAAGCGTTATCTCCGAAAGGATGGGCGCGTGATCTGGGTTTCGCTTGCTGTCTCCGCGGTGCACGACGCGGAAGGCGCTCCCATCTACTTCATCGGCCAGATACAGGACATTACTCGCGACCGTGAGATGGAAGAGCAGCGGGCGCACGCCGAACGGCTTGCTGGAATAACGGAAACGACGATCGCGGTCGCCCACGAAATGAACAACGTGCTGACTGTACTGATGATGAATTCCGAACTCCTGGCCGAAGGCCCGTCGCCGGAGGAAATGCCCGAAATCGCATCAGAGATTCTCTCCGCATCGAACAAGATCGCGGCGACGGTGCAGCGTCTCCGGAGACTGGGTGTCCCGGACTCAGTCGCCTATCTGGGAGAGATCAAAATGATCGATTTGTCGGCGAATCCGCCCGCGAAACCCAAAAAGTGAGGCATGTCATCCCTGGGCCATTTGGCCTAGCTGAAAAAACTGACGTTCGTACATTAGGCCTCCATGCGAAGGCCTGATGAGGCGCCGCTCGTCGGACGGAGTGGAGAGCTCTCACTGCTGTCAAAAACGATCGACGAAGCAGCGCAAGGTGCGGGACGCGCGGTCTTCATCGTCGGAGAGGGCGGGATCGGCAAAACGCGTTTGGCCACCGCCGCAGCCGAACGCGCTGCCAAGCGCGGCTGGAGTGTGGCAGTCGGCCGCGCATATCCGGTTGAGACCGGAGTGCCGTACGCGCTCTTCTCTGATGCTCTGCTCCCCCTCGTTCGAAAGTTGGACCCGTCAACGTTGTCGGTGCTGAGTCGCGGCGCCGCCGCGGATTTCAGTTATCTATTCCCAAATCTTGGGACCGTGACCGACCGCGATCGCGCGTCGGCCGGAGCGGATCCGTCCGAAATCAAAGCGCGTCTGCTCTGGAATTTCACGCAGTTCCTCGCAAGGCTCTCCGCCAAACAGCCGCTGTTCGTCGTGCTGGAGAATCTGCAGTGGGCCGACGCGTCGTCGCTCGAGCTGCTTCACTTCGTCGGACGGCAGATCGAGGGACAGAAAATAGTTCTACTTGGCACCTACAATGAGGCAGAACGGGACTCCAACGCGGTCCTGCGCAGCACCGAGCAATCGCTGTTGCGGCTCGGCTTTCTGACCGTTTACAAGCTCGGCCCGCTCGGGCAGGGCGAAGTTGAGGACATCGTCCACCAGATGTTCGGCGTGGACAAGAACGTCACCCGCCACTTCTCAGCGATGCTCTACGATTGGACGCGCGGTAATCCGTTTTTCGTAGAGGAAACGCTCAAGTCTCTCGTAGAGTCGGGGGCATTGTCGCAAACGGAGGGTCGCTGGACAGGGTGGGAGATGGAATCCGTTCAGCTTCCTTCCACGATCCGCGATGTGGTGAAGGCCCGCGTCGACCGGCTTGCGCTCAAGGCGCGGACATTGGCGAATCTCGCCGCGGTCATAGGAACGCGCGCTCCGTATGACACGCTCGCCAGAGTCTCGGGTCTTTCCGAAGGCGACATCATCGCTGGACTGGACGAGCTGTTGGCACATCGCGTTCTGGAGGAGACGGGAAGCGTTGACGCGATTCACTACGACTTCACTCATCCGCTCCTGCAGCAGGTGATCTACTCCGAGCTGGGGCAGGCAAGAGCACGGCTGCTGCACGCGACTATCGCGGAGGCACTCGAGAGTCTCTATGGCGATACGGCGCTTGCCCACGCGGACGAGCTCGCACTTCACTTCGCGCGCGCGCACTCGCAATCCCTGGCAAGAAAGGCCGTGCGATACCTCCACGCGGCAGGGCGCGGCGCCCTGGAGAAGTACGCGAATCGCGAGGCCGCCAACTATCTGGCCGGCGCCCTCGACCATCTGGACAGGGACCTGACGATAACCGACGCCCCACGCGAGGAGATTCTGACCACTCTCGCTCGAACGCGGCAACGACTCGGCGAGTACGACGCGGCGATGGGCCTGTGGGAACGCGCGCGAACGGATGCGGCTGCTCGCGGCGAACACGTGGCGCTGGCAAACATTGAGCACCGCATGGGACTCGCCTGCTACTGGAGCGGCAAGTACGCCGACGCCCTCGCACACTACGAAGCCGGACTCGCCGAAGCCGAGTCTACAGATCCCGCGACAACAGTGCGGCTGCGACTGGCGAAAGGAATCGTTCTGCAGGATCTGGGACGCCTCCAGGAAGCTCAGGCCGAGGTAGAGCGAGCGCTTACATCGGCGGCAGCGGCAGGGGTCGAAAATGCAGCATTGCTATCACGCGCGCACAGGGCGTTGCTGCTCCTCTACGCGTGGACGGGCCCGTTGGAGCTTGCCCGCGAGCACGGGATGAAGGCGATTGCGCATGCGGAGGCGGCTGGCCAGCGCATGCTGCAATGGACGGCCCACTGGGCGATGGCGCTGCTTGCCGGAGTGTCCGGGGACGCCGACGCGGTCGTTGAGCACATCGCCGCGAGCGACAAGCTCGCGGAAGAGATGCGCTCGCCGCTCCTTCCCCTCTGGTCGGCCGAATTGTCTGTTCAGTACTTGTCGGGGATCGGCAATTGGGACGGCGCGCTCGAGACGGCAGAGCGCACAATCGGGCTGGCGAAGACTCTCAATCAACGAATGCTGCTGCCTCGCCTCTACGTGTGGTCGGGACTCATCTATCTCTGGCGCGGATCAGTTGAGAAAGCGAAAGAGTATTTCGATCTCGCGTGGAAGCTGGCGGGTGGGGAGAAGGCGGGCTCTCTCGAGGGGGCGGGTGAGCGAGCGCTCGATGTGCCCTCGATCGTTCCGGCGCATCTGGGCCTCGCATCATACCATCTCGCGATGGGAGATCCAGCGGAAGCTGTACGGATTGGCGAAGCGGGGCTCGCGATCGCTGACAGAACCGGCTACGTGGTGTGGTCACTGCAGTGGCTGCTTCCACTCGTGGGCGAGGCGGCCTTGACGGCGCGTGATTTCGATCGCGCGGCGCTGCACTCCGCGCGAATGCGAAGAGATGCAGGGCGCCTGCACCATCGGCTCGGTCTCGCATACGCGGATGCGTGCGATGGTTTGCTGGCGTGGCATCGTGACAACGATCCTCGACGAGCCATAGAACTCCTGCGATCGTCGGTGAATCAGCTCGAAGCAATTCCGTTTCCACCCCAGGCGGCACGCATCAGACGCCGTCTCGCCGGCGCGCTCATGGTGGTGGGAGACCGCGAGGAAGGAATGCGCGAGCTGCGGAAGGCGCACGACGTGCTGGCGCGCCTCGAGGCGACGGAGGAGCTGACGGGAACTCGGGAGGAGATGCGAGAGCGTGGGGTGCGACCGCCGCCGAAGACGATCACGACCGGCGCCGCGGGACTGACCGGGCGCGAGATTGAAATCGCGCGCATGGTCGCGACCAGGAAATCGAACAAGGAAATCGGAGGCGCGCTTCAGATTTCGTCGCGCACGGTGAGTACCCACCTCTCGAACATTTTTGTCAAGCTGAGCGTCGGGTCGAGGGGTGAGCTCGCGGATTTCGTCCGACAGAACGGGCTGCTGGACGCATAGCCGCAGTAGATTTGGCGGCATGATCGATGACATTCTCGCCGAGCTGGAGGCAGACACCTCGCTCGAAGTTGGAGAACAATTTGCGGCTGTGACGGCCCGCTACTTCGAATCGACCCGTGCCGGCAAGGGCCAGGTCTCCACCCCGCGCTCTGCAGAGGAACTGGCGCAACGGTTCAATGAGGAGTTTCCCCGCCAGGGTCGACCGGTGGCGGAGATCATCGCCCGTCTCGAGAAAGATGTGCTGGCCGACGCCAACAAGTATTACCACCCCATGTACATGGGACATCAGACATCAGCGCCGCTCCCCGTCGGCGTCTGGATGGAGAGCGTGATTGGTGCGCTCAACCAATCGTTGGCGGTGTGGGAGATGTCGCCGACTGCGACGACGATCGAGCACCAGATCGTGAGTTGGCTGGCGAAGCTTGCGGGATACGGCGCGGGAGCGGGCGGCACGCTCACATCCGGTGGTACCGAAGCCAATTTCACGGCGATGCTCGCGGCAAGAAACGCGGCTGTCCCCAATGCCTGGGAGGATGGCCTGGGCGCCGATCCTCCGGTCGTCGTTTACGGGGAGCACGCGCACTATGCGGTGACGCGCGCGATTGGACAGCTCGGAATGGGACGTCGCCGGGGAATTTCGATCCCATCGCGAAACCACAGGGTCGATATCGATCTTCTCATTGGTGCGCTCGATCGCTTGCGCAGCGAGGGTAAGCGCGTGATGGCGGTCGTAGCAACCGCGGGCACGACGGCGACCGGCTCGTTCGACGATCTGGAATCCATCGGAGCGCTGTGCGAGGAGCGCGGACTCTGGCTGCACGTCGATGGGGCGCACGGCGCCAGCGCCCTGCTCTCCTCGCGTCCGCCCCGCGCGCTCAACGGGCTGCGCCACTCCCGCTCACTGGCGTGGGATCCGCACAAGATGATGCTGCTGCCGCTCGCGGCTGGCATGGTGCTCACGCGCGAGGAGGGTGATCTGGAGCGCGCGTTCGCGCAGCAGGCGCCGTATCTCTTTCATGCCGGCAAATCGACTCGCATCATCGACCAGGGGATTCGGAGCTTTCAGTGCTCCCGCCGCGCCGATGTCCTCAAGCTCTGGTTCGTGATGCAGCGGTTCGGCTCCGAAGGCCTGGGACGGATGTACGATCACCTCTGCGCCACCGCGCGGTTGCTATATGATGCGATCGAGGAGAGAGGCGATTTCGAGAATCTGCACGAACCCGAATCGAACATTCTCTGCTTCCGGTACCTGGGCTCGAGCGGAAAGAAGCATCGCAGCGAGGGGACCGACAGCGGCGAACGTCAGCGCATCGACAACCTCAATCGGGAGCTACGTCCGCGCTACAACAGGGAAGGAAGCGGCTGGATCACGGCGACCGTGCTCGATGGGCGTCCGGTGCTACGGGTGACGATGATGAATCCGAGAACGGGCGCCGAGCACGTGCGTGCACTCCTCGACGGATTGAGTACAAAGGCAAGAGAGATCGAATCAGCCTGACCGGGCGAAGGATTGCACGCTATCGGGCTCACTCTCGACGACGCGGCCGAACTCCACCGCATGCTGCTCGCGACCCAGCCACGCGATGATGGCGGCGGCGGAGAATACAGTGACCGCAACCATCGCCATCGACTTGGCGTAGGTCATATGCGTCGCCAGGATCGCCTCTATGTACGCAACTGAGCTCGCGATCAGCACGCCGCATTGATAGGCAAAGCCCGGCAGGAACCCTCGCACCGAATCGGGCGAGAGCTCCGTGATGTGGGCGGGAATGACTCCCCAAGCCCCCTGCACCATGAGCTGCATTGCGAACGCGCCAATGACCAGAACCGTAACTGAGGGCGAGAACGCCCAGACCGGAATGATGAGGATCGCCAGCACGAGGGCGAGGACGATCGATCGCCGGCGACCAATCCTGTCTGACAGGTAGCCGAAGCCGATGCCGCCGATGATGCCGCCGATCATCGAGAATGCGGTGAGTGCGGCGCGCTTCTGCGGCGAGAAACCCCAGTCGCGCTGAAGGAACGTCGGATACATGTCCTGCGTTCCGTGTGACACGAAGTTCATCCCTGCCATCAGCAGCGTGAGATAGAGAAAGAGCTTCCAGTGAGACGCGATTCCGCGGCCGAGGCTGCTCCAATCCTTGTGCCGCGTGCGTTGCCAGACCTCCGACTCCTCAACCCGATAACGGACGAAGAGCGCGAGAAGCGCCGGCAAACCGCCGATGAAGAACATCGGGCGCCAGCCCCACCGCGGAAACACGAAGAAATAACAGACCGCGGCGAGCAGGTATCCGGTAGCGTAGCCTTCCTGAAGGAGTCCCGATAAAACGCCGCGACGGCCGGCGGGCGCTTTCTCCATCGCCAGCGATGCGCCGACCCCCCACTCCCCACCCATCCCGATTCCGAACAGCGCGCGCAGGATGAAAAACGTTGTATACGTTGGTGCGAGTCCCGAGAGCACTTCGACGATCGAGAAGAACACGAGGTCGATCATGAGCGGCAGCTTTCGGCCGTAACGATCGGCCATGAGCCCGAAGATGAAAGCGCCGACCGGCCTGAACGCCAGCGTCACCGTGATCGTGAGTGCCAGCTGTGCATCGGTCTTGTGAAATTCCTTGGCGATCGCGGTGAGCGCGAAGACGACCAGGAAAAAGTCGAACGCGTCGAGTGTCCAGCCGAGGAAGCTGGCGAGGACAGCGGCGCGGTGGCCACGCGGGGCCGCGTATGCGAGGGAGGAAGGACTGATCGCGTTCGTGCTTGCCATGCGCAAATATGCGCGAATCGCTTATTGTTTGGAAATGAGTCCATCTCTGATTCGGTCGGTTGCCGGAATTGTTGTGGCGAGTGCGCTCATGACGTGCGCGCCGGCCGCACCCGCCACGCATCCTGCGACTGTCGCCCCGCCAGTCAACACCGCGGAAACGGAAATCGCGCCCGACGCGGTCGCAGACACTCTTCTCACTGATGTGCGGACACTCGACCCGAGGATCGTCGTCGATCTTCGCTACGCCACGGCGAACAACTTCACTGGCGCTCCGCTCCCCGGCTATCTAGCCAACCGCGCATTCATGAGACGCGAGGCTGCGGCTGCCCTCGCCCGGGTGGAAGGCGATCTTCGGCCGCGGGGCCTCGGGCTCAAAGTCTTCGACGCATATCGTCCCGTGCGAGCTACGCTGGCGATGGTCGAGTGGACGCGGCGCGTAAATCGGCCCGACCTTCTTACGGACGGCTACATCGCGAGCCGCTCGCGGCACAACCTCGGCCTCGCTATCGATCTTACGTTGATCGACCTCGCGACTGGCAAGGAGCTCGAGATGGGCACGCCATTCGATACTTTCTCGGCGGCGGCTCACACCGCGAACGCGTCGGGCGAGGTGGCGACGAACAGGCAGAAACTCAAGGCGGCGATGGAGCGCGAAGGATTCGTGAACTACGACCAGGAGTGGTGGCACTTCAGCTTTACCGTGCCGAATCCTCTGCGGTTCGATCGCCCCATCCGCTAGCCGGAGCTACAGGAACGGCGATGGTCGCGGCCACGATACCGTCCTCGGACCGGCGGCTCGGCATCGTGAAGAAGAAAGACGTCCCGTCTGCCCGAAAATCAGCCCAAGCCCTTCCTCCAAGCGACGTGGCGGTATCGCGCACGATGCTGAGGCCGAGTCCCGTTCCCTCGATCGCTACGTTGCTGTCCTCATGTGCGCGGAAAAACCGCTTGAACAGCTCGGAGCGTTTTGCCTCGGGAACACCGAGTCCGTTGTCGCGCACCTCCACCACCGTCTCCGGCGGGCCGCCATCATCGGGAGCGGCAACATGAGCGCGAACCTCGACCCACCGCTTGTCTTTGGCGGGGTCGGAGTATTTTATCGCGTTCGCCAGAAGGTTCGACAGGCACAACTCGAACGCGGCAGCGCTAACATCGATCGCTGGTAAATCCGCCGGGAGCCTGATCTCGACGCCGTGAGCGCGCGCCGACTCCCGGAGCTGACGCGCCACTTCTGCCGCGGCGCTGCGAAGGGCAATGTGGCGCGACTGCCGCGCATCCTCGTCCAACCGTGAAAGCTCGACAAGGTTTTCGAGAGTCACCTTCATGTTCGTGCTGTTGCGAAGGATCATCGATGTCATGGTCCGCTGCTGTTCTTCCGAGGTCGTACCGATTTCCAGAATCTCCGCGGCACCGGAAATCGTCCCGATCAGGTTTCTCAGCTCATGGCTCAGCGCGCGATTGAAGCCCCGAAGTCGCTGGTCGCGCTCGCTCAACCGTTCCTTGACGAGACTCAGATAGTGCGTCAGTGTCGCCTGCTCGATGAGCGCTACGGCCAGATAGAGACGATGCGCGCATGCCAACAGCTCGCCCCGGCTGCACGGCTCCTCGATTCCGTCGACGACGCGCGAGAGAAACGAGAAGAGAATTCCGCCGAAGATCTCGTACTCTTTCAGCAGCTCGTATTCGTCGAATCCCTGCGAGAACCGAAGCTTGCCGAGCTCCATGGCTTTGGCTACGATCGGCACGTCCGACAGAATCACTTTCTCGGGGTTCTCGATGTAGTCGGCAATGCCGAGTATGAGCATCGGCATGTGATCAAGAAGCGCGTCAGTCGGGAAGTCACGGTTGGGGTCGAGTCTTACTCGGGCGCCGATTCGATCGAGCCACCGCCGAGTCAGATCCTCGCTGCTGGAGCGCATCCTGTCGGCGAGTGCCTTGGCCAACGTGCAATTCTCGAATTGAAGATCCGCGCTCTCGGCGACGAATTCCTGCGGTACTGCCATTCCACCCTCTCAGAAAAGCACGGCGAGCTTCTGGCTCCTCATAACGCAAGAGATATGCTCCCGATCGGTTAGGCCGTCGGAGCGCGTCTTAGCATCGGCGGCGCTTAGGACTCGGCCACGGCATCGCGACCTTTGCGGCTTTGTTGTCGCTGCGCTTCCGGGTGAAATAAACTTGACATAGGGGAGGGGGGTATATTGATTGCATCCTGGGGGTGGGTCAAGTGACAGCGCAGCTCGTAGCTGAGAAAGAAAATTCGATCTCGTTTCCAGTAACGGGGATGACCTGCGCGGCGTGCCAGGCGCGGGTCCAGCGCGCGCTCTCCGTCGAGCCTGGCGTCATCGACGCGTCGGTCAATCTGGTCACGAGCAGCGCCGCCGTTCGCTACGACCCGGCAGCAGTTACCCCGCGGGACCTGATCGCAGCGGTCCGCGCGACTGGATATGACGCCGAGCTGCCCGCAGTGGAAGAGAGTCCGCTCAGCGCAGATACAGCGGGAGAGGAAACCGAGGTACGCGAAGCGCGTGCGCTCGCGGTCAAAGCGACTGTCAGCGTTCTTGCCGGAGCGCTGGCAATGCTGTTCTCCATGCTTCTCATGGGGAACCCGATCATCAATTACGTCCTGCTGGCGCTCACGACCGGGATTCTGGTGTGGGCCGGACGAGATATCTATCGCCGGGCCTGGAGGGCTGTTCGCCACCGCTCTGCGGACATGAATACGCTGGTCGCGCTCGGCACCGGCTCCGCGTTCATCTATTCGCTGGTCGCCACCGTGGCTCCGAGCCTCTTCGCCCGAAACGGGATCGCGCCGGACGTCTACTACGAGGCGGTGATATTCATCATCGGACTCGTCCTCGCCGGCCGAGCGATCGAAGCGCGAGCGCGGCGCAAGACTTCAGACTCGCTGAGGAAGCTGGTCACACTTCTGCCGCCCACTGCACGAGTGGAGAGGGGAAGCGCCTGGATCGACAAGCCACTGTCGCAGGTAGCGTCGGGCGAAATCGTCGTAGTTCGACCCGGCGAGCGTATCCCGGTCGATGGGACGATCATCGATGGAGCGAGCGAGGTCGACGAGTCGATGCTTACGGGCGAGCCGCTGCCTGTGGCGAAGACGATTGGTGGAAAGGTCGTGGGCGGGACTCTCAACACCACTGGTGCATTCAGGTATCGGGCGACGAGCGTCGGCGCGGACAGTGTTCTCGCGCGCATAGTAAAGCTGATGCGGGACGCTCAGAGCTCTCGTGCTCCCATTCAGCGCCTGGCCGACAGAGTCAGCGCCGTGTTCGTCCCGGTGGTCGTATCAATCGCGATCGTGACATTTCTCACCTGGTATTTTCTCGCCGACACGGCTGCATTGCCTCGCGCGATCGCGGCTGCCGTTTCCGTCCTCATCATTGCGTGTCCCTGCGCAATGGGACTCGCGGTACCCACTGCGGTGATGGTTGCGACTGGCCGCGGTGCGGAGCTTGGGCTGCTGATCAAGGGTGGCGAGATCCTGCAGCGCGCGGGCGACGTTGACACGGTGGTGCTGGACAAGACAGGAACCGTCACTGAGGGAACTCCTTCTGTCGGACGTGTCATCGCGATCGGTTCGATGAATGAGAACCTGGCTCTCGCCGCCGCCGCGTCACTCGAGAGGCATTCCGAGCATCCAGTCGCTGCCGCGATCGTGCGTGCCGCGGGGGAGCGCGGCGTTCACTTCGAGCCCGTGAGCGACTTTCAATCACACACGGGAAGTGGAGTGACCGGATCAGTTGCCGGTCACAAGGTCGCGGTGGGCAATGCACAGCTGATGCGCGAGCTGAAGCTCGACGTGACGGACGCCGCGGGGGAATCGGAAGCCGCGCGATCCATTCCTGGCGCAAGCGAGCTCTTCGTTGCGGTTGATAGCCGGCTCGCAGCGATCATCGTCGTCACTGATGCCATCCGACCCACATCGCGCGAAGCGGTCGAACGTCTCGAGAGAATGGGAATAGATGTGCTGCTGCTAACGGGAG
>Ga0137418_10004185_pt1 | contig 13255 bp, 9 predicted proteins | sample CZODoug3_1_2_16f_FD_122242 | JGI IMG/M metagenome (GOLD analysis project Ga0137418, IMG submission 122242) | Vadose zone soil fungal communities from Angelo Coast Range Reserve, California, USA - CZODoug3_1_2_16fungal (Hybrid Assembly) | ecosystem: Environmental > Terrestrial > Soil > Vadose...
GGCCGCGCGGCGGGCGCCATCACGCGCCGCGGCGGCGAAGTCGTTTTCAATACCAGCCTCACCGGTTACCAGGAAGTCTTCACCGACCCCAGCTATGCCGGGCAGATCGTCTGTTTGACCTATCCGCACATCGGAAATGTCGGCGCGAACGTCGAGGATGAGGAATCTTCGCGGCCCTACATCGAATCGCTCATCGTGCGGGAATTCTCGCAGGTCTCCTCAAACTGGAGATCGACGGAGACGGCGCAGTTGTATCTGAACCGCCACAAGATTCCAGTGATCTGGGACATCGATACGCGGGCGCTGGTGCGGCACATTCGAAACGTCGGGGCGCTACGCGGCATTGTATCCACTGATGGGACGCCCGCTGAACAATTGGTCTTCGAAGCCAAGCGATTACCGAGCATGACCGGGCAGGAACTTGCGAGCCGCGTCACGTGCGGGAAACCGTACGGGTGGGATAAGGGGTCCGTCGAGGTGGCCATCTCCCCGTGGTCCGAACAGATGGGCGAATCGGACGCGCAAGCGGAGACGCTCAGACATCGCGTCGTGGCTTACGACTACGGAATTAAGCAGAACATCTTGCGGTTGCTCGTGGATCATCACTGCGAAGTGTACGTTGTCCCGGCGCAAACTTCTGCTGAAGACGTTCTGGAGATGAAGCCGGACGGAGTCTTCCTTTCGAACGGGCCGGGGGATCCGGAACCAATCACATACGCCGTTGAGAATATTCAAAAGCTTATCGGCCGCGTGCCGGTCTTCGGCATTTGCCTGGGGCACCAGTTGTGCGGTTTGGCGCTGGGCGGGAAAACCTTCAAGCTGAAATTTGGGCACCATGGCTCGAATCATCCGGTAAAAAATCTGCTCACAGAACAGGTGGAAATCACCGCGCAGAATCACGGTTTCTGCGTCGACCCAGAATCGCTGCCGTCGAGCAAAGTCGAAATCACGCATGTCAATTTGAACGACAGCACCAATGAGGGCATGCGGCACAAGTCGTTGCCGCTCTTCAGCGTGCAATATCATCCGGAAGCGTCGCCCGGACCGCACGATTCGCACTACTTGTTCACTCAGTTCACGGATTTGATGAAGGAATTCGCGCACCCGGGCAGTTCGCGGCACTGAAAAACATTTCGCGGGAGATTATGCCGAAGCGGAAAGACCACTACAAGGCGATTTGCTCGACGGTGTTGAATCATCGCGAGCAGGTCGACAATGTGCTGGGGCCGAATGGCGCGCGGTGGTAAAGAATTGTCCTGGCTCTGCCAGGAAGCTGCACCGAATTGGCAGCTAAGAACGGGGAACTGGGAACTTGCCAAAACGCAAAGACATCAAGAAAATTCTCATCATCGGGTCCGGACCGATCATTATCGGCCAGGCTTGCGAGTTTGATTACTCCGGTGCGCAGGCGTGCAAGGCATTGCGCGCGGAAGGGTACGAAGTCGTGCTAGTGAATTCGAATCCGGCGACCATCATGACGGACCCGGAACTCGCGCATCGCACCTATATCGAGCCGCTGACGAAGGAATATCTCGAGGGCATTATCGCCCGGGAAAAACCGGATGCGTTGCTGCCGACGGTCGGCGGGCAGACGGCCCTCAATCTGGCCGTCGAGCTTTCCGAAAGTGGCATCCTCGAGAAATACAAAGTGGAGATGATCGGAGCCTCGCTGCGCGCCATTAAGGTAGCGGAAGACCGCCTGTGGTTCAAAGATGCCTGCCGCAAGATCGGCTTGGAAGTTCCCGCGTCTGCGTTGGTGAACAACGCGAAGGACGCATTGCGGCTCTGCGATCAATTGGGATTCCCGCTGGTGATCCGGCCGTCGTTCACGCTGGGTGGAACGGGCGGCTCGATCGCCTATAACAAAGAAGAGTTTGGCGAAGCCATCGCCCACGCTTTGGACATGAGCCCGGTCCATGAGGCGCTTGTGGAAGAATCCGTGCTCGGCTGGAAGGAGTTCGAACTCGAAGTGATGCGTGATTTCCGCGACAACTTCGTGGTGATCTGCACCATCGAAAACTTTGATCCCATGGGCGTGCATACGGGCGATTCGATTACCGTGGCCCCCGCACAGACGCTGACGGACAAGGAATTTCAGCGTATGCGCGACGCTTCGGCCGCGATTATCCGCGAAGTCGGTGTGGAAACCGGCGGCTCGAACGTGCAGTTCGCAGTGAACCCCGAAAATGGCCGGATGGTAGTGATCGAGATGAATCCCCGCGTGTCGCGCAGCTCAGCCCTAGCCAGCAAGGCGACCGGCTTTCCCATCGCCAAAATCGCGGCGCGGCTGGCAGTGGGGATGTCTCTGGACGAAATCCCCAATGACATCACCAAGAAAACGCCGGCGTGTTTCGAACCGACCATCGACTACGTCGTGGTGAAGATTCCCAAATGGCAGTTCGAGAAATTTCCCGGGGCGGACAGCTCTCTCGGGACACAAATGAAATCAGTCGGCGAAGTCATGGCGATCGGACGGACCTTCAAGGAGGCGCTGCAGAAGGGAATTCGCTCGCTGGAGCCGAGCACCCCGTGGCGTGCCCCTTCGGAAACGCCGGATTCACTGCTGCGCGAGAAACTTGCCACGCCGAGGCCAGACCGGATTCATTGGCTGCTGACAGCGATGGAACGCGGGCTGCCGGCCCAGGAGATTTGCGAGCTGACGAAAATCGATCCTTGGTTCATCCAGCAGATTGAAGAGTTGACGGCGATGAACCGGCGTGCGGCGGCTGTGACCGTCGAGACGGCTTCGAAGGAATTGTTGCGCGAAGTGAAGCGACACGGGACGAGCGACGAGCAATTGGCCCAAATCTGGAGAACGACACCCGCTTCGGTGCGCTTGCAACGCGCCCGCTACGGCGTGACGCCGGTGTTCAAACGCGTTGATACCTGCGCGGCGGAATTCGAATCCTTCACGCCGTATCTCTATTCCACTTACGAAGACGAAGACGAATCGGACGCACAGGCGCGGCCCAAGGTCATGATTCTGGGTAGCGGACCGAACCGCATTGGACAGGGGATTGAGTTCGATTATTGCTGCTGCCATGCCGCGTACGCGCTGCGCGAAGACGGTTTCGAAACGATCATGGTGAATTGCAATCCGGAAACAGTATCGACGGACTATGACACTTCCGACCGCCTGTATTTTGAACCGCTCACACTGGAAGATGTGCTGGCAATCGTTGAGCGCGAGAAACCACAGGGAGTGATCGTGCAGTTTGGTGGTCAAACGCCTCTGAATCTCGCGTTGGAACTGAAACGCAACGGTGTGCCAATCGTGGGCACCGCTCCGGAATCGATCGATTTGGCGGAAGACCGCCGGCGGTTCGGTCGTCTGCTCGACGAACTGAAAATCCCGCAGCCGCGCAATGCCACCGCGCTGGTGCCGGAAGAAGCGGCGCGTGTCGCAGGAGAAATTGGACTTCCGGTGCTGGTCCGGCCAAGCTATGTACTTGGCGGGCGCGCGATGGTGATCGCGTATGATGTGAACACCGTGCAGGAGTACGTCGCCCAGGCGGCCCTGATGGGGCCCGCACGGCCCGTCCTGATCGATCAATTCCTCGAGGAAGCTACAGAGATCGATGTGGATGCGCTGGCCGATGGAACCGACGTTGTCATCGGCGGAATTATGGAGCACATCGAAGAAGCAGGAGTGCACTCGGGGGATTCCTCTTGCGTGCTGCCTCCTGTGAGTTTGTCACCCGCGATTCTGGACACCATCCGTGAATATACGAAACGGCTGGCGCTGGCGTTGAAAGTGGTCGGATTGATGAACGTGCAGTACGCGATTCAGCGTGACACGGTCTACGTTTTGGAGGTGAATCCGCGCGCGTCGCGTACAGTCCCATTCGTGAGCAAGGCGACAGGTGTGCCGTTGGCGAAGGTCGCGGCACGATTGATGACCGGAAAGAAACTGGCATCGGTAAAGCTCCCGGTGGTGCGGCACAGCGGCGTAGCGGAAATTGCAGTTCACGAATTCTATTCCGTAAAATCGCCGGTCTTTCCCTTCAACAAGTTCCGTGGCGTCGATACCATCCTCGGCCCCGAGATGCGCTCAACTGGCGAAGTAATGGGGATTTCCACTTCGTACGGGCAAGCGTTCGCGAAGGCCCAGCTTGCGGCGGGACAGCGGTTACCCCGCAAGGGCACGGTTTTCCTCAGCGTAAACGACCGCGACAAAAAACATCTGGGAGTCCTTGGAAAAGAGCTTTCCTCGTTAGGTTTTCACTTGCTTGCCACTCGAGGAACCGCGGCTGCGTTGGAATCCGCCGGAATCGAGGCCGAAGCGGTATTCAAAGTCAACGAGGGCCGGCCCAACATTGTGGACCTGGTGAAAACGGGCAAGATCGATCTGGTAATCAACACGCCCTTGGGCCGCGAATCGTTTTACGATGAAAAATCGATCCGGCGCGCGGCAATCCGCTACAACATTCCTTGTATCACCACGCTTGCCGCAGCCCATGCCGCCGCGCGCGGAATTCGCGCGCTTCTCGAACAGGGAACCGAAGTCGCCGCGCTGCAGGATTTACATCGTGGACAGGCCGCCGCTTCCGGCGTGCCTGCCTCAGGAGATTAAGTCGTGACATTTTCCGGAGTGTTCGCCGCTTTAACCACGCCGTATGCGCACGATGGGTCGGTTTCTCTTTCCGACCTGAAGCATAATCTCCGTCTTTACAACGCTACGGATCTTGCCGGTTACGTCGCGCTGGGTTCCACCGGAGAATCCGTGCTGCTTACGCGCGCGGAAATGGACGCGGTTCTCGCCACGGTGAAGGAAGCAGCTGCGAAAGAAAAAACGCTACTCGCCGGTTCAGGCGCAGAATCCACCGCCGAGACCATTGCGCGCACGAAGCGCGCCGCCGAGTTCGGCTATCACGCGGCGCTGGTGAAACCGCCGCATTACTACAAACCGGCTTACAAACCCGAAGCGCTGATCGCACATTTCCGCCGCGTGGCCGACGAATCGCCCATTCCTGTGATGCTCTATTCGATTCCTCAATTCACCGGCGTCACCTTAAGCGCCGCGGAAGTAGCCACACTCGCGGAACATCCCAACATCATCGGCATCAAAGACAGCTCCGGAAATGTACAGGGCACCGCGGATTTTGTCGCCGCGACGCCGCCCGCATTCAACGTTCTGGTCGGCAATGCCGCGACTCTTTATCCCTCGTTCGTTGTCGGCGCGCGGGGGGGAATTCTCGCGCTGGCGTCTGCGCTGCCGGAAAAATGTGTGTCGCTATTCGAATTGATCCGCGAGGGTCATCACGAAAAGACTCGCGAACTGCAATCCGTGATTGGCCGCGCCTCAAAATTGATCGTCTCCGAATTGGGCCTCACCGGCGTGAAATACGTAATGGATCAGCGCGGATACCGCGGCGGCCTGCCGCGTTTGCCCCTACTGCCCCTGCAGCAAGAACAAAAGAAACGTCTTAACGACTTTCTCGCAACCATGGAACCAGCCGCTGTCAGGGCGTAATTGAGGACGAACGAACAGAATTGATGAGACGTTTTGTCGCGGGTATCATCTAAGCGCTCATGGATTGTCACGCCCTCACCTTCCGCCAGCTTCCCCATCAACCAAAGCTCTTTGTTGAATATGTGGATCACTTTGAAAAAGTGAAGTCATTCTACTTTCATCCGCCGGTCATGCCGGCGGTAACGCGCTCGGCGAGGAAATTGGACTATCCGGGCGACCGGAGAGCGGAAGTAACTTCCATTCTGCGCGAACAGAACATTGCTCTCGGGGCGGGAGCGGAGACGCTGGCCAATCTGGACCGACTTGCAAGAGGCGCAGTCAGTGTCGTCTCCGGACAGCAGGTGGGGCTGTTCAGCGGGCCGGCTTATTCCGTTTATAAGGCGCTGACGGCCGTGCAGATTGCGGAGGAGTTGACGCGGGGCGGAATTCCCGCGGTGCCAGTTTTTTGGATGGCCACGGAGGACCACGACCTCGACGAGGTTCGGCACGCAACATGGTTCGACCAGGGAAAACTGGTCCGTTTTGAATTGCCGGCTGCCGCGGAAACGGGGCGGCCGGTCGGTCGGATTCCGCTCGGCGCACAGATCGAGCCTCTCGTGCAAGAAGCCGCAGAATTGCTTGCGACCCAGGGCAGCGACCTGCTCGCGCAATATCTGATCGAAAGCTACCGGCCGGAGGAAACCTATGGCACCGCATTCGGCAAGCTATTTGCCCGCCTTTTTGCGCAGCACGGGTTGATCCTGATGGACCCGCTCGATACCGGCCTGCACAGAGTTGCCGCACCGCTTTACCAGCATGCGCTTGCGGAGCGCGACACGTTGAACGAAAAGCTCCTGCAGCGCGGAAAGGATTTGGACCGCGCGGGATTTGATGTGCAGGTCAAGGTGACGTCGCGCAGTACCCTATTGTTCCATCTGGCCGCTGGCGTGCGGCAGGTTATCACGGCGAACGGCGGAAAATTTCAGGCCAGCGAAAAAACCTGGGCGCGGGAAGAGCTCGTGCACATGACCCACAAAGAACCGGAAAACTTCAGTCCCAATGCGCTTTTCCGGCCGGTCGTGCAGGACTATCTGCTACCCACGGCCGCGTATATCGCGGGTCCGGCAGAGATCTCTTACTTTGCGCAGTCGGAAGTGGTGTACCGGTATCTGCTCGGAAGGATGCCGGTGGTGCTGCCGCGCGCGGGATTCACACTGATCGACGCGAAGGCCAATAAACTCCTGCGCAAGTATGGCCTGACAGTGGAGGATGTCTGGGTGGGTTCACAAGACCTGCGGCACAAAATGGAGCGTCAGTCGGTCTCCAGCTCGCTGGCGAGAAACTTTGATCGTAGCCAGAAACAGGTCGGGAAGATGCTCGCGCAGCTTGGCAAGCAGATCGACAAGCTCGACCCTACATTGAAAGGCACGGTTGAAAGAGCGCGGAAGAGGATCGAATTTCACATCGACAAACTGCGCCGGAAAGCGGGCCGTGCGCAGGACCAGAAGACGGCGCTGATTTCTTCTCACGAACAATACCTGGAGTCGCTTTTGGATCCGCACAAAGGACTGCAAGAGCGGGAGTTGTGCCTGCTGCCTTTCCTGGCGCGATGGGGAGCAGGCGGACTTAGCGAATTGCAAAGACTTTCCACCGGAAAGAAAATCGGGCATCACTTCAAGATTCAGCTTCCGTAGATCGAATTTTTCGAGACGGCCATCCCGGGGATCCAGGGAAGTCGCAGACGAAGAATCTCACCTTAACAACTGTGACACCGGCACCGAGTGCCTTTGCTGGGATGATAGAATCTGCGCGCTGACGAGGAGCGGCGCAAATGCAAACACTGAGCGTGAAAACGGACCTCCGCACGCAGCTTGTGGACGTTACGGCGCAAGTGCAAAAGGCTGTCGCGGCGTCGCGTGTTGCCAAGGGAATCTGCTATTTGTATGTGCCGCACACCACGGCGGCGATCACCATCAATGAATGCGCGGACCCGCATGTGGCCCGTGACGTCGAAGGCGCTCTGGACCGGCTGATCCCCACAGCGGGGCCGTACCGGCACGGCGAGGGCAACTCGGACTCGCATATAAAGGCCGTGCTTGTGGGGGCGAGTCAAATCATTCATGTAGAGGGCGGCAAGCTGGTGCTGGGGCGCTGGCAAGGAGTGTTCTTTTGCGAGTTTGACGGCCCCCGCGACCGGCGGCTGCAGGTGAAAGTTGTGGAGGATTGAGCCGAGAATCCAGGCAAGAGTATCGAGTCCCCTCCCCCTTTTTTTCATAAGCGTTCATTCTAAAGGGACTTACGCTGCACCAAAGGGATGATTTTCATTTTTGCGGAGGCCTGAGAGGAACTCGGCCCCGAAAGATGTGACCAGGCGTAAAGAAAACAAGAGACGAGCCACCGCCGTATCCAAGAAGCCGAAGAAATACCCAAACAAATTCTGCACGTCTGGGGACTGCTAAGCGAGGAGAGATTTGCAAATGACGTTAACGCGCTGCAAGGGGGGAGTTAAGAGGTCACCGTGCTGATCCAGCGGTTGAGAAAATCGAGCGCGGCCTGACTGAGTCTAGTGCTCTTGGTGTCTAATGCTCGTAGCGGTTGCGACCAATTGGGCAGCTTGAGGTAGGAAGGCGGCACTGTGAAGCTCGGATACGACGGTTGGACGAAGACAGGAGTCAAGTGGCCCAACAGCATTCATAGCGGGATCAATGCCTATCCGCTGGTGGGGCTTGCTTTTGCCCTGCTCATTACTTTTATGATCGGCACGTCTACCCCGCATCACCGTTGGGGCCCGGACTTGCCGCGAGCTCGTTTTGCCAGCCCGATGCCGAGGGCTGTGAGAGAAGACGCGCAAATCATATATGTTTTGCGCGACGGCGCAATCTACTATGGCAATAGCAGGATTGCCGGTGACGAGCTGCACGTTCGGATTAGAGAGAGCGTGAAGAATGGCGCGGACCGAAAGATATATATTTGCGCCGACGTCCGCGCCAAGTACGGCCCAGTGAATCAGGTTTTGACTGAAATCAGCAAGGCGGACATTCAGAATATTTGCTTTCTTGCTGAGAAAGTCTCCCCGTAGAACTCCTTCGCGAAACGTGTTCGACATACCCGGATTGGTGTGGGGGTGTGCTAGAGTTTTTGCGTGCTGAGGAAGATTGGGATTTACGTGCAGGTGCCGTTCTGCCAGACGAAGTGTACCTATTGTAATTTTCATACCGGAGTGGTGGCCAGCAGCCGGTTTGCGCCTTATGTGGAGGCGGTTTGTCGGGAGCTTCGGGAACATCGAGAGTTGTTGAAGGCGGCGGGCATAGATTGGCCTGGGGGTTTGGGACATCCGCCGGGGCGGACAGCGCCCCTGCAAAGAGAGGGCGGAACCCTGGGCGAAGAATTGACGGTGGATACGGTCTACATCGGCGGCGGGACTCCGAGCCTGCTTGATCCTGCTCACTTGCAAAACATTTTGAATGCGATCCGAGCAACATTCGCGGCGGATCTTGCGGAAGTGACACTGGAGGCGGACCCGGAGACGGTTGCGGTGGGGAAAGCGGCTGCGTGGGCGGGTATGGGAATCAACCGTGTGAGCTTTGGGCTGCAGTCGTTTTCGGATAAGGAATTGATTGCGGCGGGGAGGATGCACCGGCGGGCGGATATTTACCGGGCCGTGCCGATTCTGCGCGAGGCGGGGATTGGAAACATCAGCTTTGATTTGATTGCGGGCTTGCCGTACCAGACGAGCGAAAGCTGGCAGCAATCGCTCGGTGAATTGGCCGTGCTGGCGCCGGAGCACGCCTCGGTTTATTTGCTGGAGATCGATGAGGGCAGCAGGCTGGGCAAGGAGTTGCTGCTCGGCGGGAGAAAGTATAGCGCTGGAGCCGTGCCTAGCGAAGACGAGATGGCGACGTTTTATGAGATGGCGCAGGAAGCGCTGGGAGTGGCGGGGTATCATCACTATGAGATTTCGAATTGGGCGAAGCCGGGATTTGCGTCGCGGCACAATCTGAAATACTGGCGGCGCGAGCCTTACCTGGGATTTGGGGCGGGGGCGCATTCGTTTTCGGGGACAGAGCGCTGGGCTAACGCCCATGACGCGGGGGAATATGTGAGTACGCTGCAGGGCGGGCGATTGCCCGTGGAGCAGCACGAGAAGCTGACGGCGGAGAGCGCGCTGGAAGAAGAATTGTTTCTCGGACTGCGACAGCTCGATGGAATTGATCTCGCGCGAATTGAACAGGACTACGGCGTGGTGCTGACGGGACGATTTGACCCGTTGGCGTCGGCTGGCTTGGTGGAGCGAAAGGGAAGTGTGGTGCGGCTTGCGCCGGAGAGGCTGAGTGTTTCGAATGAGGTGTTTGTGGAACTCTTGAGGTAAAAAAGACGGAAACAAGAGAAGAAAATGCAGGGAGGCTCCAGAAAGCGGAGGAACGCAGAGTGCGGAAAGAAGAAGAATTGACACAGAGGAAAATGAAGAGAAAAGCAGATTCCTCGCTGCTCCCGGAATGACAATATTGGGGTAGGGCAAAGCAGAAAGAGAACATGGGGAATGACAACATTTTGGCACAGAAGACGCTCCGACCGGGTTAGGGTAAGCGCGGACATGAAGAGCAGATCTGGGACGAACATGAGGAGAATATGAGTTACACGGTGGCAAAGGGGAATCAGCGGGTGGATCCGGATCAGTTGGCGGACGGCGGGAAAGTTCCGGCGGGGGTAGTGGACCTGCGGAGCGATACGGTTACGCGGCCGACGGCGGAGATGCGACGGGCGATGGCCGAGGCGGAGGTCGGGGATGACGTTTACGGCGAAGATCCGACGGTCAACCGATTGGAGCGGCGGGCGGCGGAGATTTTTGGGAAAGAGGCGGCGCTGTTTGTTCCCACGGGGTGCATGGGGAACCTCATCTGCATTAAAGTGTGGACCCATCACGGCGACGAAGTGATTTGCGAAGAGCGGAGCCATGTGAATTTGTATGAGCTGGCGTCGATGTCGGCGATTGCCGGATGCATGCCCCGAGTGGCCCGGGGAGAAGACGGGATTCTGACGTGGAAGCAGATCGAGGCGGTCATCCGGCCTAAGATTTATTACGATTCGCAAACTGCCCTGGTGTGCCTGGAAAACACGAGCAACATGGCCGGAGGAACCGTGTATACGACCGCGCAGGTGGAAAACATCTGCGACCATGCGCATGCGCTGGGGTTACGCGTGCACCTGGATGGAGCGCGGATTTTTAATGCGGCAACGGCGCTTGGAGATAACGTCGAGCACATGACGCGAAAAGTGGATTCCGTGATGTTCTGTTTGTCCAAGGGGCTGGGCGCTCCGGTGGGATCGATGATTGCGGGCACGAAGGCGTTCATCGAAAAGGGGAGGGTCTACCGGAAAATGTTCGGCGGAGGCATGCGACAGGCGGGCGTGATCGCTGCGGCGGGCTTGATCGCACTGGAAAAGTCGCCAGCGCGGCTACACATCGATCAAGAAAATGCCAAGCGGCTGGCCGAAGGTATCGCCGAGATCCCGGAGCTGACAATCGATCCGAAGAAGGTCAGCTCGAACATCGTTATCTTTGATTGTTCGAAGATCGGGAAAACGGCCGTGGAACTGTGCGACGCGCTTCATCCGCACGGAGTATGGGCGCAGGATACGGCGCTCCGTACGGTGCGGTTCGTTACGCACTGCGATGTGGACCTGGCGGGCATCGAAAGAGCGCTCGTGGTGTTGCAGGAAGTCGTTGCGAAGACGCGGAAGGCCGGCGCATGAAGGCGCGAGGCGTGAAACAACTGCGTCTTGGTTGCGCATTGGCTGGTCTGATATTTGCTGGTCTCGCGGCAGCGCAGAACCCACCGGCCGCGAAAACGTCGGGAAAGAAAAGTGCGCCGACAGTGGCCGCGGCACAAAAGTTTCTTGCCGAAGCGGAAAGCCGCTACTTCGATCTCACCAACAAGGCTCAAAGAGCATTGTGGGTGGAGGAGAATTTCATTACCGATGATACCGAGGAGATCGCCGCGGAAGCCAACCAGGAATTGAACACTTTCAGCGCGGAGATGTCCAAGAAGGCGCATGACTTTGACAAGGTCGTGCTGCCGCCCGAGATGGCGCGAAAAATGCTGCTGCTAAAGCTTTCCGCGGGGTTTCCGGCTCCCGCCGATGTGAAAGAGCAAAGGGAACTGTCGCAGGTGTTGGCATCGCTGGACGGTGACTACGGAAAAGGAAAGTGGTGCCCCGACGGGAACGCTGCGAAATGTCTGGACGTGACGGCGGTTGGCAAGCTGATGGCCACGAGCCGCGACCCTGAGGAACTAAAGCGCGCGTGGATGGGCTGGCACGCCGTGGGCGCGCCGATGCGGCAGCGTTACGCACGAATGGTCGAACTCGGAAACAAGGGATCGCGGGAGCTGGGGTTTGCGGATGCGGGCGCATTGTGGCGCTCGAACTACGACATGCCGCCGGAGGACCTTACGAGAGAGACCGATCGGCTCTGGGAGCAACTGCGACCGTTGTATGAATCACTTCACGCCTATGTGCGCGGGCAGCTTCGGAGAAAATACGGAAATGAGATCGTTCTGGCTCACGGGCCGATTCCGGCGCACCTGCTGGGAAATATCTGGAGCCAGGAGTGGAACAACGTTTATTTGCTGATGGATTCGCCAAAACCTCCGCAGAGCTACGACCTGACAAAGGTCCTGCAGGACCGACGCACGGACGCGATGGGAATGGCGCGTTACGGCGAGGCGTTTTTCACTTCGCTAGGATTTGCGCCGCTGCCGAAGACCTTCTGGGAGAAATCACTTTTCACCAAGCCTGCCGACCGCGACGTCGTTTGTCATGCCAGTGCCTGGGACATCGATTCGAAAGACGATTTGCGAGTCAAGATGTGCATTCAGATCACGGAAGAGGATTTCCGGACCATTCATCACGAGTTGGGACACAACTTCTACCAGCGCGCGTACAATACCCAGCCGGGGCTTTTCCAAAACAGCGCGAACGACGGCTTTCACGAGGCAGTGGGAGATACGATCGCGCTTTCCGTCACGCCCGAATACCTCAAGCAGATTGGCTTGATCGATGCAGTGCCGCCTGCATCCGGCGACAGTGACTACTTGCTGCAACAGGCGCTGGAGAAAATTGCGTTCCTGCCGTTTGGATTGCTTGTAGACAAGTGGCGGTGGGAAGTATTTGCAGGCCAGGTGAGGCCGGAGGATTACAACAAAGCGTGGTGGGAATTGCGGCGGAAGTATCAGGGCATTGTGCCGCCCGTCGAGCGAGCGGAAACCGATTTTGATCCTGGCGCGAAATATCACGTGCCCTCCAATACTCCTTACATGCGCTATTTCCTCGCGCGCATCTTGCAATTCCAGTTTCAGCGCGCGCTATGCCGGGAGGCCGGCTACACCGGCCCCCTGCACCGCTGCTCGATTTATGGAAACAAAGCCGCCGGGGAGAAGCTGAACAAGATGCTGTCGATGGGGTTGAGCAAGCCCTGGCCCGAAGCCCTGCAGGCGTTGACAGGAGAGAAGCAGATGGACGCTTCTGCACTGGCGGACTACTTCGCACCGCTCAAAACCTGGCTTGACGAGCAGAACAAGGCCAACCATTACCCGGTGGGTTGGTAGAGGCGTTCGTGTAGAATTAAATAAGCAAAACTTTGTCTGCGTATCGCCAAAACTCATAAGCTGCCGAGGAGACCGTGGAATTCAGCCTCACCGAGGAACAGCAGCACCTTCGCCGCAGTGTGCGGGAATTCGCCGAGGGCGAAATTGCTCCGCACGTGATGGAGTGGGACGAAGCGTCCCATTTTCCGATGGAGAT
>Ga0137418_10004188_pt1 | contig 13252 bp, 16 predicted proteins | sample CZODoug3_1_2_16f_FD_122242 | JGI IMG/M metagenome (GOLD analysis project Ga0137418, IMG submission 122242) | Vadose zone soil fungal communities from Angelo Coast Range Reserve, California, USA - CZODoug3_1_2_16fungal (Hybrid Assembly) | ecosystem: Environmental > Terrestrial > Soil > Vadose...
ATGCCGCGATAATTGCTTTGGATGAGCGAGACCATGTTGCCTTCATCGTCGGCGGTGCACATGTAAATCGTGTCGCCGTGATCGAGCGCCGGATTACCGGCTTCGATCTTTTTTGCCGCGTGCTGCGGATCGATGAGCTTCCGGCGCTCGGCCGCGTACTGTTTCGAGATCAATTGCGCGACAGGAATTTTCGCGAAAGCCGGATCGGCATAAAACTTCGCGCGATCAGCCCAGACGAGTTTTTTCGCTTCGATCATCGTGTGCAATGTGTCTGGGGAATTGCGGCCCATCGCACGCAGATCGAACCCCTCGAGAATGTTCAAGATTTGCAGCGCGGCGATGCCCTGACCGCTCGGCGGCAGCTCGAACACGTCGTAGCCGCGATAGTTGGTCGAGACCGGCTCCACCCACGTCGATGTGTGCTTCTCGAAATCGGCTTTTCGGAGAAAGCCGCCATTCGCCTGCATGAAATTGTCGATGTTGTCCGCGATCTCGCCTTTGTAAAAAGCGTCGCGGCCTTTGTCGCCGATCAACCTAAGGGTTTTCGCCAGCGCCGGATTCTTGAAGATGTCGCCTTTCGCAGGGGTACGGCCTTTGCCGTCGAGCGTGTACGTTTCGAGAAATGCGCCGGGAAGCCCTTTATAAATGCGCGGACCGAGGGACCAGTAATATGCGATCAGCTCGGTGACCGGGAAACCTTCCTCGGCGTAGCGAATCGCGGGGGCGAGATCATCGCTCAATTTCAGTTTGCCGAATTTTTTGTGCAGCTCCGCCCACGCGTCCACTGTTCCGGGCACGCTGATCGGCAACATGCCGGTAGGCGGAATTGTTTCGCGATTCAATTTTGTCAGCTCCGCTTTCATCTGATCGTAACTGAGTCCGAGCGGCGAACGACCACTCCCATTGATTCCGTACAGTTTATTTTCCTTCGCGCTGTAAACGATTGCGAAGAGATCGCCGCCGATTCCGTTTGAGACGGGTTCCATCAAACCGAGCGTTGCGTTTGCGGCGATCGCTGCATCAACCGCGCTGCCGCCGCGTTTCAAAATCTCGACGCCGACCTGTGTCGCGGACGGCACGCTGGTGCAAACGATCCCATGTCGCGCCAGCACTTCCGATCGGGTCGCGAAATTTTTCCCCGTGATGCGATCGATTTGCGCATTCGCAGGAAAAGCGACAATCAACAGAGCGAGCAGTGCAAAATTCAGTGGGTGATTCGAGCGCACCTTGTGCAACTTTAACGCTTTACCTTTAAAGAGCGCACTTGAATTTTGGCTCGGGACTGTATTTGATTGCGGCCGTTAATGAAAATTTCTTCTGATGATCAAAGAGCGATCGGCCTGATCTTACTCTGCCTTGGATTTCTTTTTTTCCTGATCGGCCTTGCTGCGCGGCTAAAAGAAAATTTTCATTCCCGCGTCGAAATCTCAAGCACAGGCTTCACTGCCGCCGCGATTGCGGCAGCGCTCGGCATCATCGTCCTTTTGTTTTCCTTGAAAAAGAAACAAGGCTGAGCGTGACGCCGAGTCAGGCTGGAAGCCCGGACAGCCGTTTCTCCCGAGCTTATCCATTGCACAACTGAACTGCATTTCTAAATTACTGCGGCTTAGAAGCTCGCAATGGAAAAATCGGAGTCAGTTGAAAATTTAATTCAGTTCGTGGTCGACTCGGTGCGACAGGCGCACGCTGATGATGCACCGTTCCATCATTTGCGATTTGATCGCATTTTTCCCAACGATTTTTACGCGGAGATGCTCGAAGCGATGCCGGTAAGTGAGGATTACCGGGCCATGTCTGGCAAAAGTAAAATAGGCAGCAGCAGGGCCGACGGAAAACCGACTCGGACCAAGATCGATCTTTTTCCCGAATATATTCGCCATTTGCCTCCGAAGAAACGTGAAGTCTGGGATCTCGCCGGCCGCGTTCTCCGTTCCAAAGAACTGAATGCGGCTTTCGTTCAACGGCTGGCACCCGGGTTAAAAGGCCGGTTCGGAGAAAACTTCGCAAACGTGAACATGTATCCCGTGGCGATTCTGACTCGCGATATTCCGGGCTACCGCATTTTCAAGCACACCGACAGCCTTTGGAAAGGAATCACCGTCCAGTTTTATCTGCCGCCGGACAATTCCACGCCGCATATCGGGACGATCTTTCACGAGGTGCTCCCAAATGGACGAAAACCGAAGAAGGCGCAGATGCCGTTTTCGCCAAATACCGGCTACGCGTTTGCCGTAGCCGATAACACCTGGCATTCGGCCGACCCAGTTGGGGCGGAGGTGAAAACGCGCGACAGCATTCTGCTCACTTATTTCGTCGATGCCGGGCCCTGGCGATTTTTCCGCAATCGCGGTCGGCGAGTGGCAAATTTTGCGCTCAACGAGTTGCGCAATTTAAAGCACAACTAGGTAGGGACGCCGCGCTGCGGCGTCCGGTTGGCGCGCCGACCCTACCAGTTTACCGAGGCAACGGTTGCTCCATGTTCGCCAGCGCATACGCAAGGACTGCCACCACAGCGGAGTTTTCTGCCAATTCTTTCGGCACGATCTTGTCCAGCGTGTCAGCGGCAGTGTGGTGATAGTTGAAGTAGAAACGGCTGTCTTGAATCGGACTAAAAGCCTGCACGCCTGCTTTCTCGAGTGGCTCGATGTCAGCGCCACAGTGTTCGACGAGATTAAGAATGCCCGCGCCTGATTCCTGCAAAATTGCTGCCACGGGCGACAATATCTTTTTCGCTTCGGCGTTTGCCTTGATGTTGACGCCGATCGGGTGACCAGCGCCGGCGTCAGTTTCCATCGCTGCGAAATGATTTGAAAATTCTTTCTCGTGATCCTTTGCGTACTGCTTTGAGCCGGCTTCACCATTCTCTTCGTTCATCCATGCGATCACGCGAATCGTGCGCTTTGGCTTGAGACGAAGTTTTTGGATCAGATTTGCCACCTCCATCGAAACCGCGACGCCTGCCCCATCATCGATCGCACCTGTCCCCAAATCCCATGAATCAAGGTGACCGGAAACGATGATCACTTGTTCCGGATGCTCGCTGCCTTTGATGTCGGCGATGACGTTGTAGCTCTCGACGTCGGGCAGTTGTTGCGGCGTGAGAACCAATTTCATTTTCACTGGTCCCTGTCGCGCGAGGTCGGCAATCAAATCTGCGTCCTCGGCAGTGACCGCGCCGGCTGGAATTTTCGGCGCATCGTTCGCGTAATTTGTGTGTCCCGTGTGTGGGAGCCGATAGTCGGCGCCACCCACTGAACGGATCAGACACGCGATAGCGCCCTGTCGTGCTGCTGCGCTAGGGCCGTCACTACGATAAACAACTGCCTGGCCATAAGCGTCAAAGCTACGCCCTTCCGCGGCGATTTGTTTGTCGAACGGATAATTGAAGAGGACGATTCTGCCCGCGACCTTATCGCGAGGCAGCGACTTTAGTTCGTCAAAATTTCTGACAGCAATGACCTCGGCTGTAAGTCCATTTGCCGGCGTCGCGACGCTTGGACCGAGCGCGCACAAAACAATTTTCTGTGTCGTGTCTGGTGCCTGTCCGGGAAATTGAACGAGTGCGGCCGTTTCTTCGCCGCGCACCCAGTGCGGCACCATCACTTTCTCCAACTGCACGTCGCACCCAATCACCTTCAACTCGTTCGCGACGTACTCAACCGCTTTGGCCGCTTGCGCCGAGCCGCTCAATCGCGGCCCAATGTTGTTCGCCAGATGTGCGACCTGCCGGTAAGCGTAATCGCTACTCAACGCGGCTTGTTGCAGTTGTTTCAACTCGGAGAGTGTCTGCGCCGAAAATACAGGCGGAATCGGCGACGGCGAAGCACTCGCAGTCGATGCTGCAGCGGGCGTTTCTCGCCCTTCAACTCGCAACGCGCAAGCGACCAGCGAAACTAATAGAAGCAAGTTCGGGCAAAAGGCGTTTTTCGATTGGGGCATCGCGAACTCTGTCAGAAAAGCCTGTGATCATCAATCGCTGGAAAAGATTCGAGGCGCGGGACGGGTCGTTGTAGCCCAGGCGCTCCGCCTGCGACCGGCGACCAGTTCCCTCAGCAACCGAAGCGGTTGCCCTACAAACGCGATCCCGTTGTGTGATTAGCTCGAACCAGCTATTTCTCTTTCTGGAACTCGATTTCCTCAGCAAGCAGATCAGGGTTACGCGCATTTTGCTTCAAGAGCGCAACGATCGTCGCGGAGTCTTTAATGCCCGTCGGAACCACTTTGTCAGTGACGTTTCGCAAGCTCAGCGTCTTGCCGTCATCCGACAATTTCCAAAAGACGTAAGCGTACTTCCGGCTATTGGCATTGAGATCCTGGACGCTCACGAACGGCGTCTCTGCGACATCGGAATGATACGCACGGAACAAATCACCATCGTAATAAACGATGTAAATGCTGTCATCCAACCGCCGCACTCTCATGTTCTCCTTGCCATCCAGTGAAACCCAGTTCCCGAGAAGTTGTTCCTGCACTTTGCGAGTCGGACTCGATGTGATTGGAACTTCATATTCACAGGCATTGAAAGCCAGGAAGCATAGGCAAACGACAACGCCGAAAATTATTCGTCGATAAATCACGTTCGATGAAGTCACAGGGTCTTGGTTGCCTCTGGGAATCGGCGTTCGTCGAAATCGATCAGGTCTGGGATTGTAAGGATGTCATCGCGATCCGCGAGGCCATGTTTGCGCTTTGCCTCCTCCAGATTAGGCGTAGCGAAGTCGCGCCAGCCTGACTTCGAGACGAAGGCGTTCCAGACAACCAAATCGCCTTGATTTAGGCGCCGTCCTTTTTCAAAACACCATTCAAGAATCTCTTCGTTCGTCCCGCCTTGCTTTACGCGCTCGCACAAGTCCCGATGATGGACCCGCAGGAAATTGCAGCACGCGCTGTCGAGGGTTCGAGCGGCGCCGAAATTTTCTAAATAATCCTCATGCAGCTCCCCGCGAGCGTGCAACCGGATCTTGTCCAGCATTCGTGGGAAATACATCATGCCGCGCGTCATTTCTTTTGGGCCCTCGGGATACGTGGTCATGCATGCAATCGTAATCCGCCAACACTTGGCCGCAAATTCCGAAGGTTGAACGGCGAATCCGAGTTTCGACGGGGAATAATGACTCGGCAGTTTACGGAAGCGCGATGAAGATCGTGGCGTCGAACTGCGGATTTACTTTGATCGAGCGGATCGTTGTTGTTTCCAAGACCTTGCCCGTCGCCAGATCGGTATCTGTGCTGACAAAGGCAAACTGAACGCCATTTACTTTTCGGAAATCAGAAAAACGCGATTCGATCGGCGTTGGGGTCGGATCGATATCGACATGGAGCGGTCGAACGTCCCGACGTCGTGTGATTAACCAATTCCTCGGATCGACGTAAAGCGTTGTTGTGTATCCATCGTTCATAGTAACGCGCAGTGCGTAGTAATCGACGCCATCGATTCTCTCGCGGCCGGCGAGATCAACGCGATGACCGCGCTGACGCAATTCATGCAGACCAACCAGTTTGCCGGGAAGTTCCACGCCGTGTCGCAGCGCAGCGGTCGCCTCCGCCGATTCTTCCTCAATAGCGGCTCCTTTGCCTTTCCACTGCCAACCGCGATCTCCATCGAACGCTTCCGTGTAAACATGTTTGCCGTGAGCCATCACGTCGATTCGCATGCGGCCTGGCCGGGCTGCCCTGTACTTTCCGTCCACTTCAAAATCTGGATCCACAATATGTAATTCCACCTCGATCGACTTTACCGCCTCGATCGCCGCTCCCCCGCCCATTGCTTTCGTATTTTGCTCAATGACTTGATCGACGGTCAGCGGAGCGCGGTCACACGCAGCGATTCCGCAACCCATCGTAATGAGCAAACATATTGGCCAGCGGCTTACCATGGTCACCCTTTAATAGACGCCGCGAATCACGAGAGCTGTCTATTAAATCAAAGTCGAGGCCAACACCTACTCCGCCCAATCTGGCGGCCAGATCGAGATTAAATATGCAGCCAGTTCACCCACCGTTTGTTAGCGTCAAAATCCGCTGCTTTTTTGCGCCGTAATCGAGCGAATGAAAGCGGCGGATTTCATCGAGGCGGCGGTGGCCGTTGAGAGTATCGAGGTAATGCGTGTAGCTCGCTGCGAGCTGGCTTGTCTCCAGATAACGGCCACGCAAGTTTGCATCCCGAAACGCTTCCGGGCATTGGCGCGCGAAAAGATGAAAGCGCAGCCAGCGTCGGTCCGTGCGCGAAACGCGCTGGGTTTTTCGAAAGAACGCGATAAACAAAAGCAAAACAAGATAAGTATCGACTTGTGCCTGAAGCTCCAAATTGCGCGCGAAATCTTCGGAAGCGATCTCGCGGGTTCCGCTCTTGAATTGAAGCGCTGCATGCAAGGCATGATTGAGTTCCTCCACGAACATGATTAGCGACCGGATATTTCGGTTACCCACGCCCGCACGAGGATCGTGTTGTTCGAGTTGTTCAATCAGCCAGCGCGAATAATAAATGCCAACGTAAAGTTGATCGCCCGCACGCCGCAGAAATGTGCGCGCCAGCTCGCTTAATTCGCGTGCAGATTTTCCCGCCAGAAGTGACAATTTCGCACAACGGGTCCGATCGATCAGACAATCTTCCAGATTGATCCCGACCTGTGCGTAGGTTCGCTCAAATAATTTCTGGATTTGACTGAAGAGCGTCTCGTTCACAGGCAAAGCGATGGCCGCGCGTCATCATCCAGATTGAGCAGTCGATCCGAAAGCTGATTGAGCGCGAGCCGTACATCGCGAAACCGATCAGCCAATCCTTCGAACACGTCATCGAGTTCGCACCGGCGTGCGACGGCATGCGAGGCAACAAGTTGATAGTTCGTCCGACCAATCTGCTCGTAAAACTTGATGTCCGGCCCGCCGCGCAAGCTGCGCTGTCCCGCGACTGCGGGATGAAAAATGCCGCTGATGAAAAGCGAGTAATTACCAACGTGCGCCCGTAACAGAAACGCCTGTTCTGGTGTAGCGCGAGTCAACGCGATCAACATGTCCGAAATGTATTGTTCGCCACGAGACGAATCTGCCGTGGCGGACTCAGCCCGCCCCGGGGTTTGCGGCACCTGTAATTGCTTCGCGCGTGAAAATGTTTCGAGCAACGACGCGACGTAATCACAAAGTTTGCGGTCGCCGATCCCGCCCTCCTGCAAGACGTGCCGGGCCAGAACGTAAAAGTAAAATTGAGAAGAGATCCGCAGATGTCCGCAGTGATTTAGAATCGCGTCAACCAATCGCGGATGATCGAGAATGGAATCACGCGTTTCGACATCGCTTAGAAGATCGACAAGCGAAACTTGATCAGTTTGCGAACGCGCAAGCGTGCGCATAATGAAATCGAAATCAGCCGCAGTAAACCGCGCCCGACAATTCGCCCTGATCATCGGGACTTCATTATGCGCAACCGAAGCGCGTACTGCAAGACAGATTGCTGACTATCTCTACGCGCTACCGAAACAGTATTTTTGCCTGGAGCAGCACGCGGGGTTTCAGCCTGCATGGGTAAGGACCGCGATCCGGTGAAGTCGCCCAGCGTTTGGCCTTTAACCAGACCTCCCTCTCAACATGCACAAGATCAGGGTCGACTCTGACAATAAGCGGTTAGCGCGATGCGCTGAGACGGCGTTAACTCAAACCAGAAAGATAAAATATGAATAAATTAATAACGTGGAATCCCTTCGGAGAAGTGGACGAGCTGCAAAACCGGCTCGGCAGTTTCTTCTTGAATGGATTCCCAAATCGAATGGGAGTTGTGACTCGACCGGGAAATGGCGATAGCCTTGAGCTAGCCGATTGGTCACCGCTGGTTGATATCACCGAAACCGATCAGGAATATCTCTTCAAGGCAGACCTGCCCGAGATGAAAAAAGACGACGTCAAAGTGACAGTCGAAAACGGCATGCTCACGATCTCTGGAGAGCGGAAAGTTGAGAGGGAAGAGAAGAACACAAAATTCCATCGGATCGAACGATCCTTTGGGCGCTTCCTGCGCACTTTCACCATCCCTGAAGATGCCGACGCCTCGAAGATCGCGGCGGACTTCAAAGATGGCGTGCTGCGCGTTCATTTGCCAAAAAGCGCCGTGGCGAAGAAACCAAAACCGATCCAAGTCAAAGTGCAGTAATGCGCTAACACTGACGGCGAGCGTACGGGAGAAGTCCCGTGCGTTTCGCTCCAGTGTGGGGCGGCTTGCTTAGTCGCCGTTGCCCCTTTGAACCAAGGAAGAAGGATTTCATGATCTCGAAAATTATTAGCCCCGCAGCATGTCTGAGAAAACTCGCTTGTAATCCCAAATCCTTCTCCAATTGTCCAGACTTGCACGGTGGTGTTCCGGACTTGCCCCAAGATAGAATCTGTATGAAACCCCTTTGGGTAAAAGAAAGGGTGTCCCGCCGGCAATTGCGGTGGCAGGTGCTAAAATTCGACTACGCGCTTGACTCGCATGCGGTTTCCCGCCGGTCGCAGACCACGGTGAGTCTGACAACTTGTTCTTTAAGGCCTGAGCGGAACAAACTTAGCTCTCTTACTCCTCCTATAAAACCAGGGAGCGAGAATAATAGCAGCTAAAAGGACTAACTGAATTATCAAGGTGGATGCGTCGCCGGTCATTTACTTCGCGTAGGCTACGATAGCCGAGCCTCCTAAGTAGGTGATCCCCAAACAGAATAAGAATAGCTCAACTAGCTTTAAAACATGTTCCATAACTCTTTAGCTTTCAGTTACTGCCGGTTCCAGTGCGCGATGAGGAGGAACGATCGGTCTGTTGGATCCCCTTCGCGTCAAAGTGTCGAGCATTTCCGTGAGACACGCATCGTAAGAATCACACATGCGGGATTCGCCACTGGGCGCAATCCATTCAGGATGTTGGATCCGCAGATCGTCGTGAATCTGTTGCTGGAGTTCGGGGTACGTGTGGATTTGATGAGACATGGCAATTGGCCTCGGAAAAAGATTCAAGTGCGGTGCGAGAGGTATCCGACCAGGGCTCGGCGCGATTGGCGGACGGGCATGGGTGCCGTAAGCGTCCGCCACAGCGAGGTGAAGGTACTCCAAAGAGCGGCGCGCATGTGCTTGCGTTGTGCACGATGCCAGGCCAACTGGCCTATTTTGTAGCGCTGGCGTTGCAGCAACACGGCCAGCAGTCCGCTTTGTGTAAGGGTCGGCGTTAATTTTCTCATCACCGTAATCTTTCTATTTTTGCTTGTCCGAAGGACTCTGTAATTTATCCCGTCGGCGAGTACAGTCTGGCCGTATTTTCCGAAAGATTGACCGTTTCTTGTCGTGCGACTTCCAGACTCGGCAAGAGATCCACGACGCGTTGCGGGTCCAGCATCCCGACTGGATCGAGCCGAACGGCAATTGCCCCGCCTGCGACTCGTATCTCGCCGAACCGCTCCGCCTTTCTCACCGGATGAACCGCGGGGGTTGGTACCGGTTGAGTGTGTTGATTAAAGTTTGATCTTTATCTTAACGCTCTTCAGACTCCCCTGAAGGTCCCGAAGCATTTCATGAGTGCGATTTGTAGCCTCATCAATTCCACGTCGAAACTCTGTCGTGTCGATGAGCGTGTCGCAAAAGGGACATTTCCGACTCTCAGCCATGAGCCATTTGACGGTCTCATTGAATCTGCTTGCCACATTTAGAGCATGTCATTTCCAGCGGTAAATTGTCGAAAAACATGGTCTTGTTCACAGAATGAACAAAACTCCTTTATTTGCCAAGTCCCAGCTCGCCCATTCGTAGTGCTTTTGGGTGCCGGTGCCGGTTGAGTTATACCGAGCGTCGCAGCTTCGGAAGCGCTTCCCGAAATTGCGTGGGAGAGCGACCGACAATTCGCTTAAACTCGCGATTGAAGTTCGTCATGGATTGAAATCCGCATGCGAAGGCAGCTTCGCTAATTCGCGAATTGGGATTGAGCAAAAGGGTCTTCGATTTCTCCACTCGAACTCGCGAGAGGTAGTCGGTGAAATTCATCCCAGTCGCTTTCTTGAACATTTTGCAAAAATAATGCCTGCTGATGTTAGCCACTTGGGCGATCCGCCCGAGCGACAGCGGCTCCGCCTGATGGTCCTCGATAAATTTTCGCGCTCGCGTCATATTTGTGGACTGATCGTTTTCGCGCCGTACGACTAGTTGATTCGACAAGATCGAAAGGTGTCGCGCAAAAAGACTCAGGAGCCGCAACATCGCGCGGTACCGGACAGGCGATAAAACGCATGACCGGAAATAGGCCCGCTCAAGTTGCTTCCAATCCGTCTTGTAACCCCACGCGCGGAGCTGCCGAGTAATGCTCGCGAAGTGTTTCTTCGTCGGATTCTTCAGCATTACTTCGCCGGTCTCGAGAAAACCGAGAATGTGGTCACCCACATACACTGGCACTGCGCTTTCTGAGAGTCCCGCAAACCAAGTGACGGTGCGCGTTGTCGACGCCAATTCTTGGGACGCATCGGTTTGGGCCCTTAGGCATGCTGCGCGGGCCTGGTTGAAACGAGCCAGAATCGCGGCGAATGAATCGTCATCCGTTTTGCCATGGTGTGCAGGCGACCATGAATTGTGTGCTCGGATATTAAGCGGCAAACCCACCGCTTCGCTGAAAGCCCGTTCGTAATCTTTGAAAATCTGAGAGCGCGACAGATGTAGCATCACTTCCTGATCAGAGGATCCGGGTGTCGCGCCCCGTCCACGGACGTTGCGGGTCGGAGCACTTCTTTTTGAGCGTCTCATTAGTGTCAATTATTTTTTGACACCGGTCTATCAATGGGGATTGCAGCTTCGACAGCTGGAGCACTCTCTCTTTTAGGGACACTCTTGCGCTCTGTTAAAATAGCCGCGGTCATATCCAGGCGCTCGTAATCAGAGCTACGTTGGCAGCACGCGGCACGCCGCATGCGATCAGGGCTTCGGTCGTGTCCTTTACAGTTAGGAGGTACTTGCGCACGATAGGATGAATTGCGTACGCGACTTCAGCATCTCGCATTATTTCGCGGAATTGGATTGAATGCATATGTCGTTAACCTTGGTAGCAGAATGCCTTCAACGCGCCCCGCGCCGGAGCGGTTGTGGCGTCTTCCTTCCGATCATCACACGGTAACTGTTGAAGTTGCCCTGGATTTCCCCCGTCGTTTTCCCAACGTCGCTCTGCCGCAAAATCGCTTTCTTCGTTTTGTGAACTTGCGAAAGTCAGAGATTCATGAGCGCGATCAATGAAGCGGCTCACCGTCCGTTGTCCTTATGAAGTCGTGGCGCGAGGAATAACTCGCCGAAGGTCAGCTGCCGCCGAACATCTGGACGCCGCTTGCGCGCCGCAGCGCGAAACTTCTTGAAAAGCGCCGCGCGAGCTTTTGAAGTTTTATGTTGCGCGTAGTAAAGCGCGCAGTTCTGAGTCAATGTTGGTCCCATATTAATTCTCCTTTTGTTTGCGCTGGCGGCAGATTGACGCGGGCGGCTGATGTCTGAGCAATTCGTATCGAGGCATGTGATATAAGCATCCAAGAACGCCACGAAACCTATTCCTGAGATGGCAGCGTTACCCGACAAGTTCTCGAGCAATTTTCTAAGCTCATCTTTGTGAGCGGCGATAGCATTCATGATGCTGTTTTGTGTGCAGAGAGAATGGGGCCGCACACCTGCGCGATCGATTGACGCTGCGATTGTTAAGGAGCCAGCATACGGCTGCGACTGCCGATCACCTAATGGTATTTACCGCCACAATTCGCGAATCTGGGTAATCTACGTTTAGTTTTTCTTGCGCTCTATCTGTTCTGCGAATTCGGCCGAATCAGTTCGGCCGATGCCACACGCTCGCGACGCTGCTGCCGACGTTTCCAATACGGATTGCGCAGCGGAGCCGGCGTTCCCTGATCAAAGAGAACGCGCACAACGCTAGGTTGCTGCCAGGCTCTTTTCCGCGCATTCGAGCACGGCCAACGCTTGTTCCCGTTTCACCCCCGGAAACCACTCGAGGAATTGATCAACTGTCGCACCGGATTCGAGATTCTCGAATAACACTTTGACTGGAACACGCGTGTTTTTGAATCGCCACGCGCCGCTCAGCGTATCGGCCGAACGTTCCACTGCCGGGCACGCGCTCCAATCGATCATTTATCGATCTTATCACCAGTTGTCCACACGGCCAAGCGTCTGTGTTTGTTTGGAAACCCTCAACCAAAGCGAAGCGTTCTCTCAACGATCAACTTGTCTGCATTCACCACAGAGGACACAGAGATCACGTAGAGAGGAAAAAGGTTTAATCAGGAACCCAGGAAATCAGGAAAACAAACGAGAACTTCCTATTTTCCTGATTCATCCATCGTGGATTTCATGGCTTCCAGATTTCAGTTCTCTCGAAGGCAATCTGTTGGCGCAAGCGGTTTCGTGGTTACCTTCTCACCGTTAACGACGCCGATGTGGCGAAATGGCAGACGCAACGGACTTAAAATCCGTTGGGCTTAACAGGCCCGTGCCGGTTCGAATCCGGCCATCGGCACTCCGAAAAAACCAGACAGAATGAACAGAATTAAGGAGAATGAAGCGGGTCTGAAGAACCTAACTCAAGTCGATTCTGTACCATTTTGTTAATTCTGTCAGAAAATGGAACGCCCGCTTTTTATTCCAGTGATTCTTGGGACTGCGCGTCAAGGTCGCGAGAGCGAGCACGCGGCGCGCTTTGTTTTCGAACAAACGAAAAAGCGCGCCGGCGTGGAAACCGAATTCATCGACGTGCGCACGTTGCCGATGAAGCTCGATGACGCCGGCGAACAGATGAAGGACCCAAAATTTTCGGCGACGATCGAGCGCTGCGACGGCTTGATCATCGTGACACCGGAATACAATCACAGTTTTCCCGGCCTGCTGAAACACGCGCTCGACATGTGTTTGAAGGAATACATCCACAAAGCCGTTGGGATTTGTGGCGTCTCGGCCGGACCAATGGGAGGCGCGCGCGTGATCGAAAGTTTGCTGCCCGTCATGCGCGAGCTCGGTCTGGTCACGATCTTCGAAGACGTTAACTTCGGTAAGATCGGCTCTCTCTTCGACGAACGCGGCAATTTGCTCGACGAAAACTTCGTCCGCCGTGTGGACAGTTTTCTGAATGAACTGATTTGGATGAGCCGGGTTCTCAGATACGGACGCGAAAGCATTGCGCCCGTCTGATTTTTGCCAGGTGAAGCCCATGTTTACAGAGCTTCTTCCAATGGTAGATTTTCCGGCGCAGCCGTGTTTTTGAACGTGG
>Ga0137418_10004189_pt1 | contig 13251 bp, 10 predicted proteins | sample CZODoug3_1_2_16f_FD_122242 | JGI IMG/M metagenome (GOLD analysis project Ga0137418, IMG submission 122242) | Vadose zone soil fungal communities from Angelo Coast Range Reserve, California, USA - CZODoug3_1_2_16fungal (Hybrid Assembly) | ecosystem: Environmental > Terrestrial > Soil > Vadose...
CGAGCGCGGGATCGAGGCTCTCCGACGCATGCGCGGCGCCAGCGATGGAGCGCGCAAGATGACGCTGACCGAATTCAAGGCCATGGCGCGCGAGCAGTTCTTCATGCTGCTGATCGACCAGGAGGCGGCGCTCGCCGCCATTCCGGGCTTGCTGCCGAAGGAGTTGGAGGCGCGCCGCAAGGCATTTGGGATGCTGCGCGAGGTCCTGAGCGCCGCGGGCGAGATCGGCGGCGAGGTCCCCGACCGGCTGCGGCAAATCGCAGGCTTGTTCGGCATTGACGCGCCGCGGGCGAAGGACGACAAGGTGGTCGGCCTGTCATCGGTCAGAACAAAGGCGTCTTAGTTCGGATCGCTCAGTGAGATATTTGTGGGGCTTCGCGGCGGCCGGCAGCGGCCGCGAGCGATGCTTGCTCACGATTGACTGTTCCGCCAGGATTTTCTGGGCGTAAGGTATCTCTGGGAAAACACCAGTGCGCGACCCTCAACCCGACGCCTCCGGCCGTGATCAACTTACGACGACGTTCGTCGAACTGGCGATCCGCGTCGGGGCACTTGGCCTCGTGCTTTATTGGACGTTGATCCTTGTCAGTCCCTTTATCACGATCGTCATTTGGAGCGCGGTGCTGACCGTGGCGCTTTATCCGACTTTCGAGTGGATGGCGCTGCGACTTGGCGGGCGCCGGCGACTGGCTGCCGTCCTCATCACCATTCTCAGCCTGCTGGTCGTGATCGGACCGGCAACCTGGCTCGCTCTCGGCCTCGTCGAAAGCCTTCGAATGATTTCCGAACGATTTGACCTGTCGACCCTGGCGCTTCCCGCGCCGCCGACGGCGGTGAAAGACTGGCCGTTGATCGGCGATTACGTCTATCAATTCTGGGATCTTGCATCGACCAATCTCAAGGAAGCCGCGGCCAAGATCGTTCCTTACCTGAAACCCGTGGGGACCAGCTTGCTCGGCATTGCGGCGGACGCGGGCACCGGTATTCTCAAGTTCTTCGTCGGCATTATCGTGGCTGGATTCCTCTTTGCGCCGGCTCCTTCGATTGTCGGCGCCGTCAAAAAATTTTTACGCAGGCTGACTCCCGATCGGGGCGAGGAGTTCGCCAATCTGGCCGGAGCCACCATTCGCGCGGTGTCGCGCGGCGTCATCGGCATTTCTGTCCTGCAAGCCTTGCTTGCGGGCATCGGGCTGATGATCGCGGGCGTTCCTGGGGCCAGCCTGATCACGTCGGCTGTTCTGATCTTCGGAATCATTCAAATTGGTCCCACGATTATTCTGGCCCCCGTCGTGATTTGGAGCTGGACCGCAATGGAGCCGGCTATGGCTCTTTTGTTCACGGCCTACATGGTGCCGGTGAATTTGTTGGACAACGTTCTCAAGCCCATTGTCATGGGCCGGGGATTGAAGACGCCCATGCTGGTCATATTGATCGGCGTTCTCGGCGGTACGCTGGCCTACGGAATCACCGGGCTTTTCCTCGGCCCGATCATCCTTGCGGTGATCTGGGAGCTCCTGGTCGTTTGGATAAGGGAGGACGAAGCGGCCTAGATCGACGGCGAGCCCGGAGTCCTCATGGCGGAGCTGCGCTTGCGGCTGTTTTGTCGCCGGCTGCGAGCAGGCTGGCGAGCGTCACGATCCGGTCGAGGCCGCCGACGCGCTCACCCAGCCCGTCCGCGCGCAGCAGGTCGCGCACGCGGCCGCGCGCGCCGACGATGCGGAGCGCGATGCCGCGGGCCTCGAGGTCGTCGTGAAGCTCATGCAGGACGCGCGCGCCGGCGAGATCGATGTAGGGCGATGCCGACAGATCGCACACCACCAGGCGGACTTCCGACTGCCCGGCGGTCCGAAGCCGGTTCAAGACGGCTTCCAGCACGGCGTCCGCATTGACGTAGATGAGCGACGCTTCGGGACGAAAGGCGATCATCCCCGGCAGCACTTCGTTCTCCGGATGGCGCTCGACGTCGGAGTAGCTGCTGGTGCCGGGAATGCGGCCGAGGAAGGCGACATGCGGCCGCGAGGCGCGGACCAGCAGCATCAGGATGGAGGCCAGTGCGGCGCACAGGATTCCCTGCAGGATTCCCAAGAGCAGCACGGCGCCAAGCGCGATCGCCGCGGCGTAGAAGTCCAGGCGGCTCACTCGCCACATGCGATAGAGCGCCGGAAAATCCAGCAGGCCCGCAATGGCGGTCAGCACCACCGCGGCCAGCACCGCCTTGGGCAGGTTTTCCAACAGCCCTGTGAGAAAGAGCAGGCACAGCGCCAGCGTCAGCGACGCGAACACGAGCGCCAGCGGCGTGCGCGCGCCCGCCTTGTCGTTGACCGCGGATTGCGACAGGCCGCCCGCCACCGGATAGCCGTGCCCGAGCGCCGCCGCGAGATTCGCCGCGCCGATGCCGAGCAGCTCCTGCCGCGGGTCCAGCGCGTAGCCGTGCTTTGCCGCGAAAGTGCGCGCGGCCGAGACGCTTTCGATATAGGCGAGCAGCAGGCATCCGGCGGCGAGCGGAATGATCCCCTCAACGTCGCGCAGCCGTAGCGGCAGGCCCGCCAGAGCGGGAAGGCCGGCCGGGATCTCGCCGGTCGTCGGCACGCCCAGGGCGGGAAGGCCGAGCATGGTTGCGATCACAATCGACAGCGCGACGACCGCGAGGGCGACCGGCTTTCGCGGCAGCAGACGCTCGCCGAGCACGAGCAGCGCGATCGCGAAAATGCCGACGGCCAGCACGAGGAAATGCGTCTGACCGAGTTGCCCGGCCAACAGCCAGGCGCGATCGAAGAAATTGTGCCCGCCTCCGGGCACGCCAAACAGGCTCGGCAGCTGCGTCATCGCGATGGTCAGTCCGGCGCCGGCCTTGAAGCCGACCAGGATGCTGTCGCTGATCAGCTTCACGAGCGCGCTCAGCCGCAAGGTCCAGGCGAAGAGACAAAGCGCCGCGACGGTGAAGCCCGCGAGGCTCGCGATCTGTGCGTAGCGCTGCGCGTCGCCGTCCGCCATCGCTCCGACGGTTCCGGCGATCATCAGCGAGATGGCGGAGGTCGGGCCGATGGCCAGTTGGCGCGAGGACCCCAACAAGGCGTAGCCGAGCCCGCCCAGCAGATAACCGTAGATGCCGACCTGCGGCGGCAGCCCGGCCAGCGTCGCATAGGCGAGAGAAACCGGAATCGCGTAGGCGGCGAGCGTCACGCCGGCAATTGCGTCGCCCGGCAACCACGCGGCGCGGTATTCCGCAAGCCAGCGGGCCGGCGGGAGGCGCGAGAGCCATGCCGGACCGTTGCGGCGACCGGTCGAGTCCGTCATGGGCGGCACCTCATCCGAGTCGGTCGGCCGCGACGCATGTGCGATTAGACGACGCCAACAAACCCGACACGCCGATTTTACACCCATGTCGGCATAATGGCACTATGCTTGCTTCAGCCATTGCTTGGCCCCGGGGTTTCGATGCGATTGCACGGACACTTGCAAGAAGTCGTTTCGAGCAACGCGCGGGATCTCGTTCGGCTTCTTGCGTCGGTCGTCGGCTGGCTCATGGCCGCCGCCTTCTGCGTCTGCTTCGCGGCGGAGCCGTTGCCGCGCTCGATCTTGGTCATCGATCAGCTCGGCCCCAATGGCCCCTTCAATACTGCCATTGCTTTCGGCATCCGCGCGGCCGTGAGCCAGGGCTCCGGGGCACCGGTATCCCTTTATACCGAGTTCTTGGACCTCAGGCGTTTCGGCGGGCCGGAATATGACGCCATCGTGCGCTCCACGCTTGAGCAGAAGTACAGAACAAAGCCGATCGGAGTTATCCTGGTCCTTGGCTTCGAGGGACTGCAACATGTGCTGGAATGGCGCAAGACATTCTGGCCTGAGGTGCCGGTGGTCTTTGGCTACATCAATGAAGCGTCGGTCGCACAGCTCTCGCTCCCCCCGGATGTTACTGGAAGGACCTTTCGGCTGACCTTCCGCGACAGCCTGGTCGCGGCGCAGGCAATGGTGCCGAAGCTCAAACGGCTGGCGCTGATCGGCGAACCCTTGTCCTTGTTGTCTTCCAGGAGCGATCTGGACCGGGTGTTGGCCGCCTACAAGGGCCAGATCGAGATCATCGACCTGATGGGTTTGACGATGGCGGAGATCAAGCGTCGGGTCGCAACGCTGCCGCCGGATACCGCAATCCTTTATATGTCGATTGCCGTAGACGGTGCTGGCGTGAGATACACCCCGCGCGATGCGCTCGCCGAGATCGCTCTTGTGGCGAATCGGCCGATCGTGGTCCAGGTGGAAACCCAGCTGGGATTCGGTGGGGCAGGAGGCTTCGTCGCGCTTCCCGTTGCGATCGGCACCGAAGCGGGCGAGCTCGCCTTGCGCATCATCAATGGCGAAAGCGCTTCGGCCATCCCGGTCGCGGTGGGCAACGCCATCAAGCCGGTGTTCGATTGGCGCGAGCTCAAACGCTGGAATGTGAGCGAGGATCGATTGCCTGCAGGCAGCGAGATCCGGTTCCGCGAACTTGACCTGTGGGATCAGTATCGCTGGTACATCATCCTCGTCATCGTCGTGATTCTGCTGCAAGCCCTGCTCATTTCCGGACTGATCTACGAGCATCGGGCGCGTCGCGATGCCGAGGCGCTGGCGCGCACCAGCATGCTCGAGCTTGCGCATGTGGACCGCCTGGCGACCGCAGGTCAGCTGTCCGCCTCGATCGCCCACGAGGTCAACCAGCCGCTCGCCGGCATCGTGGCGCACGCCGCCGCGGGTTCGCGCTGGCTGACCGCCACGGTACCCAACGTCGACGAAGCGCGCGCGACATTCAAGAAGATCATGGAGGCCGGCCATCATGCGGCCGAGGTGGTCGACCATATCAGGGCGTTCTTCAGGAAGGACGGCGAGCACATCGAGCCACTCGACATCAACGACCTTGTTCGCGAGGTTCTGGCGCTTCTCGCCGGTCATCTCAAGGATCACCGCATAACGGTCGACACGATTCTGACCGAGGGCCTTCCGCCGGTTTCGGGCGACAGGGTCCAACTGCAACAAGTCGTCATGAACCTGGTGATGAACGCCGTCGAGGCCATGGATCTGGTGACGGACCGGCCGCGGCTCCTGAGGGTGGTATCGCAGCCTTATGAGGACCTGGGAGTCCAGGTGCAGGTCGAGGATTCCGGGCCCGGAATCTCTCCGAGCGACGCCAGTCGCGTGTTCAAGCCGTTTTTCACGACGAAACCCAAGGGAATGGGAATGGGCCTCGCCATTTGCCGGTCCATCGCGGAAGCCCATCATGGCAAGCTATGGGCGTCACCCGGCGTTCGATCTGGCGCCATTTTTCACCTCATCTTGCCGGCGGCCGCGCCGCCGGAAGAGGGTCCGCAGGGAAAACCGGACGAGGCTCGTCGCACTGCGCCGCTCACATCCGCCTAGCTTCCGAAATCGCCGCCGTCTTTGCGGGCGCCTCCGCCCGTATCGTCTGGCGCAGGGAGGTTTCCTCCTCGGCGATGCGTTGTTCGAGGAAGCTGCGTTCCACCGATGTCAGCGGCGTCTTCATCATGCGCAGGTAACGCTCGATGTTCTGGCGATGCACCCAATTCATCAACGCGGCTTGATCCGACATCGTGTAAACTCCCGAACTCCTGGCTCAGCTTCCGATAGAATTTGCCGGCGATTTTTTTGCTTGGATCGCTCTAGTGGCGGACGAAAGCCTCCGCTCTGGCTCCATGTGACGACCCCGCCGCGACGAGGGCCTGCGCATTCTTATGTTCGGGCTCGCCGGCATTGTGGCGTGTGTATGCCAAGAGCTCGGCAAGACGGGCTCGTCCCCGGTTGGTGCGGCTCTTGATCGTTCCGACTTCGCACCCGCAGACAGCGGCTGCCTCGACCAAGCTCAAGCCCTTGGCTCCGACCAATATGAGAGCTTCGCGCTGATACGCTGGCAATTGCGCGAGTGCGTAACGCAGGTCCGCCGAGATGCTCCAGCCTTCCTGCTCGGGCTTGCTCGTCAGCCGTTCGGCATATTGTCCATTCACGTCCTGGACCCATCGCCGCGACTTGCGATAGTCGGTGCGGAAACGATTGCGCATGATCGTGAACAGCCAGGCCCCCATGTTCGTGCCCGCCTGAAAGTCGTCGAGGTGCGCCCAGGCGCTGAGCACGGTGTCTTGCACCAGGTCGTCGGCGCGGTCCTTGCTGCCGCAGAGCAGAAAGGCGGATGCACGCAGGTCCGGAATTTGAGCCAGCAAGGCGTCACGTGTGGAGAATGTGGCTGTCATGAGACCCCCCTCTGAGAACCAGCTATCGATCTGCCGATGTCCCGCTGTTCAGCGAGCCAATGTGCGGATCTGACCCCGGCCCTTGGGGTTAAAAGTTAGTTAACGATCCACATGGCGTCGATTGAGCGTAGGTATGGCGCCTTCGCCAGAAAGGCTAAGCGGCCTGAACCGTAGTTTAGATTTCGCCCGTTACGCGCCTGCAGGGTGCAAACGCGCGTTGGTTCCGCACTGGGGCTGCGCGGCGACGGGCCGAACGTCAGTGAGGCGTGTGGAGCGCGCGATCGAGGCAATCCATCAACGAATCGGTATCATATGGCTTCTTCAGGAATGCGATCGCGCCCGCGTCGAGCGCGCGCGCCCTGATCCCTGCCTCGGGGTAAGCGGTTATCATGATGACGGGAATCCGACTGCCTTCGGCGCGCAGGCGGGTCTGCAGCTCGATTCCGCTCAACCCGGGCAGCTGCACGTCCGCGATCAGGCATGCGGTATCGTTCACACAATCCGAATGCAGAAATTCTTCCGCCGACGCGAAGGTGACCCCGGTGAATCCGTGGGATCGCACGAGGCTCAGCGTCGCCTCGCGGACAATGGCATCGTCGTCGACGATCGATATCATAGTGGCGACGCGCTCCTTCCGATGATTGATCGCACTCATCTACGCGCATCGCACCTACAGGGCAGTTATACCGCCGATCGAGAGTTCTGTGACAAAGAAATAACAGAACTAAACCAAGGTTTAGTCGACGGGCCGCTCGGCGGGCCGGATCTGCAGGATGTCGGCCATTCGAACCAGGTCCACCAGGGACTTCGCGCCCATTTTCTGCATGGCGTTGTGGCGATGCACTTTCACGGTCATCTCGCTGATGCCGATCTCTGCCGCGGTCTGCTTGTTCAGGCGGCCCATGACCACCATGGCCAAGACCTCGCGCTCGCGCGGGGTCAGCTCCTCGAAGCGCGCCCGAAGGTCGGAAACCACGCCGTCGGACTGGCGTCTTTCGCGATCACGCTGGAGCGCGATCCGCACCGCATCCAACAGGTCCTGCTCGCGAAACGGCTTGGTCAGGAATTCCACGGCTCCGGCCTTGATGGCCTTGACCGTCATCGGAATGTCGCCATGTCCGGTGATGAAAATGATCGGAAGATCGATTTTCCTCTTTGCGAGCTCGGCCTGGAAGTCCAGGCCGCCCAAGCCCGGCATCCGCACGTCAACGACCAGGCAGCATGGGTCGGACGATTGCTCCTTGCGCAGGAACTCCGCGGCGGAAGCGAAGACGTCGACCTGCAACCCGACCGAGCAGAGAAGGTTCGAGAGTCCGGCGCGCACGATCGGATCATCATCGATCACACAAACGACCGCTGCACTCTCCGAGTCGCCGAACATGATCGTCAGCTTGGTTGGACAGGTTGAACGGCTTTTCGTTCTCCGTGAGCGGAATGCTCAGAAGAAGGCCGCGGCGTCAATCTATCAAGAGTCCGATACCGTACAAAGCCGAATCGCCGCACGACGTGCGGGAATGGCCGGTACTTACCATGGCAATGCCGGCAATTTTCGCGGTACAGCCGGGCATCGCAGATGACGCAGGTGGCCGCGGTTTCGGTCATTGCGACCGGGGCACCTGCATCACTCGGCTCATGTACGGCGACGCGTCCATCGCGTCTACCGCGGAGCCGGCCGAGGGACCGCATCCGAGAGCCATCTCGTCTCCAGGACCTTTTTTGCCATCTCCTTGTCGATATGCGGAGCGAAGATCTGGCCGACCGCATATTCCAAGTCCTTGTATTCATACAGGCAATTCTTGGCGCGCGTCTTCGGAAGATATTCCTGCTCGACCAGATCCGCAAATACCTTGGCGTCGTAGCCATAGGCCATGCAGAGAAGATTGTAGAATCGCTCTTCCGGGGAGCCGTGGTCGCTCGAGAAGGCGGCCAGCGGCAATGTCACGTTGGGCTTCTGCTTGTAGCCCTTGATGTAGGCTTTGTACGAATAAGCCGCCCCCGTGACCAAGCGACGCGCCCGGTCGCCGCCGAATTGCAGCATGACATAAGCCGCGAACTGGTCGGCCGCATCCTCCTGGCGGCCGAAGATGGGGACATCGAAGATATCGAACATGGCGTGGCCAACCTCGTGGGCCATGGCGAAAAACAATTGCCCGACCAGCGCGTCGCCCGGCGTGATGCCGGCCGGCGTGGTCTCCTTCGGCAAGCCTTGCTGGATCTCCTGCAGGTATTCGTAGCAAAGGCTCACCGTCGGCTGCCGGGCCACACGCTGATACCAGGCGTTCGAGACGCCATCGCATCCGACCGTCTTGATGTTCAGGCCGACAGGCAGCCGGAACGGGCTGAATATATTCTGCAGGGTCTCGAGCGCATGGCGCTCCTTCATCAGTTCGTAGACCTTCTGGTGCTCGGGATTCTTGGGCGCCTCATAGGCGATGTGGATCGCGCCAGGTTGCGCCGGCTCGGTCACCTTGAGATCCTGGCCCGCCGCGTCTTGGGCCCGCGCGGCCGCCAGGGGCCACGCGCTGGAGGCGAAGAGGATGGCGGCGAAGATGCCGGTCAACCGGCGGCTGGTGATGGTCATCCGATCCTCCGCGCCGCATACGTCAGTGACTTTGCGGCAAGGCATCACGTGCTGATCGCGAAAGGCGAGTTTGAGCGCGGGGAGCGCACACGACGACCTGAGGCCGCCGTGTCCGCTCCCCACATTCACCACGCAACGGCACGGTCTCAGGATCTGTTACCGGTGCTCCAGACGTCCTGGAAATTTTTCTTCAGCAGGTAATGCACGTAATCCGGATCCATCAGGTAGGCGCGCTGACGGGCGACGGCCGGATCCGTATCGCGCAGGCCTTGGGGCTGCTGGCGGGTGATCTCCGCCTCGCGCATGCCCTTTTGCCGCGCCATTTCGGCGTCGGTCAGATCGCGGTATCCCTGCGGCTGCTGGCGGACATAGTCGTCGCGCAGGCCCTGCGGCTGCTGGCGGGTGACCTCCGCCTCACGCATGCCCTTTTGCCGCGCCATTTCGGCGTCGGTCAGATCGCGGTATCCCTGCGGCTGCTGGCGGACGTAGTCGTCGCGCAATCCTTGCGGCGCCTGACGGGCGTAACCGTCGGTGTCCCGCAGGCCCTGCGGCTGCTGGCGTGCAGTCTCGGTGTCCCGCAGACCCTGCGGCTGCTGGCGTGCGGTGTCGGTGTCCCGCAGGCCCTGCGGTTGCTGGCGTGTATAATCGTCGTCGCGCAGGCCCAAGGGCCGCTGACGCTCGATTGCCGGGTCGTACGACGCGCTCTTCTCGTAGGGGGTCGCGACGTCGACGATGTACAGCTTGTCGCCCGAGCGGAAGACGATTGCGCCCGGACCCATTTCCCGGGCACCGAGATTCTTGATCTGGGCGGCGACGTCCTCCTTGGACTTGCCCGGCGTCACGCTGAACGACTTGCCGTCGATGAAAATGCTGTCGTTGTTGGCGATGCTGCGCACCGCATCCTGGGATTGGGCCATGGCCAGCGTCGAGACGCTCGACATCATGGCGACGGTCGCGGCGATGAGTGTCGCCGATCTGCACCTCGGGCCTGTCATTTCTCGCTCTCCTGTGAGGTCGCCGGCCTTTTTGGCCGGAGGGCACACCTTTTAGGCAGAGAAAATCCGGGGATGTTTTGATGCAGATCAATGGCGGGCCGGCGCATGGCGAACAACCCGCCACCGCCGGTCCAGACGTGGCGCGCCTGCGCCATTTGATCGCAAGCTCAAAGGAATTTGGTTTTTCTGTCAGTACCGCTGACCTGATGGCGGCGGTCGCGTTTCAAGTGCCGACGCGCATGGTTCTCGGCCGAGAATTTCCATCAGCAAGTCGTCGACCGATCCCCGCCGGCCCAGTTGACGGCCCGCGACGGCGCGATCTCCCGACCACGTTGATGCAGATCAATGCCCCGACCCCGAAAACAAAAACATCATGAACTGGGTGGGCGGAGTTTTACGAGGAGCGCGACCATGGAAGGAACGGCTGGACTGCCCAAGAGTGCCCGGGACGAGCGGTGCTGGCGCGATTTCACTCCCGGTCATTGGCGCAACGCCATCGACGTCCGCGACTTCATCGTCAGCAACGTGTCGCCTTATGGCGGAGACGAGAAATTCCTTGCCGGCCCGTCCAAACGGACGCAGGCCGTATGGGCGAAGCTCCAGCCCTATTTCCAGGAGGAGCGACAGAAAGGCGTGCTCGCGGTCGATGCAAAGACGCCGTCGAACCTGTTGGCGCACAAGGCGGGCTATATCGACCGTGACAACGAAGTCATCGTCGGGTTGCAGACCGACCAGCCGTTCAAGCGCGCGATCTTCCCCTACGGTGGCCTGCGCATGGTCGAGGCGGGCCTGAAGGCCGCCGGGGTCAAGGCGGATCCACAGGTCCACGAGGCCTTCACCAAGTATCGCAAGACCCACAATGACGGCGTGTTCGACGCCTATACGCCCGAGATCATGAAATGCCGCAAGTCCGGCATCATCACCGGACTTCCCGACGCCTACGGCCGCGGCCGCATCATCGGCGACTACCGTCGGGTGGCGCTCTACGGCGTGGACCGGCTGCTCGACGCAAAGCGGACGGAACGCGCCCAGATCGACGACATGTGGCCGACCGACGAGGTGATCCGGGTGCGCGAGGAGCTGGCCGAGCAGATGCGCGCGCTGGAGGACCTCGCCCAGATGGGCAAGCTCTACGATTGCGACATCGGGAGGCCGGCTTCGGACGCCCATGAGGCGGTCCAGTGGACCTACCTTGCCTATCTCGGGGCCGTGAAGGAAGCGAACGGCGCGGCCATGTCGGTCGGCCGCATCTCGTCCTTTCTCGATGTCTACATCGAACGCGATCTCAAGGATGGCGTGCTGGATGAGGCCGGCGCCCAGGAGCTGTGGGACCAGCTCGTCCAGAAGCTCCGCATCGTGCGCTTCCTGCGTACGCCCGACTACGATGCCTTGTTCAGCGGCGACCCGTACTGGGCGACCGAATGCGTCGGCGGCATGGATCTCAACGGACAGCCGCTGGTGACCAAAAGCAGCTACCGCATGCTGCATACGCTCACCAATCTCGGTCCCGCACCCGAGCCGAACATAACGGTCCTGTGGTCGCGACACCTGCCGACCGCCTTCAAGCGCTACTGCGTCAAGATGAGTCGCGACACCTCGTCCCTGCAATACGAGAATGACGACCTGATGCGGCCTCACTGGGGCGACGACTATGGCATCGCCTGCTGCGTCTCCGCCATGCGCCTCGGAAAGCAGATGCAGTTCTTCGGCGCCCGGGTGAACCTCGCGAAGGCGCTGCTCTACGCCATCAACGGCGGCCGCGACGAGATGTCGGGCGACCAGATCGCGCCGGCGAGCCCGCCGGTGACCGGCGACGTGCTCGATTTCGACGATGTGACGGCGAAATTCGACCGCGTCATGGAGTGGCTCGCGCGCACCTATGTGCATGCGATGAACTGCATCCACTACATGCACGACAAGTATTTCTACGAACGCCTCGAGATGGCGCTGCACGACCGCGATGTGCTGCGCACGATGGCCTTCGGCATCGCGGGACTGTCGGTGGTCGCCGACAGCCTGGCGGCGATCAAATACGGCAAGGTCCACGTAACCCGGGACGCGAGCGGTCTGGTGGTCGACTATCGCACGGAAGGCAACGGCGCTGCGATCCCGCAGTTCGGGAACAACGACGACCGGGTCGATGCCATTGCGTCCGATCTGGTGACGCGGTTCATGCAGAAGATCCGCAAGCATCAGACCTACCGGAACGCGACGCACACCCAGAGCGTGCTGACGATCACCTCGAACGTGGTCTACGGCAAGCACACCGGCAACACGCCCGACGGACGGCGCAAGGGCGAGCCCTTCGGGCCCGGCGCCAACCCGATGCACGGACGTGACAGCCACGGCTGGCTCGCATCGTGTCTCTCGGTCGCGAAGCTTCCCTACGGCGATTCGCTCGACGGGATCAGCTACACGGTCTCGGTCGCTCCGCAAAAAGCGCATCTATCCCCCGAGGAGCTCGTGGACGGCGCGGTGAAGGCCTTCGACGTCTATTTCGGCCACGGCGGCTTCCACATGAACCTCAACGTGATCGAGAAGGAGACGCTCGAGGATGCGATGAAGAATCCGGACAAGTATCCGCAGCTCACCATCCGGGTGTCGGGATATGCGGTGAACTTCGTGCGTCTCACCCCCGAACAGCAACGCGACGTGATCTCCCGCACTTTCCACGGCCAGATCTGAAGGAGGATGCGGTGTCGCATCTCGGCAGCCTCGAAGCCGGCAGCCGGCACGACCTGCGCATCGGGCTATCGCCCGATGCGCCGGACGCAGCCGAATTTCATGACGACCAGACGGGCGCCCATGGTTACGTGCATTCCTACGAGACCTCCTCGCGCTACGACGGTCCGGGCGTGCGGGCGGTGCTCTTCGTATCGGGCTGCCTGCTGCGCTGCTCCTACTGTCACAATCCCGATACGTGGCACCTCAAGGACGGCACCTATGTGTCGGCCCGGCAGGTGATCGACCGGCTGGACTCCTTCGCTCCGGCCCTGCGCGCGCTCGACGGCGGCCTTACGATCTCGGGCGGCGAGCCGATGGTGCAGCTCGACTTCACCCGGCGGGTGCTGGCCGGCGCCAAGAAATTGGGACTTCACACCGCGATCGAAACGTCCGGCTTCCTTGGCGACCGGGCGGACGAAAAGTATCTCTCCTGCCTCGACCTCGTCCTTCTGGATATCAAGAGCTCGGATCCCGCGACCTACCGGACCGTCACCGGCCGCGACCTGGCGCCGACGTTGCGTTTCGCCGAACGGCTGGCGTCGCTCGGCAAGCCCGTATGGGTGCGCTTCACGCTCGTGGCGGGCCATACCGACGCGCCCGCGAATGTGGAGGGTATCGCGCGGTTTGTGGCCCCGATGAAGAACGTCCAATGGGTCGAGATCCAACCTTTCCACCAAATGGGCGCGTTCAAGTGGGAGGCGATGAAGCTGCC
>Ga0137418_10004190_pt1 | contig 13249 bp, 13 predicted proteins | sample CZODoug3_1_2_16f_FD_122242 | JGI IMG/M metagenome (GOLD analysis project Ga0137418, IMG submission 122242) | Vadose zone soil fungal communities from Angelo Coast Range Reserve, California, USA - CZODoug3_1_2_16fungal (Hybrid Assembly) | ecosystem: Environmental > Terrestrial > Soil > Vadose...
GTTGATATCGGCAGCAATAGGCGATAAAAATTGTTTCGAATTCAAATGGTTATGGCAGCGGCTGGGCTATATCCTGATGGCCCAGCGACGCCAATTTTGGCCCGATGGGATAATCGGTGATTTCGGCTGCGGCCATCAACGGTCCGGGACCTGCTGACGTCACTGAGCCAGGCTCTGCTCGAAGCGCTATTGCAAGTTTGGCCGATGCCTCCGCGTATAGCGCAGGCGCCACCGCGTTCGCTGCCGCTTCCGGCATTGCATCCGGCACCGTCGCGACCGGCCTGTTTCCGCCAGCCAGATAAAATCCTATGAATGCGATAAGACCCACGATGCAGGTGGTCTGCAAAGCCTTCATTGCCCCAACTCCATGGATGGCTTCCGTAAGGAGCCTATTCGCATGTCCTTTGGCCTGTAGTGAGTCCCCATGCAAAATCTTATTATTGGAATGTGGAGCAAGCGAAAGCAGACTTTCAGCTCGCCACGCGTTGGATCTTGTCCCGTTATGTGCCAACGGGCGACATGGAATTGCATCCCAAATGAAAGAGGCCGCCAGCTGAGGTAGCCAAAACCATAACGCCGCCCGGCAGCTGTTCTAGCCCCACGGCGGCGTATCGGTATCGCTCCATCCAGAAGCACGTTCAGGATGGGTCGGTATGGTTAATGATCGGTAAACCTTAGCTGAGGCGGCAGGACAAGGTCAGCTTCGTGCCGATAGTGTTGCAAAAGTCTTTTGGGAAGGCGAACGAAAATTCTTAGACCCGCTGATGCGCTTTGCGTGCGGCGAAGTGAGGGACATGGCGGCCTCTGGCACGCCAAATAGTTCGTGCGCTTTTGACAATTCAATGCCGGCGAACCCATCTCTCACTCAGGCAAGCCCGCCAGCCGCAAACCGTTTGCGAGACTGGCGCGATGCTCCGGCAGCCGGATCGGGATCCAAGCGTCAAGCGTGGAGATACGAAACGCGGGATCAAGCTTGCGCAAATGGTCGGCCGCCTCTCGAGCCTTATCTATTCGTCCGGCAAGCGCATGACATGCGGCGATGATAAGCAGTACGAACGCAAAGCTTGGCAGTTGCCGGAAGGATTGTTCCGCCCAAGATAGGGCCAAGTCGAAACGTCCGCCAAACAGGTGTGACATAGCCATGCCGGCCTGCATCCGGAACATCTCAGGATCAAGCGGGCTAAAACGCATTGCCTGCGTAAAGAACTCGATCGCGGCCTCGGGATCACCGCGCTCTGCCCTGAGGAATCCGCCTAGGAACCACGCCGCCGCCAAGTTTGGATTAAGCACCAGTGCCTTGTCGAGCAGGGCGACGGCGCCATCCAAGTCCCCGGCAAGATGTGCCAGCGTGTGCCCGGCCCGTGTCAGCGCGACGGCGTCGTCCTGGCCCAGTTCCACCGCCAGACGGGCCAACCGGATGCCCTCGGCGAACTCCCGCGGTTGATCGGTCATCCAGCCGTTGATCTTGCGCCAGCAAAGACACCATGCCGCCATGGCATGGGCCGAGGCAAACTCTGGATCCAGGGCCATGGCCTTGTGAAATAGCGGCAACGCCGATTCAATCGCCTCGCGCGTTCCACGATGCAGATACGGCATGGCCCGCAGATAGTGATCGTAGGCACTGAGATTACCGGTCGGCTTCCGCCGCGCGCGCTCGATCTCCGCGCGCTCGAGTTGGGAGGCAATTGCGCCGACGATGCTGGTTGCGATCTGGTCCTGCAGCTCGAAGATGTCGTCGAGCCTTCCTTCAAATCGCTCAGCCCAAAGATGGGTGCCCGTTGCAGCATCCACGAGCTGTCCCGTGATGCGCACCCGGCTCTGTGACTGGCGCACGCTACCTTCGACGACGTACCGCACACCAAGCTCGCGGCCGACCTGCTTTTCGTCCACCGTCTTGCCTTTGTAAGTAAAACTCGAGTTGCGAGCGATCACGAACAGCCAGCGGATGCGCGACAAGGCGGTGATGATATCTTCCACGACGCCGTCGGCAAAATAATCCTGCTCGGCGTCGCCGCTAAGATTTCGAAACGGCAACACCGCGATGGAAGGAGAATCCGGAAGTGCCAGCATACTGCCAGATTTTCCGGCCACGATGTCCGCAACCGCCGTTCGCCCGGTTGGGAGCTCCTCCCGGACCGGGCCGACAAAGCGAAGTCCTTTCCGCGCAACGGTCCGGATCAGGCGTTGCTGCTTGCCGGTGTCTCCGATCGCCTTGCGCACCGCATTGACGTGACTCGTCAATGTGGATTCCGAGACAATCCGGCCTTGCCAAATGGCCTGCAGCAAGTCGTCGCGCGTGACGACCTGGTCTCGGTTCTGAACCAGATAGAGCAGCAAATCGAAAACTTTCGGGCCGATCGCGATGAGCTCCGAACCGCATGCGAGTTCGCGTCGGTCGGCGTCCAGACAATAATTTTCAAACAAGAAACGCACGTCCATTCCCCTCTTGGACAAGAATCCAATGGTAATTCAAGGCCAATTTAACCTGGTTGCAAGGCTTTCCCACCGGTCTGAGCTCATCCTCCCCCTACATTCAAGCGCAGGGCCCATTGGCGGCCGGTAAAGTGAGAGAAAGCCATGAAGATTGTCATCATCGGTGGGACTGGCCTGATCGGCACGAAGCTCGCGAGCCGGCTCCGCGAGAAGGGCCACGACGTGCTGCAAGCCTCTCCCAGCACGGGCATCAACGCGATCACGGGCGAGGGCCTCGATAGGGCGCTTACCGATGCAGAGATCGTCGTGGATGTCGCGAATTCCCCATCCTTTGAAGACCGTGCAGTCCTCGCGTTCTTCGATACATCGAGCCGCAATCTTCTCGCGGCAGAGGCCACCGCCAAGGTGCGGCACCATGTCGCCCTTTCCGTCGTTGGGACCGACCGCCTACCGCAATGCGGCTATTTTCGCGCCAAGCTGGCACAGGAGAACCTGATCCGACGTTCGGCAATTCCATACACTATCCTACGCGCCACTCAATTTTTCGAGTTCGTCGGCAGCATCGTCGAGACCTCGTCAGATAGTCAGATTGCCCGGCTATCACCCGCCTTGTTTCAGCCGGTGGCCTCGGACGACGTCGCAGCCACCCTCGCTGAAGTCACGCTTGCCGATCCCATCAACGGCATGATCGAACTCGCTGGCCCGGAACGATTGAGCCTCGACGAATTCGGTCGGAAATACCTGGCGGCGACCAAGGACCCGCGCAAGGTCGTCGCCGATATCCACGCCCGCTATTTCGGAGCAGAGTTGGACGACCGGTCGCTCACGCCCGGCGAACATCCGCGGCTTGGCGCAATCCATTTTGAGGATTGGCTGACCACCCGTCGCAAATAACGCGGCCGATTGTGGCCAACCCTTCATTACGACCATCGTGAAGCATCTGATACGAGCCCATTTCCATGACCAAGCCTCTATCGCACGATCTTTCACGGGAGGAGCCGGCAGCTGATTCCGAAGCGCGCCAGATCGCTCCACCTTCAGTTGACCGGCGTCTCGCCGATGCGGAAATGGCCCGCGTACTCGGAACCGAACCGTTCCGCTTGGCCCTGGATTCATCCGGCGGCGGCATAGCTCACTGGAGGCATGATCCGCTGCACGACGTCGTCGAACCCATGACGCACCACGTCATCATGGCCTACAACGGCGCTGTGCAACGCATGGAGCGGCGTTCGGGACGATTTGTTTCGACTGGAACGTTTCGTCCCGGGGTCGTGATCGTCATTCCCGAGGGATCAAGCTCCCGATGGGATATTCCGAAGCCCGTCGATGTCGTTCAGCTCTATCTTCCGCACAGAACGCTGGTGCGCGTGGCCGCCGAAGCCGATACGGCCAAGCCGATCGATCTACTGGAGAGAACAGCACACCCCGATCCCATCACGTCTCGGTTGCTCCTGAGCGCCGCGGACGTCCTAGAAGGCAACGAGGCTCTGGATTCGCTTTTCAGGCAGCAACTGACAGACCTCCTGGCGACGCGTCTGCTGGCGGCGCATGCCGGCGCGCCGGCCGCGGTTCAGCCGGTTGTAGGCGGATTGGCGCCGAAAGCGCTGCTACGTGCCATCGATCGCTTGCGCTCGGACAGCGATGCCGATGTCTCGCTTGCGGCACTCGCCGCGGAGGCAGGGTTGTCGCGCTTCCACTTCTGCCGTGCGTTCAAGGAGAGCACCGGACTTTCGCCGCACGTCTGGCTGCGCCAGCACCGGCTCGAGCAGGCGATGCAAATGCTGCGCGAGACGGATTCCTCCGTCGTGACGGTCGCTGCTGCGCTTGGCTACGCCTCGCAGACTGCCTTCGCCGCTGCGTTCAAGCGGTTAACCGGCGATACTCCGACCGACTGGCGGCGCCGCATGCGTTAGCAGCAATCGCTCTGCAATCTCCGCAATGGCGCTGGGGCAGCGGCACACCCGGTTCGCTAGATCGACACTGTGCCCATGCGAACCACACGGAGAAGAAGAATGGCCTGGAAAGTCCCCCTCAATCAGCTTGCAAACACCTCGCGCCGGAAGGTCCTCGCGACCTCGGTTATGTCCGCGATTTCACTCGCCGTCCGCTCGTCGACGGCGACCGGCGAAGAATCAAGCCGCTCGAACGCCTCTGCTCAATCGGCCGATCCGATGGCGTCGGTGACCACGAAGGATGGCGTACGGATCTTTTACAAGGACTGGGGATCGAAATCTGCCCAGCCAATCGTCTTTCATCATGGCTGGCCACTCTGCGCCGACGACTGGGATACCCAGATGCTGCATTTCGCCGGCAAGGGATTTCGCGTAATCGCCCACGACCGCCGCGGCCACGGACGCTCGAGCCAGACCGGCGACGGCCACGACATGGATCATTACGCGGCCGATGCCGCGGCGGTCGTTGAGCACCTTGACCTCCGCAATGCCATCCATGTCGGACATTCCACCGGCGGCGGCGAAGCCGTGCGCTATGTCGCGCGACACGGCCGCGATCGCGTGACCAAGCTCGTGCTGATCAGCGCCGTGCCGCCGCTCATGCTGAAGACGGAAGGCAATCCTGGCGGCTTGCCGATCGACGTGCTCGACGGTCTGCGCCGGCAGCTCGCCGCCAACAGGGCGCAGTTCTACTTCGATTTCGCGAGCGGTCCGTTCTACGGCTACAACCGCCCGGGCGCCACGGCGTCACCAGCGGTGATCTGGAATTGGTGGCGCCAGGGCATGATGGGCGGCGCCAAGGCGCATTACGACGGCATCAAGGCTTTCTCGGAGACCGATTTCACCGAGGACCTGAAAAGCATCACGGTGCCGACACTCGTCTTGCATGGCGGCGATGATCAGATCGTGCCCGTCTCTGACTCCGCGCCTTTGTCGGCGAAGCTGCTCAAGAAGGGCACGCTCAAAATCTATGAAGGACTGCCGCACGGCATCTGCACGACCCATGCCGGTGTCGTAAACGCCGAACTGTCGGCGTTCATCGCGACCTAATCTTCGTCGATCCATTCAAAATAAAGGAGAAATCATATGCGACTGGTCATTATAGGTGCCGGCTTCGCCGGCATGTATGCCGCGCTGTCCGCTGCTCGTCTGCGCGATATCAAGGGCACCTCGCCCGAGAAGCTCGAGATCGCGTTGGTCGCACCGCAGCCTACGCTGGTGGTTCGCCCGAGGCTCTACGAATCGAAGCCGGAGACGCTGACTGCGCCGCTGCTGGATGTCCTCAGGGCGATCGACGTCGTCTACGTACAGGGCAGCGCCGAGATGGTCGATACCAGGGCGTGCGAGGTCGAAATCTCGATCTCCGGGGGAAAGCGAAAGAAGCTCTCCTACGATCGCCTAGTTGTGGCCACGGGCAGCCGGCTCTTTCGTCCGAAGATTCCCGGCCTCGCTGAGCACGGCTTCAGCGTCGACTCGCTCGACGATGCGATCGCCCTTGCCGAGCATCTGCATGGCTTGGCCGATCGTCCAGCTGCGGACGGACGCGACACGGTGGTCGTGGCCGGTGGCGGGTTCACCGGCATCGAGGCGGCTACCGAGATGCCGTCGCGGCTCCGCAACAGTCTCGGGAACGACGCCGAACCACGCGTCATCATCGTGGAGCGCAACGCTGCGATTGCTCCCGATATGGGTGAAGGTGCGCGTCCCGTCATCGAAGATGCCCTCAAGCAGCTCGGCGTGGAGACCCGGCTCGGCGTGGGCGTTGCCTCGCTCGACGCTTCCGGTGTCACGCTGTCCAATGGCGAGCATATCGAAACCGAAACCGTGATCTGGGCCGCAGGTATTCGCGCGGCACCTCTGACCGCGCAGATCCCGGGCGAGCGCGACAATTTCGGCCGGCTTATGGTCGATCGCGATTTGCGGGTACCGGGTGTGGCGGGTGTCTTTGCCGCCGGCGATGCCGCGCGCGCAGCCTGCGACGATGCCGGCAATTACGCGCTGATGTCGTGCCAGCACGCGACCCGGATGGGCGCCTTTGCCGGCAATAATGCCGCGGCCGAACTGCTCGGCGTGCCGACCAGGCCGTATCACCAGAAGGCTTACGTCACCTGCCTCGATCTCGGCGAAGCCGGTGCGCTCTTCACACGCGGCTGGGAGCGGAGAGTGGAGATGGTGGGCGACAACGCCAAGAAGACCAAGCAGGAGATCAACACTGTGTGGATCTATCCACCGCTCGCCGAGCGTGCCGCGGCGCTGGCATCTGCCGATCCGGAGCGCGTCACCGATCTCTGAACACCTCACCAGCACTGACCCAGGAGTTTCCAAAGATGAATCAAACGATCCGCAACACTGAACAGGAGAAAAACATGATTCTGCACAAAACCCCACAGTCCCCTGGACCGAAGCTCGAAGAGCTGGTCCCTTCGCGCTACGCGTTGAAGGTCGGCGAGATCGACGTGCTGGTGGTGAGCGATGGGGTGCTCCCGCTGCCGACCAAGATGCTGGGACATAACGCTGCTCCATCCGTCCGGGCGGACTGGTTGAAAGACATGTTCCTGCCGCCTGACGCTTTCGACTGGGCACTCAACGCCGTCGTGGTGCGCAGCGGCGGCAAGACGATTCTTATCGACGCCGGCCTTGGGTCCGATCCGGACTTGCACTTGCCGCGGGCCGGACAGTTGGTCAGGCGACTGGAAGCCGCCGGGATCGATCTTTCGTCGGTGACCGACGTGGTGCTAACCCATATGCATATGGACCACGTCGGCGGGTTGCTCGTCGATGGAGTGAAGGACCGGCTGCGTCCGGATCTGCAGATCCACGTTGCTGCCGCCGAGGTCAAGTTCTGGGAGGCGCCGGATTTCTCCCTTACCGCCATGCCACCAGGATTCCCGGACGCGCTTCGGGCGGCCGCCAAGCGGTTCACGAAGGAATACCATAACCAGTTGCGGCAGTTTGACGAGGAGCATGAGGTCGCGCCGGGCGTCACCGTCCGTCGCACCGGCGGTCACACGCCCGGGCACAGCGTTGTCCGCCTGACATCCGGCTCAGAAGCGCTGACATTCGCAGGCGATGCCGTGTTTACGGTCGGCTTCGACCATCCGGACTGGCACAACGGCTTCGAGCACGACCCGGAGGAGGCTGCCGGCGTTCGGATCCGGCTCTTGCGTGAGTTGGCGAAGACCGGCGAGTTGCTGGTAGCCACCCACATGCCGTTCCCATCCGTCGGACGGGTTGCGGTTGACGGCGATGCCTTTCGTTTCGTGCCGGTCTACTGGGACTACTGACCGCTTTGAAACTGCGGCGGGCGGGGGCTCATAAGTATAATGAGCCCGCGCCAGCACTTCGGCGACCGCGAGCCGCCGTCAATGGCTGCGATGGATGGCGTACTAGTTCGCGATGAGCTCCAAAAGCAGATAGCACAACTATGTCCGCCAAGGGCGAGAAGCTGACTTGGAGCGTATGTCCGCTTCTGGCGCGAAGCGGCCATTCGCACGCAAGCAGCATGCAACGACGAGCGAACTAGTTGATCTCTACGCCGTCGGCGGCGACGGCGGGTGTGGACAGCAAGAGCGCCAGAGCAGCGAAAATCCCAAGTCGTGTCTATTGGTCATTGGTTTTGTATCTGATGCACGGAAGGGGCGCGGTTTTCGTATCGCGAAAAACCAGTTCCAGAAGGATTCCCGTAGGCGTCCGAATGAAGAGGCGGCGCTCGCCGAGCTCCGGCAACTCCATTCGCGAATAGGGGATACCAAGGCCATCCAGCCTGCGGCGCATGCCGTCATGGTCGGCAAGACGAAAGCCCACGTGGTCGATGGCCTCACCCGTGCGATCGGCCGGATCACCCTGGCCCGGAATCAGATGCACAACAGGATCGGCGTCGGCATAGAGCCAATAGCCGGGAAAGGAGAAGGCCGGCCGATAGCCTGGCCTCAAATCCAGCACGGCTTCCAGGAAGGCGCGAGTGCCTTCAAGATCGTTGGTGCGCAACGTGACGTGATCAAGCATGATATTCCTTTCAGGCTGTAGGTCCGGGCAAGCCCATTACGTTCGGCGAGCCGCGTTCGATGACGGGCGTGTCGGCGCGATGATCGAGCGCCCAGCGGGCAACCTCGTCCTTGCGAGCGAACCAGACTCCCTCCTTGCCCTTCGCGTAGGTAAGGAAGCGGTCGAGGGCGCGGACCCGGCCGGCATGGCCGGAGATGCGGTCGTGCAGGCTGACCACCATCATGCGCCGCCGATGCGCGCCTTCCTCGTAAAGCTGATCGAATTCATCGCGCAACGCCTGCTCGTAAGCGGCCGGATTCCAGCCCTCGAACGGGAAGGAGACGATGTCGTTCATGTGGAAGGTGTAGGGAACGGTCACAAAGTCCCGCCCTCGCACCGGGATGATGAACGGCTCGTCGCGGCTCGGCTCGTCGATGTGATAGAGGAAACCGAGATCCTGCAGCGTTTCCAGGATGTGAATCGAGTTGCGCATCCAGTAGGCGTTCCAGCCGAGCGGCTTCTCGCCGGTGATCTTCTGGATCGTCTCGACACTGTCGGCGATGAAGCGTTTTTCCATATCGCGTGAGAGCCGGTATGAATTGTCCCAAACTCGGCCGTGGGCGGCAGCCTCATGACCGCGCCGCACGATCTCCCGGGCGAGGTCCGGCGAGGTCTCGACCGCTTTGCCGATCATGAACGATGAGAGCTTGATCCCGTGCCTGTCCATCAGGTCGAGCACGCGGGGAATGCCTTCGTAGTGGCCGTAAGCGAAGAAGGCGTTGGTCGGCAGGTCCGGCACGCCGTCCTCGATCTTGTCGGGGATCACGCCGCCGGCCCCCGAGATCGGCTGGCCGCCGCCCTCGAACATAAGCGAAAGGCTCACCGCCAGCCGAGCGCCGTTTGGCCAGAAGCCGGCTGCGTTGCGGGCGGAAGCATCGACGGTTGCCGTTGCAGCTTGGGCCTGGTGGGGTCCGCCGGCGACAGTGCTTCCAATTACCAGCGCTGCGGCCGCGCCAACGGTCCGGAGGGTCTCACGGCGACTTAGATGGAATTGATTGTCAGCAGTGTTGAACATTGGGGTTGCTCCTTTCGACTGCCTGCAACCTAACCCCTCTCGATGCGGGATATTATCCTGTGCGAATTGGAGATACTCTCCATCAATCGGAAAGGATCGAGAGGCGGCGCATGCTGGACGACATCACCGAACTGCGCACATTCATCCGTATCGTCGCGGCGGGGAGCCTGTCAGCGGCTGGACGCGAGATGGGTCTTGCGCTCAGCGTCGTCAGCAAGCGGCTTGCGATGCTCGAACGCCGGACCGAGATGCGTCTCATTGCCCGCAGTACCCGTCACCTTGCGTTGACTGAAGAAGGGCAGGCTCTCTACGACAGAGCCCAGCGCATCCTGGCTGAGGTCGACGAAGCCGAAGCAGTGCTGACGCATGGCCGCGTTGAGCCGCAAGGCGTGTTGCGGGTGAGTGCGCCGGTTGCACTTGGCCGCGCCCATGTCAGCCCTGTCTGCCGCGACTTGGTTCGCGCGTATCCGAAGGTGTCGGTCGATCTCACGCTCACGGATCGGCTGGTGGAGCTGATCGACGAAGGAATGGATGTTGTCGTTCGGATCGGTGCGCCGAAGGATTCTGGGCTCGTAATGCGGAAGCTGGTAGACAACTATCGTGTTGTCGTGGGTGCGCCGGACTATCTGGACCGGCACGGAACGCCTGCGGCGCCCTCAGACCTGGAAGCTCATGAGTGTCTGCAGTACCGCGGTGTAGGAACACATTGGCGCCTAGTGGGACCTGGCGGCGAGGCGACCGAGATCCGGGCCGCCTCCCGCCTGCGGTGCGACAGTGGCGAGGTTGCGCACGATTGGGCGCTCGCCGGCTGCGGTCTCATCATAAAATCCTGGGTGGACGTGGAGCCCGACTTGTACGCAGGTCGTCTGGTCCGTGTGTTGCCTGCATGGCGCAGCGACCCTGCGCCGGTCTGCGCACTCTTTCCTTCCAGTCGCCAGCTTCCGACGCGCGTGCGACTGTTTCTCGATGCCATGGTGGATCGGCTCAGCAGGTTTGCTGGTGGCCATCGCGATGCGGGGTCTTGACCGGCGTCGAGCGCACTTGACCGATATTGACCACAACGGGCTGTAAGTTGGCCTTCGCCGACGCCAACCCCATCTTTCCCGTCGCGATTGCCGCGAGGCGGACAATCAGGCTGCGGGGCAACAACCGTGGCAGCCAGGTTGCGAACCTTACGCTCGACCGTCCAGGATAGGCTACGGCCTTTCCCTGGTCGAAGGCGCGCAGGATGCCGCGAACCACCATTTCAGGCGTGTCGAAAGATCGGTCGGACATTGTCGTCGGCGTGCCCTCGAAAAAACTGGTCGCCGTCGGTCCAGGACAGGCCGTCATGACCCGAACTCCTCTAGGGGACAGCTCATGTTGCAGCGCTTCGCCAAAATGCAGGACGAAAGCTTTCGACGCGGCGTAAGTCGCCATGTACGGCAGCGGCTGGAAGGCCGAGTTGGACGCTATATTGATGATTCCTCCCCGACCGCGTGCGGACATGGCCCGGCCGAACCGATGGCTGAGGCCAACCAGCGCCTGTACATTGACTTGAATGCTGGCCTGCTCCTTGGAGTGGTCATGATCAAGGAAACGGCCCGACAGGCCGAGCCCCGCGTTGTTGATCAGAAGATCGACCGGCACGCCAGTTTCGGACAACTCCGCATAGATGTCGTCAATGGTGCGGGGATTGGCGAGATCCGCTGCGATCACGCAGCACTTCACGCCATACTGGGCGGTAAGCCGAGCGGCGAGAGTCTGCAACGCATCTTTGGAGCGGGCGACCAGGACCAGATCAGCGCCACGCCTGGCCAGTTCTTCGGCAAATGTCACCCCCAATCCCTTGGATGCGCCCGTGATCAGGGCCGTCGAACCTTTATAGATGAACATTTCACTCTCCCTTGGCCGTCAGGCGGCCTGTTGCGTGGATTGGTAGTCGGTGTAGCCGTGATCTTGGCCGCCAAAGAGCGTGGCCGGATCGAAATTGGCGATCGGAAGCCGCTGCCGCAGGCGGGCAGGCAGGTCGGGGTTGGCGATAAACGGACGTCCGAAAGCGACGAGGTCCGCGTAACCGCGCTCAAGCACCCAGTTGGCGCGCTCGATATCGTATTTGCCGGCGACGATGATCGAGCCGCTGAAGCGCGCGCGAACCTCTTTGCGAAATTCCTCAGTGAACTGCGGCGCGTCGTCCCAATCGGCCTCGACGAGATGCACATAGGCAACCTGCTCGGCCTGAAGAAATTCGACGGCCTCCAGAATCGTGGGCAGGATATCCGGGCAAGCCATGCCGCGCGCCGTGAGAAAGGGCGCTAAGCGGATGGCCGTTCGATGTGCGCCGACCTCCGCCGCTACTTCGGAAACCAGTTCTTCGAGAAAACGCAGACGGTTCTTCCGCGAGCCACCATATTCGTCCGTCCGAACGTTCGACGTGGTGCGCAGGAATTGATCGACGAGATAGCCGTTGGCGCCGTGGATCTCCACGCCATCGAATCCTGCGTCGATCGCGTTGCGCGCGGCGCGCCTGAAGTCTGCGATGATGCCTTGGATCTCGTTCCTGTCCAGCGCTCGCGGCGTTGGGCTGTCGACCATTTCCCCTTTTCCCGTGACTTGGTCGACCTTCCAGATCTTGCCTTCAAATGGCACCGCCGAGGGCGCGACGGGCAGTTCGCCGTTATGAAAATCGGGATGCGACATCCGACCGACGTGCCACAGCTGCGCGAATATGCGGCCGCCTTTGGCGTGGACGGCTTCGGTCACCAGACGCCATCCCGCCACCTGCTCGGGGCTGTAGATCCCCGGCGTGAACGAGTATGCGAGCGTCGCGCCAGTGCGGCGAAGATCATGGGGCGTAAATTTCTCGAACGCCTTATCAGTTACAATCCGGCGCACGGCTTGACTCAATGAATGCCGGGCGAGGGTGCTGACACTTTGAACCGGCTGGCGAACACAGCCTGATCGTTCGCGCTCTCTTGATGTTCTTTGCTGGCTTCGAGCGCTTCAAGGATCAGTCGCACGGCGGACGGAGACAGCGGAACTGTGTGCTCCGCTTTCTTGTTCTTGGTGCGGGCGGCGGGGATGATCCAATGCGGGCGCTGATGCGCTGGTTTTTCCTGATTGTCGTTATTCTTTTGTCGGCCACGACGGCTCACGCCGGATTAGACCTCACTGTGGCAGATGCTGATGTCAGGGCTCCCGAAGCCATCCAGCCGATCAAGCCGTTGTCGGCGCAGCGTCCCGACGCCAGCGTTCTCGCAGAGAAACGCCAAGCCATGGTTCAGCAGAAAATGATGATGCAAAAGCAGATAATGTTACGGAAGCAGATGGCAATGCAGAGGGAAATGCAGCGGCACCCGATACGCACGCGCGTCCATTTCGCAATTCTCAAATTCAAACGAAAGATGCACTGCGCATTTCGCTAGTTGCCCCCAAAGCAACGAGCGGCACCTTCGGCGCTCGATTCGTACGAGGCAAGATGTGGGCCGGTTCACATAAGCTCGCCACGCCTGGGCTATTAGTGTGGAAACCGGACGTCCTGGCAAAGCTGTCCAGCGCCGCTTGGCAGCTACCGGCCTTCCACGATCAATCCACCGTCCTTACCCTCTTACCCACGCGTATGGAGTGTCCCTTCTGCCGGTCAATAACTAGTTCTGTAATTGAGAAGCGTATTCTCTCGGCCTGTTGGCACAGAGAACCTGTTCGCCACGGCCAGCGCGCCACGCTCGTCGCTCTCCAGCGCAATTTTTTGTGCCAGCATGGCGTCGCCTGCGACGAGATGACCTTGGGGCGCAAAGCACCAACCAGCAAGCGGACGGCCGGCGCC
>Ga0137418_10004191_pt1 | contig 13248 bp, 14 predicted proteins | sample CZODoug3_1_2_16f_FD_122242 | JGI IMG/M metagenome (GOLD analysis project Ga0137418, IMG submission 122242) | Vadose zone soil fungal communities from Angelo Coast Range Reserve, California, USA - CZODoug3_1_2_16fungal (Hybrid Assembly) | ecosystem: Environmental > Terrestrial > Soil > Vadose...
CCTCATCGCCGCTTGCAGCGACCGGACCGTGACGCCGCCATCGGAAGCTCCGGTGGCCGCCCTCGCGGCCAATGGCCGGCGTCCCGAAGCGCTCGCCAAGATGTTCGCCAAGGGGCTCAAGAACCCGGCGTTTCGGGCCTATCTGAAGGCCCAGCTCGACGCCTCACCCTATCGTGAGCACAAGCTGCAATTCGAGACTTTCCTCGGGGCCAACGGGAGTCGGGCCCTGGGCGAGATCGCGGTCGAGAACGGCACGACCAAGGACGCACTGGAGACTCAGGCCAAGGCGGCGATCGCGCTCGAGGTCTACTTCCCCGTGCCCGCGCACCGCGCGGCGTGGACCGGCGACGAGCAGGTGCTCGTGGCCACCGCGGTCACGGACGACGATCCGCCTATCGCGTTCGATCCCGACGGTCGGCGCCAGGTGCTCGACCCGAAGACGCCGCCGGCCATCCCGGTCTTGGCCCTCGTGCCGGTCGAAACCGACTTCTCACACCGCCCGGCTCGCGTCATCGAATGCATCGACGATTGTGGGGGCACGATCGGCGGGGGCACCCCGCCGCCTCCACCCGCGCCCGGTTTGTACATGACCAAAAGCCATTTCGTACAAGACTTTGAAGGTTGGTTGAAGGGGTCGCCCGAATTTGAGATACACATCCTGGGGCAGAAGGGCACGACGGATTCGCTAATGTCATACCAATGCGCGGGCGAGCATGCGGGCGGGCCATACACCTTCGATCAGAATGATCTGGATTGGTCGGGCAATGTGCTGCTGTTCTCCAAGAGCCAACTCGACCAGTACAATGTCGCGCATCCGAATCAGAACGTTCGGGTGTTCGCCGTGGAAGACGACGACACAGCCTGCCAAATCAAGACCGACCCCGACCGGTTCCAAAAACTCGTGCTCGCGGTCGACAGCGCCTACGGAAAACTGACGACCGGAAATGATTCCAGCACCACTGTGGCGAAGGCGTACAAGTATGCCAAGGCGCTGTACAACGTCTGGCAGGCCTTGGCGCATTGGTTCAAGAGCAACGACGAGCTCGTCGGCAATGCCGTTGAAGACGACATCGTCGGGACGTTTTATCCCGGCTACAACTGGTTCGTGAAGGGCGACAACAACGTGACCAACGGCTGGATCAATCTCGAGATGAGGTGAGGGGCACAGTGCGCACCCTGCCGATAGCACTCGTCCTATTGTCCTGCGGCACGGTACGTTCGCTCGCCGCGCAGTGGCAGGTCGGCATTGAAGTAGCAGCGACCAGGTATGGAGGCTCGGCGCATGATACATCGAGCAGCCATGTTGCTTCCGACGGGCGGCCCGGCAACGCCACCGCGATCAGCGTTCGCATCGGCAGGAATTGGCGTCGGTACGGCGTTGCGCTCCGGGCGTCCTATGCCAAGCCGGGACTGGCCGTCGCCGGGGAAAACGTCAACCTGACCGACAAGACAACGGGGGATCTGTTCGAAGTTGTCCCCCTCCTGAGCACCCGGGTCGGAGGGATCGGGCCGAGCGGAGCGGTGAGATTGGAGTTGGGGCCCGCCCTCCACCTGTGGAATCTCGATGGCGACATGCATGCGCGCGTCGGTGCCCTCGGCGCGGCCGCCTACGAATGGCCCGTTGCGGGCCGGTTCTCGGGGACTGTGCGACTGGAGGGAGTGCTGTCGCGATCGTGGTTCGACCCAGGTGACACGCCGCCCGAATTCGAGCGGCGAGTCACCTGGCGCTACGGCGTGGGACTTGGGCTGCGTTACCGGCTCTAGCGCCTCACCGCAGGATAATCGCCGGGACGTCGCTCTCTTTCACGAGCTTGTTGAACGCCGGGATGTCCGTGTCGAGCACCGCTTGCATCCGATCGAGCTGCACTTGGAGCGCCGCCGCTAGCTCGCTGAATACCTGCTCCGATTGCGCCGTCGGCGCTGCATCGGCGCTGCCCACGACGCCCGCCAGCGCCGCGATCTTGTTGTTCAAGCGGATCGGGTAGTTCAGCGGATCCTGGCTCGAGCGGTTCTTCACCTGATAGATCGCCTCCTCGACCGCGGCGAGCCGCCCTTTGACCGAGTCGGCCAGCTGCGCGATACGCTTGCCGGCGTCGCCAGGGAGACCGCGGGCGCGCGTGGCGGCGCCATCGAGCTGCTCCCCCACCTCGCGGATCCGCCGCACCGCGTCGTTTGCGGCGCTCACCCGGTCGCGAATCTTCAGCAGCAGGTCGAACTGCGCCTGATAATCCGCCGGGGTCGTCTTCACCCGCGGATCGGGCAGGAGCGTGAACTGCCGCGTCTGCGACCAGTCCCCGACCGTCAGCCGCACCTTGTACGCACCCGGCACCGCCACCGGCCCCGCCGTGCCCCCCGCCCAGTAGATCATGCCCTGAAAGCGGCTCGCGTCGGCATACCGCAAGTTCCAGGCGAACCGGTTCATGCCGCCTCGGACCTTGAGCGAATCGGTCGGCGATTTCGGCTTCGGCGTGAAGCGCCGCACCAGCGAATCGCGGCTGTCCAGAAAATCGAGACTCACGTTGGTCGCTGAATCAGGCGCGGTCTTGAGATAGAAGAAGATGACAGCGCCGCCCGGTGGATTGCGACCAACCCCCAAGGCCGAGCCCCCACCCCCAAATCCGCCACCCAGCCCCATGCGATACGCCGTGCGCGGCGTGTAGACGAAACGCGTCGATCGCGCGACGGAATCGGCGAGCTGCTGCAGCGGCGTGAGATCGTCGAGGATCCAGAACGACCGGCCGTGGGTCGCCGCGACGAGGTCGTTGTCTTTCACGACGAGGTCGTGGATCGGGACGACGGGCAGGTTGCGCTGCAGCGACTGCCAGCTCGCGCCGTCGTCGAACGAGACGTACACGCCGAACTCACCGCCGGCATAGAGCAACCCCCGGCGCGCGGGATCCTCGCGGACGACGCGGATGAAATGATTGGCGGGGATGCCGGCGGTGATGCTCCGCCACGTCTTGCCGTAGTCGGTCGTCTTGAAGATGTACGGCTTGAAGTCGTCGAGTTTGTACCGCGTCGCGGCGACATAGGCGGTCCCGCCATCGTGTGGCGACGGCTCAATCGACGAAATCAGCGACCAATCGGGGAGGCCCGAGGCCGGCGGCGTCACGTTCGCCCAGGTCCTGCCGCCGTCCCGCGTGACGTGCACCAGGCCGTCGTCGCTTCCCGCCCAGATCAACCCGGAGTCCCTGGTACTTGGCGCGATCACGAAGATGGTGTTGTAGTACTCCACGCTCGTGTTGTCCTTCGTGATCGGCCCGCCCGAGGCACCTTGCTTCGACTTGTCGTTGCGCGTGAGATCGCCCGAAATCGCCTCCCAACTCTGGCCTTCGTTCGTCGTGCGGAAGACGACGTTGGCGCCGGCATACAGGACGTTGGGATTGAACGGCGACAGCACAACCGGGAACGTCCACTGGAAGCGGTACTTCAGGTCGCCCGCCCCCCACCCCATCGGGTTGTCCGGCCAGGGGAAGATGTTGCGCTCCTGGCCGGTCCGGACGTCGAGCCGCGAGAGGTAGCTGTAGCTGCCGGCGTACACGATGTCGGGATCGTCGGCCCGCGCCGCAATCCAGCCGCTCTCGCCGCCGCCGACCTCGTACCAATCCTTCTCACCGATCGAGCCGCCATCGGTCCGGCTCGCGATGCACACCGTGCTGTTGTCCTGCTGCGAGCCGCAGACCTTGTAGGGGACGTGCGTGGTGGCAATCACGTGATAGAACTGAGCGGTGGGTTGGTTGTCCTGCCCCGTCCACGTCGCGCCGCCATTGTAGCTGACGTTCGCCCCGCCGTCGTTGCTGTTGATCATGCGGGCCGGATCGTTCGGCGCGATCCACAACCCGTGGTGATCCCCATGCGGCGCCCGGAGCTGGGTGAACGTCCGGCCGCCGTCCACCGAGCGATAGAGGCTCGTGTTCAGCACGTAGACAGTTTCGGGATTCTTCGGGTCGGCGTGGATGTGCGTGTAGTACCAGGCGCGCTGCCGGAGATTGCGCTCGTCGTTTGTGCGGCGCCACGTGTCGCCGCCGTCTTCTGATCGAAACACGCCGCCGGAGTCGGCCTCGACGATCGCCCAGATGCGGTCGTGATTGGCGGACACCGTCACGCCGATCTTGCCGATCACCCCTTTCGGCAGGCCGTCGTTGCGCGTGATCTCCTTCCATGTGTCGCCGCCATCCGTGGACTTGAAGAGTCCGGAGCCGGGCCCGCCGCTCGACATGAACGACGGCCCGCGGCGCGCCTGCCAGATCGACGCATAGAGAATCCGCGGATTGGTGGGGTCCAGCGCGAGATCCACGGCGCCGGCGGAATCAGACCGGAACAGCACGTTCACCCATGTCTTGCCACCGTCTTTGGAGCGGAACACGCCGCGATCGGGATTCGGCCCGAAGGCGTGGCCGAGTACGGCGACGTAGACGAGGTCGGCGTTGGCGGGATGCACGCGGATCGCGCCGATCTGCCCGGCGTTCCCGAGTCCGATGTGAGTCCATGTCTTGCCGGCGTCGGTGGATTTGTAGACGCCGTTCCCCGGCGACACGTTGCCGCGGATGGGCGACTCGCCGGTGCCGGCGTAGATCACGTTGGGATCGGACGGCGCGACCTCGATCGCACCGATCGAGCCGGCGCGGAAGTCCTTGTCCGAGATCGGCGCCCACGTGAGACCGCCGTCGGTCGTCTTCCACACGCCGCCGCCCGTGCCGCCGAAGTAGTACGTCAGCGGCTGGTCGGCATGACCGGCTACCGCCGTGACGCGTCCGCCGCGGAACGGTCCGATTTCGCGCCATTCGAGGGCGTTGTAGAGCGACGTATCCAGAAGGGCGGCAGGGGCGGCAGAGGCGGCACGGCGTTGGGCCGTAGCGGGAACTGCAAATCCAAGAACACAACCCGCGAACAGCAGACAGCGGAGGGCGAACATGAGCGACGGCTCTCGATGAAGTGAGCCGCAAAACTACTCCGACTCAACGACCTTTGCCGCCCCTGCCGCCCGTGCCGCCCTTTCTTTACGGCGTCTGCGCGGGCGGCGTCCGCGGCGACAAGATCGCCCGACCGATCGTGTTGTTATCCGTCCCGAACCAGATCGCCTTGGTCGCCGGATCATAGAACATGTGCCGCACCACGCCCCCACCACTCGGCACCGGCGTTTCTTCCGAGAACTGCAGCGTCTTCGAGTCGAACGAGACGAACCGGTTCGGCCGCGACGTCTCGACGACCCACACGCGGTCCTCGTCGTCGCGCACCATCGCGTAAGGCCGGGCGTCCGCCCCGCCGGGGAGCTGCCATTCGTCCACTTTTCCCGTGACCGGATCGTAGCGCCCCAGGAATCCGCCCGCGTAGTCGCCGTACCAGATCTTGTCGTCCGACGTTATCTCCATGCGCCGCGGGCGCGTCGCCGCGCGCGGGAGCGTGATCTCGCGCAGCTGCATCGTGGCGGGATCGATCGTCGCGATCTTGTTCGTGCCGAACAGGACGACCCACGGATGCCCCTTGGAGTCAAGCTTGATCCCGTAAGGACGTGCATTCGGCGTCGGGACCTTGAGCAGCTGAACCTTGCCGCTGCTCACGGTCAGCCTTCCGATCGCGTTGCCGCCCTGCGCCGAGAACCAGATGTCGCCGTTCTTGTCGAACACCAGCGTGTGCGGATCGCGCACCATCGGATCGGGCATCGGATACTTCTTGATGCTGCCGTCCTTTGGATCGAGCCGGCCGATGTACCCCACCAGATTGCCCGAGAACCACACGATTCCCGACTTGTCGACGATCAGGTTGTGCGGGCCGGTGCCCGGCTCGAGGTCGTAGCGCTTGAACTCGCCGGTTTCCGGAACGAAGTAGGCGAGGTAGTGACCGGCCTGGCCACAGAACCAGATCCGACCGGTGCTCGGATCGAGGTACGGATCGCGCGGGCGCGTGTCCGCCCACGGCACAGGCCATTCTTTAATGACGGGAGGCTTATCAAGGGCGGCAGGGGCGGCAACGGCGGCAAGGACGAGCAAGAGTGTTTTCATGGCTAATCTCCCGTGAGCATTCTCCGTTGCAGTGCTGTCAACCGTCTCCGGACTGAGCCATCGAATATGCGGTCACCGACGCGTACGACTACCCCGCCGAGGATCTTTGGATCGGACCGGAAGTAGGCCCGGACCTCGCGCCCGAGCGCCTTCGTCAGACGCTCGACCACCGACTTCTGCGTACGGGTGTCGGCCTCATCGGCGAGCGTGACGCCGGCGTGCACGCGGTTCAGCTTCACATCTAATAGCACCTGATATTCCTGCGCTATCTCGCCCAGTAGCCCCTGGCGCCCGCGCCGCACGACCGCTTGCAGAAACCGCACAAACTCGCGCGGCGCCTCGCCTTTCAGCGCCTTCTCCAGAATCTGGCCCTTCGCGGCCTTGGAGACCCGCGGCGATTGCAGCACCGCGGCGATGCGCTCGTCCGCCTGTACCGCGCCGGCGACCGCGTCCAGCACGTCGCCGAACTTGTCGCCGGCCGCGAACAGTGCCTCGGCGTAATTGCGGGCGACGGTGATGCTTTTCACTTCTTCTTTTCCACCTTGCCGAGACTCTCGAGGAACTCTGCGACGAGCCGGCGATTGGCGTCGTTGTCGAGATTCGCCTCGATCACGCGCGACGCCGCGGCGATCGACAGGTCCACCGCCTCGCGCCGCAGCGCCTGGATCGCCTTCTCCTTCTCGGCGTCGATGTCCTTGCGGGCACGGTTCAGCAGCGCGTCGTACTCTTCACGGGCCTTGGCCAGCAGCGTTTCGCGTTCCTTCTGTGATACGGTCTTTGCTTTGGCCAGGATCTCCTGCGCCTGGTTGTGGGCGGCCGCGATCTGCTTCTTGTGCTCCTCGAGCAGTCGCTGCGCCTCAGCATTGGCCTTCTCGGCGTCTTCGAGCTGCTTTTGGATGCGGCGCTCCCGCTCCTCGACCGATTTCAGGAGGACCGGGAATCCCCAGCGCCACAAGATCAGGAGGAGGATGCCGAAAACGACGAGCGTCCAGATGATCAACCCGGGGTTGATCGTGAACGGACCCGCCGGTGGGGCGCCGCCCGCCTCGTGCGTGCCCTCCTGCAGGAGGGTCAGTACAAGCAGCACTATGCCAGCTTGAAGAGTAGGGCGAACACCAGGGCAGCGAGCGTCGCGCCCTCGACGAGCGCGGCCGTCAGGATCATTGCGCCGCGGATGTCCGCCGAGGCTTCGGGCTGTCGCGCGATCGCCTCGACCGCCTGCCCGCCGATGCGACCGATGCCGATGCCGGCGCCGATGATCGCGAGTCCCATCCCGATGCCGGCGCCGAGCAGCGCGTTGCTGTTGAGCGCGGTCTCGGCGGTGGGTGCCTGAAGCAGCATGAGCAGATTGTGCATGTCTTCCTCTAGTGAAGTGTTCTAGTGTTCATGCCGCATCAGCCCGATGAACACGGACGTGAGCAGCGCAAAGATATATGCCTGCAGAAAAGCGACCAGCAACTCGAGAAACATCATGAACAACGTCAACGCGATTGAGCCGGTCACGACACCGTAGCGAATCACCGCCGGTGCGGTGCCGAACACGAAGATCAAACCGAGCAGCACCAGGATTACGAAGTGACCGGCCGTCATGTTTGCGAAGAGCCGCAGCGTCAGCGCGAACGGCTTGACGATTTTCCCGATCAGCTCGACGGGGGTCATGATGATCGCCATGATCACCGCACCAGCGCCCTTCATGCCGGGCGGCACCATCACGATCGTCTTCAGATAGCCCTTCGGTCCGAGCGCGCGGAAGCCTGAGATCTCGATCGTGAGGAACGCGGTGAGCGCGAGTCCCGCAGTGACGGCGACGTTGCCGGTGGCGGCGGCGCCCCACGGCAGGAGCCCGAGCAGGTTGCAGTAGAGAATGAAGAAAAAGAGCGTCAGGATGTACGGCGCGAAGACTTCGCCGCCGTGCCCGATGCTCGCGATGGCGACGTCGTTGCGGACGAACAGGACCAGAGCTTCGACCGCCGCGCCAAATCCACCCGGCGCCTTGCCCAGGCGATGCCGCCGGTCGACCTGCCGGCCGCCATACCAGATCGTGATGAAGACGAGGAACGCGGCGAGGATCATGAACACGACGTGCTTGGTCGGCGAGACATCGATGTTTGTCCCGGGGATAAGCCAGGGCCCGGGCAAGTGCCACTCACCAAACCACAACAGCTCGACAAACTTGCTGTCGCCGGTGTGGTGGAAAATCATCTCGCCGATGTTGGGCTTCTGCATTACCTGAGAAACCTCGTTTCCAGGAACAAAAGCGGCAACAGCACACCGACGTATCCGAGCAGGGCCGGCACGGTCCGCGAGACGATCAGCACGATGCCGACACCGAGTAACCGAATCCCCATGCCGCCAAGCCAGCGGCCCATGAACTCCGGGTTCGGCGCCCGCATCTTGGGCCGCAGCAGCGCGACGGCCCAGAGCTGCGCGATCACCGCGACCCCGCCACCGATTGCGGCGGGCTTACCACCGAGCAGCGCCGCGACGACGACCAACCCAATCCCGAGCCCGGCGAGGATCGCCAGGTTTTTCATTCCCCGCCCCTTCGCCGCCCCTCGCCGCCCCTCGCCGCCGTATCTCGCTTCACCCGATAGTAGATGCTCATGAACCCCGCGAATCCGCCCACGAACGCACCGATGATGGCGAACAGCGGCCGCGTATGCACCCAGCCATCGAGAAACCAGCCCCCCGCACCGAACAGGAGAATGGCGATCGTGAAATTGAGCGCCACTCCGAAGTACTCGTAGCCCTGACTGTATCCTTTGCCGGTCGGATCGCCGTCTTTTTGTGCGGGAGTCATGTTGCGCCCGGAAACCTAGGCGCTTGTGAAATTTTTCGCAAGCAAATCGTCAGAGCCCCAACTATTTACTCCGCAATCATTTAAATTGACCTTGGCCCAATGACGTCTACGCCCCGCTCCCCGCTCCCCGCGCCCTCCGGCGACGTCGAATTGCTCGAGCGTCTCGCCGGTGCGCGCAAGGACCTGCTGGCGCAAGTCGGTCAGCGCATTGTGGGGCAACGCGAAGTGTTGGATGGGATTCTCACGGCAATCTTCTCGGGCGGCCACGCGCTGCTCGTGGGCGTGCCGGGACTCGCCAAGACCTTGATGGTGCAGACGGTCGCGGAGTCGCTCGACCTCGCGTTCAATCGCATCCAGTTCACCCCCGACCTCATGCCGTCCGACATCACCGGCACCGAGATCATCGAAGAAGACCTCACCACGGGGAAGCGTGGCTTCCGATTCGTGCGCGGACCCGTGTTCGCGAACATCGTGCTCGCCGACGAGGTCAATCGCACACCGCCCAAGACCCAGGCGGCGCTGCTGCAGGCGATGCAAGAGCATCAGGTGAGTGCCGCCGGCCAGACGCACCACCTGCCGGCGCCGTTCTTCGTGCTCGCGACGCAGAACCCGATCGAGCAGGAAGGCACCTACCCGCTGCCCGAGGCCCAGCTCGACCGCTTCATGTTCGAGCTGCGGGTGGACTATCCGTCGCAGGAGGAGGAAGAGGCCATCGTCGCCGCCACGACCAGCGATGCGATGGCCGAGGTGAATTCGGTACTCACGTCCGACGATGTGGTCGCGATGCAGCATCTGGTGCGGCGCATTCCGGTGTCGCAGGCGCTGGTGAAGGCGGCGGTGACGCTGGTACGGATGACGCGGCCGCCGGAGCCCGCCTCGCTCCCCTTCATTAAAGAGTACATCTCCTGGGGCGCCGGTCCCCGCGCCTCGCAATACCTGATCCTCGGCGCCAAAGCGCGGGCGGCGCTAGACGGCCGGCCGATGGCGGACGAGGACGACCTGCGCCAGGTCGCGCCGACGGTGCTGACGCACCGGATCGTGATCAATTTTGCAGCCGAGGCGGCGGGCCGAACCGCCCCCGACATCATCGCTCAGCTTCTCAAGGAAGCGCGCTGGCAACCGAAGTAGCTACGTGAAGAACAAATGGGCGATCCGGGACTCGAGATTCCAGTAGATGAGCGCAACGGCCATCACGTCGAACGCGGCGTGCGCCACCATCAGCATGAAAAGTTGTCCCCGTAGCGCGTAGATCCCGCCAAATACGAGGCCCGAGAAGACGGCCTGCTCGACGCCGGGGATTCCCTGATCCGGATAGTGCGCGGCGCCAAATAGCGCGGTCGTGAGCAACACGATCGCGAGCTTCGCCCGCCCAGTCGTGCCGAGCAGCTTGCCGAGCCGCTCGAACAGAAAGCCGCGGTAGAGGGTCTCTTCGCCGAACCCGGCCCCGATGATGACGGCGTAGAGGATGTACGGAAGGGCGGCGGCATTGCCCGCGATGTAGTGATAAGGCGCGTTGACCGCCGGAGCGCCGAGCAGCGGCATGACGACGGCCTTCATGACCAGCTTGAAGAGCGCCCCGAAGACGAGGCCGATCGCGACGGTCCGGAGCCAGCTCTTGGGGCGCACGAACCCGATGGCCGCCCACGGCGTCTCGGACGCTTGTACCCACCCGAGCACCAGCAGCGCGCTGAGCGGCAGGAACAGGAAGTTACCCGCGAAAATGACCGCGATCGCGAGAATGCCGATCGGGCCGAAACCGCGCAGCTTCGCCGCTATTTCGCTCGCCGGTAGCTCCCGCCGTCCACGACGCGCAGCTCGCCCACCGTTCCATCAGGATCGATCCCAAACGACACATAAGACGGATCCCAGAACGGATCGGGCCAGGTCACCCGGAACACGTCGTACTGCCAATGCTCCAGCTGGCCTTTCGCGGTGCCCGCCTGGATCGTCAAGCGCCCGTCGCTCATGCCCACGGTCGCGGTGCCGAACAGGCTGTCCGCGTACGCGCCGGTGTAGCGATCGAGCGCCAGCGTCGGACGCGTGCCGGAGATGCGCTTGCTCTCCTCCGCCTGTTGCAGCGCGCGCGCGCTATCCGCGAGGCTCCGGTAGAGCGCGCGCATCTCGCTACTCCAGTCGTGTGCGGGCGACTGCGGGCCGATGAACCGGTCGAACACCGTGTACATCAGGGCGTGGCGCAGCTCGGAGTGATCGAGGTTCGTGAAAATCGCGACGCCGACGCGACGGTCGGGGATCAGGCCGACGATCGCCGAGCGCCCTTCGATCGAGCCGGTGTGATAGGCGATGAATTCGCCCCGATAGTCCTGCAGGAACCAGCCCATTCCATACGCCTGGAAGTGGTAACCCATGAGCCGCGTCGCGGGATAGAGCGAACTGGCGATCACCTGCTGCGGGCGAAACAACTGCGCGAAATTCCGCGCGCCGACCAGACGGCGGCCTGCCACTCGGCCGCTATCGAGCAGAAACCGCAGCCACTTGGCCATGTCCGTGGCGGTCGAGAATGCCGAGCCCGCGGGCGCGATGTCGTCGATGCCCTCGAGAGATGCCGGGAGCACGCGCACCGTGTCGCGCACGATGCCGTGCGGCGACGAGACGTCGGCGATGCTCGCGGCCTTGAGCGTAGCGGCGTCGGGATAGCTCTCCGTCATGCCGAGCGGCGCGTAGATGCGGTCGCGCATGAGGGACTGCCACGTCGTCCCCCCGGCGCGCGCGGCGATGTCGCCGGCGAGCGCGTAGGTCACGTTGTTGTACTGAAACCGCGAGCGGAAGCTCGACGTGGACGGCACGAGCCGCAGGCGGCGCGTCATCGCCGGGAAGTCGAGCCCGCTGGTGCCCCACAGGTAGTCGGGATCGCCGAAGCCGACGCGATGCGTGAGCAGGTCGCGCACCCTGATCTCGCGCGTGACGTACGGGTCGGCGAACTGCACCGCGGGCTCGTATTTCGTGACGGGATCGTCGAAGGAGAGCTTGCCGGAGTCGGCGAGCATCGCCACGAGCATCGCGGTGAACGCTTTGGTCGTGGACATGTTGCCGAAGCGGGTGTGCACCGTCACAGGATCAGGCTTGCCAAGCTCGCGGACGCCGTAGCCCTTGATGAAGACGACGGAGTCGTCCTTGACGACGACGATGGCGAGGCCGGGGACACGCCAGTCGGTCACCGCTTTGGCGACGTAGGCGTCGAAGCCGGCGAGGGGACGTTGCTGCGCGAGGACCAGAAGGAGTGGCAGAAGGTTCATAGTGACGTAAGCTGGTTTTGGGAGGGTAGATTGGTAAGGAGGATCGATTCTTCATGAAAATATCCGTCGTAACCTTGCCCAGTCTCCTCGTCGTCGCGCTGGCGTGCGGCGACCTTTCCGGTCCGCCGGCGGACCTTCGCCATGCGGCTGCGAACTTCACCTGTGGACCCGCCGACGGCGCCGCTACGGCGATCATACTGGCGCGTGATCCGATTACGTCCACCGGGCTGACGTCTCCCTATGTCGGGATCACGATTGACGCGTGGCCGCCGACGGCACTCGCGGGTCGCAGGTGGGTCGTGGGCACCGACTTCGTGGGCGCCTGGTATGTCCCCGGAGACCTTGCCGTGGCCGAGCTGGCCTCCTTGGGCAGGGTGGTGGTCACCCGCGTGGATGCCGACAGCACGATCCACGGCGAAGTGAGTCTGACATTCCCCTCGCGACAAGTCGTTGGGGCGTTCACCGCTCCGTGGATCCACCGAACCGGCATCCTATGCGGCTGACCGTATTGGGTTTCGTGGCGGCGGCTGCGGTGCTCGGCCCATGCGATCCGACGGGGCTCCGGCACCCCAAGGATCTCATCGGGACCTGGGGCGGCGAGAATGCCGCGGTGATCGCCGACGACACCAGCGCGCACATCCATATCGGCTGCACCTACGGCGACATCCACCAGCAGCTCATTCTCGATGCGGACGGGCGGTTCGACCTCCCCGGCGAGCAGAACATCACGGCTCATCCGGTCGATCGCGGCATCCTGCATCCCGCGCGATTCGTCGGTCGCGTGCGCGACGGCGAAATGATCCTCACGATCACGCTCACCGACACGACCGTGACACTCGGCCCCGTGGTGGTCGTCCATGGCCAAGAGCCGCGGATGGGACCGTGTCCGATTTGCCGGCGCGGGATGGACTCCCCTTGAGACTCACGACCTGCATTGCGTCTCTGGCGATCGTGAGCGCATTGCTGAGCGCGTGCAGCTCTCCGTTATCGCCGAAGGAAGTGCTCGCGCTCGCGGATGCGGAGACACGCTGGGCCGCGCGACCATTCGCGGACTACACATTCGAGACGTCCGCCAGCTGTTTCTGCGATCCCGAGATCAGCCAATGGGCGCGCGTCGAAGTAACCGCGGGCGTTGTTACGAGAGTTGTGCTCCTGGCCAGCGGAAATGAGGTGGCCCCGGATCGGCGCCAGT
>Ga0137418_10004192_pt1 | contig 13248 bp, 17 predicted proteins | sample CZODoug3_1_2_16f_FD_122242 | JGI IMG/M metagenome (GOLD analysis project Ga0137418, IMG submission 122242) | Vadose zone soil fungal communities from Angelo Coast Range Reserve, California, USA - CZODoug3_1_2_16fungal (Hybrid Assembly) | ecosystem: Environmental > Terrestrial > Soil > Vadose...
CCACGAACGACTGGACCCTGGCCAACTGGCGCGACAAGATTAACTTCTCGTCGATCTACGATCACACCAAGGAAGTCATCTCGCCGGTCACCGCGGCGCCCAGCCCGGATATCCGCGCGTTCACGCGCCGCGGCGGCAAGATCGTTCACTATCACGGCTGGAACGACTCGGTCGTCCCGCCAGACGGCTCCGTCGCCTACTTGTACGCGCTCAACGTGTTCGAGTGGATGCGGTACCTGCCGGACCGCGTGGCCGACCGCGAGGTGGAGCGCCTATCTCCGGCACTCGTCTCCGCGTCAGCACTGGCGTTTGGCAGGCACGTGCAGCAATACCATCGGCTGTTCATGCTGCCCGCTGTCAGTCATTGCGGCAACGGCACCGGGCCCAACCAGATTGGCGGCGGCGCGCCGGAACCCGCGAAGGAGCTGCGGGACGCCGAGCACCACGGCGACTGCGCCATCGAAAAGGAGTCCAAGCTTGACGAAGAGCTCGCGTCGATTGATCGGATCCCGCAAAGTCATGGAGTTCCTCGAGCGGTTTCAGGCGATTCATCCACTAATACAGCTGCCCCTGCAACGGCGGGCGCTGGTCGACTACGAGATCGGGGACTGCCCAGTTCCTGAGGGTGCGATTCTCGTGTGCAGTCCGTGGATCCTGCATCGCAGCGCTCGCTGGTTCCCCGACCCGGAGCAGTTCGACCCGTCCGCTGGACGCCCGAATTCCGGGAGTCGCTACCGGCGATGTGCTACTTCCCGTTCGGACGCGGCCCCCGTGCCTGCCCGGGCGAGGCCTTCGCCATAGAAATCGAGCGCCCTGGCAGCGCCGATCGAGAGGTCGATGATGCGGTTGTCCACGAACGGGCCGCGGTCCGTGATGCGCACGGTAGTGGTCTTGCCGTTGTTGAGATTCGTGACGCGAACCATGGTTTCAAACGGCAGCGTGCGATGAGCGGCGGTGAGTTTGTACATGTCGTAGACTTCACCGTTCGAAGCGCGGCGGCCATGGAATGGGTTGCCATACCAGGAGGCATTTCCTTCTTCAGTGTAGCCGACAGGCGCTGGTGCCTGGGGCGTTTTCACGTGTTTCGGATGCGCGGGAACTGGCGAGGGAGTTGGCGGAACAGAAGTGTCCCGCTTGGCGTTATCGACGGTTTCCGCCGGCGCAGGGGCAGGCGGAGCGGGCACAGGCTGGCGATCAGCAATAGGGCGCTTTGCGGCGCAGCCCAGCAGCAACTGGGTCGAAATATAGAGCAGGGCTAAGGAGCGGAGGCGGGCCGGATTCACGATTTGGCGTCGGTCGAGGTTTGCGAGCCCCGGGCCGCAACCCGCGCTTCCAGTTTTCGGGCGGCTTCGGAAAGTTTTTCGGAAGCTTCGCGAAGAACCTGGGCGGTGCGTCGCTCGGTGGCTGGGGCCACTTCTTCGTCAACAAACTTGCGGAGACGAGCCAACTCTTCCTCCAACCGCTTGCCAATCTCTTCAAATTTGTCCATGGCAGCCCCTTCTTCTCCGTGCTCCGGAACGTGGAGTGAGATTCCGGTATTATAGGAACGCGCAAAAGTGCATGCAAGGAGGAGTGTTGGCCCTTCCGAATCAGTGGCAATACCGGGTGGACCGCTGGAAGCAGATCTTCAGCGGGATGTTTGGAGGCGGCGAGAAGCGACCTCAGTTGTGTCCCGCGTGCGGCGCGCTGGTCGGAATTAATGCCACGCGATGCCACGAATGCGGAACGAACCTACGGTTTGGGCTCGCTGCCTGGAGCAAAGGGCTTGCCGAATTTTTCGGCGGACACGCGCCCGTGACGGTAGCGATTCTGATCTTGAACATTGTGTTTTTTGCCGCCGAGCTGATGGGCACGATTCAGTCGGGGCAATTCGGGGGACTCAGCATCCTGTGGGGCATGAACGGAGAGACTCTGTATCGGCTCGGGGCGAATGACAGGTTGAGCATTTCGCTTCTTCACGAGTGGTATCGGCTTATTACGGCCATGTTCCTGCACGGCGGGTTGATCCACATCGGGTTCAACATGATGGTGTTTCTGGATTTGGGCCCCATCGTGGAAGAGGTTTACGGGTCCGCGAGATACTTGTTCCTGTACGTCGTGATGGGGGCAGCGAGCTTTGCGGTGAGTGCGTTGGCAGGACATTTTTCCCTCGGAGCCAGCGGCGCAATTTTGGGACTGGTCGGGCTGATGATCGCCATCACCACCCGACGAAGCGGCGCGTACATGCGCGAACTGCGCTCACGATTGATTTCCTGGGTGGTCACGATTTTCGCGATGGGCCTGTTGTTCACGGGTATGCGCACAGACAATTGGGCGCACGCAGGCGGATTGGCTGCCGGATTTCTGCTGGGCAAGATTTTTGCTGACCGGCAACCGCTGAACGGACCGGAAAAGACACGAGCGTACGCTCTGGGATGGCTGGCGGCAGCCGCTCTGCTGGCGAGTTTTGTATTCATGATTCTGAATTACAGGGACCCATTACCGCCCTGGTTATTCGGGCCGCAATAGGATTTGTCGGCTTTCCGCGATCACGCAGAGTGGTGGAGGCGGCGCGCGACGGTAACCGCGTAATGGAAGCCCGAAATGATGACGAATGCGCTGACGGCGTAGGCCAGGTAGTGGAGGAGAAAACTGACGTGCTCGTTGGGATAGGCGGCGCCGTAGACAGTGAAGAAAACCAGGGCAATCTCAAAAAATGTTGTGGACTTGCCGAGGAAACTTGGCGGGAACGGCCGATAACCCTGAATAATCAGGATGACGGCGGCCACAACCAGCAACAAAACATCGCGGCTGATCACCAGAATCGTGACCCACCAGCCGATTTTCTTGGCCATCGCCAGCACTATGAAGGAAGAACTGAGCAGCAGCTTGTCAGCAATGGGGTCGAGATACGCGCCGAGGGCTGATTTCTGGTCCAGGCTGCGTGCCAGCAGGCCGTCCAGCGCGTCCGTTGCGGCGCTGACAAAGAGCACCAGCAGCGCCCACTGGTATTTTTCATACAGAATGAGGATCAGGAAAAACGGCAGGAAGCCAAGACGCAAGAACGTAATTTGATTGGGTACGGTCCAGATCCGCGCTTTCATCGGTGAAAAGGATAACGCAGTTCAGGCAAACTGCGCGAGGTAATCCATGATCGAGCGGCCGACCTTGCGCTGAAAAATTTCGGCCATGGAGGGTATGGAGCCGGACGGCTCGTCGAGCGAGATGCGCTCGACGCGGGTCATGGGGAAGAAGATGGTAGGCAGGCCGATGCGCTCGGCATCCAACTGGTTGATCTGGCTGACGAAGTGGTCGAAGGAATTCAGATCGACGCCGCGCATGGTGACGCCACTGGGATTGATTTCCAGCAAGAGGCCCCAGATTTTCTCGCGGGGCGAGTGCAGACTGACGATGACGATGGAATTGGGATTCATGAGTCTAGTTGTCCTGTGTCTTCTCCAGCTTACCGCACGCGGGCAAAAAATTAGCGACGATAAGAGATCGGCGTTTCGGGGATGTCACGTCGCCGCGGCCAGTCCCACCAAGCGCAGAAACAAGTCGATCACCTTGGCATTCATCTCGATTTTGGTCCCCTTGCGGATTCGTAGGAGCGGTTGAGCCACTCAAGCGCGTCGTGCAAGTCCGTATCGGAACTCAATGTAAACGAGAACCATCCTTTGCCTGGCGAATTGCTGTGGAGGCGGGCGTCGCTTTCGGCTCGCTGCGAAAGGGCCGGCGGCATCGGATCAAATTTCAGAAGGATGGAGGCCTCGGGACCGAATCCGCGGGAGTGAGGGAGAGCGGCGAAGATTTTCTTCCCGCGATAAAGGGCGCGGAATCCGAACATGCGCTTGGCGATCACGGCGGGCCAGGAGAGCAATTCGGATTCGAGCAACACCGACCAGCGCCGCGTCTCTTCCGAGATGGGCAGGAGTTTGGGTCGCGGGCCGGCAGGGGGTTTGCGATTTGCTGCGGGCTTACTAGTTTTCATCGTAATGCTCTCCGCGCTTCCCGGTCGTTTTTATTTGGCGGCAGCGCGTGACAGCGTAAAGTCGGCGAAATCGGTCCACTGGCCGGATTTATTTTTTTGCTGCATCAGCCATTTCCACTGCTGCGTTTCAGGGTTCCAGCGAAACGTGGTATGGAACGGCCCATCCGGATATTCGAAGACGAAACGGATTTCATCACCAGATCGAGTGCCGTAGCCCAGCGTTTCCGAAAAACGCCCGCCGAAGACGTCGTTCCAGTGAGCGACGTAGCGATCGCTGGTGTTGTCGTAACCCACTAGGATCATGGCCTCATACGGAACGCGATCATTGGTCGCAGGCGCGTTGTCTTTTTCGTGGACGCGCAGGAATTGATGGTTGAGCACCCATTCGACGGCCACAGAGTGCTCCGCGGCGTGCCCCATCACATTTCCGGTGAGTTTCCAGTTCCCCACCAAATGATCGAGTAGGGCATCAACGAAGATATGTTTGGGGCCATCCGGGTCCTGTCCGAGACCTGCTGCCGCTGGACTAAGTGCGATCCACAAGCTCCAAAAAAGTGTTGCGGAGCGAAGGGTGAAATGCATAAGGCTGGGCCTCCTATCGAAGTTCGGATACGAGCAGTTTTTATACCGCCATGACTGCCGGACCGTTGGGGGGCAGGTGGAGGCGTGGCTCCGTTAAGGACTGCACCTGCTCGAGAGTGGCGTCCGGCGCGAGTTCGCGAAGGACGAGACCTTGCGGGGTGATGTCGATAAAGGCGAGTTCGGTGACGATATGATCGACGACTTCGACTCCCGTGAGCGGCAGGGTGCATTTTTTCAGAATTTTAGGCTTGTTGTCGCGGGTGGCGTGCTCCATCGCGATGAAGACGCGCTTCGCACCCGCAACCAGGTCCATCGCGCCACCCATGCCTTTCAGCATTTTGCCGGGGATGGCCCAATTGGCGAGCGTTCCCTTTTCATCCACCTGCAGCGCGCCGAGGACGGTGAGGTCCACGTGTGCGCCGCGAATCATCGCGAAAGAATCGGCGGAAGAAAAATAGCAGGTGCCGGGGAGTTCGGTGACGGTTTCCTTGCCGGCGTTAATGAGGTCGGGATCAACTTCGGATTCTAGCGGATAAGGGCCGACGCCGAGCATGCCATTTTCCGATTGCAGGATGACGTCCATGCCGGGCGGCACATAGTTGGCGACGAGCGTTGGCATGCCAATGCCGAGATTGACGTAGTAGCCGTCGCGAAGTTCCTTGGCGATGCGGCGTGCGATGCGTTCGCGTTTTTGGTCTTCGGTTAAAGGCATAGTCAGCTCACAGTCGACAGCCGACAGTCTACAGCTAAAAACAAGGAGGCCGGTCTAAAGACCGGCCACTACAACTTTTGTACCGTGCGCTTTTCGATGCGCTTTACGTAATTGGCGCCCTGGAAGATGGCATTGACGTAGATACCGGGCGTGTGGACCTGATCGGGCGGGAGCTGGCCCGGTTCGACGAGTTGCTCGACTTCGGCGATGACGTAGTCGGCGGCGGTGGCCATCACGGGATTGAAGTTGCGCGCGGTTTTGCGGAAGACGAGATTGCCCCAGCGGTCGCCTTTCCAGGCTTTAATAAACGCGAAGTCGCCGCGCAGGGCGCGCTCCAGAACGAAGTGGCGGCCGTCGAACTCGCGTGTCTCTTTGCCGTCGGCAACCATGGTGCCGTAGCCGGTGGGCGTGTAAAACGCGGGAATGCCCGCGCCGCCGGCGCGCAGGCGTTCGGCGAGGGTGCCTTGCGGATTCAGCTCCACTTGCAATTCACCGCTCAGAACAAGTTGTTCGAACAGCTTGTTCTCGCCGACATAGGTGGAAATCATTTTCTTCACCTGGCGATTTTGCAGCAGCAAGCCGATTCCGAAGTCGTCCACCCCGGCATTGTTACTAACCACAGTCAGGTCCTTGGTGCCTTTGCTACGCACAGCGCCAATGAGATTTTCCGGAATGCCGCAGAGACCGAAGCCGCCCATCAAAATCGTCATGCCATCGCGCAGGTTGGCGATGGCGGTGTCAGCGGAAGCGATGCGTTTATCCATGGAATAGGTTTGTCGGTTGCTCGAGAAGAAGTGTACTCCAAGTGTCGCGGGCACGGGAGTGCAGCCAACGCTAGAGAAAGCGCGAGCTGATAAGTCAGCAAAGGGGTCGAAGTTGCGAACGGAAGGCGTGCGGCGTCAGGCCGGTGACGCGGCGAAATTCGCGGGTGAAGTGGCTTTGGTCGGCGAAGCCGGTGAGCAGGCTGATTTCGGCGAGCGGCAATTCCGGGTCGAGCAGATAGCGGCAGGAAGCGCGGACGCGGAGGCGGCGGGTGTATTCGCCGATTCCTTCGCGCTGAAAGCGACGGAAGACGCGGGATAGGTGCACGGGATGAACGCCGGCCGTGGCGCTCAGGTCATCGAGCGTCAGGCGGACGCAACATTCGGCGTGCAATTTATCTAGGACGCGCGCGAGCCACAGCGGAGCGTGTTTCTTCTCCTGAAGAGGAAGCCGCGCCGCAAGGGCCGTCGCTTCCGCGAGCAGGCTTTCCACGCAAAGAGGGTCGGCCAGCTCGACCGCAAAGGTTTCTCGAAATAATTGCATCGCCAGCCAAAACAGCGGGCCGCCGCGCGCATCCTCGCATCCCTGATCGAGCTTTCCGGAACATTCGGCAAGCCGCGCTTTCCAACCGGGACGCAGCTCGACGTGGAAAAACCGCAAACCGCCCGGCGCGATTTCATCCTGATGTGGAATGCCCGCGGGACGGAACATCAGCGACATCGGTGAAAATTGTTTATGCTGGCGGCCATAGCGCTCGCCATAGAAGCCACTGAGCAGCAACCCAAAAAAGGGCAGCTCGTGCGAATGCATCGGCAGCTTGCGCGGCACCGGATGGCGCAGGTCGCTGAAGACCGCGCCGGAATGCTCCAGGCGATGGCGGACGGCGCCAAAGAACTGGCCGCCCTGAAGGCGGGACTCCCCATTAGAGATTAGCTGTGCTTTAGACATGGAGATTCCGGGCGCGGAAAGAGGTTGCTTTTGTTCTAGACGCGGTAAGGAGGGATTGGTTAGTTTCGTGCACGGGTGGGCGAGCCACCGACGGAGGATAAGCGATGATTCGAATTGGCGTGCTGTTGGGCATCTCGTTGGCGTTGTTAATCCTGGGAAGCTTACTTCCCCCCGCTAACCCGGCGAATCCCGTTCCCGCGAACCTGCCTCAATATACGGCGGACGGGCAGTTAAAGTTCCCGGCAAATTATCGCGAATGGGTCTACCTGAGCACGGGGATCGACATGAACTACCGGCCGAATGCGGGGATGAACCATTCCATGTTCGATAACGTGTTCGTGAACCCAGAGTCGTACAAATATTTCGTGGCCAACGGCACCTGGCCGGACAAGACCATGCTGGTGCTGGAAGTGCGCGGCGCGGAAACCAAGTCCGCGATCAACAAGGCGGGGCATTACCAGACTACGGAAGTCATGGGCCGCGAAGTACACGTGAAGGATGAGGGCCGCTTTCCCGGAAAGTGGGCGTTCTTTGGTTTTGACGATGCCCCTACAGCCAAGATGTTTCCTACGGAGATGGAGTGCTATTCGTGCCACGCGCAACACACGGCGGTGGATACGACCTTTGTGCAGTTCTACCCCACTCTGATTGAAATTGCGAAGAAGAAGGGGACGCTCAGCGCAGCGTATTTGAAGGAAGAGCCGTCAGCGAAGTAAGACGATCGGAGCAGGTGGTAGCACAGGCTTTAGCCGGTGTAGTGTGGACTACTGGGTTCACAGGCTAAAGCCTGTGCTACAGGGAGCGGAGGAGTTTGTATAGTTCGTTGGCGGCGTCGAAGTCGGCTTCGAGTTCGCGGGAACCGAGGCGCTCGCGTAGATCGTCGAGGCGGCGGGCGAAGAGATCGAGTGCCGCGGAGAGCACTTCCCTGTTAGTGAGGACGATGTCGCGCCAGGTGGCGTAGGAACTGCCGGCGAGGCGCAGCGTGTCGCGCAGGCCGGGGCCCGCAAGGGTGATGGGCAGGCCGTTCTCGTCAAGACGGTCGTAGAGGAACGAGCCGAGCGCCACGGCGGTGAGTTGCGGCAGATGCGAAGCGAGCCCGACTGCGTAGTCGTGCTGCTGCGCGCCAAGCCATGACGGGCGCGCACCCAATTTTTCCAGAATTTTCGTAAAGGCGATGATCCGCGGGTCGCGGTCTTCCTGCGAAGGGCCAACGAGCGCGTAGGTGGCTTTTTGAAACAGGTCCGCGTCCGATTGCGCGAATCCGGAAAGTTCGCGCCCCGCCATCGGATGTCCCCCGAGGAAAATGGGGCTGGATTCTTCCTCTTCGAAAAGTTCAACGGCGGCAGTGCAGATTCGCAGCTTGGTGCTGCAAGCGTCGGTGACCAGGGCGTGAGGCGCGGCGTTTTGTGCGATTTCGGGCAAGATGTCCAGTGTGACGCCGATCGGCAGCGCAATGTAAATCAGGTCGGCGCCGCGAATGGCAGGCTCGATGGCCCCCGAAAATGTCTGGTTCGCCACACCGGAGCTTTTCAGTTGGTGCGCGACCTCTTCGCGGTCCCAGCCGGCGATGATCATGTCCGGCGTGTATTTTCGAAGGGCCTTGGCAAAAGAGCCGCCGATGAGCCCGGTGCCGAGAATGGCGACGCGTTGAATGAGGTGGGGCATCGTTACGCGACGCGGCGTCCCACGGCGGGCGCGATGATGCGAATTTCGCTCATAAGCTGCGCGAACTGCGTGGGCTCCAGCGATTGCGCGCCGTCAGAGAGGGCGTGGTCGGGATCGTTGTGAACTTCGATGAGCAGGCCATCGGCGCCGGCGGCCACCGCCGCGCGGGCCATCGCACCGACTTTGTCGCGGCGTCCGGTACCGTGCGACGGATCGGCGAAAATTGGAAGATGCGAAAGTTTCTGGATGACGGGGATGGCGGCGATATCCAGCGTGTTGCGAAGGTACGTATCAAAGGTGCGGATGCCGCGTTCACAGAGAATGACATCGTAGTTCCCGCCGGCCAGGATATATTCCGAGCTGAGCAGCAGTTCTTCGATGGTGGCCGACATGCCGCGCTTCAGGAGCACCGGCTTTTGCACTTCGCCCAGGGCTCGCAGGAGAAAATAGTTCTGCATGTTGCGCGCGCCCACCTGGAATATATCAACGTAAGCGCTCATCATCTGGATTTGCGAGGCATCCATCACTTCGCTGACGACGAAGAGGCAGAATTTGTCGGCAGCTTCGCGCATCAATTGCAGGCCCTTTTCGCCCATACCTTGGAACGCATACGGCGAAGTGCGCGGCTTGAACGCGCCGGCGCGCATGATTTTGGCCCCGGCTTTGGAAACGGCTTCGGCAACTGCAAGGATTTGCTCCCGCGATTCGACCGAGCACGGGCCGGCGGCGACGACCACTTCGGGGCCACCAATTTTCACGCCTCGGCCGAGATCGATCACCGTGCCCTGTGGTTTAAAAGCACGACTGGCGAGTTTGAAGGGTTGCGTGATGCGTACAACTTCCCGTACGCCTTGCAGCAGCTCAAAATCGCGGTGGTCGAAATCGCGGTGCACGCCGACGGCGCCCAGAACCGTATGGGATGCGCCGGTGGAACGATGGACGTCAAAGCCGCTGGCAACCACGCGGTCAATGACGTGCTGGATCTGCTCTTCGGTTGCGCCTTCTTGCATTACGATGACCATGTTTCGTCCTTAACTCCTGAATATCTTGGGTTCGGGAACTACGCCCCCGACCGGGCCGGGGCCGCTACAAATTCGCAGAGTCACTTCGAATCTTTCTCTTCGGCCGAGTCACCGTGCATGGCGACGCGTTCGGCGGAGCGCGCTTCGTCGATGATGCGTTCGAACAAACGGCGGATGGCGGCATTCGTCAGCGGGCCGCGATTGTTGCGCGCGGCGTTGGACAGCACTTCGTTTTCTCGGGCCGGCTGATAAATCGGCATCCCCGCAGCCTGTTTCAGGCGCCCAATCTCCAGGGCGCACTGCGACCGTTCATTGAGAAGCTCAACTAACTTTTTGTCAATCTCATCCATGCGCTGCCGCCAGTCGGAAATGTTCATGAATTACCCTCCGATTGGCATCTCTCGTTGGTGAGGAATTCTGGGACGACACTATACGCTGAGATCCTTCGGGCATCCTCATCGGATGCCCTCAGGATGACAAATCGCGGCGGGTTCGCAGCGAGACAAAACGCGTGATTGCGAATCATATGGTGGCCTCGCGACGGGAGAGGCCTTTGCGGCCAGCTTCTTTGAGCAAGTGGACCCGCTCGCGGAGTGCCGAGCAAGCTGCTTCGATCGAGGGAGCCTTTTCAATTTCAGCCACCAGCGCGGAGCCAACCACTGCGGCATCTGCAAGGCCTCCCAACACCGAAACGTGGCCCGGAAGCGAAATACCAAAGCCCACGGCGACTGGCAGCTCCGTGAAGTGGTGGACGCGGCGCAGCAGCCCGGGAAGATCGTCGGGGAGCGAATCTTTCGCGCCGGTTACACCCGTGCGCGAAATGAGATAAAGGAATCCGGAGGAGCACGCGGAGATTTTCTGAAGGCGCGCGTCATCAGAGGTAGGCGCCGCAAGAAAAATAGTGTCGAGATTTTGCGCGTGAATAATGCGCCGATAGTCTTCGGACTCTTCGGGCGTCAGATCGGTGACGAGGACACCATCCGCCCCAGCTTGAGCAGCAGCAGCGGCAAATTTCTGAAGGCCCATCTGCAACACCGGATTGAAATAAGTGAACAGCACGAGAGGGACCTGGCTGCGTTGCCGGATGCCGCGCACCAGTTCGAGAACACCAGCGAGCGATGCACCCGCTTTCAATGCGCGTTCAGAGGCGCGTTGAATCGTGGGGCCATCGGCAAGCGGATCGCTGAACGGCACGCCGAGTTCAATAACGTCGGCGCCCGCATCCGCCAGGGCGAGAACAAACTTGTGCGTTGCGTCAAGCGACGGATCGCCCGCCGTGATGTAGGCGACGATGCCAAGTTCGCCCGCTGCGCGCAGTTCAGCGAAACGCTTCGAGATACGGGTCGACTTTTGGGACGCGCTGGTCATTGATGTTGGCAGATTAAAGCAGCCGCTTATACGTGTCCATGTCCTTGTCGCCGCGGCCGGAGACGTTGATGATGACCAGGTCGCTGGACTTGAATTGCGGCAACCGTTCGATGAGGCCCGCGATGGCGTGCGCGGATTCGAGCGCGGGGATAATACCTTCGGTTAGCGAAAGAAGCTTTGCCGCATCGAGCGCCGCATGATCGTCAACCGCGGCATATTCGGCGCGATGCTGATCCGCGAGCCACGCATGCTCCGGGCCGATCGCCGGATAATCAAGGCCGGCGGAAATGGAATGCGTGGTGGCAATCTGGCCGTCTTCATTCTGCAAGACGTACGTGTAGGTGCCTTGCAGGACGCCAGGACGCGCGCCCGTGAATCCCTGATGCGCAGAGAGACGCGCGGCGTGTTCGCCCAAGCCATTGCCGCGTCCACCGGCTTCGATCCCAACCATTTTCACGTCGGCGTCCTTAAGGAATTCATGAAATAAGCCGATGGAGTTGGAGCCACCACCAACGCACGCATAGAGGTGCGTTGGCAAGCGCTTCTCAGAGGCGAGAATTTGCTGGCGAGCTTCGCGGCCGATGACAGCCTGAAAATCGCGCACCATCGTCGGATAAGGATGCGCGCCGAGGACGGACCCGAGCAGATAATGCGAGTCGCGCACGTTGGTGACCCAATCGCGCATCGCTTCGTTGATCGCGTCTTTCAGGGTCTTGCTGCCAGATTCGACGCCGATGACTTCCGCGCCCAGCATCCGCATCCGCGCTACGTTCAGCGCCTGGCGAGCCATGTCTTCCGTGCCCATGTAAACGGTGCACTGCAAGCCGAGATGTGCGCCGACCGTAGCCGAAGCGACGCCGTGCTGGCCTGCGCCGGTTTCCGCGATGATGCGCGGCTTACCCATCTTCACGGCGAGCAATCCCTGGCCAATGGCGTTGTTGATTTTGTGCGCGCCCGTGTGCAACAGGTCTTCGCGCTTCAAATAAATGCGCGGGCCGCCGAGCTTGGCCGTCAGCCGCGAAGCAAATTGCAGTGGTGTGGGGCGCCCGGCAAAATTTTTGAGCAGTGATTGGAAATCCGCCTGAAACGAAGGGTCGGTCTTCGCAAGCTCGTAGGCGCGCTCGAGCTCATACAGCGGCACCATCAGTGTTTCGGGAACGTAGCGGCCGCCGTAAGGCCCGAAACGGCCCGGCACGGCAGCAGGTATGGTGAGTTGGCTGGTCATGGTCTAGCCTTTTATTGTACTTCGAGTCGCCTCCGTTGCGCTTTTCGGGGCGTATAAATCGGGCGCTACGCGCAAAGTTGCTGATTGGCGCGGGCAACTGCTTCGAAAAAGGCGTTTAGCTTGGCCGGATCTTTTCTCCCCGGCTTCGATTCGACGCCGCTGGTCACATCCACGGCGTAGGGTCGAACGGCAAGGATCGCTTCGGCAACGTTCTCCGGCGTCAGACCGCCTGCAAGAAGAATACGATGAGATTTCGCCGCGGTGTGCGCCAGGCTCCAGTCGGTGGAGTGGCCCGTGCCGCCATATTGGCCGGAGTGTGGCGCGTCGAGCAGGAAGGAGGTAGCTCCGCGATATTTGGCAAATGGCGGTAACGCGCTTCCTTTCTCTAGATGCAAGGCCTTGATCACGGAAACCTTCTTCGCGATTTCAGTGACGAGCTGCGGAGGTTCATCGCCATGTAACTGGGCGGCAGCAAGCCCGAGCGCTTTCGCCAGTGTGGTCACGGCCGCAGCCTGCCAGTTCACGAAGACGCCGACGGCAGAGACGAACGGCGGCAGCTTGCGGATGATCTTGCTCGCTGTGAACGGCGAAATGCAACGCGGGCTTTTGCTGTAGAAATTCAGGCCGATGGCGTCAGCGCCGAGTTCGCAGGCGAGCAGCGCATCTTCGACATTTGTGATGCCGCAGATTTTTACGCGAACCATGAAGAATTATCTCCCGGAAGCGGGCGGCACGAGAAGAGCGCGCAACGCCGCCGCGGGGTCAGGCGAAAGCATGAGATGCTCGCCAATGAGAAACGCGTCAAAGCCCGTGGCGCGCAGGCTTTTCAGATCGTCGTGGGAGCGCAGCCCGGATTCGGCGACCGCGAGGCATTCTTCCGGAATTTGTTCGATCAGCTCGTAAGAAGTTTCCACCCGCACAGTAAGCGTCTTGAGGTCTCGATTGTTCACGCCAACAATGCGGGCGCCGGCGGCCAGGGCACGGTCGAGTTCCT
>Ga0137418_10004193_pt1 | contig 13248 bp, 13 predicted proteins | sample CZODoug3_1_2_16f_FD_122242 | JGI IMG/M metagenome (GOLD analysis project Ga0137418, IMG submission 122242) | Vadose zone soil fungal communities from Angelo Coast Range Reserve, California, USA - CZODoug3_1_2_16fungal (Hybrid Assembly) | ecosystem: Environmental > Terrestrial > Soil > Vadose...
TTGGCGGTGTTTGGGTTGTTTGTGTTTTCGGTGTTGAGTTCGTATTTGTCGGAGCGGCGTCGGTCCTGACGGCTGCTTTTCCACTAAATACAATTTAGCGCGTGGTTCCCTGCTCTGCGTTTTGGCGGTGGGGATTAGTGTGGGTATCGGTGCGAAGTCCACGCAACATTGCAGATTTGGGTGGAGGTGTTTTGGTTGAGGTCCTTCACGCATCCTTATCGGATGCGTTCAGGATGACATGGTACCGGTTTGTGTTGGGCAGATCGGATTGGCGATTGCATTGAGTGGATAAAAGCACAGAGGGCGGCGTAAAGCCGCCCCTACACAACCCTACTTTGCGGCGGAGTGGGCGTCGACGGCGTCGAGGGCGCGGAGGGAATAGACGAAGGCGGCGCCGGCGTTCATGGCCATGGCTACACCGAGGGCTTCGGCGATTTCTTCGCGCGTGGCGCCGGCTTTAAGGGCGGCGTCGGTGTGGAAGGTGATGCAGCCGTCGCAGTGCGTGGTGATGGCTACGGCGATGGAGATGAGCTGGCGGACTTTTTCGCCGAGGTGGGAGTTGGCTTTGTTGGCGTCGGAGAGAACTTGGTAGCCCTTGAGGGAGTCGGGAGTCAACTTGGCGAATTGGGGAATGATTTTTGTGAGCTGGGCTTTATAGGCGGTCCAATCGAACATCATGAGAGCCTCCGAGATGAGCTGAGATGATGAAGCTTGAAAAGTATACGACAAACCCGGGTGGCCGAAAATTAAGACGGGGTTGAGGAAGTGATAACCCGGGAACGAGGATTTGGACAAGATTTTTGGGGAGTTCGGGAATTTCGGGGTGAGGGTTGCGGTGTGATATTGTTTTGGGTTCGGTGAGGGGCGTTGGGGAAGAAAGAGGAAGAGAATTCTAACGCAGAGACGCTGAGTTCACAGAGGAAGAGCCGAGAAGAGGAAGAGAAGAATCGGAGAGTTGTGGCCCAAGGTCGTAAGAACCCACCCTTCGCACACGCCGCGAAGGATGGGGCACCCTCAAGTTCATTTGTTGAGTGGCGTTACGAGGAAAACCCAAGAGCACAGCCAGGAATGGCTGTGCCACAAGTAAAGATGAAGAGTTGTTGGGGAACCGGGGGACATTTATGAAGAATGCGTATAACGGAGTGGCCGTGCCGGGGGATGGGAAGGCGATCGGGTATGAGGGCGGCGCGCTGAAGGTGCCGGACAATCCGATTATTCCGTTTATTGAGGGCGATGGGACGGGGAGAGATATCTGGAAGGCGTCGCGGCGGGTGTTTGATGCGGCGGTGGAGAAGGCGTACGGCGGAAAGCGGCGCGTGGCGTGGTTTGAGGTGTTTGCGGGAGAGAAGGCGTTCAATACGTTCAAGCAATGGCTGCCGGATGAGACGGTGGACGCGGCGCGGGATTTTCGCGTGTCGATCAAGGGGCCGCTGACGACGCCGGTGGGCGGAGGGATTCGTTCGTTGAACGTGGCGCTGCGGCAGATTCTGGATTTGTATGCTTGCGTGCGGCCGGTGCGGTATTTCCAGGGAGTTCCCTCCCCTGTTCGGGAGCCGGAAAAGATGGATGTGGTGATTTTCCGGGAGAACACGGAAGACGTGTATATCGGGATTGAGTGGAAGAGCGGCACGCCGGAAGTAAAGAAATTGTTGGAATTTTTGAATAAAGAGATGCTGGGCGGCGGGAAGAAACAGATCCGGATGGATTCAGGCGTGGGGATCAAGCCGATTTCGCCGTTTGGAACAAAGCGTTTGGTGCGGCGGGCGATTCAGTATGCGCTGGCACACAAGCGGCCGCTGGTGACGCTGGTACACAAGGGGAACATTCAAAAGTTTACGGAAGGCGCGTTTCGAGACTGGGGATATGAGCTGGCGGTGGAGGAATTTCGCGGCGAAACGGTGACGGAGCGGGAGAGCTGGATTCTGGATAATCTAGAGAAGAATCCGGGGCTGACGGTGGAAAAGAACGCGGCGATGATTGAGCCGGGGCTGGAACAAGGGACGGAAGATTTTAAGAAGGCGATTTATGTCGAGGTGAAGCGGACGCTGGATGCGATTGGGGCTTCGCATGGAAAGGGTCAGTGGAAGAAGAAGTTGATGGTGAACGACCGGATTGCGGATTCGGTGTTTCAGCAGATGCTGCTGCGGCCGAATGAATACAGCGTGCTGGCTACGCCGAATTTGAATGGCGATTATTTGAGCGATGCTTGCGCGGCTCAGGTGGGCGGATTGGGAATTGCGCCGGGGTCGAATATTGGCGATGGGTATGGAGTGTTTGAGGCTACGCATGGTACGGCGCCGAAGTATGCGGACAAGGATGTGATTAATCCTAGTTCGGTGATGCTGAGCGGTGCGATGATGTTTGAGTTTTTGGGTTGGAAGGAAGCGGCGAAGTTGATTGAGGACGGGATTGCGAAGACGATCCAGCAGAAGAGGGTGACGTACGATTTGGAGAGATTGATGACGGGCGGGACGAAATTGGGGACGAGCGCGTTTGCGGCGGCGATTATTGAGAATATGGTGGGGTTGGCAGCGGGGAGATAAGAATTAAGAGTTCAACACAGAGGTCGCGGAGAAGAGTAAGAGAAGAGAAGGCGCCTTGAGTTTGGGATCTTGCCCCGGTCCCTCCGCTCCGTGGCCCGACGCGCCAAAATTCGGCGCGAAGAAAAAATCGGGTCACTCCGGTCGGGATGACAGTTTTGATTTGGTTGCGTGATGTTGAGATTGGGTGGATGGGTTTGGGCCGTAAAAGCGGTGGCTGAGCCACCGCACTCCAAAGGAGATCGAGATGAGCCGGAAGAAGGTTACGGTGGTGGGTGGGGGATTTGTGGGGTCGACGACGGCTCAGCGGATTGTGGATATGGAGCTGGCGGATGTGGTGTTGACGGATATTTTGGAGGGGCCGCCGGCGGGGAAAGCTTTGGACATGGTGGAGAGCGGGCCGATTACGCGGACGGATTCGTTTGCTACGGGGATTTCGACGGCAAACGGAGATTACAGCGCCACTGCAGGGAGCGATGTGGTGGTGATCACGGCGGGATTTCCGCGGAAGCCGGGGATGAGCCGCGACGATCTGTTGAAGGCGAATTACGACGTGGTGAAGGCGGTGGTGGAACAGATTGTGAAGCATTCGCCGAAGTGCATCCTTGTGGTGGTGACGAATCCGCTGGATGCGATGGCGCAGGCGGCGTTTCGCGTGAGCGGGTTTCCGAAGAATCGCGTGCTGGGAATGGCGGGCGTGCTGGATTCGGCGCGGATGAGCGCGTTTGTGGCGATGGAATGCAAGGTGAGCGTGGAGAACGTGCACTCGTTTGTGCTGGGCGGGCATGGAGACGACATGGTGCCGCTGCCGCGGTATTCGACGGTGGCGGGGATTCCTTTGCCGGATTTGCTGCCGAAGGAACGGATTGACGCGATCGTGGAACGCACGCGGAAGGGCGGCGCGGAGATTGTGAATTTGCTGAAGACGGGGTCGGCGTATTATGCGCCTTCGGCGGCGGCGGTGGAGATGGTGGAAGCGATTTTGAAGGATAAGAAAAAGATTTTGCCTTGCGCGGTGTATCTGGAAGGCGAGTATGGGATTAAGGGATTGTTTGTGGGCGTGCCGGTGAAGCTGGGCGCGGGCGGCGCGGAAGAGATTATTCAGATTAAGTTGACTGCGGAGGAGAAGGCTGCGCTGGACAAGAGTGCGGGGTCCGTGAAGGAATTGGTGAGCGTGCTGGGGATTTGAGAAAGAGTTCGGGAGTTGAAAAGTTCAGAAATTCAAGATTTCAAAAGTTCAAGAGTTGAAGAGTTCAGAGGGCAGGTGATGCGGCGCAGAATGATCCAGGTATTCCTTGCAATCCTTCTTGTGCTTACGATGCAGGGACGAAGCAGCGTTGCAACGCCGAACGCAGAAACTTATAAGCAGAATGAGCAGGGGCTGGAGAAGCAGTTTGAACCCTTTTTGAAGGCTTACCAAAAAGCCGACGATAAGGGCATGGACGAGAGTTTTGCCGTCTTCCGGTTGCCAAAAGCAAAGGAATGGTTTGGGAATTATTTTTCGCCGGAGGATGCGGCGAAATTGAGTGCTGTCTATGATCGGGAAGTAAGCGATGCGGAGAGTTCACTGATCGAGGATATGAATCGCGCGGATCCAGGCAGCCGGTTTCGAGTGCGATGCGAGGCTCGTGGAGAAAGTGCCGCGGGGGCAGACAGCTCCGGAGGGTATGGGTTTCGGCCACTGAAGCCGATCGCTGTGGAACAATTCCGGCTTGAGTTTCGATCGGGGAGTCACGATCAGAAATTTTCGTTCATTGCGAATTTTGTTTATGTGGATGGGGCGTACCGGTTTGTGGGCGGGGGTGGAACGGCGTTCTGGGCGAAGCCGGGGGTGAACAGGTGAGGTGGATTTAAGAGAAGAGAGCTTAACGCAGAGGCGCAGAGTTCACAGAGAAGAGTGAGAGGGGCACGCCCGATAACGTGCCCCTCTTTTTTTGTAGGGCCGGTGATTATGTTTGGCCTACAAGATCAAGAAATCCCAAGAACACAGGCAGGAGTGCCTGTGCCACAAGAGCGGAAGAACGCTTGCCGGCAGGATGCCGGCGCTACAGGTGGAAGAGTTTGTCGGCGCCGATTACCAGTAAGAGGGTGAAGGCGGCTATGGCGATTTCGCCTATGAAGCCGACTAGGAAGGGGCGGAGGCCTTGTTGGCGCATTTCGCGGAAGTTGGTGCGCAGGCCTACTCCTGCAAAGGTGAGGAGAAAAGCCCAGCGAGAGAGGTTGGCTAGATTGGTGTTTTGGTCTTTGGTGAAGAAGCCTACTGTGGCCAGGACAGAGACCAGCAAAAAGCCGAGGACGAACTTGGGGAATTTTTGCCAGAGGAAGGCGGCTTTGTTGGTGACGGCTTGGGCTTGGCCGCGGCTGGCCCAGTAGATGGCGTAGGCGAGGACGACAAAGCCGATGAGGGCGTTGCGGCAGGTCTTGACGAGGACAGCTAGTTTGGCGGCGGAGTCGGAGAAGAGGGCGCCGGCGGCGGTGGCTTCGGCGGTGTTGTCTACAGCGAGGCCGGCCCAGGCGCCGTAGGCGTGATCGCTGAGGTGCAGCGCGTGGCCGATTAGCGGGAAGGTGAAGAGGGAGAGGGCGCCGAGGGCGAGGATCGCGGCGATGGCGAAGGAGGAGTCTTCATCGTCGGCTTCGATGGCGCCTTTGGTGGCGATGATGGCGCTGACGCCGCAGACGGCGGAGCCTACGGCCAAGAGCGTGGTGAGTTTGGGGCGGAGGCCGAAGAGGCGGCCAAGGAACGTCATGAAAGCCAACGAGCCGGCGATTTCGATGAAGACGAGCAGGAGGCTTACGCCGCCGAGTTTCCAGACGTCGCCGAGGAGGAAGCGGGAGCCGAGGAGGACGATGCCGGCTTTGAGCCAGAATTCGTAGGTGGCTACGCCGGGTTTGAAGATTTCGGCCAGGCCGAAGATGTTGGAGATGGCGAGGCCAATCAGGATGGCCCAGAGGACGTATTCGATGTTGGGGAAGGTCCAGTGGTGGGATTTGGCGTAGAGATTGATATTTTTTTCGAGGAGTTTGCCGGCGAAGCCGATGACGGCGAGGAGGGCTACGCCGGGGATCAGGCGGAGGAATTTGGTGGAGATGGAGATAGGGGGATTTTGCGGGAGAACGATTGCGTCGGCCATTTTTTAGTTCCCTTCTTTGGTGGAGCTTTGGAACAGTAATCAGTGATAAGTAATCGGTAATCAGTCAGACGGCGAACAGCGAACAGATAACAGCGATCAGGAAGCGATTGGTTGCTCAGTCGACAATCGGCGGTGTGTGGGCACCCGCGACGCGCATGCCGGCTGGAAGCCGGCGCTACCAGGGGATGCGGTGGATTACGCCGAAGCGGATTAGGACTGCGGCGGCCAGGGCGATTAGTACGGCCCACGAGTCCAGGGAGAAGCGTGGGGCCGATTTTGTTTGGGTCTGGGAGTTGGTGTTGCTCATTTTGTTGCTCCTTCTTTTGTTTTAGGAAATTCGTGAATTTGGAAAATCGGGAATGGATTCGTTGAGCCAGTTGAAATCGCTCGCAGTTGTGTCATCAGTGGCTGAGGCGGCTACTCGGCCTACCAGGAGAAGGGCTGGGGCTGGGAGCGGCGCTTGGTGCGCGAGGCCGGCTACCGTTGTGGCGTGTTGGGATTGATCGGGATGCGAAGCTTTGGAGATTACGAGGACGGGTGTGTCGGGGGAAACGGCGGCGTCCTGGAGCCAGCGGGAGACTTCGGCGTAGTCGGGGCCGGGCATATAGATGACGACTGTGGTTTCGGCGGTGAGGCCGATGCCGGGGAGAAACTTTGCTTCGGGGGCGCGGGAGAAGGTGGTGAAGAGAACGTGCGAGGAGAGACGGCGATCGGTTAGGGAAACTTTTGCTGCTGCGGCTGCGCCGAAGGCGGCGGAGATGCCGGGGACAACTTCGAAATCGATTTTGGCTTCGCGGAGGGCTTGGATTTCTTCGGCGGCGCGGCCGAAAAGGAGGGGGTCGCCTCCTTTGAGGCGGACTACGATTTTGTGTTTGGCGACGTTGGAGAGGAGGAGCGAGTTGATGTCTTGCTGGGTGAGGAGGCGGAAGCCGGCTCGTTTGCCGACGTCGATTCGTTCGGCGGTGGGAGGAATTAGATTCAGGATTTCGGGGCCGATTAAGGAGTCGTGGAGGACTACGTCGGCGCTTTGGAGAATGCGAAGGGCTTTGATGGTGAGGAGTTCGGGGTCGCCGGGGCCAGCGCCGATTAGAAAGACTTTAGCGGTGTTGATGGGTCGCGGGAGAGCGGAGGAAAAATTTTCTTCAGGGGCTAAAGCCCATTTGTCTATCGGCTTTACGCCGGGGCTAAAGCCCCGGCCTCCTGAAGAGAAAACCTTTTTGAGGAGCTTAGTGGACGACTTCTTTTGCGCTTGGCGGGACATCAGGCGGCTCCTTCGGAGTTGTTGGGATCGTTGGCTTGCTGGAGGAAGCGTTCGAACATGGGCTTGCTGGCGAGGAGATGGAGCCAACGCTTCGTGATTTCGGGGTCGTTGGATTGGGCGCGGAGGGTTTCGCGGGCGGCGCCTAGCCAGTCTAGCCAGGTGGCGTATTCGGGGCCGAATTGGTCTTCAAGTTCCTTGCGGAGGCGCTGGGCTAGTGCGGGGCTTTTGCCGTTGGTGGAAATGGCGATTTGGAGATCGCCGCGCTGAACGATGGAGCCGTAGTAGAAGTGGCAGTGGTCGATGTCGTCTACGGCGTTGCAGAGGATGTTGCGGCGGTCGGCTTCGCGATAGACCTGGGCGTTGAGATCGCGAAGAGAGGTGGCGGCGATTACCAGAAAGGCGCATTCGAGATCGGCAGGTTCGAAGGGTTTGGGGGACCAGGTGATTTGTTGATTGCGGACCCATTCAGTTAGTTGAGGAGCGAGTTTGGGGGAGACTACGTGCACTTGGGCGCCGGCTTCGAGTAGGCCGGGGATTTTTTGGGCGGCGATGGTGCCGCCGCCGACGACGAGGACTCGGCGGGAGTGGAGTTTCAGGAATGCGGGGAAGAGAGACATTAGTTGGCGCTCCAGGAAAGGTTGAGAGAAGAAAGAGAAACACTAACGCGGAGACGCCCTTCGCGTAATTCGCCCAGGGCAAGCAGAGAGTGCGGCGTTGGTACAGAGAAGTAGAAGAGCTCCCGCGTGAGTGTCGCGCCTACGGCGCTTCGGAATTTTTCATAGTTTTCCCAGCGCTTACGCGCTGGGCTAAATTGTTTCGCACCTACGGTGCTGATTTCGTGGTAAGTCGTCATGGGCGGTCCTCGATGCTGTGGGGGACGCGATCGGCGGGGAGATCGCGTAGGGCGATTTCGGTTTGGGCGGCGGGTTGGCCGGAGAGGATGGAGCGGAGTTGCTCCGTGGTGTTGCGTGCCAGGAATTTTTGCAGGGACTCGGCGGAATGGCGGTGCGCGTGGAAATGCGCGAGTAGGCGCGTGATGGCGTTGGGGACTTCGTCGGCGGAGCAGCGGTAGCCGACGGGGCGGGCGATGGCGGCGAATTGGCCTACGCTGCCGCCCACGCAGAAATAATAGGCGTCGACCATTTTGCCTTCGTGCTTGATTTTCTTGCCTTCGATGCCGATGTCGGCGATCCAGTGCTGGCCGCAGGAGTTGGGGCAGCCGGTGATGTGGAGCTTGATGTCTTCCTGGTAGCCGGGGAAACGCTCTTCGAGTTGCTCGGTGAGCCAGCGGGCGTAGGACTTGGTTTCGGTGAGAGCTAGTTTGCAGAATTCGGAGCCGGTGCAGGCGACGGTGCCCCGAACGAAGGCGTTGGTTTCGACGGGGAGGCCGTTGGCGGCGAGTTCCTGAACGACGGAGGTGACGCGGGATTCGGGGATGTTGATGAGGAGAAGATTTTGCATGAGCGTGGCGCGGAGATGGCCGTCACCGTGATGTTCGGCGAGATCGGCGGCTACGCGAATTTGCGCGGGAGTGATGCGTCCGCGGATTACAGAGGCGCCGATGGAGAAGAGACCGGGTTGTTTTTGCGGGATGACTCCCAGGTGATCGCGATGGATGGAGGCGGGGAGTTGTTCTGGAGCGGCGGGATCGAGTTTGTAGCCTAGTTTGGATTCGATGGCGGCTAAGAAGGAGTCGGCGGTCCAACCGTGCTGGAGGAAGAGGAATTTCATGCGGGCGCGATCGCGGGATTGGCGGAGGACTTCGCTTTCGCGGAAGACTTCGGCGATGGCGCGGGCTACGGGGAGAACTTGTTCCCAGCGGATGAAGGCGTTGAGTTTTACGGCGAGGTGAGGTTCGGTGGAGAGGCCGCCAGCGATGCGGAGGGAGAAGCCGATTTCGGAAGTGGCGAGTGGCCCTTCGGCTCGGCTCAGGGCAGGCTCGCGACTGGTGGAAGAGTCAAGAGTCGGAACGCTGGCCGGCAGGATGCCGGCGCTACCAGGGCGTCGGATGGCGGTGAAGCTGATGTCGTTGATTTCGGGGTAGGAGCACCAGTCGGGGCAGCCGGTGATGGTGATTTTGAATTTGCGGGGGAGGTTGTAGAAGTCGGGATTGCCGGCTAGTTCTTTGTCGAGGGCGAGGGCCAGCGGAGAGACGTCGGCGATTTCATGGGCGTGAACTCCGGCCAGGGGGCAGCCGGTGATGTTGCGCGTGACGTCGCCGCAGGCGCCGGTGGTGCGGAGGCCTACGGACCAGAGGCGTTCGAGAAGTTCGGGAAGATTTTCGACGCGGATCCAGTGGAGCTGGACGTTTTGACGGACAGTGATGTCGGCTACGCCGTTGCCGAAGTGATCGGAAAGGTCGGCGATGGTGCGGGCTTGTTCGCTAGTGAGGAGACCGTTGGGGATGCGGATGCGGACCATGAAGTAGGGGACGGCTTTGCCTTCGCCGTTTTTGCCGCCGATTACGCCGACGCCATCGCCCTGGGTGTAAATGCCCCAAGGGCGGAAGTAGGTGCCTAGCCATTCGGGGGGAATGGAGTCGAAGCCCTGGCGAGCGAAGGCACGGATTTCGTCGAGGTGGTCCCAGGGATTTTTGGCGCGTTTGAGGCGTTCGACGCGCTGGGCTTTGGTTTCTTTGAGTTCGGGCATTGGAGCGATTTCCTCGATTCCATTTTTCGACCGGCCCGCCTCAGAAGGCGGCCGCTACAAAAGCAAGATCAACCCAGGAGGGGCCACCTGAAGGTGGCCGCTACAAAACCGGCACATAAAACAAAAAGCCCACGTGCCGGTTATCTGGCACGTGGGCTTCGAAGCTAAGAGTTCAAAAAAGCTAGATTCGGAAGCACCTCTGGCCAGATGACAGTAGCCGACAGCAACAGCAGGCTACCGCGGTACAACAACAGATCTGGCAAGAGTTGCGCATATTTACGAGAGGTTACGCGGGGTAGACGGGGATGTCAATCCGCGCACCGGTTCAAATATTGGATGCGGTGAATTGGGGATTTGGATACATGGGGATTAGGAGGATAACAGTTAGCAGATAACGGATAGCAGGTGGCGGGTGGTCGTGCCATCGAGTATTCAGGAGGTTGACCTGTTGTCAATATCCCTCCGCTCCGTGGCCCGACGCGCCAAAAATCGGCGCGGGGGAAAACATCGGGCCACTCCGGTCGGGATGACGGAGAAGGGAAATGCAAGAGGGCGGCGTAAAGCCGCCCCTACATTGAATTTACACCCCGCATTCCTCAGCTCCTTATTATTGGGGCTTCGGGGCGGATGTGGCTGGCTTGGCGGCTGGTTTGGTTGCGGTGGCGGGTTTGGCGGCGGGCTTGGCTGGGGTGGTGGCGGCTGCGCCTATTAGGGTGGCGGATTTGATGGTGTCCAGTTTGGGCCAGTGGGTGGCTATGAATTTCTCGCCGCCCTTGGAGATGTTTTCCTGGTCCATGCCGGCATTTTCGCCGTACTGGTCGTAGAGCATTTCGACGACTTTCATGCCATCGCCATCCACCTGGCCGAAGGGAGTGAAGCCCTGGGAGTCGAGCGAGGAGCCGTTGTCTTTTAGATTGATGAAGAGTTGCGTGGTGCGGGTGTTGGCGCCGGCGGTGGCGAAGACGAGGGTGCCGCGCCTGTTGGATTGGTTGTGGGGATCGTCGGGGATGGTGGCCTTTTCCCAGGCGGCGTTGACGGCGGGATTGGCACTGAGGCCGAACTGGACGACGAAGTTCGGGAGGACGCGAAAGAAGCGGGCGTTGTCGAAATAGTGGTGCTTGACGAGATTGTAAAAGCGGTCGGCGCCGAGGGGAGACCAGGCGCGGGTGACGGTGATGGTGAATTCACCGCGGGTGGTGTCGAATTTAACCTGGTAGGTGTCGGGGGATTTTTCTTTCAGGAGGGCCGGTTTTAGGAGGGCGCGGTCGTAGGTGGCAGCGGCTGGTTTGGCGGCGGTGGTTGTGGTGGATTTTGGTTTGGTGGGGGTGGCGGGAGTTTGGGCTGCGGCGGGGATCGCGAGGGCTAATGCGGCTAGGGTTAGCGCGCAGGTTTTCAGGTGCATTGGATTCGGCCTCCGGAAATTTGGGAATTGAATGATTGGTGTTTACGGGGATTAGTTTTGCATATTTTGGGGGGAAGAGGAAGGAAGAGAGCTTAACGCAGAGGCGCAGAGGGCGCAGAGAAAGAAACTAACTTTTGGCTCCTACTCGCCGGAAGAATTCTCTAAACCTGCCTAAGCTTATCCAGTAGTGGTCACCCTCAAAATGGATGTGGAAGATCTGTTTTCCGGCGATTGAATTCTCACATACAGTTGCCACACTATCTGCGTTTTTCGCAACTACTGTATGCCTAGAGACCGTTTTGTAGTCACCACAGATGGAATAGACCCTGGTTTTCGTATAGCGCAATTCAAGTTTTCCGAACAAGCTCAAAAGTTTCGCTTTTTTCGCGCCTCGAATTTCACGACGGGATTCGATTTCCTTCGCGGTCCGGCGCGCATCGGATTTCCAGGTGCCAAGTAGTCGAGAATCGTACATAAGAGACAGTTTTGCTATTCCTTCAAAGTGGAATTGAGTTGACGGCTGACGCGTTCGACATTGGAGAGGACGCGGAGGGTGTTTTCGCCGAGGATTTTGCGGATGTCGGATTCGGAGTAGCCCTTTTTCAGGAGGGCGTCGGTGATTTGTGGGATGTGGGTTACGTCCTGCATGCCGAGGGGCATTACGGCGCCGTCGAAATCGGAGCCGAGGCCGACGTGATCGGCACCGGCGATTTTTACGGCGTGGTCGATGTGGTCGACGATTACGGTCCAATCCACTTTGGGGAGTTTGCCGGCTTGCATGAAGTCGCGGACGACTTGATCGCCGGTGGTTAGCCGACAGGCTTCGTTGTCGCCGCAGCGCTTTTTGACTTCTTCGTTGATTTCTTTTTCGGCTTCGGGGTGGGCTTTTTCGAAGTCGCGGAATTCCTGGCTGAGGAAGCCGACGTGGTAGTTGATCTGGATGACGCCGCCATGTTTGGCGAGGTCGCGGATCATGTCGTCGGTCATGTTGCGCGCGGCGTTGCAGATGGCGCGGCAGGAGGAGTGCGAAGAAAAGACGGGAGCTTTGCTGGTTTCGAGCACGTCGTAAAAAGTTTTGTCGGAGACGTGGGCGATGTCCACGATGATGCCGAGGCGGTTCATTTCGCGGATTACGTCTTTGCCGAAATCGGTTAGGCCGTTGTGGGCGGGCTTGTCGGTGGAGGAGTCGGCCCACTCGTTGTTGTCCATGTGGGTGAGCGTCATGTAGCGGACACCGAGAGCGGCGAAGGTGCGGAGGACGGAGAGGTCGTTGCCCATCATGTGGCCGCCTTCGACGCCCATTAGGACGGCGATTTTGTGGTGATTTTTGGCTTCGCGGATGTCGGCGGCGGAGGTGGCTAGCATTAGGTCGTTGGGATTTTTGCGGACGGTTTCGCGGATGGCGTCGATTTGATCGAGGGCTTTCTTGACGGCTTCGGGGCCCATGATTTTGCTGGAGATCCAGATGGAGAAGAAGATGGCGTCTAGGCCGCCTTCTTTCATGCGGGGGATGTCGATGTTGCCGTCGTTGTGGCGGATTGCTAGATCGAATTTGGGGTCGAGGAGGCGCTGGGTGGTGTCGTCGTGAGTGTCGATAACGATGGAGGTCGACTGGAGTTTTTTGGCTTGGTCGGAGACGGATTGGGCGGAGGAGAGACTTGGCATAATTAAGAGTACCAAAAGACAGACGGATGGCATGGCGAGCGCGCGGTGCATGGGGACTCCTTGGAATTTTGGTGTGAGTAGAGTAGCAGAAGAGGGGAAAGTTGAGAGTTGAAAGTTGAGGAGTTTAAGAGAAGAGGAAGGAGTTTAACGCAGAGGGCGCAGAGACGCAGAGGACGCTGAGAAGAGAAACCCAAGAACACAGGCAGGAGTGCCTGTGCCACAAGAAGAAACCCTAAGAGGGCCGGGCGAGCCCGGCCCCTACAAAGGCAAGAGTTGGTTAGCCGAGGAGCCAGCCGAGGAGGGATTGTTTCCAGGCTTCGCGGTTTACTTCGGCTATGGATTCGGTTAGGGGGATGGCTTTGGGGCAGGCCTGGACGCAGTTTTGGGCGTTGGCGCATTCTTCGATGCCGCCTTCGCCGAGGAGGGCCTGGATGCGTTCTTTGGCGTGCATGGCGCCGGTGGGATGCATGTTAAAGAGGCGGACCTGGCTGATGATGGCGGCGCCGACGAAATTGTTGCCGGAGTTTACTTGCGGGCAGACTTCGAGGCAGAGGCCGCAGGTCATGCAGCGGGAGAGCGGGTAGCCCTTTTCCTGGATTT
>Ga0137418_10004194_pt1 | contig 13246 bp, 10 predicted proteins | sample CZODoug3_1_2_16f_FD_122242 | JGI IMG/M metagenome (GOLD analysis project Ga0137418, IMG submission 122242) | Vadose zone soil fungal communities from Angelo Coast Range Reserve, California, USA - CZODoug3_1_2_16fungal (Hybrid Assembly) | ecosystem: Environmental > Terrestrial > Soil > Vadose...
CACCTGTGGCTTGTGCCCGCGCTGGTCCTGCACGGGGTCGTTCTCAGTTTTCTGTTCTGTGCGCTGCACGAGAGCATCCATCGAACCGCTTTCGCGAGTCGCTGGCCCAACGAAGTGCTCGCGTGGATATGCGCGGCCCTGCTGATGTTGCCGCGCGAATATTTTCGGTTCTTCCATTTCGCCCATCACCGCTTCACGCAGGACCCGGCGCGAGATCCGGAGTTGGCACAGCCGCGTCCCTCCACGCTGGCGTCCTATCTTTGGCATGTCTCGGGCCTGCCGTACTGGTACGATCGAGTGACCGTGACACTGCGCCATGCGCTGACGGGGCGGGCGGCGGAGCCGTTCATACCGCCGGAGAAATCCTCGCTCATCGTGCGCGAAGCGCGCACTCTGTGGGGCTGTTATCTTTGCGTGATAGTCGCCTCGCTCTACTTGCGGCGCGCCGACGCGCTCATCTATTGGGTAGTGCCGGCGATTCTCGGGCAGCCGTTCCTGCGCCTGTTCCTTTTATCCGAGCACGCTGGCTGCGCGTTCGTTGAGGACATGCTCGCCAATACCCGCACAACCTACACCAATGCCGCGGTTCTGCTGCTCGCCTGGCGGATGCCCTACCATGCCGAGCACCACTGCTTCCCATCCGTGCCGTTTCACGCGCTCGTGAAGCTCAATGCACTGATTGGAGAGCGCACGCAGGTGAGGGCTCGGGGCTATGTCGCCCTGCACCGCCAGCTGCTGCGACAACTTCACTCCCGAACCGCCGTCGTGGAGTCGCGCTACCCGCCCCCGAACTTGTAGGAGAATCGCAATCCCAGCGTGCGGGGACGATTGATGGTATTCATCTTGACGAATTCGGCGTAGGAAGCGGACAGGATTGCGCGCGTGTCCGTGAAGTTCTCGGCGTAGAGCTGTGTGGTCCAGGGTCCCGTCCCGATCCCGGCCGAGGCATCGTAGATGGTGAATCCAGGATCGTCGAAATTCGTCGGCACGCCCTGCAGTGTCGTTTGCTGCGGGTTTGCCGTGGCGTACGAGTGCGCCTGATGGGTAGCGCCGATCTGAACGAACACGTCGTAATCGGTGAGCCGGAAATCGTAGCGAGCGCGCAGATTGCCTTCGAACGGGGGCGACAGCGCGAGCGGCTGGCCGAGCTGACCGAAGGGGTTCACGACGTTGGTGATCGGCTGTCCGTTGGTGCCGATCAGAGTCAGGTTCTTCACGTTCTCGCTGCTGTTCCATGCGGCCGAGCCGGTCACGGTGAGCCCGCCGGCGACTCGCCACAGGAGCTGCGTTTCGGCACCCCGCACCCGGTAATTGGGGCCATTGGTGGTGAACACCAGATTCCCCGTCACGCTCGGATCGAAGATACTGAGCTGCACGTTGTCCCAGTTCTCCTGGTAGACGGCGCCGTTGAACTGCAGGTGATGATCGAGCCACTCGGTCTTCCAGCCGAGCTCATTGTTGGTGAGCGTATCGGGGTCGTAGGCAATCGGCGGCTGCCAGACCCCGAACAGCGGTGAGGTCGACTTGATCACCGCCTGGGCACGATTGAACCCCCCCGGGCGGAAGCCCTGCGACCAGGTGTAGTAGGCCATGACCTCGGGAGTGACGTGCCAGGTGAGATTGGCGCGGCTGCGGGTGCCGACGTAGGTCTTGCGCAGATGCTTGGCATCGAGGTTGTTCAGGTTGCTGAGCACACCGGTCGCGACCGTGCTTACGCACGGATTCGGCGGCACGTAGCCGTCAAACGGACCGTTGATCTCGCAACCGAAACTGCCGACGTTGGATCCCAGCTCGAAGCCGCGGATGTCGTACCAGCGCGTTCCGCCAGTCACCGTCAGAACCTTGGGGACGATGTCGAAATCGATCGAGGTGAAGGCGGCAGTTTGCTCGTAGCCGCGCGTGATGTCGTCGAAGAACACGTCCCCGGGCAGCCGCACATTGGGGTTGTTGGAGGTGACGGGATGGTTCGTCAGAGTGTTCGGATCGATGCTCGGCGGGCCGATCGGGTAGAAGTTCGGGCTCGTGCCGTAATGCCAGTCCGCCTGCTCGTGAATCCGGTACTGATCCCAGAACGCGCCCACCAGGCCGCGCAGGCGCCAGTCACCGGGGGTGCTGAGCCGCAATTCGTGGCTCTGATGCGTGGTGGTCTGGTGGTCGGTCCAGAAGATGTGGGGAGAGTAGCAATAGCCCGGAGTTCCGGGCGTGGGGTTAAAGCCCACGAACGGGTAGCCGGGATAATTGCATTGATAGTAGCCCGCGTACGTGGCGCGCGAGTAGTTGGTGTAGTCCTGCAACTGGTCGATGTTGCGGTCCAGGTACGCACCGGCATAGACCAGCCGCAGCGCCGCGATACGGCCATCGAGCGTCCACGCGGTGTTCTCGAACTTGTCCTTGTTGTAGCTCGGGCCGAACTGCTCGACGGCAAGGTCGGGCAGCGGTGTCCCGAGACCGTCGTACTGCTCCGCCCAGAAGACCCCTTCGGCATCCAGGTCCTGGTAGGACTGGGTGATCAGCGCCTTCCAGTCGTCGTTGATCTGATACAGCAGCTCTGCCCGCCCGCCCTGGTACGTGACCGGGTTGATCGCGTTCGCCACACTGCCTGAGTTGTTGATCGGCCCGCTGTTCGGCGGCACGACGCCGCCGAAGTAATTAACCACCACCCTGTCGGTCGATGCACGCGAGAACGTCGACGGTCGATTGTTGATGTAGCCGCCGCGTGAGTCGTTGTAAATCACCGCGCGCACCGCCAGGCGGTCCTGCACCAGTGGCAGGTTGATGATGGCGTCCACGGCGCTGCTCGGATTACCATGTGCGGTGACCCCGTAGCTCGCATCGACAGTGGCCTCGGTGACGTTCAGCTTGGGCCTGTTGGTGATGTAGCGGAGCACGCCGGCCTCGGCCCCGGCGCCGAACAGTGTGCCCTGTGGACCTTCGAGCACTTCGATGCGCTCCAGATCCACGGCGTACACGTCCAGGTTGCGGCCCGGGATCTCCCCGGCCTGATCATCCAGATAGACCGCAACGTTCGGGAAGCTCTCGGTGGCGCCCGACCCCTGCGTGCCACCCGAGCCGCCGACCGAGAGGCCGCGCATGTTGATGTCGCCCTGGCCGGGCCCGAAGCTGGTGGCGGTCACATTGGGAAGGTATTTCACGAAATCGTCGAAAGTCTGGACATTCAGTTGCTTCAACGTCTCGGCGGTCAACGCCTGAATGGTGATCGGCACATTTTGCAGGTTCTCTTCCCGGCGGTTGGCGGTGACGATGACTTCCTGCAGGGCACCTGCAGCCGTGGTACTGGGTGCGGCGTCCGCGTGTGCCGCCTGAGCGGCGTGGGCGCTCAGGATGGTTGCGACCGCGCGCGACAATCGGGTGTTGGTTTTGGTCATCGTGTTTCCCCTCCGTCACGCGCGTTGTTATGCGGATTTCGGCGTCAGGCGCGGCAATCTTCCTCCTTGCATCCTCGTGATCGCAAGCCGCGTGGCCGCCTCTCAGGCAGACCCTGGATGAGCTCATCGCGCCCGCAGGCAGCTCGATCCGTGGATGGCTGCGAACGTCGAGCTGAGGCTCGGATCCACAGTTGGTAGTTAAGTATTTGATTTGACTGCCGCTGCCCGCGGGATTCGAAGTCCGTGATGCATGGGCAGCGCAGACTGCGTCACCATCTGCAAGGCGAGGAAGCAAAAAATGAATCGGCGGGCGAGGGCGGTGACTGCACGCACGGTAGGTAACGCAGTCGCGGTTGAGGAGATCGACGTGGAACCGCCGCGCCACGGCGAAGTGACCATTCGCCTGGCGGCGTGCGGGGTTTGCCACAGCGATCTGTCGGCAACGAACGGTACCATCGGGTATCCGTTGCCGCTGATCCTCGGTCACGAGGGTGCCGGGGTTGTCGCGGACGTCGGCGAGGGGGTGCGCCAGCTGAAGCCCGGCGATCCGGTGATTACCTCGTTCGTCAGCATGTGCGGGCACTGCGCCTACTGTCAGAGCGGCAGACCGCAATTGTGCGTGCAATCTCTTCAGGCACTCTACACGCTACCGGACGGAACCGTGCGCACCCGCGACCGGCAAGGGGCTCCGCTCAACGTGTTCTGCGGCTGTGGTGTCATGGCGGAGTACGCCACTGTCCACAGCGACAACGTGATCAAGATCCCGGACGATATACCCCTCGACCGCGCTGCGTTGATCGCCTGTGGCGTGCTGACCGGAATCGGCGCGGTAACCAATACCGCGCGTCTCGCGGCCGGATCCGTGGCCGTGGTGTTCGGTTGCGGCGGTGTTGGGCTCAATACGGTTCAGGGCTGCGCTCTTGCCGGCGCGCGGATGATCGTCGCGGTGGACACGCGCTCCGAGAATCTTGCGCTCGCGATGCGTTTCGGCGCCACGCACGCGGTTGATGTCGCGACAGAGGATCAGCTCGGCAAAGCGCTCTACAAGCTCACCGGCGGTGGTGCGGATTACGCCTTCGATTGCGTCGGCCTGGGCAAGGTTACCGAGCAGGCCTGGAATGTACTGAAGCGCGGCGGCATGGCGGTCACGGTGGGTATCGCCTCAGCAGAGGACAAGATCGTGCTCAGCGCACAGCGGGTCGCCGTCAGTGAGAAGACACTGACGGGAAGCTACTACGGCTCCGCCCGCCCGCAACACGATGTCCCGCGATTGATTGGTCTGTATCGGGCCGGGCGGCTAAAGCTCGATGAATTGATTACACGCCGGTATTCGATCGATGAGGCTCCCCGGGCTTTTGCTGACCTCGAGCAGGGCAAGGCGGGGCGCGGCGTCATTCTCCTTTAGTATTCGCGCATGGTGCGCCGGGGTCGGGGCGACGGCAGTCAGGGCCGTGATGTCCATCCTGAGAGCCAGCGCCGTCAGCCTTGCAATATCCTGCGCTGCCGCGGCTGCCAGAGCTGCGACGCTTCCCGCTGCGCGGGCGCAGCTGCCGGTGAGGCGGGTGTGAATGGTCATGGTTGCAAACTCCTGTAGGTTCGGCTGGTAGTTACGCCCAAAGCGCTACGATCGGGGCCACGATACGAAGCCCGACGGCCACCCGACAAGCGAAAGGAATTACTCGATGAGTGAGGCGGGCTCACCCACACTGGGCAACGCCACACAAGGGGCGCGATCAGCTCGCGCAGCAGGATCCGATCAGGCAGCGACCGGGGTCAATTCGAGGGCGAGCCGCACGGTGCCACCCTCCGCAGCCTCCTTGCGGAAGCCGTACTTGCGCGCCAGACCCAGCATGCGTGCGTTCTGTCGTAAGACGTCGGCCTCGAGGCGCGCGACCCCGCGATCTCGGCACTGCGTGATCAATCTGTCGAGCAGCAGAGAGCCGAAGCCGATGCCCTTCAGGTCCGAGCGCACCAGCAGCGCTATTTCCGCCGTCTCGCCCCGCGGGTGCGCATGCGCGTGTGCAACGGCCAGAATGTGCGCCTGGCCAGGGGTGCGATCATCGATGGCCACCAGAACCGTCCGGTGCTCACGATCGATTCGCATCAGGAAATCAAGCAATGTCGGCGGCACGCTGCGAAATCCCGTAAAGAAGCGCATCTGCAGGTCGTGGGAGTCGATTTGTGCAAGAAAGTCCTGCAGCAGAGGTCGATCTTCGGCCCGCAGCCTGCGAAGAGATACGCGCCGACCGCTGCAGTGAATGATTTCGGCGCCTTCCCTTGAGGTGAGTCCTGGCGCCACCGATTCGCATCCGGGCCAGTCCATGGCTTTGCTCCCTCCCTAGCCGGGAGCGTTGGACAACGAGGACCCAGGCACGCGTCTCCCAGCCCAATTTCGCCCGGCGGTGTCTGGCGCCGCGTCCCGGGACCCGCGCGCTGCGGTCCAGGCGGCGGCGAGGATAACCAGCACATTGGCGGCAATCACCGGTGAGGCGCCGATGAGCCATCCATAGGCCACCCACATCAGCGCTGCCAGGATCTGCACCGTGCGCAGCGCGGCCGGGCGAGCAAAGAAATAGGAGGCAACGAACGTCGCGGTTGCCATCCAACCCAGGCAGGCGATCGCCACAGTCCTCATGCCGCTGGGCCGGCCGCCGTCGGCATGGGCGGTGCGGGTGCGATCCTGACGTGGTCGGTCCTTGCCTTTTCCCACTCGTGGAGCGTCAATCCGTTGCGCTCCAGCAATCCACGTATCTCGCCCGCGCGCCAGTCGAGAATCTGGTCGAGCACCGGCACCATGATGCTGAATGCATTGTCACTGATGACGGTACTCCTCGCGATCCGCGCCAACTGCTTATTGTCAGAAACCGCGATGGTGAAGCCATCCCCATTGTTGACGTGCAGCATCACGTGAACGTCTGAGCTGCCATCGCCGACGTAGATGACGCGATCCGGCGCAATCCCGAAGCGGTGCTGCAACTCCTCGATGACCGAGACCTTGCCGTAGCCTGCCGGTACGCGCTTTATCGCCCGTACTTCACCCGATTGCGCGTCAAATTCCAGCTCCGTTCCGTAGATATGATCGGGTGCCACGATGCCAGCCAACGCCGAGGTAACGATCTCGCGCGGCGCCGCGGAAATGACGAAGAAAGAGAAGCGAACGCCCTCGAGGCCCCCTTCGAGGAACTGCACGAGCGCCGGAATGGCGCCCTTCAACCGGACTCGTCTGCCGGTCTCGACCAGGTGCTCGTGGCGAACTCCGCGAAATTCCGGGTCATGCCTGATGAGGTAAGCGAGCTCCCCGCCCTGTTGAACGAGATTGCTGCGGGCGAGTCCTGCAACCCGATCCTGGAATCCGCCGACTCCCAGCAGCTCGCTCAGAACGAGCCCTGAATCGTTGAAGCTCAGCGTCTGATCGAAGTCCGACGCCAGCAGATAGTGCCGGGAAATTACCTTGCTCAAAGTGGGTGGCCCTCACTAGATATATCAGCATCCGGGCCTACCATAGCAGCTTGAGAATCGACGTCAAGCCCATTGATTTTGTAAATTATTGAAATTTATGTATAAACGCGTGAAAATGCTTCATCATCTCCACTTAAGAGAGATAGGCGGATATATCATCTATGCGATCCGAGACCTCAGGCTCCGGCACGCCGCGCAAGCACCACCAGGTCTACTCATCCCTGAGTCGGGACATTCATTCGGGCCGCTGGAAACGGGGCGAGCGCCTGCCGAGCGAGGCGCAACTCGTCGAGAGCTTCCGTGTTTCGCGCATAACGATCGGGCGCGCGGTGAGAGATCTGCAAGCGGCGGGGCTCGTCGAGCGGCGGGCCGGTTCCGGGACCTTCGTGAAGGCAGCGCACGGCGCGGGCGGCTGCTCGTTCGGACTGCTGATTCCCAACCGCGAGGAAACCGGGATCTTCGAGCCGATCTGGGAAGGCATGATGGCCTCCCCACGAGCACGCGGGCACGCGCTGGTGTGGGGCTCCGCCTCCGCACAGAGGCCGAAGGAGGAACGAGCCTGGGAACTGTGTGTGCAATACATCGAGCGCAAGGTCTCCGGAGTCTTTTTCGCGCCGCTGGAACTGACACCTTTCAAGGATGAGTGCAACCGCCGAATTGTCCGCGCCCTCGATGAGTCTCGAATTCCCGTCGTCCTTCTGGATCGGCCCCTCGTTCCGTATCCGCAGACTGGACGTCACGACCTCATTGGCATTGACAATCGTCGCGCCGGACACGTCATCACGGAGCATCTCCTGCGCCTCGGATGTCGGCGCGTTCTGTTCGTTGGCCCCAAAGACGCCGCTTCGACCGTCGATGAGCGCGAAGCCGGTTACCGCGAGGCACTGTACGCGGCCGGTGTGCAGTTCGATCGCGCCCTGACGTACCGCATGGATGCAGACGACATCGAGAGTGTCAGGGCGGTCATGCAGTCCGGACATCCGGATGGCATCGCCTGCGCCAACGACCGCACCGCAGGACATCTGATGCATGCGCTGTTGCAGCTCAAGTACCGGATTCCGGATGATGTGCGGCTGGTGGGCGTCGATGATGTGGACTACGCCAGTCTCCTGCCGGTGCCGCTGACGACTCTGCGTCAGCCGACCCGCGAGATTGGCGAAGCGGCGCTTGCGGTGATGCTCGAGCGGATCGCGCGGCGCGACATGGTTCCGCGCGAGGTGCGCCTGAGTTGTGAGCTGGTGGTACGCGAGTCCTGTGGCGCCCGCCGGGCCTCGGGCAGATGACCGTTGCTAGAAGCGAAGAATGGCCACGGCGTCGGCCCAGAGACGCTGCAGGATCTTCGCGGCCGGCTCGGCACGCGCCAGGGCCGCGGATTGCCCGGCCCACGCCTGCATGCGCCGCACGTCGCCGACTTTGGTTGCGGCAGCTCTCATCGCGGCCGTGAGGCCGCGCTGTACCGGATAGGGCGCGGGCCGCGGCGCACGCTCGGACGTTGCCGCGCGGACGTAGTCAGTGGCGAGGCTTCGGCCCGCCCGCCCGCTGAATACCCGGCTCACAATAGTGTCTTCCGGAGCCGCACCCGCCAGCGCCTCGGCCCACGCGACCGGGATTTGAGCTTCGGGGGCTCGCAGGAAGCCCGTGCCGACCTGAGCCGCACTCGCACCGAGCGCCAGTGCGGCCGCGACTCCCCGCCCGTCGGCAATACCTCCTGTGGCCACTACCGGAACGTTCACGGCGTCAACCACGGCGGGGACTAGAGCAGCCAACCCCACCATCGCCTGTTCGGCCTTGCTCGCGTCAAAACACCCGCGATGCCCGCCGGCCTCCATGCCCTGGGCTATCACCACGTCCGCACCGGCGGCCGCGGCGGCCCTCGCCTCTGCCACAGTGGAGACATTCGCGAACCAGGCGATGCCCCGGGATTTCAGCGTCGCTACGAAGTCCGGTGGATAGAGTCCCATGACTGAAGAGACGATCGGAGCACGAGCATCGAGTAGAGCCCTGCACTGTGCGTTGAAGTCCTGCGGTGTGGCGTCGCCGGCAAGCGGACTGACCTCCGGTCCCCAGGGGGCGAGGAATTCGCGCACCCGCGCCTCGTGCTCGGGGTCGCGGACGGGGCTGGGATCAGGGATCCAGAGATTGAGTTGGAACGCGCCGTTGCTCGCCACGCGCACCTCTTCGGTCCAGGCGCCGATCTCTTCGGGTGTCATCAGGAGCGCGCCGCAGGCGCCCAGGCCGCCGGCATTCGCAACTGCAATGGAGAGGGAGGGAGCGCTGGCGCCAGCCAGCGGCGCCAGAAGGATCGGCACACGAAGGCCGAAGCGCTCGCAAAATGCCTTGGTGCGGTCCCGAATGCTCATGGCGAATCCTTTGGAGGCTTGGATGCTCTGCCACAAGATGGACTCTATGTTCCTGATTATCTATAAGGGCAATGAGAGCAAATAGCGACCGGCGGATATGAAATTAATTCCATCATTAATGGTTTCGATTTCGCTGTGTACGGCAGCTCAGGCCTACGAAGCGACCACACTCACCGCCGGCGCGCGCAAAGCCCTCGCCGTGGTGTCTGGGAAACTGCGCGTGCAGGGATTGCGCGAGCCGGTGCGTGTTCTGCGCGACAAATGGGGTGTTGCACACGTTTACGCACACAACCCGCACGACCTTTTCTTTGCGCAGGGGGTGGTCGCCGCCCAGGATCGCCTGTTTCAGATGGAACTGTGGAAGCGTTCCGGTCAGGGAAGGCTCAGCGAAATCCTGGGACCGTCCCTTCTGCAGCGCGATATCAACGCGCGCGCCCTGCAGTACCGGGGTGACATGCAGAAGGAGTACGCGAGCTACTCTCCCGACACCAAAGCGATACTGACCGCGTTCACCGATGGGATTAACGCTTACCTCGCGACGCTAAGTGTGCCTGGCAGCCCCGGCATACCGATCGAGTTTCAACTTTGGGGATTCGTCCCCGATTCGTGGCGCCCGGAAGATTGCCTGAATCGCATGGCGGCTTTTTCCATGACCGGCAACGCTGTCTCGGAGCTCAAGTATGCCCGCGCGCTGACGGAACTCGGTGCGGATAAGGCCGCGAAATTGTTCCATTTTGATCCAGCCGTCGCTCTGGACCCGGTTTCCGGCGTCGATCTCGCGGGGCTCTCACCCGAGCTGCTCGAGAATTTGGTCGGTAGCGACCGACCCATCGAGTTTCCCGGTCAGCCCCGTGAGGGAAGCAACAACTGGACGATCTCCGGCGCGCTGACAGCGAGCGGCAAGCCGCTCCTCGCAAATGACCCTCACCGTGTACTCGCGCTGCCATCCCTGCGCTACTTGGTCCATCTGGTTGCTCCGGGATGGAATGTCATCGGCGCGGGCGAGCCGAGCCTGCCAGGCGTCGCCCTCGGCCACAACGAGCACATCGCCTGGGGATTCACCATTTTTGGCCTTGACCAGCAGGATCTGTATATCGAGGAACTGAATCCCGACAATCCTCTTGAGTACCGGACCGAGGCAGGATGGAGGCCGATGGTAGTCCGCCGCGAGGAATTCCTGATCAAGGGAGCGACTGCGAGAACTGTCGACTTGAAATTCACCCGCCACGGCGCCGTGCTTTGGGAGGACGGCAGACGCGCACTCGCACTGCGTTGGGTGGGAAGTGAGCCAGGGACGGCGGGGTATCTCGCGTCCCTGGCCGTAGATCGAGCGCAGAACTGGACTCAATTCGAAGCGGCGGTAGCGCGCTGGAAAGTCCCTGCGGAGAATATCGTCTATGCCGATCGCGCCGGCAACATCGGCGAGCACTCCGTCGGCCTCGCGCCGGTACGAAGTTGGACGGGGCTGCTGCCGGTGCCCGGTGCCGGCAACTACGCCTGGGCCCGGTTTCTGTCGGCATCAGAGCTGCCGCACTCCTTTAACCCGGCAGCAGGTTTCGTGGCGACGGCAAACCACAGAATGATTCCCGAGCACTATCCCTACAGGGTCGGCTTCGAGTGGGCGCCGCCCTATCGCTTTGAACGCATCCGCTCTGTGATTGAAAGCGCCCGTCAGGTGCGACACAAACTCACAATCGCCGACCTCGAGGCGCTGCAGAATGACGTCGTTTCATTACCTGCTCTCGCGCTGCAAACCCTCGTGCGATCGAGCGCCCTGCGAGGCACTCCTGCGCTGACGGAATTCCTGCGATGGGACGGCGAGCTCGCGCGAGAATCCCCCGACGCTGCTCTGTACGAGGTCTGGCTCAGGCAGATCTGCCGGGCGCTCGCAAAGCGGTTTTCTGAAAAACACCCCGAGCGTTACGAGAGGCTGAAGCCCGACGCGCTCATCGCTTTGCTTGCAAACCCCGACAAGAGTCTGTTCGGAGAGGATCCAGTCGTTGCTCGCGACACGCTGCTGGTCGATGCCATTCGGGCCGCGCGCAAGGAACTCGAGCAACGTCAAGGCCCCGACCCTTCGCAGTGGTCCTGGGGCAACCTCCACTCGATCCACTTCCGTCACCCCCTGGATCAGCAACCCGGGGCGAGCGAGCTGTTCGACCTCGGGCCGCTGTCCAGGCCGGGCGATGAGTACACGGTGAATGCCGCCGGCTTCGAAGAATCGTGGGCTTCGTGGGAACAGGTCGAAGGGGCGAGCTATCGAGAAATTCTAGACACCAGTGACTGGGATCAATCGGTCGCCATCAATACGCCTGGTCAAAGCGGGCAGCCGGGTAGTCGCCACTATGCCGATCTGGTGCCGCTCTGGGATGCTGGCCGCTATTTCCCGTTGATCTATTCGCGAAAAGCCGTCGAGGAAAACACTATCGATCGACTGCTGCTCCAGCCCCAGCGATGATTGGGCGTGGGCGAGCCAGTATCGGGCTAATCCATTGATCTTATTGGTGCTCCCGGCGTGATTCGCCCTAGGGACCACAAGCCTGGCCGTAGCCGGGCGCGCCGGCGGAGCCCCTGACTATCGCCGACTGACTACGGGACCGCACCATGGGCAGCCGTGCAACTACAGGATGTTGCGGATTTTCTTGTAGTGCTTGGCTGATTGATAATCAGCCTCACCCAAGGAGGGGTGATGGACTCGACTCAACCGCAGGCGAGCATTCTTGCTGTCGATGACGACAGCAGAAGCCTGATGGCGCTGCAGGGACTGTTGCGCGACATGCCCCTGAAGTTGGTGACGGCGAAATCGGGGGACGAGGCGCTGCGCTGCGTACTGAAGCAGGACTTTGCCGTCATCCTGATGGACGCTCGCATGCCCGGAGTGGACGGCTTCGAGGCTGCGCGGCTGATCCGCGAACGCGAACGCTCACGCCATACCCCGATCATCTTTCTCACCAGCGCCTACGAAGACGCGCCTTCAGTGACCCGCGGGTATGAGGCGGGTGGCGTGGACTACATCGTAAAGCCGCTCATGCCGGAGATCCTGAAGTCCAAGATCTCCGTGTTCGTTGACCTGTACCGCAACAATGCGATGCTGTCACAGCAGATCAAGGAGCGCCGCATCGCCGAGGAGCACCTGCGGGCCTCACAGCAGAGTCTGCGCGCCCTCGCAGCTCACCTTCAGTCGGTGCGCGAGGAGGAATGGACGCGCATCGCCCGGGAGATCCACGACCAGTTGGCTCAGGCGCTGACCGGACTGAAGATGGATGTCGCCTGGATCACGAGTCGATTGCCCGAGGGCTCCAAGGCGTTGCGCGAGAAGACGCATTCGATGTCCGGCCTGATCGATGCGACCATGGAGTCGGTGCACGAAATCATGACCCGGCTGCGGCCGGAGGTATTGGACCGGCTCGGACTCGCGGCAGCGATCGGCTGGCAGGCGGGCGAGTTTCAGCGTCGCAGCGGCATCCGTTGCAACGTGTCCCTTCCCGCAGAAGACTTGCTGCTGGACAGGGATCGCTCCACAGCGGTGTTCCGGATATTTCAGGAATTGCTGACCAACGTCGCGCGCCACGCCGGCGCCACCCGGACCGATGTGGCGGTGCGGTCCGACTCCGACGAGCTGGTGCTCACCGTCGAGGATAACGGCCGCGGCATTGACGCCGAGGTGGCTCACAGCCCCAAGTCGTTCGGCCTCATGGGCGTGCGCGAGCGCGTCCTGCCGTTCGGCGGCAGGGTCGATATCAAAGGGGTGCGCGGCGAGGGGAGCAGGGTGACAGTTGCGCTGCCGAAGATCTGAGCGCCGTACCGGCCACGGGGGCGGCACCGGACGCCGCCGCGGTCGCAACGCGAGTGGAGCATTGTGTTAGGGAGAGCCGTCATGAGAATCCTGATCGCAGACGATCACCCCGTCGTTCGCAGGGGGCTCAGGGAGATTGTCGCCTCTGAGCACGACATGGTCGTGGTTGGTGAGGCGAAGAGTGGAGACGAGGCACTCGACATGACGAGGAGGCTCGAGTGGGATGTCGCCGTGCTCGACTACGC
>Ga0137418_10004195_pt1 | contig 13246 bp, 11 predicted proteins | sample CZODoug3_1_2_16f_FD_122242 | JGI IMG/M metagenome (GOLD analysis project Ga0137418, IMG submission 122242) | Vadose zone soil fungal communities from Angelo Coast Range Reserve, California, USA - CZODoug3_1_2_16fungal (Hybrid Assembly) | ecosystem: Environmental > Terrestrial > Soil > Vadose...
CTTCGGTCTGGGCTTCGTGCTGGGTCCGGCACTCGGCGGGCTGCTCGGCGCGCTCGGGCCGCGCGTGCCCTTCTGGGTGGCCGCCGCCTGAGCCTGCTGAACGCGGCCTACGGACTCGTCGTCCTGCCGGAATCGTTGCCGCCCGAGCGGCGCGCGGCCTTCGTGTGGCGTCGCGCCAATCCCGTCGGCGCGCTCGCCATTCTGCGCGCGCGCCCGACGCTCCGCGGCCTGGCCGCGATGATGTTCCTGCGCCACGTCGCGCACGCCGCGCTGCCGAGCACGTTCGTGCTGTACACGACCTATCGCTACGGGTGGGACGCCCGCACGGTCGGCCTGGCGCTCGCCGGCGTCGGCGTTGGCTCCCTCGTCGTCCAGGGCGCACTCGTGGCGCCCTTCGTCCGGCGCTTCGGCGAGACGGCCGCGCTGCTCTGGGGCCTGGCCTTCGGCGCCGCCGGGTTTGCGGACTACGGGCTGGCGCCGACGGGCACCGTCTTCTGCGTCGGCATCGCGCTGCTCTCGCTCTGGGGATTGTCGTGGGCGGCGTCTCAGGGGCTGATGACGCGCCACGTGGCATCGACGGAGCAGGGGCGGCTCCAGGGATTGGACGGCAGCCTGCGCGGCATCGCCGACCTCATCGGTCCCGGCCTCTTCACGCTGACCTTCGCGCACTTCATCGCGCCGGGCCGCGCGTGGGAGCTGCCCGGCGCGCCGTTCCTGCTCGCGGCCGCGCTGCAAGTCGCCGCGCTCGGCATCGTTACATGGGGGGCCCCGACATGGCCCCCCAAATCCCCGAACGCTCGGGGCGCCCCGGCAAAGCCGTGACGCCCCTCGACCCCCATCGCTCGTCACGCCCCGGGGGACCCGGGGGACCCGGGGCGCTCCTCGATTTCGCGCGAGTACGACGCGCGAAGCATCCCGGGGGACCCGTTACGCTTCTCGACGCTACACGCGGCCCGTCAGCGCGAGGACGAGCAGGATCAGGAGGACCAGACCCAGTCCGCCGCTCGGGTAGTAGCCCCAGCCGCTGCTGTACGGCCAGCTCGGTAGCGCCCCGACCAGCAGAAGAATCACGATGACCAGCAGGATCGTCGTCATGACGGAGACACCTCCGCGGCGTGTCATCGCAAAAGTGACGCCAGCGCATGTTGTGCAAGCAGGTGCAGCGTCCTAGTATCGGCGTCGCACACTCATCGCCAGGGAGGCCGTCATGAAGAGATCGCGCTGGCTCGTCGCGCTCGTGGGCATCGTCGCGCTCGGCGTCGGCTTCGGACTCGGCTCCGCGGTGGGACAGCAGAGCCCGCCCATGGACAACAAGGGCCTCGACGCCAAGGTCGAGAGCACCATCGACCTCGCGCCCGACATGCCCGGCTACCAGCTGCGGCTGCGCACGATCACGTTCGAGCCCGGCGGCATCGCGGGATTTCACAGCCACAAGCAGCGGCCGGCCTTCGCCTACGTGATGCAGGGCAGCCTGACCGAGTTGCGGCAGGGTGGCTACGAAAAGACGGTGGGCCCCGGCGGCGTCATCACCGAGTCCCGCGACGTCGAGCACTGGGCCGAGAACCGCGGCGGCAGCAAGGTGGTGCTGATCGGCGTCGACATCGTCAAGCCCTGACGCCGGCCGAGCGGCGGCGGCGGGGCGCGGCAGGGTCCCGTTCGACCACGCAAATCGACGATGCAGTGCGCCCGTCAACGTGCACCGTTGATACCGCCGGGTCCGACGCTGAACCCGGCTAGAACCAGGCGGACTTGTCGACGACGTTGCGGAGCGGCTGGCCGGCGGTGAAGCGGCGGCAGTTGTCGAGCAGGATCTCGAAGCGCCGCTCGTCGAGGTAGGGGCCGAAGCCGGCCGTGTGCGGCGTGATCAGCACGCCGGGTGTGGTCCACAGCGGATGCTCGACGGGCAGCGGCTCCTGCTCGAACACGTCGAGCGCGGCCCCCGCGATCTCGCCCGCGCGCAGCGCGGCGACGAGATCGTCGAGCCGCGTCGTCTTGCCGCGCCCGATGTTGATGAAGAACGCGCTGCGCTTCATCCGCGCAAAGCGCGCGCGGTTCATGAAGCCCTCCGTGGCCGGCGTGTGGGGCACGGTGAGGATGACGAAGTCGGCGCGGGGCAGCAGGGTGTCGAGCGCCTCGGCCGGGTGCAGCTCGGCCACGCCCGGCGGCGTGTCCTTCCGGCGCGCGTCGACGCCGAGCACCTTCATGCCGAACGCCGCCGCCAGCCGCGCCGCCTCGGCGCCGATGCCGCCCACGCCCACGATCAGCGCCGTCGCCTCGGGCAAGTGCACCACGCCCGTGTCGAGCGGCGCCGGCTTCCACTCGCGGCGCGCCTGCTGCGGCAGATACCGGTGGAGGTCGCGCGCGAAGGCGAGCACGAATGCCATGATGTGCGCGGCGATGTGGTCGTTGTAGATCTCGCGGAAGTTGGTGACGACGACGGGGTGCTGGACGAGCGCCGGATAGTAATAGCCGGCGGGCGGGGCGGCCTGCGGGGCCTGCAGCCAGCGCAGCCGCGTCGTCTGCGCGAGCAGTTCGGGCGGCAGCGTCCCGAACGCGCAGTCGGCACGGGCGATGGCGGCACGCGCCGCCGGCCCGTCCTCGGCGACGATCACCTCGAGGCCGGGGACGCCGGACTTCACGCGCGCCGCCCACTCGCGCGTCTTCGCCTCCTGCGGCGGCAGCATCAGCAATGTCGGCATGTTCAGTCAGTTCGAGCTCACGAATACCTTGGCCTTCGTGATCTCCGGCCGCTCGCTGTCCGCCGTCTTCGTCAGCTCGATCAGCCTCGTGTAATAGAGCTTCGCCTTGGTCGTGTCGCCCGAGGCCTCGGCGGCGCGCGCGGCGCCGGCCAGGCCGTGCAGGCGATTGGGATCCGTCTTCTGCGAGGCCTCGAACTCGGCCAGCGCCTTGGTCGGCTGACCCGTATCGAGCAGCAGCTCGGCCAGCATCTCGCGCGCGGGCTGGATGGCGCCCGGGGTCACCGGATGCTTCTCCGTGGCGTCCTCGCGATCGGCGGCCTGGCGCATCAGCGCCAGCGCCTCGTCGTTCTTGCCCTCGGCGCGCGCGATCCACGCGTTCACCGCGAGCTTCTGGATCTCGCTCTGCTCGGCCCAGTACGCGCTCTTCGCGGTCGTGAGCGCGTAGGCGAGGGACTCGAGCCGCGCGACTTCTTTCTTCGCGGCGGGGACGTTGCCGCCGCGCGCGGCGCCGAGCCCGCGCGCGAACGCGTTGATCGACTCGGCCTGCGCGAACTTGCCCCACGAGAGGCTCTGCGGATGCAGTGGCAGCTCCGAGGCCTCGGCCCACGCGCGGCGCTCGAGCGCATAGCGCGCGGGGATGGCCGCGAACGCGAAGGCCGCCGCGAACTGCTCGGCGTCGATCTTGTTGAGGCCGCGGATCTCGTCGACGAGGGCGCGCGCGTCCTTGTCCTTGCCCAGCTGCAGCGCGGCGTAGGTGATGTAATCCATCGCGTGCAGGGCGTTGTAGGAGCCCGCCTCCAGGTTGGTCTGCTTCAGCTCGGCCTTGGCCACCTCCGCGGAGACGCGGTTGCTGTTGATGGAATCCTGCCAGTAGCCCAGCCGCGTGAAGATGTGCGAGGGCATGTGCTGCGCGTGCGGCGCCGAGGGCGCGATGGACGCGTAGCGACGCGCGGCGGGCAGCCCTTTCTGGGCGATGGGCGGGAAGTCGTAGGAGTGGATCAGGTAGTGCGCCACGCCCGGATGGTCGGGCTGGACGGCGAAGACCTTTTCGAGGATCGAGGCCGCCTTGAGCTGGTTGGCGTAGGTCTTGTCGTTCGGGTTCAGCGTCGCGTTCAGCGCCAGCGCGTAGAAGATCGACGCCTCGAGGTCGCTCGGATACTTCTGCGCGAGCGCTTCCATCGCCTTTTCGTAGGCGACCGCGCGCGTCTTGTGGTCGACCTTGTCCGCGTCCGTGTAGAAGGTCTCGATGGCCGCGATGTAGTCCTGCTCGCGCTGGGTCTTGGCGCCGGCGGCCTTGGCGCGCGCGACGGCGGCCGAGCCCTCGCTCAGCCCGCGCGCGACCGGCGGCCCGGCCAGCGGGTTACCGAGCCACGCCACGGCGGCGCCCCAGTGCGCGATGCCGCACGACGGGTCGGCCTGCGCGACGGCGTTGAATCCCTTGATCGCCTCGCCGAACCAGAACGAGTGCTCCAGCGCGACGGCGCGCTCGAACTGCGCCTGCAGCGCCGGGCTGCACGAGGTCGGGAAATTGACCTTCCCCAGGCGCTCCGGGGCCTGCGCGCCGGCGCGCGGCATCGAGGCTCCGAGCCAGGCGGCGACAATCACGATTCCGGTTCCGACGGCGAGCGTACGCGTGCTGAGCATGGCCACCTCCGTCCCGGGAGCATTCCACAGTGCGTCGCGCCTGCGCAAGGGGCTCGCGCGCGAAACGGGCTCGCTGGCACCGCAGTTGCTGAATCGACAAAAGCGAAGGAGATCGCCATGGCGAACCGACGCAAGCCTTCGAGCCCGCGACCCGATCCCAGGACCGTGACCGAGACCGCGATCGACGCCGGCGTCCGTGCTTTCGAGGCGACGGTGGCCCTCACCCAGGGATTCGCCAGGGGCTTCGCGAGGGGCGCCATGATGGCCGGTCGCGCGACGAGCAATGGGGCCGCGCAGGCGACGGAGGAGACGACGAAGGCCGCGAGCGACGTCGTTCGCGACGCGGCCCAGCGCGTGAAGCGTGCGGCGCCACGCGCGAGGCCGGGCCCGCGACGGGCGCTGGGCAAGTCGCGGTCGGGCCGCCGCCGCGCCGCCTGACAATAGAAATGGGGGGCCCCGACATGGCCCCCCAAACCCCCCAACGTTCGGAGCGGCCCGGCAAAGCCGGGTCGCTCCTCTAAACCCGCCAACGGTCGGAGCGCCCTCTCTAATCGACGATGGAGGCCATCTGGCGCGGGTCGATCTCCAGCCACACGCTCTCGTCCATCTCGAACACCTCGTGCGGGCGCGCGGTGACGCGCAGCAGGAGCGCGCCGTCCTTGGGACGCACCGCGTAGTCCCAGTGCTCGCCCAGATAGGCGCGCTGCACGACGCGGCCCGGCAGCAGCGCGGCGCGCTCGGAGGCGGGCGGGGGCTGGCGGTGCAGGTGGACGCTCTGAGGCCGGAGCGAAAACGTCACGCGGCCGGCCAGCGCCGCGCTCTCCGCGAAGCGCGCGCGGGAGATGGCGAAGCCGTCGAAGACCACGTCGTCGCCGCGCACCTCGGCGTCGAGGAAGTTCGTGCGCCCGATGAAGCCGGCGACGAAGCGCGTGCGCGGCCGCGCGTAGAGCGCGCGCGGCTCGTCCACCTGCTCGATGCGCCCGGCGTTCATCACCGCGATGCGGTCGGAGGTCACCATGGCCTCCGCCTGGTCGTGCGTCACGTAGACGGTCGTGATGTGGAACTCGTCGTGCAGGCGCCGGATCTCGTAGCGCATCTCCTCGCGCAGGTTGGCGTCGAGGTTGCTGAGCGGCTCGTCGAGCAGCAGGACGTCGGGCTGCACCACGATGGCGCGGGCCAGCGCCACGCGCTGCTGCTGGCCGCCCGAGAGCTCGGCCGGGTAGCGGTCGCGCAGGTGACGCATGCGCACCACGTCGAGGATGCGGTCGACCTTGTCGCGGATCTGAGCACCCGGCAGGCGGCGGACCTCGAGGCCGAAGCCGACGTTCTGGGCCACCGTCATGTTGGGCCAGATCGCGTACGACTGGAAGATCATCGACATGCCGCGCTTCTCGGGGGGCAGCGAGCGCCCGGGCGCGGAGATCGTGCGCCCGTCCAGCTCGATGGTGCCCTCGCTCGGGTCGAGAAAGCCGGCGATCATGCGCAGCGTGGTGGTCTTGCCGCAGCCCGACGGGCCGAGCAGCGAGACGAACTCGCCGCGCGTCAGCGCCAGCGTCGCGCGGTCCACCGCCGTGAAGGCGCCGAAGCGGCAGGTGACCTCGCGCAGGACGAGCTTGCTCACCTGTCACCGTGGGGGGCCCCGACATGGCCCCCCACACCCCTCAACGCTCGTCGCGCCCCGAATGAATCGTGGCGCTCCTCGGTCACGCGTGCGCTCACCGATGGCCTCCGACGGCCTACGCGTTCACGGCCGTGCTCGGCCGGCGCAGCATGAAGTCGCGGCCGATCACCCGGAAGCCGATCATCACCAGGGCCACGGTGACGATGACGAGGACGAGCCCGATGGAGGCGAGGATCTCGAAGTTGCCCTCGTCGCTCTTGTCGAACAGCAGCACCGAGAGCACCTGGGTGCCGGTGGTGTAGAGGAAGATCGCGGAGGACAGCTCGCGCGTGGCCGGAATGAACACCAGGATGAAGGCGCCGGCCAGGCCGCGCTGCAGCAGCGGCATCACCACGCGGCGCAGGGCGAGCGCCCGGCTGCCGCCGAGGATGCGCACGGCGTCCTCCAGCTCGGGGTTGATCGAGCGGATGGCGGCGTCGCTGTTGGCGTAGGCGATGGGCAGGAAGCGCGTGGCGAAGGCGAGGATGAGGATCCACGCGGTGCCGTAGAGCACGAGCGGCTGGCGCGTGTAGGCGGCGTAGAAGCCGATGGCGAGCACGATCCCGGGAATCACGAACGGCGCCATGGCCACGTACGTCAGCGCGCTCGAGAACGGCACCAGCCGGCGGTGGGCGACGTAGGCGATGGCCAGGGCGACGGCGAGCGCGATGATGGCGGCGGCGCCGCCGTAGACGAACGTGTGCCAGGCGGCCGTCTGCGTCGCACGCTGGTCGAAGAGCACGAACGACACGTTGCGCAGCGTGAGGTTGTCGAGCGAGAACCCGCGCCCCCACGCCTTGGCGAAGGCGGCCTGCAGCACGACCACCATCGGCAGGAAGAACGACAGCGAGGTCACGAACAGGCACCAGGCCAGCAGCGGCCAGCGCCAGCGGCCGAGCCGGATCAGCCGGCGCTCGCCGCCCTTGCCGGTGAGCGCCACGTAGCCCCGGCGCGCGATGATGCGGCGCTGGAGCCAGAAGAGCGCCACCGTGATGGCCAGCAGCGGCATCGCGTAGGCCGCGGCCACCTCGACCTTCGGCGGGAACTCGAAGAACTGCCAGAGCATCGTCGTCATCACCTGGAAGCGGCCGGGCAGCGCGATGAGGGCGGGCACGCCGAACAGCGCGATGGCTTCCAGGAAGGCGACGATGAAGGCGGCCATGACCGCGGGCAGCGTGAGCGGCAGCGTGATGCGCAGCGTCCGGCGCACGACGCCGGCGCCGAGGGTGGTGGCCGCGTCGTCCATCTCGGAGGAGATCAGGTCCAGCGCTCCGCGCGTGAAGACGAAGACGTAGGGATACGAGTACGTCGCGATGACGAGCACCAGCCCCGCCATGCTGTAGATGTTGAACGGCCCGGCGGCGGCGCCCGTCGCGGCTATCCACACGCGGTTGAGCCAGCCGGCGTTCGGCCCGGCGAGCAGGATCCACGCGACGGCGCCGAGGTAGTTGGGGACGATGAAGGTGCCGAGGATGGCCGCCCACACGAGGCCCTTGCCCGGCATGTCGGTCCGCGACACCGCCCACGCCATTGGCACGCCGAAGAGCACGCAGAGCACGCCGACGGCGAGGCCCACGACGAGCGAATTGACGAGCGCCTCGATGTAACGCCAGCGCCCGAACGCGGTCAGGTAGTTCGCCAGCGTCAGGGCGCCGCTGTCGGGATCCTGGAACGAGACCCAGAACAGCCGCGCGAGCGGATTGACCACCAGCACGAGCAGCAGGGCAACGAACAACAGCCAGACGAGACGCGAGCGGTCCACGCCCTCAGATCCCGAAGGTGTCCCGGAACAGCTCCTTGACCTCGGGGATGCCCTTGTCGATCTCCTCGTACGACGGGCGCACCGTCTTCACGTCGGCGATCGAGCGGCCGCCGGGCAGCGGCTTGACGTGGACGTTCACGGGATCCTGGCGGAACTTCACCATGATCTCGTTGGCGTCCCGGGACAGCAGATATTCCATGAACAGCCTGGCCGTGTTCGGCGCCGGCGCGTTCTTGAGGATGCTGGACGGCGAGATCATGAGGATCGCGCCGTCCTCGGGATAGCCGACGGCGACCGGGTTGCCCTTGTCCTTGCTCTGCAGCGTGGTGGCGAGGGGGCCGGCGCCGACCCAGGACTCCTTGGCGTTCAGCATGGTCACGGTGTCGTTGATCGAGCGGCCGATGCGCGGCTTGTTCAGCTCGAGCTTCTTGAAGTAGTCCCAGCCGTACATCTTCTTCATCTGGACGACCCAGGTGCCGACGTAGCCGCTGAAGCTCGGATGGCCGATCGAGATCTTGCCCTTCCATTTCGGATCGAGCAGGTCCGTCCACTTCTTCGGGGCGTCCTTGTCGGGCACCAGGCTCGAGTTGTAGTTGATCAGCACGAGGCCGGCGGCGGTGGCGACGAACTGGTCGTCGGGATCGTTGTACGGCTTGAAGGCGCCGATCTGCTCGCCCAGGGTCTTGGGACGGTACGGCTGCAGCCATCCGTCCTTCTTCATCTTGCCGTGGTGGCTGGTGTCGGTCGACGAGATCACCGAGGCGATGGCGAGCCCGCCCTTCATGTCCTGCGAGACGCGCTGGTACGCGACCTGGGCGGTGGTGCGCACGTAGTTGCACTTCACGCCGGCGTACTTCTTCTCGAATCCGTTGCAGACCGCGGCAGCGGTCTCCGAGTCGTAGTGGGCCGTGTACCAGGTGAACTCCTTCTCCTTCTTGGCCGCCTCGTGCAGCTGGGCCTCGCCCTCGAACGCGGCGGCGGCGCCGGTCCAGGCGAGCAGGGCAAGAAGAGTCGCGGTCGCGATCCTGAACGTGAGGATGAGTCGAGCCATGACCGGCGCACCTCCGGGCTCAGGAGTATAGCGCGCCGTCTCTCGGGCAGGCGGGTCTGGGGCGGAGGGTCGTCGCGCGTCCTGTCGCCGCTGTACTTCGGACGCGCGCGAAGGAGCAGGAAGCGGCAGAAACTGCTCCAACCGACCATCCGCCCCCGAGAGTGTACCCTCCAAACCGCGTGCCATCACGCGGCGGGCCGGGCGGTGTCGATCAGGCCGGCGGGTCGTGCCGGTTGGCCCGCTCGCGGAAGGCGACCCACATGTCGTGACAGTCGGCGTGGAAGAGGAGCCGGACGCCGTCGACCGAAAAGACCTCGACGGCCTCCGTGCTCGTGTCCAGGGGATCGCTGCAGGTGATGCAGGGGTCGCGCGTCGGCCGGACGACGCGTATCGACCAGATCTGCACGTCCGGCATGTGCCCTTCGCGCAGCCGGGCGGTCGTCCGACCCATCCGGGATGCGCGCGCGCGCCAATCGTCGTCGGCCATACGCCTATAGGCTACCAGAAGGGCGGCGTCCCGGATCGGCCGCCAGGACCTCTTGCAGCTGGCGCGGGTCCAGGGGCTTGACGAGATGGGCGTCGAAACCGGCTGCCCGCGCCCGTTCGAGGTCGTCGGGTTGACCGTAGCCCGTCACCGCGACGAGCCGCGCCCGGGGCACGTCCGCGCGGATGCGTCGGGCGACCTCGTAGCCGTCGATGCCCGGCAGGCCGATGTCGATCAGCGCGACGTCGGGCGCCAGCCGCCGCGCCTCCTCGACGCCGGTGTCGCCATCGCGCGCTTCGTGGACCTCGTGACCGAACAGGTGGAGCAGGTTGCGCAGCGTCTCGCGCGCGTCGTCGTTGTCCTCGACGACGAGGACGCGGCGCGCGGGGCCGGCGACGGGCGCGCTCGCGACCCCCGCCGGCACGGGCGCCACCGCGAGGACCGGCAGGCGCACGGTGAACGTGCTGCCGCGGCCCGGTCCCTCGCTCCCCGCCTCCACCGTGCCGCCGTGCAGCTGGACGAGGTGGCGCACGAGCGTGAGGCCGATGCCGAGCCCGCCGCCGGTGCGCTCGAGCGAGCGGTCGCCCTGCACGAACAGGTCGAAGACGCGAGGCAGGAGCTCGGGCCGGATGCCGGAGCCGCTGTCGCGCACGCGGACCACCGCGCCCTCCCGCTCGCGTCCCACGGTCACCGCGATCTCGCCGCCGGGCTGCGTGTACTTCACCGCGTTGGCCATCAGGTTCGTCAGGATCTGCTCGAGCCGCGTCGGGTCGGCGGACACCCACACCGGCGTCGCGTCGACCGCGATCACGTGGCGGCCGCCGCCGTGCAGCGCCGCGATACGGCGCGCCGTCTCGGCCAGCTCGACCGGCTGCAGGCGAAGGACGACCTTGCCGGCCACCACGCGCGAGACGTCGAGCAGGTCGTCGACGAGCCGCGTCAGGTGCTGCACCTGGCGCGCGATGATGTCGCGGGCGCGCGTCGTGTCGCCGCCGCGGGATTCGGTCATCACCAGCAGGTGCGTGGCGTTGCTGATCGCGCCCAGCGGGTTGCGCAGCTCGTGGCCGAGCATCGCGAGGAACTCGTCCTTGGCCCGGTTCGCGGCCTCGGCCTCGGCGCGCGCCGCCTCCTGACGGCCGAAGAGGCGCGCATTCTGGATGGCCACCGCCGCCTGCTCGGCGAGGCGCACGCAGATCGTCTCGTCCTCGTCGGTGAAGGAGCGCGGCGTGCGATTGCTGGTGTAGAGCAGGCCCGCCACCTCGGCGCCGACGAGGACCGGCACCACCATGAGGGCCACCGTGCCGGTGTCATCGATGAGCGCGCGCAGGTCGGGCGGCACGCGCGCCTCCGCGCGGTAGTCGTCCGTGCGCAGCGGCCGGCCCGTGACCACGACCGTGCCGCCGAGCCCCTGGCCGGGCGTGATCCGCAGCGCCTCGTACCCGCGCCACCACGGCCCCACCCGCTGGCGCGGCAGCATGGCGCCCGACGGGGGATCGCGCAGGAAGACCGCGGCGCTGTCGCTGTTGGTGAGGGCCTGCGCCCCCTCGACGATGCGGCGCAGCACCGTGTCGAGATCGAGCGACGACGTGATGGACCGGGCGATCTCGCCGAGGAAGGCGACGCGCGCGTCCGCGCGTTTCTCCTCGGTCACGTCCACGCAGACGCCCACGAGGCGCTCGGGACGGCCGTCGCCGTCGTAGAAGGCGACCGCGCGCCCCTCGATCCAGCGCACGCCGCCGTCGGGGCGGACGACGCGGTACTCCGTGCGGTCCTCGCCGCGCTCGAGGGCGGCGCGCACCGAGGCGCGGACGCGCTCGCGATCCTCGGGATCGACGGCGGCCTCGAACGCCTCGAGCGTCCCGCCGAACGTCCCGACCGGCAGGCCGTGGATGCCCTCGAGCGACGGCGACCACGCGATACGGCCGGTGGTGAGCGTCCATTCCCACGTGCCGAGGCCGCCGGCCTCGAGCGCCAACCGCAGACGCTCGTCGCGCTCGCGCAGCACGCGCTCGACACCCTTCGCCTCCCAGACCAGCGCCGCGATCGCCAGGGAGGTGACCGCCATCGTTCCCAGGAACACCTGGAGCAGGAGCAGCGCCACGTTCGGCGAGGCCACCGCGAGGGCGCCGAGGCCGTGGCTGGTGCCGCCGACGGAGACGGCCGCGAGCAGGACGAGGAGCGCCGACGTCAGACGCGGGCCGAAGCGGAACGCCGACCAGAGGAGCGGCGGCAGACAGAGATACGTCAGCGGGTAGTGCGCCAGGCTCGGCATCAGGTCGCGGAAGACGACGAGCGCGGTGAGGGTGGTCGCGGCCAGGAGTAGCAGCGCCTCGAACGGCCGGTCACGGGCGCCGACGCCCGGCGGTCGCGGACGGAAGGCGAGCAACAGGAGCGGCACGACGACGACATCGCCGGCGGCGTCACCGAGCCACCACGTCAGCCAGATCGGACCGAAGTCCGCCCAGCGCGCGTTGCCGGTGAGCGCCAGCGTCGTGACGCCGATGGTCGCGCTCACCGTCGTGCTGACGAGCCCGGCCAGCGCCACGAACTTGAAGATGTCCTTCGCGCGCTCGAAGGCGGCGGCGCCGCCCGCGAAGCGCTCGACGAGGAACGCGCCGACGAGCGCCTCGAGCGTGTTGCCGGCGGCGATGCCGAGCGACGAGAGCACCGACCCGGCCGTGGTGAGGTTGACGACAAAGGCGCCCGCGAAGATCGCCGGCCAGACGCCGCGGCCGAGCAGCAGCACGGCGGCCAGCGCGATGCCCGTCGGCGGCCAGACGGGCGTCGCGTTCGCGTGCACGATGGCGTAGGCGAGGCCCAGCTTGCCGGCGAGGAAGTAGACGACGCCGACACCGAGCGTCACGCCGAGCCGAGCCGCGCGCGCCTGCATCCCGACCCGAGTTTACGCTCCGGGGCCGCGCTCCATCGAGTGGGGCTGCCAGCGGGCGAGGCCGCTCTTGTCCAGCACCGCCGGGTTGACACAGCTCATCGGCCAGCGTCCGCTCAGCACGAGCGCGATCTCCTGGCCGACGCGGCGCAGCCGCACGGGATCGAAGCGCGCGGAGGCGGAGGCGACGTGCGGCGTCAGGATCACGTTGTCCATCTTCAGCAGCGGGTTCGAGAGGGTGACCGGCTCTTCTTCCAGCACGTCGAGCCCGGCCCCGGCGATCCAGCCCTCCTGGAGCGCCTTGATCAGCGCCGGCTCGTCCACGGTGGGGCCGCGGCCGGTGTTGACGAAGAGGGCGGTGCGCTTCATCGCGCGGAAGTGCTCCTCGCGCAGCATGTGCTGCGCGCTCGGCGTCGACGGCGCGTGCATCGACACGATGTCGGCCTGCGCGAGCAGCTCGGGCAGGCTGACCGGCTCCACGCCGTAGCGGCTCATGGTCAGCTCCTCGACGAACGGATCGTAGGCGATCACGCGCAGGCCGAACGGCTTCGCCCGCGTGGCGACACCGCGCGCCACGTGACCGAAGGCGACGAGGCCGAGCGTCTGGCCCATGAGCCGCGGGAACCGGTAGAGCAGCGGCCGGCCCTCGCGCCAGCGACCCTCGCGTACCATCCGGTCCATCGTGGTCAGCCGGCGGAAGGTCGCGAGGAGCAGCGTCATCGCGTGGTCGGCGACCTCCTCGATGAACGTGTCGGGAACGTTGGTGACCGGGACGCCGCGCGCGGTGGCGGCCGCGACGTCCACCGAGTCCACGCCGACAGAGCCGAGGGAGATCACGCGGCAGCGCTCCAGCCCGTCGATGATCTTCTTCGTGATCTTTCGGCCCTTGGCGTACAGCGCGTCGGCCTCGCGCGCGGCCGCCACGAAGTCGTCGTCGCTCTTGGCATCGACCTCGATGATCTCGGCGCCGAGCGGGCGCAGCGCCTCCAGCTCGAGCGCGTAGTCGGTCTTGGCGCCGTACGTCGGTCCGGTCGGGGTCACCACCTTGAATTTCGCCAC
>Ga0137418_10004196_pt1 | contig 13245 bp, 15 predicted proteins | sample CZODoug3_1_2_16f_FD_122242 | JGI IMG/M metagenome (GOLD analysis project Ga0137418, IMG submission 122242) | Vadose zone soil fungal communities from Angelo Coast Range Reserve, California, USA - CZODoug3_1_2_16fungal (Hybrid Assembly) | ecosystem: Environmental > Terrestrial > Soil > Vadose...
GCCCCGTGGCAAGCAAACATGAGGCCTACGATCAATCGCAACCAGTAAGCCAGATCGGGATCACGATTAAACCAATTCATCGCCGGTAAAATGGATGCCGTGTTCCGAACCGGCTAAGCGGTCGTCGTCGCCGAGCCTTTTCCTTTTCCCATCATCGCATCGATGCTCCAACTGCCGGAACCACGTAGAAAGATGTAGAAAAACACGAAACAGTAAACCACCGCCAGCTCGCCCTTGTTCACGTAAGGAATCAGGCCTTTCGGCGCATGCATCATGAAAAATGCGACCGCCATTTCACCGGAAGCGACGAACGCGGCGAGTCGCGTCAGCAGACCAAACGCAACGAGAAATCCGCAAACGATCTCCACCCAGCCGCCTAGCAGCATCAAGGTCGGAAGTGCTTCGCCTTTCGGGGTGAACGTGCCGAATATCTTGTCGAGCCCATGACAGGCAAACATCAGGCCTACGATCAAGCGCATGATGCAATAAAACGAATCCGCAAATCGATTAAGAGAGTTCATGGCCGGTTAGGCTGAACGATATCGATCTTGTCTGTCAAGCCCGTTGCAACATCGACGGTGGAACGCGTTGTCCTCAACGCGTTGGGTAAACAATGCGGCCTCGCCTCCTCTTATCCGCGCCTTCGGCGATTTCCTTCGCCATCGTCTTCTGAGGAGCCGATCCACCTCACGCTGCTTTCTTTGCAGGTTGCTTTTGTTTCCTGCGCGATTTGGCAGTCGCCGTCTTCTTCGCGCCAGTTCGCTCCAAGCTTTTCTGCAGGACGGAAACCAGATCAATCACTTTGACAGTGCTGTTTCCGTCCCCGACCCAAACTTCCGTAGGGCCTACGGTAACGACGCCGACGGGGCCAGCGTGTGCAAGATCGAAGGTCTGCGCGTTGAATCCAGTAAATCCGACGGCCTGCCCGTTCACGATGCCCTGGGTCACGTAGAACAAGAAGCTGTGCGTACTTGCCTGGATTACGTCGAGAGCCTTGTTCGACAAATCTGCAACCAAAAGCAAATCCGTCTTCGAATCCACAAAACTGATGTCGAAGACGCCCGTATTGGTTGGACCAAGACAAGGAACTTGGGCGGGAATGCACGGGAGCTGGATGTCCCCGACTTTCACGAAAGTCTCATCCGCCGCTACAACGCTGCCAGCCGACAGCGATAGGGCGCAAACAGCAAGAATCGCATAAGCGAAAACGGTAAAGCGATAGCTGGCCGAGGAATCCGTTTTCCAGTATCCGTACATATTATTCTTCCCCCTGGGTGCGCAACTATAAAATGTTCCTTGTAGCGTTTCATGTCAAGTGAATAGTGAATGGTGAGCCATGAAGGAATAATATTGTTGGATCGGATGGTGAAAGAGCGTAAGCTTCAGTGAACACTGAACCGCGAAGCAAAAACGTTGGGTGTATTATCATAAAAATGAAGTCTGGTCTGAATCTGGGCAAGGAGCATTCGCAAAGTCGCATGCATCCTTGACCTATAGGAGCGATGCCGAATGGCATACGAGGGCGTTCGTGCGCAGTATTACAGACGAGACGACGCGGACGAGCGCATTTACCGCATCCGCACTTTTCGAAACTCTCCTTTCGAGGTCGTTTGCGCCAGCCTGGACTTATGGCTTGAGTTAGGATGCGAGATCTAGTCGTTCGGGTTTACGGGTGCAGTTCTGGTGTACGAATCTGCAGTATGTGGAGCGGATTATGCGGAGACTGGAGATGACTATTGACCTCTCAGGGTCCTCGGCTCTGGTGACCGGTGGTGCACGGGGTATCGGGTTCGCTTCGGCAGCGCGGCTGGCTGGGGCAGGGGCGCGGATTGCCATCGCCGATCGCAAAATTGATCTCGCGAGATCAGCCGCTAGCGAGATCAGCGCGAACGCTTATGAGCTGGATATCTCCGACGAGAAGATGGTGGAAGAGGTGGTGGAGAAGGTCGAGCAAGAGGTTGGTCCGCTCGACATCTTAGTGAACTGCGCAGGTAATTTGCAAAACACTGTTCCTCCGGATCAGCTTCCTCAGAATATCTGGGATAGGATCGTCAATGTGCATCTGCGCGGAACCTACATGGTGACGCGGGCGGTTGGGCTGAGGATGGTGCAACGAGGCAAAGGCGCCATCGTGACGATCGCCTCGGTCACGGGCATGCGCTCTGCTCCGTTGCATGCCTATGCGCCCGCCAAGGCGGCGCTGATCAGCCAGGTCGAATGTTTGGCGGCCGAATGGGGCGCACGGGGGGTGCGCGTGAATGCGCTTTCACCTGGTACGGTCCCGACCCCTGGGGTTCAGCGGGGCTTCGAGGAACATGTCATAGATCCGCAGCTGATGAGCAAGCACTCCGCGCTGAGGCGTCTGGTGGCGGTCGAGGAGATCGCCGATGGCGTTTTGTTTCTCTGTTCACCGATGTCGAGTGCGATAACGGGGGTGAATCTGCCGGTGGATGCGGGCTGGCTCGTGGGAGGCTCTTGGGCTTCTTATGGCGGCTTGCGCGACTGAACCAATTAAAGGGACCTGCCATGCAGAATGACATCGCCCCCCCCATCAAGAGGGTGCTTAACGACGGTGTGATGACCGTCCAAATCAATCGCCCGCAAAAGAAGAACGCGGTGACGCTCGCGATGCGCGTTCTCGTTCGCTCGGAGGCGGATGCCGACCGCATCCGACTCTCGGCTGTTTCGGCGGGGGACCTGCGATTCGTCGCGCACGTTCCGCTCTCCGCGCGTGGCCGCACCATCGGTCTTTTGTCCGCGTACTTCCACGATCAGCGCGAGCTCACCGACACGCAGGCGCGAGCATTGCGAACGATCGCTCGTCTGGTCTCGGTGGCGAACGAGAACGCCGACCTCGTCGGCGAGCTGCGCGTCAACAACCTGCAGCTCGAACGCGCGAACCGGCTGAAGAGCGAGTTCCTCGCGTCCGTGAGCCACGAGCTCCGCACGCCGATGAACGCGATCATCGGGTACACGAAGCTGATGCTCGACGGCCTCGACGGCGAGATGACGGCGCAGCAGCAGACGGACCTCTTCCGCGTCGCGCAGGCCGCCGACAACCTGCTCGGCCTCATCAACGGCCTCCTCGACCTCGCGAAGATCGAGGCGGGCAAGATGGAGCTGAACATCGAAGAGGTCAACATCACCGACGTCACCGAGGAGGCGCTCGAGCTCGTCCGCCCGCACGCCGACGAGAAGGGCCTCCAGGTGCGCTCCGTCATCCCGCAGGGTCTGCCGAACGTGTGGGCGGACCGCGCCCGTGTACGCCAGGTCCTCGCGAACATGCTCGCCAACGCCGTCAAGTTCACCGAACGGGGCATCGTCTCGGTCGCGGCGAACGCCGCCGAAGGCTGGGTCACGGTCTCGGTCGCCGACACCGGCGTCGGCATCAGCCCCGAAGCGCAGGCGTATGTGTTCGATGAGTTCCGTCAGGCCGACAGCTCGACGACGCGGCGGTACGGCGGGACGGGCCTCGGTCTCGCGATCTCCAAGCGCCTGGTCACCCTGCACGGTGGTCGTATCTGGGTCGACAGTGAGGTCGGGCGCGGAAGCACGTTCCACTTCACCCTGCCGATCCGGGTCCGCGCCGGCGGCGAGACCGCGCTGCTCACGCGGACCGGGGCGGGACGCTGATGGCAAGGGTGCTCGTCGTCGAGGACGACGCGAACAACCTCGACGTCGCGTCACGGATCATCCGCGCGTCGGGTCACGAAGCCCTCACCGCCGTCGACGGCGTGGCCGGTCTCGACCTTGCGCGGGTCGAGCGGCCCGACGCGATCCTGGTCGACCTTCTGCTTCCGCGGATGGATGGCTGGAGCCTCACGCGCTCGCTCCGCTCCGAGCCGTGGGCCGCGAGCATCCCGATCATCGCCGTTTCGGCGCTGGCCCTGCCATCGGACCGAGCGCGGGCGATCGAGGCCGGGTGCGATGACTTCGTGTCCAAGCCGTTCGCGCCGGCGGAGCTGCGCGCGATCCTCCTCCGATACTTCCCGGGCGGCGCCGCGCACGTCCCGCTCGCGCGCAATGGCGCGGCACCGGTCGTTCGCGGTCCGGTGCCGATCACGCTCGGGCGCGTGCTCATCGTCGACGACGAGATCGCGAACGTCGAGCTCCTGGCGCGTCGGCTCGAAGCGATCGGCTGCCAGACACAGGTCGCGAGCTCCGGCGAGCGAGCGATCGCGCTCGCCCGAAGCGAGCAGCCCGATCTGATCCTGCTCGACGTCATGATGCCGGGCATCGACGGCTGGCAGACCTGCCGCCGTCTCAAGTCGCAGCCGGAAACCGCGGACATCCCGGTCATCTTCGTCACGGCGAAGGATCGATATGAAGACCTGAGCAAGGGGTTCGAGGTAGGCGGTATCGACTACCTCACCAAGCCATTCGAACCGATCGAGCTCGCCGCTCGAGTGCGAAGCGCGATCTTCACGAAGCGGCTGCAGGACGAGCTGCGTAAGACGGCCGCCGATCTCAAGCGGATGGAGCAGTCGCGCAAAGAGCTCATTGGCATGCTCGGCCACGACATCCGCAACCTCGCCAACAGCGTCGTCGCTTTCATGCAGCTTGTCCGCATGGGCCAGCTCAAGCCAGGTCGTGCTGAGTTCGACGAGCTCCTGCGACTCTCCGAGTCGAACATCAGCGAGCTCCTGCGGATGGTCAACGCACTCCTCGACGTCTACAAGATGGAGGAGGGCAAGCTCGAGGCGATGCCCCAATCGATCGCGCTCTCCGCACTCGCCGAGCGGAGCGCCGCGCAGGTGGCGCCCGAAGCGCTCGCGAAGGGCGTCGAAGTGGCGAGTGCCCTCCCGCAGGACGCCAACGTCTTCGTCGACGACGGCCTCATCGTGCGCGTGCTGACGAACCTTCTCGCGAACGCCGTCAAGCACACGCCGAGCGGCGGCAAGGTGAGCATCGAAGTCGCGCGCGACCGCACCCTCGAGCGATCGATCGTCGTTCGGGTCCGCGATACCGGACCCGGCATCATCGCGGAGGACGCCCCGCACATCTTCGATCGCTTCTACCAGGGCGCCGGCCGGAGCCGCGGCGGCACCGGTCTCGGTCTCGCGTTCTGCAAGCTGGCCGTCGAGCTCCACGGCGGGACCATCAACGTCGTCAACCCGGGCGAGGCCGGCGCGATCATCCAGTTCACGCTGCCCGCATCCGACGCCGTCGCAGCGGAGAAATAATCCAGGTGTTCGGCCGCATCATGCGCGATGCATTCCCGCTTAAGCGCGGCGAGTGGGGCCTGGGCCTCTTCCTGTACGGCCTCCTGACACTCATGGTCGCCGCGGACTGGGTCGGCAAGCTCGGGGCGGATTCGCTGTTCGTGAAACGGTGGGGCGTCAACTACGTGCCCGTCATGTACATCGTCACGCCGATCGCGATGCTCGCGGTCTCGGCGATGATCTTCTTCTTCGTCGATCGCGTCCGCCGCAGGACGCTCCTCCTCTGGTACGTCGCCGGCGTCACGCTGCTGTCGGTCGCGATCCAGGCCGGCGTCACCTTCCAGGGCCAGCTCGAGAACGGCTGGGTCGTGCAGCCGATCTCGTACGTCTTCGCGCACGGCGTCAAGGAGACGATCTACATCCTCTTCTGGGTCTACGCGGGAAACCTTTACGACGCCGCGCAATCGAAGCGGCTCTTCCCGTTCTTCGCGGGGTCCGTCCTCGTCGGGAAGATCCTTGGCGGTGCGATCGGCACCGGGATCGCGCCGCTCATCCACGCGGAGAACTTCATCGGCGCGCAGGCGGTCGGTTTCATGGTGTGCTTCGTCGCGCTTGTGCTCTACCGCGGCCTTCCCGAAGGACACGGGAGCCGTCTCGAGGAGAAGCGCCCGCAGGGCCTCGCGGCGAACCTCAGGGACTCGGTCGACGGGTATCGGGCCGTCGCGTCAGACAAGATGCTGAGAACGTTCGGCGTCGGCGTCTTCTTCTGGTACTTCCTCATGCAGTTCGGGAACTTCCTGTATCTGGTCGGCCTCGACCAGTCGACGGCCGGCAGCGGAACCGGCAGCGAGGACCTCTTCAGCCAGGTCTACGCCTCCGTGTACACGAGCTCGTCGCTCGTCGCGCTCTTCATCCAGAGCGTGTTCACAAGCGTGCTCCTGCGGCGGTTCGGCATCGCGCGTGTGCTCTTCGTCCTGCCGCTCTGGTACCTCGCGACGTTCGGCGCGGCCGCTTGGCCGAGCCTCGGTCTCACCCTCGTGACCGGTGTCGCGATCCAGCTCGGCGAGCGGATCGTCATTCCGGCGATCCACCGTCCCGCGAGCGAGCTGGTCTACAGCCAGGTCATCTCGACGATCCGACCCCGGGCGCGGGCGTTCCTGTCCGGCGGCGTCAATGCCTTTGGCAACTTCGCGGCAGCGGTGGCGTTGCTCGTGGGCCTGCGCTTCGCCGACACGCCCGTGCTACTCGCCGTCGCGACGGGACTCAGCGGCGTGTACGTCTACAACGCGTGGCACACGATGCGGCTCTTTGGCCGGCGCATCCTCGAAAACCTCACCTCGGTCGAACCTGACGTGAGATTCAGCGCCGCCGAGATACTCGCCACCGAGCATGGCGCGGTCCCAGAACATCTGCTGCGCTCGCTCGACGGCGCGATCCCGGCCGATGTCGAGCACGGCGTGCGCGTCGCACTCACCAGGCGCGGCGTTCTTGCGGTGGCGGCCGATGCGACCGAGTAGGGTGAGCGCGAAAGTGTCGACCCCCACCGCCCCGGCACACGAGGCGGATGCCGAGCGCCGCCACGAGCACCGGTTCCAGGTGAGCGAGAGCATCGCGCGCCTCGTGATGCGCACGACCGCGAACAACCTTCCGCTCTCCCGAGACGACCGGCCGTACCAGTGGTCGACCACGACCTACTGCGACACCGTGAGCTGGAACATCTTCCGTGCGGCCGAGAAGGGCTCGGCGATGCAGCTTCGCATTCGCGAATACCACCGCACCCGTCCGCGCGAGGTCCTGAACCCAGGGACGGCGTGGATCGAGTTCAAGGACGACGAGCAGGACACCTCGCTGAAGGAGCGGTTCGGCGTCCCGATGGACGTCGCGCGCTCGTTCCTCCGTGGCAGCACGAGTCTCCCCGATCCCGAGCACGGCCTCGCCGAACGAGCGGTCCGGCTCCTCAAGGACGGCGCCCGGCCCGTCGCCGTGACTCAGTACAACCGCCTCGCCTACAACTCGCTGGACTCGTCGCTCCGCATCACCGCCGACCACAACCTCATGTACTTCGCCCTCCCGTGGGAATCGCGCTCCGATGGCACGGAGGCGCCCTCCCCGCTCGGGTCGCTTCTCTCCATGGAGCCCGACGTGATCGTCGAGATGAAGTGGTACGGGGAGCTCCCGCACTGGGCGATCGACCTTCACGCGTATCTCAAGGAAAACACCCGAGAAGAGCGCCCCTCGAAGTTCATCGTGGCGATGCGGTGGCTCCTCGGCGAGACTGATGGGACGAAGAAGACGAAAAAGAAGTGAAAGCGATAGAGGAAGCCGTCCGCTCTGACGCACCGGCGACCCGCGTGGTAGTCGTCGAAGACGACCAGGCGTCCGCCGACGTGCTCCAGCGACGCCTCCAGGCGAACGGCATGGTCGTTTCGGTGGCGCACGACGGGAAGCGCGGCATCGAGCTGGTGGAGGAGCTCCTCCCGGATCTCGTGCTCCTCGACGTCATGCTGCCCGACACCGATGGCTACGACGTTTGTCTTCGTATCAAGAGCAACACGGCGACCTCGCCGATCCCGGTGATCTTCCTGTCGGCCCGCGGCGAAGTGGTGGACAAGGTTCGCGGCCTCTCGTGCGGGGCCGCCGATTACATCACGAAGCCGTTCCAGGCGGCCGAGCTCCTCGCTCGGATCGACGCCGTGCTCGGTCAGGCGCGCAATCCGCGCACGCCGCGGCTCGGGCGTCCGATCGAGCGCGCTCCCGGAGAACGCCTCGTCGCGCGGGTCGCGATCGCCGACGCGGCGCTGCGGGAGCTTGTCGAGCAGCTCCTTCTTTCGCGGTTCGACCTGGCGGATGCGAACGACACGCCGGACGTGGTGCTCGTCGAGGGCAACGCCGCGATACCGGCCGACCTGCACGAGGACGTCTCCGTTGTTCGGGTGACCGCGGGTCGCGGCGGCACGGATGGCGCCGAGGTCATTCCGGTCGACGCGCAGCTTCCGCGCATCGTCGATCTGCTCGTTCGCGAACGCAGCCTCGACCACGACCTTCAGGCCGCAGCCGAGGCGCTCATCGTTCTCGCGGCGGCGATCGGCTCGCACGACCGGCCGGGGACCGGGCACGGGGAGCGCGTCGCGTCACGCGCCGTGCAGATCGGCCGCGCGCTCGGCCTCGACGAGTCCACGCGGATGACGATCCGCCTGGGCTCGCTGCTCCGGGATGTCGGAAACGCGCGAGTCCCGGCCGGGATCCTCGCGAAGTCGGGCGAGCTATCGCCGGAGGAACGCGCCATGCTCGAGCGCCACCCGATCCTGGGCGAGGAGATCCTGTCGGGGTTCAAGCGCCTCTCCGGTCTTCTCCCCATCGTTCGTCATCACCACGAGCGGCTCGATGGCTCGGGCTATCCCGACGGGCTTCGCGCCGAGCAGATCCCCCTCGAAGTGCGGATCGTGAGCGTCGCGGACCGGTTCGAGGCTCTCGTCGCGGACCGCGCGGACCGGCCCGCGGTGTCCGAAACCGAAGCCATCCGCATCCTGCAGAGCGCGGTGGCACGCGGTGAGCTGGACGCGGCCGTCGTCGCGGCGCTCGCGACCAAGGTCCGCTCGGGTGGAGAACGCTGATGGCTGAGAACATCCGCGTGGTCATCGTCGACGACGAGCGATTGTTCGCCGAGCTCATGCGCGTCGCGCTGCGCGCGGCCGACGGCGTCGAGGTGCTCGCCGTCGTCCATGACCTCAAGTCCGCGATCGTCGCGGTCAACGAGCACCGTCCCGACGTCGTCATCGCCGACTACCACCTGCCCGACGGCACCGGCGCCGATCTCGCTCGCGCCGTCCGTGGCTCTCTTCCCGATACATCCGTGCTCGTCCTCACCGCGGATCCCTCCGCCGTGACGCTGAACGACGTCGCGCGCTCTGGTGCGGTCGGGCACATGACGAAAGGCCGCGGCCTGACCGAGGTCGTCGACAGCGTCCGCGCAGCCGCCTCGGGCGAGATCCTCTTCGCGCCGAGCGAGCTCCAGCGACTCCTGCTCGAAAGCGCGGCCTCGCGGAAGATCATCGAGCCGCTCACCGCGCGGGAGCTCGAAGTGCTGAGGCTCCTCGCGAGCGGCACGAGCACGACCGCTGCGGCGGAATCGCTCGGCATTTCGACCGCGACGCTGCGAGCGCACGTGCAGGCGGTGTTGCGAAAGCTCGGCGCCCACTCGCGGCTCGAGGCGGTCGCCGAGGCCGCACGCCTCGGCCTCGTGACCCTCGAATCCTGGACCCGCGATCGCATAGGTCCCCCGCGCGGGGGATCCGGTCCTTCCCCCGAACGGTCATAAATCCACCATTCGGGCTAGTTCCATGGCTATGACCCACCGCTAGCATCGGAGGCGCAAGAAATGGCGAAACTACTCGTGGCCGACGATCTCGTGCCCATCCGTCAGATGGTCCGCATCACCTTGTCCACGCAAGGGTGGACGATCGTCGAAGCGAAGAATGGCAATGAGGCGCTCGAGCTCGTCCGCTCCGAGAAGCCCGACCTCGTTCTGCTGGACGTCGACATGGGGCCTGGCCCCAACGGGTTCGACGTGTGCCGCCAGATCAAGGCCGACGAAGCGACAAAGGACATTCCCGTCGTCATGCTCACCGCACACGAGAGCGACAGCGACCGCGCGATCGGGTTCGCGGCCGGCGCGACGCAATACCTCACGAAGCCGTTTGGGCCGCTCGAGCTCATCGACACGATCCGCGGGATCCTCGCGCACAGCTGAGGCTGCTGCACCGATGAGCGACGACAACACCAAGGACATGGTCGAGACCGTCGACGTGTCGCCGCGCGATCCGGATCTCCCGCAGGCACCGGGTGCCGACGTATTCCGTCAGCTCCTCCATCAGGCCGTGCGCGTCGCCGACATGGCGAACTCGCAGGCGATGCGCATGGCGCTCGACTTCGCGAAGGTCTACGAGCGCGAGCAGGGAGTGCGCAAGGAGTTCGAAAACCAGCTCAAGCAGATGACGCTTATGGAGAAGCAGGCGACGCGCTACGCGGAGGATCTCGCCGGCATGCTTCGCAGCGAGCGTGAGCGCCGGCAGGAGCTGGAGCGCGCGCTCGAGCAGGAGAGGATCGCGAGCGAGGAGCTACGGCGCACCGGTCTGCAGGGGATCAGCCACCTGGTGCTCGCGGCAACGATCAAGGACCGCACCACCGGCACCCACCTCCAGCGTGTCCGCCGGTACGTCGAGGCGATCGGCGAGCGGCTCGGTCTACCCGCTGCGCTCGTCGAGGAATTCGGCTACTCGAGCGTCATGCACGACGTCGGCAAGATCCACACGCCCGATCACATCCTTCAGAGCGAGCACGTCCTGTCGGATGCCGAGTTCAGCGTGATCAAGCAGCACTGCATCGACGGCGAGAAGATGCTCGGCACCGCGCGATTCTTCGAGACCGCGCGCGCCATCGCGCGCGAGCATCACGAACGCTGGGATGGCAAGGGCTACCCGGATGGGAAGAAGGGTGAGGAGATCTCGCTCGCGGCCCGCATCGTGTCCGTCGCCGACGTGTTCGACGCACTCACCTCGAAGCGCCCGTACAAAGAAGCGTGGTCGGCCGAAGCCGGGCTCAAAGCCATTGAAGCTGGAGCGGGGGAGCGTTTCGACCCGGAGATCGTGGCCGGGTTCGTCGCCCTCGCGAAAGAAGGCGTGCTCGAGCGCATCAGCTCGGAGGTCGCGGCATCCGACGACGACGACCACCCCGGAACCCCAGCCAAGTAAGACTCGCGCCCGCGGCGACGCTCACCGCCATCGAGAGAGCCACGAAAACCGCGAGCGTTACGACCAGGAGATCCCCGAGCCCGTAGCCTGCCAGCACTCCACCGAGATAGTCGCCGATCAGGTATGCGCGGATCGCGCCGCCGATCAGTCCCGCGGCCGCGCCGACGGCCATGCCGCTTGCGAGAACCGCGGTTTCGCGTGCGCCATCGCGAGCGAGGAGAGCGCCGAGTGCCGCATAGACCGCCGCGGAGAGCGCGATGCCGACGATCGTGAGAAGGGCGCCACCGCTGCTGAAAGCCGGACGGGCTCGGCCGGGCAGCTGCAAGAGCTGGTCGTTGCTGATCACCGCTTCGGTGCTACCGATCGCGACGAGTGCCACGACCGCGATGACGATAAGCCTCGCGCGCATACGCGGACCATCGGGCGCGGGGCTTGCTCAGTCAAACGGGCGTGTCAGAGAACGGTCCACCCGCGCCTGCTCCGGAGCCGGGCCGTCACTATCCTGACCTCCCCGAGACGAAGAGCCTTAGCGCGTGGCGCGACGCCGCCGCCCACTGCCGGGCCTGCGATCTCTGGAAGAACGCGACCCAAACGGTGTTCGGAGAAGGCCGCCGCACGGCGAAGGTCGTATTCGTCGGCGAGCAGCCGGGGGACAGAGAGGACATCGCCGGGAAGCCCTTCGTCGGGCCAGCGGGTCGCGTGCTCGACGAGGCCCTGGATGCCGCGGGGATCGAGCGCGACACGGTCTACCTGACCAACGCGGTAAAGCACTTCAAGTGGCGGCCCGCCGGAAAGCGGCGGCTTCACGAGAAGCCGAACCGGAGCGAGATCGCGGCGTGTCGCCTGTGGCTCGACGCCGAGATCGGGATCCTGAACCCGCAGGTCGTCGTGTGCCTCGGGGCGACGGCGGCTCAGGCCCTCATCTCGCCGACGTTCAAGGTCACGAAGCAGCGCGGAATGCTCATTCCGTCAGCAATCGCTCCGCACGTGATGGCCACCGTGCATCCGTCCTCGGTCCTGCGCGCGCCCGACGACGCCGCGCGGGAGCGCGAGATGAAGCTGTTCGTTGCGGACCTCAAAGCGGTAGCGAAAGTGATCCGAGGGCTCGCCTGAGCGACGACCGGTCGAGCACGATCGAGAAGCGCGGAACGAATGACGGTTTCGTCATGAGATTTGCGCTCGAGCGGCGGATGCTGGTGTCGTGTTGGCGCAACGTTCACTCGCTCCACAGACCGCGCCGCTCAGGGTTGCCGATCTCGAGATCGACGCTCTTCACCGTCGCATACGCCAGGGCGCGCGCGAGATCCGGCTGACGCCCGGCGAGCACACGATCCTCTACACCCTGGCCGCGAAGGCCGGTTCATGGGTCACCTATCGGGAGATCGCGAGCGCCCTCGGGCGACCGGATCCCGCACTCGGAAGCAACAACACCCTCGCGCGGCATATCTACACCTTGCGTCGGAGACTCCGCGATGACGCTCAGCAGCCGCGCTACATCGAGACCCTGGACGGGATCGGCTACCGAATCGTCGCGGCCTGAGTCCCGAGCTCTTCCTCGCCGAGCATCGCAAACGTTCCGAGGAGCGCGCAGAACCCGACGAATGCAACGACGAGCCACGCCGCAGCGAACCCCCACGTCTGTACCGCGAAGCCCATGACCGGCGCACCGATCATGACCCCCGCCGTGCCACCGATGGCGGCCAGTCCCTGGGCGGCGCCGGGCGCGCGCGGAAGCGACGCGGCCGCGGTGTTGAACACCGCCGCGTAGGGGAGACCCACACCGATCCCGAGCACCATCGCGCCGGTGAGAGCCAGAGCGAGCGGTCGCCCGGGAATCGCCAGCAGCGCGACACCGGCGACGACCGCCAGATCGCCCGCGCGCATGACCGCCTTGGTGCGGAGCCATCGTCGGGTCACGACAAGGCCGCCGAGCGGCCGAGTGAGAAAGGCGACGAGTAGGAGGAGCGACCCGAGGACGCCCGACAGCGTGAGCGGCAGCGCGAACTCGCGAAGCAGGTAGACGGTTATCCACGAGCCCGCGGCGATGGCCATTCCGAAACCAGCAGCGTGCTGGAGGCTGAGCAGCCAGCAGTTTCGGGAGCGCAGCGCGTCGATCATGTTCCCGACTCTGCGAACCGCGGGCACAGACGGTGCGAATGCCGTCCAGAGCACGAAGATCACCGCGAGTCCGACCGTCTCCGCTGCGAACGACCCGCGCCATCCGCCGAGGCCGCTCGCGATCGTCGGAGTCGTAAGCAGCGCGAGCGCCGAACCGAGCGGGAACCCGCCGCCGTAGAGGCCGAGACCGAAGTGCGGCTGGTCCTCGCCGTAGA
>Ga0137418_10004197_pt1 | contig 13243 bp, 15 predicted proteins | sample CZODoug3_1_2_16f_FD_122242 | JGI IMG/M metagenome (GOLD analysis project Ga0137418, IMG submission 122242) | Vadose zone soil fungal communities from Angelo Coast Range Reserve, California, USA - CZODoug3_1_2_16fungal (Hybrid Assembly) | ecosystem: Environmental > Terrestrial > Soil > Vadose...
CTGACTGCCTCGTATTCGAAGTTTCCCCAATTCCCAACGCTCTACCATCAAGGTGCCGGTGATCCTCATCAGGTCCGAAATTGGTCTGGGAATCAGCGAGCGGAATAACAGGAACCTGGTGAACAAATTCTGCCGCATTATTGTGCAGGACAACGGAATAGGATTTGAGCAGAAATATGCCGAAGAGATTTTTGTGATGCTGAAACGCCTGCATCACCACACCGGATGTGAGGGCGGCGGCGCGGTCGGCCTCCGAATCAGTCTTCGGGTGGCAGATCCCGGAATGCGTTCCCGTAAGAGACGCCCATGGCGTTGCTGACCTCGACTTCAGTATGCGTGGAATCGAACGCGACAAGGACGAAAGTGCTACGAATGTCAGGGTGGATTTCCTTCACGCATTTCAGATTCACAAGTGTCGAGCGTGAGCACGGACGAAACCCGCTGAAGTAAGAGCCGCTTCGAGATCACCCAACTGGTAGTTCAGCCAGAAACTGTCTCCCGAAGTTCTGGCACGCACGACGCCATTATCCATGTGGAAGAACAGCACGTCCCGAGGATCCAGCAACCACAGGCGGTCAAGCTTACGTTGCGACAATGTGCTCCATTTGATGGCTCGCGGTCGAGAGCAAGCCCTTCACCTTATGATCATGATCATCGCGGTCCTCTGGAAGTTGTGCCCGCCGCCGGCGCGCTCGACCATCCCTCGCAAGCGGCCAGTCTCAACCGGTTTGAGAAGATTGGCGGACCCCATTCGCCTCAAACGCTTTCATTGCGTATTCGTGGAATCCGGTGACGAAGATAATCAGCGGTAACGGTGGATCTGCGGGAAGCGCCCGGAACACGTCAAAGCCGTCCAACTCTGGCATTTGCACATCTAGAAAAATCAGGTCGGGGTGAAGACGTTCGATTTCCTTGACGGCCTCCAGCCCATCGGTATCTTCGCCGACAACCTCTATCTGAGCATCGCCATTCAGCTGACGGCGTAAACGCAAGCGGGCAGTCGGTTCGTCGTCCACCAGCAGGCTCCACGTGTTGTTCGTCATACGCTCTCGCCTGGCGGGATCTTCCCCAGAGCGCGGCTCCCGCCATCAGAAATGCTCTCGAGGACACGCTGGCCCGCTGTCCATAAATAGTTCGCAGCCTTTAACGGACATTGCGCAAACCAACCCCGGTTGAGGTCCTCGACGGGACATTGTCCTTTTCGCGTACACCGACACCATTATCCTCCACAGAAAGAGAACCGTTGGGATTACCGCATTGCTAGGAAAGAAAAGCCGGAGATCACGGTCTCGGAAGAACTGCAAAAGTCTTCGGCGTAGCGCACACATCTGTCTCGCCCTTGGAGTCCCTACACCATCCTTATTGGACCCGGATACTGCGACACCAGGGAATCGATCGTCAATAGCGTAATGCCCTCGACAGTCGCCTGTGCCACCAAGACTCTATCGAATGGGTCCTTGTGAATTGGCGGCAAGCTCTCGGTGGTAACCACATGATCGCTGCCGATAGGCAACTCGCCGTAGCCGTTGTCTAATAGCCCGCGGCGCAGCAGCCGCGCATCGACCTTAAAATCATGGCGGCTCAACCCGCGCTTAATTGCTACCTCCCACAAGCTAGCCGCACTAAAAAGAAGTTCATTGTCCGGATCGTCGATTAACCCTCGAGCTTGTGTGGAGAGTCGCTCGGGTTCACCCGCAGCCCAGAGGAGCAGATGCGTGTCCAGAAGGAGTTTCATCGACTGCCACCGAACATTTGCTCAATCTCGTCCTTGCCCATTCGGTCAAAGTCGTCGGGCACTGAGATCTGGCCCGCCATAAAGCCGAGCCGACGTACTTGAGCACCGGTTGGAGCGCCAAGAGCGGTGACCTTTACTAGTGGTTTGCCAGCCTTTGCAATAACGAACGGCTCACCCTTGGACGCCTCTTCTACGAGCTTCGAGAGCTGCGTTTTGGCTTCGTGAATATTAACTGTTTTCATTGGTTTACGATAAACTAAGTTAGCTTGGTCTAGTCTATACTGTCCCCGCAAATAGCACAAGTGCGACTGCGATGCCCTTTTCCTGGAGGGGGACGCTGGAACAGTACGTCGGTCGTCTCCATCGTCTCCACGAAAACAGGAGAGAAGTTCAAGTGTTCGATTACATCGACGCGAATGTGCCAATGCTTGCGAGGAGTGTAGGAGAAGACAGGAGGGTTATGTGAGTGTCTTCGGCGGAGCCGTTGGGAACACGCCGCGCCATCATCGTTAGCCCCGGAAACTTCTCGCAGACACAAGTTGCGAGATCATCTGAGCCGCCTGCCCCCGTGTAAGTCCTGCCGGCACGGGAATGTTGTTACGGGTAAGAACCTCTTTTTGTTTATCGCTGGGGAGTTCCTCTCTCCAGCGCGCCGAGCGTTCAACCAGTCGCCGCGCATCGGGACGATTGATCGCCACAAAACGGTCCGCGGATTGAACAGCGGCGCCTAGACTCTCGGCGTGACTCAATGATGTTTCGCTCTCGCGTACCGTGGAAAGTCGAATATCCCACCTGTCGAGTAGATTGGGTTCGATCGAAATCCATTCGCCATCGGGGAGGCCGAGGCGGTATCCCGCGGGTGCTGCGTGCCACGTATTCTGAGTGTAGGCCCGTATTTCCGCTGGCGGCTCGAAATTAAAGAACTCAATGCGGTGGGCAGCGAGCTTCAGGTCTTTGAGTGTCTGGATGCGCGATATATCGATCCACGGCTGAGTTCGATTCAGTCGTTCGATGTCTCGTTCGATCTCCAGCGCATTGCCGCCGTTCAGATTCAAGTTGAGGGGCAGATTAAACAAGCTGTGCAAGCCCGGCAATTGATGCGTTTTGGAGTTATCGGCAACGTCAATGACCATGAGATCTTTCTTAACGGGATGCAGCCGCGTGCCGCGTCCAACCATTTGGGCGTACAGCAGCTTCGATCTCGTCGGCCGCGCCATGATCACGCAATCGACGCGCGGTTCATCAAAACCCTCGGTCAGCAAATTACAGTTGGTAACAACATCAATTTCTCCTGCGGAGAACCGGGCGAGAGTGCTGCGGCGTTGATCTCTTGAAAGTTCGCCCCAGACCGGCTCCGCGCGAATCCCCGCCTCGGCAAACGCATGATGCACGTCCTTAGCGTGCGCCACATCAACGCAGAAGACGATGGCGCGTCTTCCTGCCGCAAAGTCCTGGTAGGCTTTGACCAGCAGATGGTTGCGCAACGGCGTGTTCACCACGCGTGCAAGCTGGCTTTCGAGGAAATCGCCATGCCGGACCTTCACGTTATCAAGGGACAAATCGGTGTCCACGCGCCAGCCTGTAATGGGACAGAGATAACGGCCCGCAATCATCTCGCGCATCTCACGCGCGTAACAGACGTCCTCGAATATTTCGCCGAGCCCCTGTTTGTCACCGCGGCGTGGCGTGGCAGTAAAGCCGATCAGGTAACGGGAAACGTGGGGTTCGAACAGGCCGAAGTGATCGAAGATGCGCCGGTAGCTGGGTGCGACAGCGTGGTGCGCTTCATCGACAACAATGATGGAAAACTCATAAGGCTGAAGTCGAGACAGGCGAGCGCCATTGCGAGCTAACGTTGGGACAGAAGCAATGACAACCTTCGCATCGGCAGCGGCGCGGGCACCTGCTTGTTCAATCTCCGCCTTCAATTCCGGGTCGATGGATCTAAACGTATCCCGCGCTTGCAGCAGCAGTTCCTCCCGATGTGCCAGCACGAGTAATCGTTTCTTCATATTGAGAACGCGAGGGAAATGAGCGAACACCACCGTTTTCCCGGTGCCGGTGGGCAACGAAACGATCACACGGCGTTTGCCGGCTTTGTACGCATCTCGGACTGCCGTCAACGCTTCGCGCTGATACGGGCGGAGATGGGGTGTTGTCTGGAGATGTTGTATTGGCGTTTTATTATCCATTCAAGAATCATGATTCGACATGATTCGATCAATCTCGTCTCTGGCTTCGCACCCAATCATTCTTTCACATTCTCTTGAATCGCAACCGCACATGAATCGGCTGTAAGTCACAGCCCGGAGACCATGACTATTACGATCAACCTTAAACCGGAGATCGAAGCCGAATGTTCCAGCGGCATTTGGTGGGTATCCGGTTCGCTCAGGCAGCCGTTGTTCCTCAAAACATGACGTAGCTGGAGAATCAGAGATTTGGCGACAAACTCGATTTGCGGTTTTCGGTAAGATTCCTGTCATGATTGCACCGCTCCGGCATCTCCTCGGCTGGATTTTGAGCGCTCAGCCCTGGTGACGACCTCCTCCTCGAAAACCTGGCCCTCCGCCAGCACTGCACAAGCGTCAAATAAAGGAGTTAGTGCGACACGGACAGCAATCTTAGTAGATGTAAGTCCATGAAAAACCAGTGTGCTGATTTGAAGTGATTTGCGGACGCATTACGAGCACTCGGTTAATGTGGACATCCTTTTCTATTTCAAAACCCTCTGCCCAAGCCAGGTCAGCGATGCCTCGAAAGCGTCCAATTGGTGAGCAAGGTTAGTCCTGGCCTCCCGGCGACGATTTCCGTGGCGTTTGCGTTGGATGCGCTCGGAGCCGATCCTCCTCACCCGAGCATCCAAGAGACTCCGCTCGCGGACAATCGAGCCATCAGCCACGCTCTCGACGAGCTCGCCCCAAACCACCAACAGGGACTCTAAACTCTCTCCCTCCGGAACCACAACCTCTGCCGGCGCTGCTCCACATTACGATTAACACCATCCTTTACGCCACGACTGCTGGCGTTGCCTCGCGGTTTCGCCGCAGGGCCGAGTGGATAGCTTTGAAAGGCGAGCCACTCCACTCTATTGCGTCGGCCTCCAGTTCCGAAGACGTGTATTTCCTTCCAGGGTAAAATTGAAATCTCTCAACTAGCAAGCTTCAGGCATTAGAGCGCGTGGGGACCGGCAGGCAACTGCTCCATCGGTTTATGATTCGCGGTCACTAGCGCCGCACCGGGGATGGACGCCAACGCGTACGCTGGGCTAATCCGCACTGGAAGCGGCCCGACATGGCCGCTGTCGTCGAGCGCGCCTAACGCTTGAAGCCGTGACGAGCGACAGTTAGGATTGGCGGCTGTGGACCTGTGTGCGCCAAACTGTCAAGTAGTTTCGGCGCAATTGAAGTGGCGAGTGGAGAAATATTTGTGAACACTGCAGACGATACCCAAATCGAGGTTCCCTATAATCGCAATCTGAAGGCATTGGAAGATATTCTGGCGGCAGTGCGGCGGCCGGGCAATTATTTCGTGCGTGGCACACTGGAAACGCCGATGCCTCACGTCGAAATCGAGGGCGTGGGCTTGATTTCCTTCCCCATACCGGATTCACAAATCCGGGACATCATCAAACACGCAGAACGCGCTCCCTATGGTCGCGGCGGTGAAACGATCCGGGACACTTCTGTTCGAAACACCTGGCAGTTAGCGCCCGCTAATATCCGCATCGGTGGCAAGTCGTGGGAGCGTTCATTTCAACACATCCTCTCGACGGTTACCGATGGACTCGGTTGTACGGGAATGAACGTGTCGGCTGAATTCTACAAGCTGCTCGTTTACGAAGAGGGCGGCTTTTTCCTTCCGCATCGCGACACGGAAAAGACGGACGGGATGTTTGCCACATTGACAATCGTGCTTCCGTCGGTTCATTGCGGCGGCGAACTGGTCATCCGCCATACGGGCCGCGAAGTCACGGTGGACCTGAGCAACGCGGAAACTTCCGAACTGACCTTTGCCGCTTTCTACGCTGACTGCGAGCACGCGATCAAACCGATCACGCAAGGCAGTCGCGTGTGCCTGACCTACAACCTCCTGCAGCGCCGAACCGGAAAGAAAAACAAACCGATTACAGCGCCTCTCTACGACTCAGAGGCGGATCGGGCGGGGGCGATTCTGGAACAAACTTTCCGGAAATCCGACGCACCGGCGAAGCTGGTCTGGCTGCTCGAACATCAGTACAGCCCGGCAGGACTTTCGTTTTCCGGCCTAAAAGGCCGGGATGCTGGGTTGGCTAAGGTGGTGCGGCACGCTGCAGAGCGAGCGGAGTGCGCCCTCCACCTCGGCATCGTGCATATCGAAGAATCGGGTGCGGCAGAACCTTATTTCGATATGGATTATGGGCGCACTCGCCGATGGGGACCGTATTACGACGATGGCGATATGGTCGAGGCTGACACCAGTGACGACGAATTTGATGTGATCGAAGTTTTCGATACTTCGCGAGACATTGATCAATGGATCGACACGAATGACCACGCAGTGGAATTCGGGTCGCTGCCGATTGAGGACGGTGAAATCCTGCCTGCCGGTGGGCTGGATGGCGAGGCGCCCGATCAACAACGGCTGACGGAAGCCACTGGTAACGAAGGCGCGAGTTTCGAGCGCTCCTACCATCGCGCTGCATTGGTCATTTGGCCTCAGGATCGTTTTGTGGACGTGCTGCTTCAGGCGGGCCCGGCTGCTGCGCTGCCCTATTTCAAAGATCGCGTTCAGGCCGTGAATTCTCTGGCGGCGCCAGCCGCTGATCGACAAACGGTGCACTCCATAGCGGAGCGGATTATTGCTGTGTGGGAAGCCACCAGAAATGGCGGTTATCCGGGAAGGGGCAAGGAGTCGGACCGTAGGGACATGATCGCATTGCTTGGGCAACTGGCTGACGCACCGCTGCTCGAACGGTTCATAGCCGGGGTTGTGACGCGAGAATACGACGGTAGCGAGAATGAGGCCATGGCCACTAATGTTCAGTGGGTAGGCCCAATTCGGGCAGGCCAACTCCTCTCGCACTTGGCGATCGAAAATATGCGCTTCTTTCCTGCGGCTTGTGTGAACCTTCTGTGGCGGTTGACCCGCGAATTAGGATTGGAATCAACCGCGGATTGGATTGCGGCACTGCGGGAGATTGGCGCAGCCATTGTGAGGGCATTACCGGACCTTAAACAACGCAAGCCGGACCAGCCGGACCGGGATTGGTGCCGGACTCAAAAGGCCAAGCCTGTGGACGGCACTACGCTCGCGGATCTCCTGGAAACGCTTGCGGCGCTGAACGCGAGCACTCTTCGTGATGCCGCTTGCAAGTCGATTGCCGCAAATCCCAAAGTGTTTAACCCCGCCACGCTGATTGTGCCGGCTCTCCAACTCCTGCGCGAGCGGAGCGGCGATGCCGTCCTCAGCGACAAGGAGTTCCGTCGGTTATGGGGTCATTCCGCCGAGTTCCTGCTGGCCCGCAGCGAGCAACCTCCCCAATCGCCCAAGGACTGGCGGCAAGACGTGAAGATTGTCTGCCGATGTGACGACTGTCATGAACTGCAGGCCTTCGCTCTTGATCCGGCCACCCAAACGCATCGCTTCCGTGTAAGGAAGGAGCGCCGTCAGCATTTGCACCAACAGATCGACCGTCATCGCCTGGACATGACGCACGTGACTGACCGCACCGGGTCGCCCCAAACACTGGTCTGCTCGAAGACTCGCGCCACGTATGAACGCCAATGCCGTCAATACAACGAGGACCTCGCTTCCATGGCGGCACTCCACCCACTCATTGGGAAAACGGATGGGGACCTGCAGAGGCTTCGAGCGCGCATGGATGCCGCCAGACAACAGTGCGCCCGGGCTTGATCGCCGGCAATGTAGCTCGAATTTTTGTGGGGAAAAAGACGATAATCGCGTTTGAAGGCGAAGGACTGCCACTCGATTTCCGCTGCATCTGGCATGCGGAAAATCGCGGTTGTCGAGAAGACATGTTGCTCCCAGCCGTGAGTTCCCTGCGCCTGGCGTGTGCGCCATACACCAGAATGAGAGATGATGACGTCGAAAGATGGAAAGGTTAGCTTAACTATGAAAGGGAATAGTAAGCTCGGAACCCCTCCCTGGATCACAGCCGAAGGGACGATAGATCTCACCAAGTTGCCGATCGATTTCATTTTGAAGCAGGCAATCGATCCCGAATACGAACAGTTTCGCTCCGCGTCTGTACTCCTCGGCAGCATGGCTGGCGCTGGACGGGTGGAGGCTGGGCTCTATCTGCTTGGCCTGCTCAGCTGGTACGCGTCGGATTTGCACAGGTTTGAGGTAATAGCGGAGCAGCTTGCGCACTTCCCCCACGAGTCCTCCGCGAACGCACTCTTGGCAGAGATCCGGCGCATCAGGAGTTCGAATACCACTCGGCGATACTTGGACCGGGTGCTCCGATCTCTTGCTATCCTGCCTCTCCATCTCGTCCAATCTGGACTGGAAGTCCTCGCTGAGGACACTTCCTTCTCACCAAAGATGCGTGCCAAGTTTCGTAAGCCGGATGCTCGCCGTTTGTGCAGCTGTGCGTGCTAAGTGCTAGTGTGCCGTAGTGTGCCGTACGCTTCGAGCCGGCTCCGGAAGCTAGGCAAGCACAACCACGAGATGAAGGAGATCTTCAAAAGTGAAGGTCCGGAACGAGCGGCGCGACCGTCGTGCGGCTCGCAAGCGAGTCGCAAGGGTGGTGGTGATGCCCTCATCTGGGGAGGGTCAGCTGGTGCAGTTCACTGAGGTACTTAGGACTTGGGGACTTTGGTGACAAAACTTGGGGGATTTTTGGGGACTCAGCGTTGCTGAGCGTTACTTTTGGTTGCTGGATGTGCGAAACGCGGAGACCCCGAGATGACCTCAAGGCAGCGGAAACACAGGGCTTGCAAGGGGATAAGGTGGTGAGCGCGGAAGGAATCGAATCCACAACAAAACGTGTTTCAACGACATGCAGGGCCACGGATGATAGGAAAGGCTACAAAAGTTCCTGCTAAACCGACAAACAGAGCGCGAATGGAGCGCAGATGGTCGATGGGTTCCCAGAAGGGCTGCTCGTTACTGTGGACGGTTTCCGACCGGGACCTCCGGAAGCCCTGTGCTTCGCCCGCCGCAGATCCGGAGCGCATCGCCGAACTGAAACGACAGCAGCAGGAGCTTGATCCGTTCCAGTTATTGCGCATCATTCAGGCTTGGGCGTAGGCGAGAGCGCCATCCAGGTCCCCTTTCGCCTTGAGAATCTGGCCGATGTCGTTAGTGCGGATGGCCACTTCGGGATGGCCGGTTCCATCAGCCGCTTTAGGGCAGGGCAGGCTGAAGCCACGGAACGCGAGGCTCGGTCGTCCCGAAGAGTTCCGTACCAGAAGACCTCGTTTTGACGCTACCGTTGTCAAAACCGGGGCTGCAAGGGACCGAAGCCGCATGAATCGACATCTTATTGTTAAGGTCGACGAACCTGGGCGGTTAGTCTGGTAGTTGGCCATAGTAAGGATGCGGACGCAAGTGCTCATGCGCCACAGCACTTCTTGTACTTCTTGCCGCTCCCGCAAGGACAGGGTTCGTTCCTGCCCGTCTTGGGCGTTGCCATCCTGATCTGGGAGGAGGCGGCTGGATTCAGTTTGGAGTTTGGCGCGGCGCGGGCTGCGCTGTTCGCTCACTTCTCTCGAAAGCACGCCCAGCATCCCATCTCGGCCACGGTGTCCTCAACCAGCCGTCGATGGGGATTGTCTACGAGTCTCGCCAAAATGCGATCCTTGCCCACCGCCAAGTCTCGTTTGACACCATCAAAGCCAATGCAGCCGGGGTCCACCAGGTCGTGCTCGTAGGCCTGCTTGATATCGTCGAGCCAGCTCTTCGGGGTAAAGATCGGAGCTATTGCAGACCAGCGAGTCCCAGACGTGCGACCACTTCCGCACCAACTTGCCGCGAAACAGGCTGGCGAAGTAGCTCACGATCTCATCACGGGTCTTCTGTCCGGCGGCCACCAGTGTCACAAGACCGCTCAGGGCAGCGCCCCGAACCCATTCATCGGTGGCATCATTCTCGATTAAAGATCGAATGCCTGCCAACTCGCCGCCACATACCGACGCCAGAACCCGGCCGAGGTCTTCCGTGATGAAGTCGCCGCAGAGAGAGTACAGGAGGTCGCCCGGAAGCGACGCAAAGCGCACCACAAGCGAATAGGCGCGCGTTTCGCGGAACTGGGCCAGCAAGAACATGGCGTACAAGTGGGCCATGTAGTCACCCTCGGCGTCGAGTTGCGCTGCCCGGTCTACGGTCTCTTCGAGGATGCGCAGAAGCTCTGGTGTGATCTCTTCCCGGCGCGCCAGGGCCGCTTCGACTGCTGCTCGTGCAAACTTTCCGGTAGTTCTTTCAAATTGATCCAGGATTTCGGCGGTTTCCATTGGCATTTTCGTGCACCCAACTATTCTCCCCTCTATTTTCCTACCATAGCGCCCGCCGTATGCCAAAATGTCCTCAGCCGATGACAGCGAAACACATGTGGGCGTTCAGGTCCCGGCTTCGTGCCAGGGCATTCGGATGGAAGGGTTCTCATCTCGCCCTGCCAGCGCTTGAAGGAAGCGGTCACGGAGATAAAGAGCGTCGCCAGAACAGATCCAGTGATTGCCGGTGACGGTGTCGTGAGCCTGATAGAGAGGCTCTGGAGGGCTTTCCAGGATATCGATACTTCATCCGGCGCTCTCGGCGGCGCGGTCTACTGGGCACAGGACGAATTGCTGCCGATCGTGATCGAGGCCCCGGCGGACCGAAAGACTCGGGACAAATGGTTGGACCGCCTCTGGCGGGCCGCTGCGGCGCAGGCTCTCGGGATCGCTTCCCAGGCACGCGCCGATCTGCTCACCGTGGCGATGAAACAACCGGGACCGGCCAGCGATATTATCATCCGCCGGTGCTCGGTGGATCCACAGGCATCGGCGTCGGCAAATACAATACTCACAGAGCATCGGACATGGACAAGACGAAGCCCCGCAAGACATTGAGCGGCACGCCCATCGCCAACAGAGTCGTTGCCAACATGAGGTGGCATGAGCGAGCGAAGGTTGTCGATATCAAAAATGTTGTCGACGGGTACGTGATGCGGAAGCGCTACAAAAGACAGTCCTGAGCTAGAAAGACATTGCCCCCTTGGATCCGGCTCACGCTGCATATGTCTACACCCAGAACCGCGTGTCCGTCATGTCCGAGCGGCTCGCGGCTCTGAAGGAGATAGCGCCGATTACGGATACTCGTTGCCTATCTCCCCGCGCACGCTGGGATAGTAAATATCACCCCGCAGAGCCGAGGGCTTTAGTTAGGCTGTGAGCCGACTCAAAGCGGCATAGCGGGGTCTAATTGATATGAAGTAAATCCACGTGGCCGGCAGATGTCAATCCAGCAAATCTACAAACGCCGGAAAATCCCGCAGAATGGTTTCCGGGCTTTTCGACCACGGCCAAGAGCGGGTCATTGACTCGCTGCCGTTGAGCACGAGCTGCCGGTCCTCTGCTATGTTGCTATCTAAGGACGTGAAAGGATTGGCGGCGTTTTGGACCAAAGCGAAATACGGCAAAATGGGCATCGAAGGACGCGACCCGGTCAATACCTAGACGCCGCATTACAGCGAAGCTGGTGCGGTCGACGATGGAAAAATCCTGGTCACGCCAAGAAACGCCAATATCCCAAGCAACCTCCAAGTCCGCTAAAGTAACCGCCTCCATTACAGCGATCCCACTCCGCAGGCCTTCCCAAAATCGCTCCGCAGCTTTGCGGTCAAGTTTGTGGTGAAGCAACGTCCATGTTTCGATCAAAACGTGATCCGAGGTCACCAGTGTTTCGCCAGACTTGAGAATCGCTTTTGCGCGAGCGTTGCTGCGGTCAGAAGAGTCCGCGGCAGCATACCAAATGGAAGTGTCGACAAATAGGCTCATATATCGAGAGCGCTAGCGACGCCGAAGTTTTCTGCGTGTGGAATGAAAGGCCTCGGCGATCATGGAATCCTTTTGGCTCGCAATATCTGAGCCGCCGGAGCTGCCGAGGTCGAAAACGCGGTCTACCTGAGCTGCCGTTTCAGGACGAGCAAGATCACGTGCGACTAGACGGCGGAAATATTCTGCGAGAGATACCCCGAGATCATTGGCGCGTTGGCGCGCACGGCGCTGCATCTCAGTTTCAAGTGTGATCTGGGTTTTTGCCATCATTATGGCTCCATCATACCACATCAACACAAGTCATACAGCGAATACCTGCGGTTTGAGCCTTGCCGCAGGAGCGAGTTGCACGATCAACCTGACCTTCGAACCGACGGAAATCGGACCCCACACTCAGCCTTCTTCCAACCGGCAGGCCCCGACGTCAATCCTCACCCCCTTATCACTCCCAAAAACCTCTCCTCTCCCCCCAACCTTCCACCTCCATCTTCCTCCTCCCGTCTGTTTTCCCAAACCCTACCCCCACTCATTCACCCCAACTATCGACAAATCCCCATCCAATACCCGTAGCCCCACCGCGTCCGTCGCAAACGCCAGCGACTTCGTTCAACAGACTTTATCGCAAGTCCCGCCACTACCCTCGATTTGCCCCGAATTCCTGCTTGGCGGGACCTGCGATAAAGTGCTAACTGTTTTCATCAATCATTATCAGCACGGAGGCGTTTGCCTTGTTGGCGCTACACGAAGCGCCTCACATCTAACGAGACAAGGCATCGAAGAAAACTGCCAAAGAGTCGGAAACTCTGGTGTTGAGCTAATTCAGGAAGCCCTCGGCCCACGGATTCGTCAGATGCCTTGATTAGCCCACGGGTTTTCTTCGATGACGACGTCCACCTCTGCGCTAAGTCTGAGGCGACTAGAGAACCTGGGCGGAGCTCCACCAGGAGGGCAAACCACGACAAGTGCAGCAAATGGCTTAGGGTCTTGATTTTCTATTTGTCCTCTTCCAGTATGGCTAGGTCCCATGGGGCAAGGCTAACACTGCTGCCCCGAGCAACGGCGTAACCGGTGAGCAGATCGCGGCTCGCAGCGTAGGCGTATGTGAAGTTAGCAGGGGCACCCGAGTAGTTCAGATAGTAGTGGATCCGTTTGCCGGCTCGATTTATACCGTGCTTGACCCGCACAGGTTCCGGAAGGTCCTGGTCGGAGCTGGTGAGGCCGGACTCGCGAAGAACATCAAGAACGACGGCCTGCTGGAGTCCGTCGGAGAGTGCGGTGCCTTCGTACGTAAGCGTGCCCGAGCCGAACTGGTTGCGAGTGATGGCCGGCCAGCGACCGAAGAATGGATGATCGTAGAAAGCGAGCGGTTTGGCCGAGGTGGGCAGCAGGAACTCCGCCCACGTGCTGACCTTGTTATCGGCGGCAGAGACACGCCACGGGTTGTCTTTGAGCGCCAGCGGGTGCTCGAGGTTGGAGAACTCCTGATAGGTGAAGCCAGCAGCTTCGCGGAGCGGGCCGGGTGCGCGCT
>Ga0137418_10004198_pt1 | contig 13237 bp, 16 predicted proteins | sample CZODoug3_1_2_16f_FD_122242 | JGI IMG/M metagenome (GOLD analysis project Ga0137418, IMG submission 122242) | Vadose zone soil fungal communities from Angelo Coast Range Reserve, California, USA - CZODoug3_1_2_16fungal (Hybrid Assembly) | ecosystem: Environmental > Terrestrial > Soil > Vadose...
CATGCCCTCATAGGTCATCTCAGGCACAAGCGCCGGGAGCACCGATTTCAGCGAGTACGAGCCCGCGAATGCGGGATGGTAGACGCGATCGCGGACGGTTGGCAGCAGGTCCCAAAGTCGGCGCTGAATCTTCGCGATCCGCCCCGAGAACTCCGGCAGCCACGACGCAAGCTCTGAGAGCCGCTGCGATTCAAACTGTTGATGGTAGACGACAATGCTGCCGCGATCGCCGAGCGCATCGCAAAGCGAGGAGATGAACGCCGGGCGAGGATCACTCTGGTCGGTCGCCAAGAATTCGAGATGCTCGGGCTCAGCGTCCGGTTGCCGTTGCACATGCACGCTCCATTGGAACGGAATCTGATCGTAGGGACGCATCCCGGCAAAGCGTGGCAGGGCCGGATTCACGGTTTCGAAGTCTGCAAAGTATAGCGGGTATTTCAGCCCATTCAACTCATCCCGAAGTTCCGGACCAAACCATGGCCTTTTCATTTGCACGCTGGTACACGCACGACGGAGCCTTTCGGTAAGGGGATAGTTCTCGGGAATGTCGTGAATTGATTGGACACCGAGAGCCACGAGCTTTGCGACCGTGCTGGCGTGAATTCTGGGAAGCCTCAAAATGTGATCATCAGCAAGTGTAGGATTGCACTGGTCGAAGAACTCGCAAGTGAATGGGTCGCTGCACTGCCGTCCAGCGGGAATGTCAGGAGGCACAGGCATGGCGAGGATTCGGAATTCCGAGCGAAGTTGAGTCGTAATTTCCGGCTGTGCTCTCTCGACTTGGCGCGTCAGGTTCCTGATCGTGAAAAAACGGTGCGGATCGATGGGGCCGCCCTCATAAATGTATTCTCGACTTACGTGTGCCAAACACGCCGCTGCCAGATCGACTCCGGAGCGAGCCACCACCCTGTGCTGAATTGCAACATCGTCGAGATGGTGGTTTTTGACATCTGTGGTTGATTTGACCTCGATGAGCCTCCACCGTTGGTCTCGACGGCGTTGGAGTATATCAACTCGGGCGAAAACATCTCGGTGCTCGAAAGCCCCCTCGAAAATCGCTTGAACCTCTCGATTTGCAATAAGCTCCCGAGTCATTCTGATCGCTTGTTCTCGATCCTTGGACTCGACGGCCACGCCACCCGGAAACATTTTCCGTGCCAGCAGCCCGACCTCTCGCCCTTGCTCGATGATCGACTGGTCCGACTCGTCCTGCTGCGCCGCCAGTTCGGGCTCATGGACCATGAAATACAGGCGCTTGAGGCACTGTATTCCGGCGACGAATCTGGTCTTTGTTAGAAGCATCAGCGTTAAGTTGGCTTCCCACGAAACGATGCGGCGATACCGCTAGAGTTTCGGTTGACGGTTGCGGCAGTACTTCACAAACTCCCAAGCGAGCACGCCGACGAGCGGAATCCAACCGGGAGAGAAGTAGATGAGGGCAATTTTCGCCATGCTGATCTCTTCGTCGCTGATCCACAGGTGGCCTGTTTTCACGAAATAGACGATGTTAACGACGATGATTACGGGTATGGAGAGGATGAAGCAGAGGACCAAGAGCCACTCTCGGGCGTCGCGGAAGGGTGTCGCGATCAAGCGAACATCGTCAGCCATTTGGTTCATTTTGTCGTCGTCCATCATTCTCTCCTTATATGCTGCTGGTTACTTGAGCACGCCTGCGGCCCACAAGACTTCCACAAGCTCACGCGGTGTCGTGCGGCGCCATCCCTTGTCTACCGAAGCTTGCTGCATTTCCGGGGTAAGCAACGCCCACGAAGTCTCGTCCCGCATTTCCAAGATGAACTGCGGCAAGCCATCCGCCAGACCCTCGTTGCTATCGACGCGGAACCAACCAAGGTCCGCGTCGAGAACGACAAGCTGAATCTCGCCGTCTGGCGTCTCACGCTTGATTCGAATCTCGGGTATGTAAATCCCATTCAATCGAATACGAAAGTCCGGTATTGGTTTCTACCTCCACCAGAAGTATACAAACCGTGCCACGGAATCGACTACTTTTGAGGAAAGTTTTTTTTCAGAAAAAGAGGGGCGTTTCTAGTCAATTTCCGAGGTCGGTTTGTATACTTGAATGGAGATGGAGCCTTGGAGCACTTGCCACCAGACAATCTTTCCGTGCGTGATCTATTCGAACAGCAGAGAAGGCTGGCGATATCTCACGATCCCGCCGAACGGCTTCGCACGATTTGGCTTGGAGCCCTGTTTGGAGAGCTTTTAGAACAATGCTCAAACGGGCAGATTGGCGATTTGCTGTCCATGGTGCAGGACAGCCTGGGGATTTTCAGCGCCGAGTTTGCTGTTTGCGAGCACGGCAAGCGGAGATTGCTCAAATCCTCAGTGGTGATTCCTGAGAGGAACTGGCGAGTGATTCGAGACGCGGGAATCGAATTGCTGAATGCGGAAGCCGCCTTGTTTCACTCGGGCATTCCTCACATGCTTCTACCATTCCAGCGGGACAGGTTTGCCAGCAACGGGTTCTTGGTACGGAATGCAGCGGAGGCGAGAGTTTGCCTTTTGCAACAGGGTTTTCGAAGCATTCTGCAATCAGACGCAATGCTGTTGGATTCTGAAACGAACCGAGTGATTCGCCTCATCGAGAAAGGACGAGAGAAATAATGAAGAAAGCAGCGATCTATGCCCGAGTGTCCACGCCTGAACAGCACGTCGAAACGCAGTTGTACGATCTGCGAAAGCTGGCAGCGCAGCGGGGCTTCGAAGTAACCCGTGAGTATTGTGATCGAGGAGTTTCTAGTTCCAAGGTTCGGCGTCCCGGATTGGACGCCATGATGGCGGATGCCCGACGCGGGGAGTTCTCCGTGCTCCTTGTTGCCGCGTTCGACCGCGTTGCGAGGAGCACCAAGAACTTTCTCGAAATCGTCGATGAACTGAATAGCGTCAACATTGAATTCGTCTCCGCCAGAGAAGCAATCGACACCAGCGGTCCGATGGGCCGCATGTTTTTGACCATGGTTGGGAGCATCGCAGAACTGGAGCGGTCGCTCATCGTCGAGAGAATCAAAGCCGGAATGCGTCGTGCCAAGATCGAGGGACGCCGCCTCGGTCGTGCGCCTCTCGATGTTGACCGCAATGCGCTCACCCGCGACCGCCTCGCTGGGATGTCGCTGACCGACGTTGCAAAGAAATACCGAATCAGTCGCGCCAGTGTTGTGCGTGTCGTCCGGGAGGCGAAGCAGAGCCAGTTGGTCGCAGCCGCATGAGCAGCAAGCTAGGAGAAAGATGAGCCATCGCCATTTTTGCGATTACTCGGGGCACGATTGGCAGTGCAGTGAAGACTGCCAATGCATCTGTGGTCTTCCGATGCAGGGCACGACCGCTATCAACGGGAATTGCTTTTAGGTGTGGACGACTATATGGCGCGTTGGGTCTTTACTCTCGCAAGTTTGATTTGGCTACAAATCGTTGCGACCGCACTTCGAAGGTGAATACCTAGGTCGTCCTCTCGACCGTACCTAGGTGTATGCATACCCTTAACTCTGCCCGGAATTAAGAACTTCAGAAAGGCACGTTTGGCTGATCTGGTTTTTGTCGAATCAAAGACTCCAAACGGAATCCCTCCCCGCTTGCCCACTAGCGAAAAACAGGGGATATCTGTTAAGCCATCACCGACATAGATCATATTGGAAAATGGGATGCGCGTTCCCGGAAACTCATTGACGAGATATGGATTGCGTCTAGCCTTGGACGGGAGAATTCCTTTGCTTATCTCGAACAGGTATCTAGTCTTTTCAGTGAAAGAGATGGCGCGCTTAATAAACTTAACGGTATTTGTACCCGGTTCCTCCCCCAGTTGACACCCATAGACAGCCGAGAAATGATGTTTGCGAACTAGTCCGGTGCCCTCAATGATTGGTTGTAAGCCTCCAGAGACGATATAGAATTCAATGCTCACATCCCTAAACCGCTTCACAGTTCGCTTGAGGTCGTCAAAAAGGCCAGGGAGACCAGGATATATGTGATCGTCTAGTGTCTTTCCAAACTTTCGAAGATCTTTGTTTGTGAGCAGACCTAGGGGTTTGTTAGGTCCGATGTTGTCAAGAAATAATTTAAGGAATGCAAGAGTAGGATCACAGCCAGAGCGGACGAGTGCCTTCGCATCTTTTTTCCAGAAGTTTTTCGAGGGAATGCCTTTTAAATCGAGAAACTTACTCGTGGAATCCGGAACCAGAGTGTCGTCAAAATCGAATACCAGCGCAATGACATTCGAAGGTAGGTTTTCAGAAGGGACTTCCATGGGCAGAATCCTCCTGCCCAGACTTTAACAATAGATTGTTTAAGTTGACAAGATAATAACGTTTGAAGGTACTCTAGAACTTTAATGAATTATTCTTTTTTCGGTTTATTCGTTTCCGTCGTTTTCGGTTGACCAGAACTCGCTTGGTCGGAACGAACCGATAACCGAATGAGTTCTTCTGTTGCCTCATTCCATTCCTTCGGACTCATACTGTCTTCGTACTTAGCAGGCTTGGCTGCTGCGCCCATATGACCTTGCCCTCCATCCGACATGATAATTTGCTCGTACATAAGTTGCACGAGAACAAACGAAATAGCAAGCCCTTAGCCAAGCTTGGTCGCTATTGTGTCAGGCCGCGCTTCTGCCGTTCTGGCCACGCAATCACATTTCCCCAATCGAACCGCAGGCAAGGGCAAACTTAATTCAACGATTGCTGCGCTTGGTTCTCGTTTTTAGTCTAGTTTTTAGTCTAGGCACCCTCGCTGTCGGTTGACATCGCCCGACCATCACGCACCTTCGGTCAGAACGTAAATCGTAAATGCCTGTCCCATGCTGAAGGGCAAGGACATGCTTCATAGGACCAACAAGCCGAATGGTGGCGATCCGCTAAGTCGTTTTGAAACATCGCGTCTCAAAAGGGTGTTTCCGCAGGGGTCGTAAACCGCTGAATTTGTTGACGTGTTTTTCGTGGATTTTGCAATTTTGAGGCGGATCTGAGACTAATGTCTGTGAGCCATAGCGCAACCCGGAACCACGCCGTCCCGAAGGGGCGAACCGAAGCTCCTTGTTCTGTGGGCGTATAATCCTAAGTTAGAGGTTGGAAGTATGAGCAACGAAATACTGAATGACCCTGAGTTGCAGCGAATACTGGTGGCTTGCCTCGACTATTGCAGCGCGGAATCGTGTGCGCCCACCCAACCCGTGATTTGCTACAAGTGGGTGGCGCGGTGCTATCACGCCCGGTTCGGCGGAAAATTCCGAGGGTTCCACCAGTCGAGGCTCGGCGAGCTTGAGCGGTTGGGTGTGTTAGCCAAGGACGGCGATACCTCACGCGGCGGGGATCGGCGGTATTACCGCATTCTCGATCCGGCTGCACTGGCAGAGTTATTGAAGGGTTGTAATCTGAACTGAGAAGCACCGAGAAGGATGCACCAACTGTGGCTTCAGCGATTCCAATAACCGAAGACGAATTCCGCCAGAGAACCGTAAGCAACTACCGCGAACACTTCAACCACGTGTATACGCTGCACGAATTTGCCCAAGAGGCCATGGGTACGTACAAGGGAGAACAACAAACGGCCTACCACGTTTGCTTGGCCTTGATTTTGCCGAAAGCCTTCAAATCGTACGATGCGATCCGCAGGCTGTGTGAGGTCGCATCTTGTGAAGATGCCGCTGTGATTCTAAGGAGCCTGCTGAATCTGTTGGCAGTGACCCGTTGGCTTTCGCTTGAGCCAGAAAGGAGGGGGGGAAGGTATTTGGCGTGGTACTGGATTGCGATGCAATCCGATGCTCAGAATTTCAAAGACCGCGTTCCGCCTGCGTGGATTCCCGTCATCCAGAGCCATTATGACCGCGTCAAAGGCCAGTTCGAATATCAAGACGCGAAAGGCAAGACCCGAATGCCAGCACAGTGGTATCAACCTGAGGTCCAAACGCTACGGGACATGTTCGCGGAGGTTGGTTTGGAGAAGCATTACGAGGAAGCCTACAAGCCGCTATCAGGTATCGAACATTCCGATGCCACGTCGTATTTACCGATGCTGATGAGCATGGAGCGAAGAGAAGGTGAGAGGCGCTTAGAAATCCAGAGTGACCTTAATGTTCCAAACTATCTGCGGAATGCCTTCCAATACTTCGCGGATATTTTTCGGCTGTGCAATCAAACCAATAGGGTTGCGGACGATTCGAAACTTCAGCAGATAATTTCAGACGGAGTGGACTTCTATAAAACTGACATGCAGTCGAGGGGCATTTCTCCATTCTAAGCTACCGCCCGATTCCATTCCGAGCCCTACATTCGCGCATAACACAACACGATCTACGCACCTGAATCCGACAGCAGCCGTCATGGTGTCACCCCTTCTAACCGAGTGATCGGTTCGGAACGCGAGTAAACTACGCTCTATGCCTCTGCCAATACCTCAAAAATCTACCGCGTCTCATTTTTACAAGTATTCCGGGCCTGCCAACCTTGGCTGGCTAAAAGACATCCTGCATAAACACGAAATTTATCTGCCGAATCTGACTCAATTGAATGATGACAACGATGGCCTGCCACGCTTGGCGATGCAGTCGGAACAAGAGATGGCGGCTTTTCTGTGCAGCAAGCTTAGTGAGCGGAATCCGAACATGTCACCGGAGGAGCTTGCGCATGAAGAAAAGGTTATACGTTTCAACGTCCGTTTGCACGGCCCGGCCGCACTGCATCCGAGCATGGTTCAACTTCTGGACGATCAACTGAAGGATTTTAGAATCTATTCAATGGCCAAGCGACATAACATGGGCAACCTGTGGGCTTTGTATGCAGACGCTCACCGTGGATACTGCCTAGAATTTGAAAACGTGGGACCACTGTTTGAGCATGCAAAAGATATGAACTACCTAGATATAAAGGACATGGAGATTTCACTAACGGACCCCTCTCTTTTCAGCGCCCATTTCTTATTTTGCAAGTCGCGTGAGTGGCGTTGCGAAGAAGAAGTGAGGCTTGCGCTGTCCCGCAAAGACGGAAGAACTAAAGTGAAACTTGATGACCCCGCTTGGCTCACCCGAATAATTTTGGGCAAAGCTATGTCGGAAGAAAACAAGAACACAATTCGCCTTTGGGCGAAGGAACGCAAACCTGAGTTGGCTGTGACCACTACCTACTACGATGCAACCCAACGTGCGATAAGACTTCGCGACGATTGAAATAAAAAACAGCCCAGCCATCAGAAGCCAAGCCGGGCACTCTGTATGATCTTGAGCCACTCGGCCTGCCTCCGGCGGTTTGGAGCGCAGGTTAGTTGGGCTCCACCGCCGCGCCACTCCAAATGACAGGAAATGCTTTCCAACGCTCAGCAAGTTCATCGTCCAACCCAAGCTTGAAATAACTGTTTTGAAGTTTTAGCAGCCGGAGAACTAGGCCATGTCCACGCAATACAGCATTGCGTGCCTCAGGTTCGGACAAGTCTCTGAAGACCAAGCCATCATCAATCCTTCCTGAACGTAATTCCAAGCCAAACGCCGTGGGGTGAATGAAGGACGTGGGTATTAAAAAGCACGCGGCATAAAGCTTCGTTAGATCTGTGCCAGCACTTGCGTCCACTTTTTGTGCCATCTCTTCAGCACTGGCGCGAGTCCATGCCTCTACCGTTTTAATTAGGCCGCATTTGTTGCAGACTTCGCTTTTCTGTTGGGCTTTTGCTTCCGCGTACGCATCTTCTATCTTCTGAATATCTTCTGGCGTGAGCAAATCCTTAGCATCTGGAACCACGGCTACAGTGCGCTTCCAGATTTTCCCTTTTTGAAGCTTTGCGTTGTCATCAAACCGCTTCGCCTCTGCCGGATTCTGTGCAATGAATGCAGCGGTAACGAGATGTTCGTACATCACACGGAGCATTATCATTGCGGAAAAACCTCTTCCGTTGCCTGCAAGTATCAGTAGATCACCGAAGGCGTCAAAGACGGTCCTTGCTAGATAGTGCACGATTATTTGTGCCAGCCTGAGATTGGTTTCTTCAGCTAGTTCTGGCCCGGTTGGTTCAGTCTGTGGAACTTCATTGTAGCGTTCAAGGGTGAGGTCGAACATCTTATTAAACAGACGGAGTATTTCAGGAAAGTCCCGAAGGAAGGCTTCGTGGGTGGCAATAAATCGCACCTGAACAATTGAATCACCCACGCCAATTGGTAAAGGTGTCTCAGCCATGTGTGGGACCGGATGTTACCACGGTCAGAAAGAAACCCCTCGCGGCGTTATAATCACATGGCACAAGGAGGACAGATGGCGGACATCAAGCGAATCAGCGTGCAACAAGCGTACGCAAAGACAAAGGCAAACCAAGCCCTACTAGTCTGCGCATATGAGGACGAGGCCAAATGCCGGATACTAAATCTGGACGGGTCCATCTCCTTCGCCACCTTGCAGACGCGGGCGGCGGCGCTGCCGAAGACACAGGAAATCATTTTCTATTGAGCTTGACCCGGCGAAGCGAGTGCTGTCGGTCAGGCAGCCAAATATCAGGCGCAGGGATTTACGAACGCCAAGGTGCTAGAGGGCGGTGTCGAAGCGTGGAAGGCGGCTGGTTATTCAATGGTCTGAAAAAAGGAGCTTCATGAGCATTCCCGGCCTTGACCCTGCCAAGTAAGGGTACATAACCTGCCGACGCCAGAGATGTGGGAGAACTGATGGTCATTCAAACTACTGAGGTCAACATCGAGGAAGCTCGACTTCGGCTCCGCAAAATGAACGACGGAGAACTGCTCCGATATGGTCAGACCGCGAAGTACATGTGCTCGCGTCCCGCAAATATGGGAAAGCCGCCGCGGGAAGAGTTTGTGATGCAACTCCGGGAAGCACGGGCAGAATGGCGGAGACGATTTCCGAAATTGCCGCTGAGCGAATCGGTGTGAGATAGGCAGTAGTACCAGAAACTACCGGCCGGGATCGAAGGCGCTGCCGACAAAATTCCGGTCATCACAGCGTTCTTTTCTTCTCGTCGAACCACCTCCGCAGGTCCTCGACACCAATGGCGTAGGCGTTCCCGAGCCTCACGGCTTGAAGCTCTCGGGCATAGAGAGCCTTGCGGATTTGTTTGTCATTCGTTCCGATGAGAATAGCAGCCTCCTTGACGGTTACTGCGATCCGGTCAAGCAATGGCGATTTAGAGGACATGGTGCACCTCTCGTTCATAATACTAGCGACGAACATCTGGCATCCGGATGTTCTCAGGGGCAGTTTGGTTTGAGCCCGAGGTCTGGGGATGTCGAGAGTGGTGCCCTTTCCGCGAAGAATTTACAATCAGGTTATGGGAACAGGGGCAAGTGCGGCACTCGCAGGGAATACGGCGAAGCAGAAGGCGGAAGCTGCCAACTTTGAGGCATTCAGGCTGGCGCATCCCAATTTCGCGGGTCGGCCACTGGTAAGCAGCCAATGGGGCGGTGACCCGCCAGACGTTCTATGTTTGGACGCGGCCGGCAACCGGATTGGAGTTGAGCTAATACAGTGGGTCAACGGGCGTCAGATGGCGGTCTCGAAAGCGCGCTTCAAGCTGGAGGATTCGTACCGATTTGCTATTCGGAGTTCGGAAGAGCAGCCGCCAACCAACATCGGTTTGGTTTTCATCTATGCCAAGGAGAATGCGATTCTATCGCCGCAAAACGCCACAGCTTTTCGCAAGGAGCTATACGATTTCGTTGCGCGGATCGATGAGGAATGGCTCAAGAACCCCGAGTGGAACGACCCACAGGGATACCCGTTCACAGACTTCACCGGCTATCCCACATTGGTTCAGCACATCGATGGCTTGGATTTCTACGCTAGAGGTCGCCGCTTCAATCCAGAGTTGGGCTCTGAGTGGCTCACCTTCAGAGCGCACGGTGGGGCATATACGGCAGATTGGATGCGAGATGCGCTGCTCGACAATATCAAGAGGAAGATCGAGAAGTATGCAAGGCCGCACAACGAATTGAAACTGCAACAGCAAGAGCTTGCGGAATTTTATCTCTTGGCCTACTACGACGAAGCTGTGCTACACAACACGCCTTATGATAGGCCGGGCTTTGGGTTTGCAGAGATCGCCACGATAGTGGCCCACGAACTGACTGCAAGGCCGCATCTATTTGATAAGGTGTTTCTGTACAGCCCCATTGAAAAGCTCCCAACCATTCAAGTTTGGCCGATGCGTATGTGATGAAATCCGCAACGGAGGCGACGACTAGAATGGGGTCGTTGGATTCTGTCGGCGGGGGTCTCTATTCTCGGCTACCACTTTATCCAACGCTTCCTGTCCGATTGTGGAGAATCCCATCCACTTTTCCCGCCATTTTGTAATTTCCCGCTCTTTGTCCACGATCTCCCGGAGAACGACCCAAGCTTTGGCAAGTGGATCGTCCCATACGGAAAGCACTTTCTTAACGCCTAGGAATGGTGCCAAATGAGCAAATTCATCCATCTTTCGACATGTCTCCTTCGCTTCGTTTGTCTCTTCATCAGTCCACGGGGCATTCAAATTGTCTAATCGCTTGAAAATCACGCCGCGTCGTTTCACAAACTCCTTTTCCATCCACACATCTTGTGCCTTGAGCCAAGTGTGAAAATCCCGGTCTCTCGCAACGTATCTCAGTTCAAGAAACGCAATAAACTCGCCGACACCGATGACAATGACCAACAAAAGTTCACCAAGAGCCGCGTAATCAGTAGTTTCATTCCCGAGAAAAGCCTTGCATGCCAGTTTGATTGATAGGTATCCGGCAAGACTCAGCACTGGAAGTGTGAGAATAAGAAAGATTGCGTATCCAAGTAAATCCCGATTTCTACTCTGGATTTTTCGATACGCTTTGGCTAGAAGCTTATCGTTGGCTGGCATCGATTGCTCCTCTCTGGGACGAAAACTGAGGTAGGTAGTAACAGAATGGAGGAGTCTACTTCTTTTCTTCGTATAGCTGCCAGAAGAGCTTCACCGTGTTGGGACCGTGTCCCGCGTAGTGGTTGTTCGCATAAGCGAAGATTTTCAAGTTTCTTGACACAAACTGCCGGAATAGCTCCACCCAATTGGTCAGGTCTTCGCGGCGGTCAACGATGACCTTATCCCAAGTTGTGGTTTGTTTTTCGATTCCCTTGCGATCACCAAGCCAGCGCACATAAGTGAAGTCCGCCGTAATCAGATCAAACTTTTCCTTCATCTCCCAAGGTCGGGGCACAAACGATGTGTCAGTCAGCGCCAGTGCGACATTGTGCTCCCGGAGCACGGCAGCGAATTTGGCATCAAGCCAGTTCTTGTTTCGAATCTCGATTGCAAATTTGTGGTCGGCAGGCAGTTTCTTCAAGAATGGCGCCAGCACGGCGAGAAAACTACCTTGCTTCGGGTATTTCCAGCGGTCGAAGAGCGGAAATTGAAAGACCATCGGGCCAAGTTTTGGACCGAGAATGTCCATCGTTTTCACGAACTCTTCGAATTCAGAATCGCAATCAACGAGCACCTTTTCGTGGCTAATGACCTGCGGAATTTTGACGGAAAAGATGAAGCCGTCTGGAGTTCGGTCATTCCAATTGCTTACTGTGCGAGCAGAAGGACATCCGTAGAACGTAGAGTCTACTTCGACCGTAGCAAACTGTGTTGCGTAGTAGGAAAGGAAATCACGGGATTGCATCCCGCGTGGATAGAAGGAACCTTCCCATCCCGCCGCCGTGAACGCTGAAGTGCCAAGAAGAATTCCCGGCAACGAGTACGGGCGCTCAACTTTGCGGCTGCCTGCGAGTGTCCCTGTCTCTTCCAATTTCTCCATTGGGAAAAGGGTTGGGTTCCCTTCTACTTTGGAACGCTGTGATTTCACGGCTCGACGAGCCTAGCACTCGCATCATTTGCGTTGCAATCAAAGCCAGCCTATCCCTCGTAAACGGAAGTCGCCGTGTACCCGAGCCGCTGCGCGGTCTCGGGGTGTGCCTTGATCAACCGCCAAAAGTTGCGCCGTGCACGTGATGGCGGACACGAACAAGAGATGGAAGGGTATTTCGCCCGCAAGCACCACTGCTTCATCTTGATTTCGATCAAGCGTTGCCGAATTTCTAGCCGTGCGTGGATGTGACCTCCGAAACCGCCGTTCCGAGTCCGGACGGCAATGAGCGATTCTTCCAGTAACTTTGGGATTTTATGAAGCCTCACGACGCAGCCTGCATCCTTCAAGGCAGCGATTTGGGCTCCTAAATGAGGGCCGGAAAGTTCCGGAAATGCATTTCATCGTTCTTTGAAAGCGCTCGAACACGGGTGCGCCGTGCACTCAGATGTGGACCCGAGACTGATCAGGGTTTCGTTGCGGAGCAGTCTGCCGGGCGTAGCGAAAGAGGGCAAGCAATTCGGCGTCCGTGCTGCCGATCAGGAAGTCAGTTTGAAGGTTGGGCCGTTGCTTCAAAGCGCAGTGATTCGTCTCATCCTGCAAAAGCTGCGAGCCGGTGTGTACCATAAGACTTGCGAATAGCCGCGAAGATTCGGGCTCATTCGGGTGAAGTCGAGTACATGTGAGTAGGGATGAGTACCCGCTCAAGGCATTGCAACCTATATAGCCAAAAATTACTTTTCTTGAATGAGCTGCAATGGCTGGAGTACGTACTCACCCATGCTCACGGGTACTCAAACAGCTTTAGAGGCTGTCAACGTCCTCCAACTGGTCCTCTGTACTCGGTCGCCAGTTCGCCAGATGTTGGCGGAACTTGATCCCAACATACGACTTTAATTGCTTGCCATCAGGCATCCGAAGGCGCTGCGGCTTGCCCATCTTCGCCTTCATGGCGTCGGCGAATTTTGCTTCCTTGAGGACGACCTCGCCGACGTTATGAGCCCACTCTTTGTATTTATCGTAGAGGGCACGAGCCCCGACAGATTGCGTCTCACTGGACTCGGTCGTTTCTTCCAAGAACCTCGACAGCCAATCTTGTGCTGCACGGTATTCCTCGGTCGCCCCCGTCACGATGTCTGGCTCCATCAGTCCGTTCTGGCGATATTCATCGAGTCCGGCCAACGCCCAATTTAGTATTCCGCTGGCTTCCGAGATGAGCTTCTCCCGCAACTTTTCGTCAACCTGTCCATCTGGAATATACACGTCAAAGGGCACGAGGCGAATACGACGCCAGATTCCCTCGTCCGTTCCGTGGATCACCGGGCGATAATTTGTGCCCAGCCAAATCTTGAATTGGGGAGTGAAATTAAAAAACTCTTTGTGCAGAAACCGTGCAGTGATTGTGTCGCCGCCAGTCACTTGCTTGATCTTGGCCTC
>Ga0137418_10004199_pt1 | contig 13237 bp, 11 predicted proteins | sample CZODoug3_1_2_16f_FD_122242 | JGI IMG/M metagenome (GOLD analysis project Ga0137418, IMG submission 122242) | Vadose zone soil fungal communities from Angelo Coast Range Reserve, California, USA - CZODoug3_1_2_16fungal (Hybrid Assembly) | ecosystem: Environmental > Terrestrial > Soil > Vadose...
TGGAAGCAGCCGTCGGCCGCAGCTTGCGTTAACCGAGAGGATCGAGCCGCCATGTCTAAGCGGAATAAGGTGCTGTTGGGGAGTGGAATAGGGGCCCTGGTCGTTGTCCTGATCCTGGTCAGCGCGAGCGCCAAGGGCGACAAGGGTATCGAGGTGCGCTTCGAGCAGGTCGGACGGCGCGACCTCGTCGCCGCGGTCACCGCCAGCGGGAAGATTCAGCCCAAAAAGAAAGTGGACATCAGCGCCGACATCACCGGCCGCATCACGCGGATCGCGGTGCGGGAAGGCGATTTCGTCCAAAAAGGGCAGTTCCTGCTCCAGATCGATCCCACGATCTACCAGGCGAACCTGCAGCGCGCGCAGGCAGCGATGTCGCAGTCTGAGGCCGGCGCCGTCCAGGCGCGCGCCACGCGCGACCAATCAACGCGCGCCCTGACGCGCACCAAGGAGCTGCGCGAGCAGAACCCGAACCTCATCTCGCAGGAACAGCTCGAGCAGGCCCAAACGGCATCCGATATCGCCGAGGCCAACCTGACAGCGTCGCAACACCTCGTGGAGCAGGCGCGCGCCGGCCTGCAGGAGGCACGCGACCAGCTCGCGAAAACCCATCTCGTCGCTCCGATGCCGGGGCGCGTCACGCGGCTCGCCGTGGAAGAGGGCGAGGTCGCGGTGCCGGGAACGTTCTCCCGCGAGACCGGTTTGTTGCTCACGATCTCGGATCTCTCGGTCATTCAGACCAAGGTGCAGGTCGACGAGACCGACGTCGTGCGGCTGCATCTGGGCGATTCGGTCGAGGTCACGATCGACGCGTTTCCGGACACGACGTTCATCGGGCGCGTCACCAAAGTCTCCAACAGCGCGATCCTGACGGCCGCCTCGGCCGTCGGCGGCTCGCAGAGTGACCGCGCCGTGGACTACGAAGTCGAAATCACGCTCGTCAATCCGCCGGCCGAAGTGCGCCCAGACCTCTCGGCGACCGCGCGGATCGTGACGGATACGCGCAAACAGGCGCTGGCGATTCCGATCATCGCGCTGACGGTGCGCGAGAACACGCCGATCTCGACCGAGCATCGGCCGGCGCGCGGAACGGCCGAGGCCGCGACACCGCGAGACACGAGCCATCGTGGCGCGCAGGGCGCGAATAAGAAGGAAACGGAAGGCGTGTTCCTCATTCACAGCGGTGTGGCGACGTTCCATGCCGTCAAGGTGGGCATCGCCGGCGAGGAGCATTTCGAGGTCGTCGAAGGCGTACATCAGGGCGACACGATCGTGGCGGGCCCGTATCAGGCGATCCGCGATCTGAAGGAAGGCGCGCGTGTGCGGCCCAGCCGGGAATCGGGCGACACGACGAGCCGGCGCCGCTCGTGAGCAGCGTCCAGCTATTTCGCACGGGTGATACGCCGCTCCCCGACGTCATCATCCTGGCGCACAAGCTGACGCGCGAGTACGACATGGGCTCCGAGCTCGTGCGGGCACTGCGCGGCGTCAGCGTGCAGATCCTCAAGAACGAATATGTGGCCGTCATGGGCCCGTCTGGATCGGGGAAGTCCACGCTGATGAATCTCATCGGCTGCCTCGATACGCCGACGAGCGGGGAGTACTGGCTGAACGGACAGAAGGTGAGCGATCTGGCCGACGATGAGCTGGCCCGCATCCGCAACAAGGAAATCGGGTTCGTTTTCCAGACGTTCAACCTGCTGCCGCGCGCCGATGCGCTGCACAACGTCGAGCTGCCGCTGATCTACGCCGGTATGTCGGCGCGCATTCGCCGGGAGCGCGCGGCCCACGCCCTCAAGCGCGTCGGTCTGGGCGACCGCATGGACCACAAGCCCAACGAGCTGTCGGGCGGCCAACGCCAGCGCGTCGCGATCGCGCGCGCGCTCGTGAACGAGCCCAGCATTCTGCTCGCCGACGAGCCCACGGGAAACCTCGATTCCACGACGAGCTCCGAAATCATGGACGTCTTCGCGGAGCTGCACCAACAGGGCCAGACCGTAGTGATGGTCACGCACGAGCAGGACATTGCGGCGCATGCCGCACGCGTGATCACGCTGCGCGACGGCGTGGTAGCGACCGACCAGGCCCGGGCGGCCTGACGTGCCGTTTTTCGAAGCGTTCCGTCTCGCGATTCAGACCATCCGGGCGCAGAAGCTGAAGAGCGGCTTCTCGCTCCTCGGCGTCTTCATTGGGGTCGCATCCCTGATCGGCGCGTGGTCCATCGTCAACGGCGTGAACCGCTACATGACGGAAAAATTCGCGCAGACGCTGTACGGGGTGAACACCTTCCAGCTGCGGCGCCGGCCGATGTTCACACCCAACGTGGCCGACTCGGTCTGGCGAGCGTGGGCACGGCGTCCGCGCATCCGGTTCAGCGATGCGGAGGCGTTGAGTACGGGCCTCACGGTCCCGGTGATCACTGCGTGGCAGTCGAGCGACAGGGTCACGGTCGCCTACCGTAATAAGGAAGCGCGGGACATCGAGCTGACCACGGCGAGCGAGCGCTACTTCGAGATCAAAAACCTGGGCTTCGCGCTCGGCCGGCCGTTCACCGGCGAGGAAAACCGCTCCGGCGCGCCGGTGGTCGTCCTGGGCGATGCGGTCGCACAGCGGCTGTTTGCGGAACGTGCGCCGCTCGGAAAAAGCGTTCGGATCGGCGGCGTCCCCTATCGGGTCATCGGTGTCGTGACGAAACAGGGCAGCATTCTCGGCTTCCCGCTCGATCGCTTCGTGGTGGTGCCCGCCCTGTCGCCCGCTCAGAACCTGGTGAATCCGCCGGGCATCCTGGATGCTTTTCTCGTGAAAGCCCATTCGGAGCTCGAGATGCGCGAAGCGATCTCGCAAGCCGAAGGCATCATGCGCGGCCGGCGCCACCTGCGGCCCAGGCAGGACAACAACTTCGTCCTCGAAACATCCGAAGGCGTGCAACAATTCTGGGCCGGGATCAGCCGCATCCTCGTCGTGCTGCTCCCGGGCGTGGTGGTGATCTCGCTCGTGATCGGCGGCATCGTGATCATGAACATCATGCTGATGGCGGTCGCGGAGCGCACGCGCGAGATCGGGCTGCGGAAGTCACTCGGCGCCCGGCGCCGCGACGTGTTGCGCCAGTTCCTGGCGGAGTCGACCGCGATCGCGACGGTGGGCGCGGGGTTCGGCATCGTCGCCGGGATCGGGCTCACGATGCTGATCGACAAGATCTCTCCACTCCCCGCCAGCGTGTCACCGATGTCGATCGTGCTCGGCGTCATCATGGGCGCGGGCGTCGGGGTCGCGGCCGGCGTATATCCCGCGAGCCGCGCGGCGCGACTCGATCCGATCACCGCGTTGCGGCAGGAGTAGGTATGACCCAGCTGTTCGAAGGCGTCGGCATCGCCCTCACGTCGTTGCGCGCGCACAAGATGCGCGCGGCACTGACGATTCTCGGCGTCGCGATCGGGGTCACGGTCGTGATGGTCATCGGGGCGCTGATCAGCGGGTTCAACAAGGGCATCACGGACATGCTCGCCTCACTGGGACCGAAAACGTTCTGGGTGGGGCGCTATTGGGGAGGCCAGAGCGACGAGGACCCGGAAGATCCCAATCCGTGGCGCCGCCGGCCGCCGATCACCGTCGAGGAGGCCAACCGGCTGTCGCAGCTCCCCACGATCGCGTTCGTGGTCGTGGACGAGGGCACATCCGCCGACGTCGAGTTCGAGGGCCGCCGCGTTGCCGCGGTCCGGATCCGTGGCCGGAATGCCGATTGGCCCAAGATCGAGGGCGGGCACATCAACGTGGGCCGGTCGTTCACGCACCTCGAGGATGCGGCCAACAGCCATGTGGTGGTGGTGAACACGAAGCTCGCGGAGAATCTGTTCGGGCAACGCGATCCGATGGATCGGCGCGTCAAGATCAGTGGGCTCCCCTACGACGTCGTGGGCGTGTACGAACCGCCGCCCCGCCTGTTCGGCGAGGGCGATCAGCCGGAAGTCATGATTCCCCACGGCACCTTCATCAAGGACCTGCAGTACTGGCCCGGATGGATGGACATGTTCGTGGTGCCGCAGGATTCCGTGGCGCTCGATCGCGCGATCGACGACGTGACGATGGCGATGCGAACGATGCGCGGGCTGCGGCCCGGCCAGAAGAACAACTTCGACGCGATCACGCAGGAAGTGTACGTGCAGGCCATCAACAGTTTCACGCTCGTGGCGCGGGTATTGATGATCGCGCTCTCGATGGTGGGCTTGATGGTCGGCGGGATCGGCGTGGTGGCGATCATGATGATTTCCGTCACCGAGCGCACGCGCGAGATCGGCGTACGGAAGGCGCTGGGGGCGACGAAGCGGGAAGTCATGTGGCAATTCCTCGTCGAGGCGTCGACCTTGACGCTCGTCGGTGGAATCATCGGCATGGTGTTCGGCTGGGGGATCGCGATCCTGCTGCACGCCTTTACGCCGGTGCCTGCCTACGTGCCGCTGGGCTCGATCCTGCTGGCACTCACCGCCGCGGCGGTGACGGGGCTGCTGTTCGGAATCTATCCCGCGAGCAAGGCGGCGCGCTTGGATCCTGTCGAGGCGCTGCGATACGAGTAACGGTGTCCTTCCTCGACGCCGTTCGCCTCGCCTTCCAGACAATCCGGGCTCAGAAGCTCAAGAGCGGCTTCTCGATCATCGGCGTCTTCATCGGCGTGATGTTCCTCATCGCCGTCGTGTCGGTCGTGGAAGGGATGAACCGCTACATGACCGACAAGTTCGCCGGCACGATTCTCGGCGTGAACACATTTCGGCTGCGGCAGTTTCCCGACGTCCAGCTCGGCAACGTGACGGACTCCATGTGGCGCGCGTGGGCGCGCCGCCCTCGCGTCAGCTACGAAGACGCGCAGGCGGTCATGCACGGCCTGACGGTTCCGGTGGTCGCGGCGTGGGAGTCGAACACGCGCGGTGTCCTCACCGCAGGCCGCCGGCAGGCCAAAGACGTGCAGGTCACGGCCGCGACGGAACTGTATTTCGAAATCCGCTCGCTCACGATCGAGCAGGGCCGCGCGTTCACCGGCCAAGAGGTCCAGGCGGGCCTTCCGGTCCTCGTGTTGGGGCACGACCTGGCCGATAAGCTGTTCGAAGGCCGCGATCCGATCGGCGGCGAGGTGAAGATCTTCGAGATCCCCTACCGCGTCATCGGCGTCGTCGAGAAGCAGGGCAACCTCTTCGGGTTGTCACTCGACAAGTTCGCGGTCGCCCCCGCCAGCGCACCGCTGCGGCGCTACGTCAACCCGCCGCGCGTGGTTGACGCGCTGGCCGTGAAGGCCAACTCACAATCCGAGATGCGGGAAGCGATGTCGCAGGCCGAGGCCGTGATGCGCAGCCGGCGCCACCTGCGCCCCCTCCAGGCGGACGACTTTGCCCTCGAGACCGCGGATGAGGTGCTCGACTTCTGGGGCAAGATCAGCGGCATTCTCCGCTTCGCGCTCCCCTTCCTCCCGGGAATCGCGCTCGTCGTCGGCGGCATCGTGATCATGAACATCATGCTGATGGCGGTGGCGGAGCGGACCCGCGAGATCGGCATTCGCAAGTCGCTGGGCGCGCGCCGCAGCGACATCCTGCGTCAGTTCCTGGTCGAGGCCACGACGCTCGCCACGGTGGGCGCGGCCGCCGGTGTCGGCGTCGGCATCGCGTTGGCGGCCCTGGTCGCCGCCATCTCGCCGCTGCCCGCGGCCGTCGCGCCCTGGTCCATCGTCGTCGGCGTGATTCTTGGTGCCGGTGTCGGGATCATCGCCGGCGTGTACCCGGCGACTCGGGCGGCCCGGCTCGACCCGATCACCGCACTGCGGGCCGAGACATGACCGCGGTGGGAGGGACCCTGTTCGAGGGCGTCGGCATCGCACTCCAGTCGCTGCGCAGCAGCAAAGCACGGGCCGCGCTCACCATCCTCGGCGTCGCCATCGGCGTGATGGTCGTGATGTTGATGGCTGCCATGATCAGCGGGATCAACAAGAGCGTCGCCGGCGTCTTCGAGTCGATCGCGCCGCGCACCTTCCTGGTGTGGCGCTTCTTCCAGGCCGGTGTCAACGTATCGGACGGCTCGGACGAGAACAGCCCGTGGCGCCGCAACCCCCCAATCGACGAACTCGAGGCCGACCGCATCAGACTGCTGCCGTCTGTGCGTTACGTGACCCGCCGCGAGGAGAGCTCCGCCAACGTGGAGTTCGGGTCCCTGCGGCTCGAATCGGTGCAGATCTCCGGGCTGTCGGCGGAATGGGTGGAGGTAAACGGCGGCGACGTCTATCCGGGGCGCACCTTCACGCGTCTCGAGGACCTCTCCAACCACGCTGTGGCGGTGATCAACCGGAAGCTCGAGGATCAGCTGTTTCGCGGGCGTGACCCGATCGGCCAGACGATCCACATCGCCGGCGCGCCCTTCGTCGTCATCGGCGTGTACACGCAGCCACCGAGTCTGTTCAGCGGCGCCGCGCCGCCGTTCGTCGGGATTCCGCACGGCGCGTTCGTGAAGAGCGTGCCGTACTTCAAGGGTTGGATGCGGCTCGCGGTCTCGCCCGCGCCCGGGTATTCGCAACAGGAATCGATGGACGAGGTGGTTGCGACGCTGCGCTCGATGCGCGGACTCAAGCCGGCCCAGGAGAACACCTTCTCGATCGTAACGCAGGATAAGCTGCTCGACTCCTGGCACCAGGTGAGCGCAATGTTCTTCTTTGTGATGCTGGTGCTGTCATCGATCGGCTTGATGGTGGGCGGCGTCGGCGTCGTGGCGATCATGATGATCTCGGTGACCGAACGGACGCGCGAGATCGGTGTCCGCAAGGCGCTGGGAGCAACGAAGCGCGCGATCTTGTGGCAGTTTCTCGTCGAGGCCTCGACGCTCACCCTGGTGGGCGGCGCGGTCGGGATGCTGTGCGGCGGCGCGCTTGCGTTCCTCATCTCGCGCATCACGCCCATCCCGGCAAACGTGCCGCTCTGGTCGATCGTGGCGGCGCTCCTCGCCTCGGCGCTCACGGGCGTGGGGTTCGGACTCTATCCCGCGAGCCGGGCGGCACGACTCGATCCGGTGGAAGCGTTGAGGTACGAATAGCGTAAGTTTCGCCGTGCCCCTCTTCGAAGCCGTGATTCTCGCCATCGACACGATCTGGAGTCATAAGCTCCGTTCGTTCTTTACGCTGCTCGGCATCATCGTCTCCGTCGCGTTTCTCGTCGCGGTCGTCGCCGTGATCCAGGGCATGAACGCCTATGTGCGCGAGCGGTTGGCGGGCGCGATCGTCGGCGTCAATGCGTTTCAGATCCGCCGCGATCCGATTCAGGTGGGATTCATCGACGACGAAGCATGGAAGCAGATCCAGCGCCGGCCAATCATCGCGCCGGAGGACGTCGGGTTCATCGAACACGCCGTTCCCGAGGCGGAAGCCATCGCCCTCCAGTCGGGTTGGCCGACGCCGATGGCGGACGTGCAATGGCGCAACCGCACGACCGGCGACGTCTTCATCTTCGGCGTCACCGCCCCATACGTGGTCGTGCAGGACTACACCTTCGCCGCGGGAGAGCCGATCACCGACATCGATCTCCAACAGCGGCGCTACGTCGCAGTGCTCGGCTACGACGTGGCCGACAAACTGTTCGGGAACATCGAAGCCGGCATTGGCCGGAGCATCCGGGTCCGCGGCATTCAGCTGGTCGTGAAAGGCGTGATCGCGAAGAAGGGCACCGTGCTGGGGCAGTCGTGGGACGGTTTCGTGATGCTGCCGCTGACCACGTTCGAATCGATGTACGGGCGCCGCCAGACGATGGTGATCTCGGTGAAGATGGCGACGGCCGATGGCGTCGCGCCCGCGATGTTGCGTGCGGAGGAAGCGATGCGCATCGCGCACCGCCTGCGGCCGGGCGCGGACAACGACTTCACCATCGACACCGGTGAAGGACTGATCGCGTTCTGGGCCAAGCTCACGCGCGTCATTTTCACCGTCGTGCCTGCCGTCGTGGTCATCGGCATCGTCGTCGGCGGCATCGTCATCATGAACATCATGCTGATGAGCGTCACCGAGCGCACGCGCGAAATCGGGATTCGTAAGGCGCTCGGCGCCGCGCGCCGGGACATCCGGCGCCAGTTTTTCGCCGAGGCGCTGACGCTTTCGGTGCTCGGCGGGATCGCCGGCCTCGCCGTCGGCGCAGGGCTCGCCGGACTGGTGCAGGTCCTGTCGCCGCTGCCGGCGCGCGTCACGGCATGGTCCATCGGCCTGGCGCTGCTGCTCGGCATCGTCGTGGGGGTGGCGTTCGGCGTCTATCCCGCGCACCGCGCGTCGCGCCTCGATCCGATCGAAGCGCTCCGCCAAGAGTAGATGAAACTCCACTCGGTCCGCGAGGGCTGGCGGATCGCCCTCGACCAGCTGCGCGCCAACAAGCTGCGCTCGGGGCTCACGGTGCTCGGCGTCGTGATCGGCATCGCTACGGTCATGGCGATGGCCTCGATCGTCGCCGGCTTCCGCGAACAGATCGTCAATACGCTCGAGGTCGTCGGGCCGACGACCTTCCGCGTGCTCCGCTATTTCTCCACCACCGGAGTGAATCCCGACGCGGTGCCACGCGAGGTGCGCATCCGGCCGAAATTGCTGCCGCGGGACGCCGAGGCGGTCGCGCGCCTTCCCGAAATCCATTATGCGGCGATCTGGACGCAGGTTTTCCAGCGGTTCGAGTACGGCGGCAATCACACGCGGATACTGGGTGTGTTCGGCGCGGATGACCGCTTCATGGAGATTCTCGGCGGCGGCATCACCGCGGGCCGCTCGTTCACCGCGGCCGAGCTGCGCGGCGGGGAGCCGATCGCGATCGTCGAGCAGCGGACCATCGACCGGTTGTTCGGCGCCATCAATCCGCTTGGCCGCGTGGTGCGGATCGGGGGGCATCCGTTCAAAATCATCGGGATCTGGCAACGACCCACGAACATCTTCGAGGTGCCGGGGACGCCCGAGATCGCCGCGGTGGTGCCATTCGAATCAGCACGCCGCAGTTTCATCATCGACGAGTGGAACAGCCTGATCATTCTCGTGAAGCCGAAGCCGGAGGTCAGCGTCAGCCGCGCGATGGATGCCGCCACGGTGACCTTGCGGCGACTGCGCGGCCTGCGCGTCGGCGACGCCAACACTTTCGATCTGCTCACGTCCGATCAGGTCCTGAGTATCTTCGACAGTCTGACGTTCGCATTCTTTTTCGTGATGCTCGTGCTCTCCAGCATCGCGCTGATGGTGGGAGGCATCGGGGTCATGGCGATCATGATGGTTTCCGTCACGAGCCGGACCCGGGAGATCGGCCTGCGCAAAGCGCTCGGCGCCACGCGGCGGGCCATCCTGTGGCAATTCCTCGTCGAGGCCGCCACGCTGACGCTGCTGGGCGGCATCATCGGCATTGCGCTGGGGGTGGGTGTCGGCGAGCTGCTGAAGCGGGTGCTCGCGTTCAGCACGACGATTCCCGTCGTGCCGGCGGCGATTGCCACCGTCGCATCGATCCTCGTGGGCCTGGTGTTCGGGATCGCGCCGGCGGCTCGCGCGGCAAAACTGGATCCGGTGGAGGCGCTTCGCTATGAATGACGGTCGGACGGTCGGACGGCCTGACGGCGAAGCCGTCGACATTCTGGCAATTGCGGCGCACCGAGACGACGTCGAGCTCACCTGCGGCGGCACACTCGCCAAGGCCGCGAAGGCGGGTCATCGCGTCGGGATCCTGGACCTCACCCAGGGCGAAATGGGAACGCGCGGCGATGCCGCCACGCGGGCCGCGGAAGCCGAGCGCGCGGCCAAGACACTCGGCGCCCAAGTGCGGCTCAACGCTGGGATGCGGGACGCGCATCTCGAAAACAATGAGGCATCGCGAGGAAAAATCGTCGAGCTCATTCGTCACACGAGACCCCGCGTGGTGATCCTCCCCTTCGCGGTTGGGCGACATCCCGACCACCGGATCGCCTCGGAGCTGGGACGCGACGCGTGTTATCTCGCCGGGCTCGCCAAATACGAGCCGGGAAAAGGCGGCGAGGCGCACCGGCCGTACAAGCTGCTGTATGCGCTCGCCTATCGTGAAGATCCCGTGAAGCCGACGTTCGTCGTGGACATTTCGGACGTGTTCGAGACGAAGATGCAGGCGATTCGCTGCTACGCGTCCCAGTTCGACGGCGCGAAGGCCGCCGGGGAGATCCACCCGACGGGCCAGGACCTGTACGAGCTGATCCGCGTGCAATCGGCGCACTACGGCTCCCTGATCCGCCGGCGCTACGGGGAGCCCTTCTATACCGCCGAGACCCAGGAAGTGGATGACGTGCTGCGGCTTGGCGTGCAGTCCATCTAGTTTGTAGATTGCGCGTTCCATGACTAAGCGCGTCACCTATCTCGACAACGCCGCGACGACTCCGGTGCGGCCGGAGGTGCTGGAGGCGATGCTTCCCTATCTCGGGAAGGAAGCCTTCGGCAATCCCTCCTCCGCGCACCGGTTCGGACGTGCAGCGCGCGCGGGCATCGAAGAGGCGAAGCGCGCGGTCGCCACGGCCGTCGGCGCCGAGCCGAATCAGGTGGTGTTCACCTCCGGCGGCACGGAGGCCGACAACCTCGCGATCATCGGTGCGGCGCTCGCGGCCCGTGACCGCGGCGGTCCGTTCCGCGTCGCGGTCTCCGCCACGGAGCACAAGGCAGCCCTCGCCGCGGCGCACGCCGTGAAGCATCTGGGCGGTGAGGAGGTCATCCTTCCCGTGACCGCCTCGGGACAGATCGAGCGCGCGGCGCTCGACACGGTGCTGGAGCGGGGCGTCGCGGTCGTGAGCGTGATGTGGGTGAACAACGAAGTCGGCACGGTGCAGCCCGTGGCCGACCTGGCCGCGCGATGTTGCGATGCGGGCGTCTTGTTTCACTCGGACGCCGTCCAGGCGTTCGGCAAAGTTCCGGTATCGCTCCGCGACGTCAACTGCACTTTCCTCACCATCTCCGGCCACAAGATCGGCGCTCCCAAAGGCGTCGGCGCGCTGATCGTGCGCGATCGCAAGGCCGTCGAGGCGATCATCCACGGCGGCGGCCAGCAATTCGGGATTCGGCCCGGCACGGAGAATGTGCCCGGCATCGTCGGATTGGGCATCGCCGCCCGCCTGGCCGCCGAAGAGCAGCAGGGCCTGGCAACACGGCTGGGCGAGCTGCGCGACGAGCTGGAGCGGCGCCTGGTCGCCATCGTGCCGGATGCCCTGATCAACGGCTGGCAGGGAGCGCGCGCGCCGCACATCTCGAACGTGTCCATCCCGGGAACCGACAGCGAAGCGTTGCTGATGCACCTCGACCTGGCCGGGATCGCCTGCTCGTCGGGGTCCGCTTGCAGCACCGGGACCGTCGAGCCGTCGCATGTACTCACGGCGATGCGCGTTCCGCGCGAGCTGGGCGTGGCGGCGCTGCGCTTCTCGTTCGGGAAGGACAGCACCGCCGACGATGTCGAAGCGGTCGCTGCCGTCCTGCCCCGCATCGTCGAAAAGGTGCGCTCTCTCTCGACGGTACTGCATCGATGAAGGTTCTCGTTGCGATGTCTGGCGGCGTCGACTCGTCGGTCGCCGCGGCGCTGCTCGTCGAGCAAGGTCACGACGTCATCGGCGCGACGATGAAGCTGTTCTGTTACGGCGACAGCGTGCCGGATCGTCCCTGCTGTTCCCTCGACTCGATCACCGACGCGAAGCTGGTCGCGCACAAGCTCGGCATTCCGCACTACGTCCTCAATCTCGAGGACCGGTTCGGGCACGACGTGATCGAAAACTTCGTGTCCGAGTACGCGCGCGGGCGGACGCCGATCCCCTGCGTGCGCTGTAACTCCTTCACCAAGTTCCGCGACTTCCTCTATCACGCGGATGCCCTCGACTGCGATGCGATTGCGACCGGGCATTACGCGATTGCGGACCGGGGCGCGCTGTTTCGCGGCCGCGACCGGCAGAAGGATCAGTCGTACTTTCTGTGGGGAATCGATCGGGCCGTGGTGCGCCGCATGCTGACGCCCGTTGGCGATCTCACCAAGGAGCAGACGCGGGCCGTCGCCCGGCAACTGGGATTGGTGACCGCGGATAAGCAGGAATCGGTGGAGATCTGCTTCGTCCCGGACGACAACTATGTGGCGGTGCTCGAGCAACATCTTCCCGCCGATGCGCCGGCGCTGGTGCCCGGCCCGCTTGTCACCACGAGCGGCGAAGTGATCGGCGAACACGACGGCTTCGCGCGCTACACCATCGGCCAGCGTCGCGGGCTCCCCGGCGGCTCCCGTGAGCCGCTCTACGTCGTCGCGATCCGCCCCGAGACACGCGAGGTCGTCGTCGGTCCCGGCACGGAGTTGTTCGGACACGGCGTGTCACTCGAAGAGGTCAACTGGCTCGCCGATCCGCTCTCGCCAGGTGACGCTGTGTGGGTGCAGTGCCGCTATCGCGCGCGTGCCGTCCCCGGCACGATTGCTGCGCAGGCGGACGGCCGCATCGCGCTCCGGCTCGCTGAGCCGGTACGGGCGATCGCGCCTGGACAGTCCGGCGTGCTGTACGACGCCAGCGATCGCCTACTGGGTGGCGGCGTAATTCGCTAGCCTGCCCTGGCGTGCGGGAGGTCACAGCGCCTCCGGTCGTCGCGCGTGCAGACTTCAGTTTCGTCCCCACAATTCTCTTCGGGAGGTTGTATGCGGTTGCTCCTTCGTGCCGGAGTCGTGGCCGGCTTAGCGGCGCTGGTCGCGTGCGGCAAAGACGCGCCGTCTCCGGTCGACTTCAGCGATCCGGCAGCGGTGTCGGCGAATCTCTCATCGGTCGACTCCGCATTCGATAGCGACGTATTCCGCAGCTTCTCGACGGCGTCGATCATGCTCGATATCGCGACCGCGCCGGCGTTCCAACCGGCGGCGAGCCTGATCGAAACGCTGCGGCCCAAGCTGGGCAAGTCGGGCGCCCGCATGTTCCTCCCCACGCTGCGGCAGTCGCAGAAACTGCAGGCCATGGTGCCGAACCTGAGCATCTCTGCTGCTCAGGGCCGGATCATCCCCGACACCATGTACGGCCGCGTCTTCGAGTGGGATACCGCACTCAACCAGTACCGGTACCAAGGCACGACGGTCGCGAATCTCACGGGCGTCCGCTTCGTGCTGTATGCGACGGGCCTGGATGGACAGGTCGTCGAGCCGGTGAGCGCGATCGGCACGCTCGACATCATCGATCAGAGCACGCCGACCAAGCTGCAGTTGCAGATTCTGGTCAAAGGTGGGGCGACGACGTATGT
>Ga0137418_10004200_pt1 | contig 13234 bp, 11 predicted proteins | sample CZODoug3_1_2_16f_FD_122242 | JGI IMG/M metagenome (GOLD analysis project Ga0137418, IMG submission 122242) | Vadose zone soil fungal communities from Angelo Coast Range Reserve, California, USA - CZODoug3_1_2_16fungal (Hybrid Assembly) | ecosystem: Environmental > Terrestrial > Soil > Vadose...
ATTTCGGCGAGCAGCTTGCGCTCGTCGATCCAGCATTGATCCCGGTCGCTGTGCAGGCGTCGCAGCACGACTCCGCGTAGCGTCGCGAGTACCACTCGACGGGTATGCGTGACAACCTGCGGGTCTGGACCTATATCGGCGAACGAGGCCATCCATTGCTCGTCCTGTTCGCGCTCTGCCTCAGTGAGCACCCCGATGATCGCCCTATGGAATACCGAACCCGCCGTGGCACCCACCATGATCTGCATGACCGCCTGATACTCGGCTCCGCTCACCACCGACCAATACTGCTCGACCAGCATGTCTACGCGGTCGCCGGGGAGTTGGGACAGGGCGGTTTGCGACGGCGCGAGCGCGCTGCTAAGCCGCGTTCGCATATCTAGGATCACGGCAAGCATCAGTGCGTCTTTCCCACCGAACTGATATTGCAGTGCGCCTGGTGACAGCTGCGCGTACCGAGCGATCTCCCTCGTCGTAGCTCTGGCGTAGCCGAGCTCGTTGATGCACCGCACGGCCGCGTCAACGAGCTCGGCCCGCGTTTGCGACGTGCGCTTCTCCTGGCTGCGCCGTTGCGCGCTTGCGCCCACGCCTCACCCCCCCTCTGGATCGACCCGTGGTCTCGCGCGCAGCCGAGGCGATAACTTACCATTCGAATGGGATGTACTGTGGCGACACCTATCTTAGGGGCAACATTGTCAACTACACGCCTATCGCTAAGCGAAGCGCGGGCCTTACTGTGCCGCAGTTTCGAGGCCCTCGGAGCCCCCGACTCGGAGGCTGCCGTCGCCGCTCAGGTCTGTCTCGAGGCGGAGATGCTGGGACGTGCAACGCACGGCCTACGGCTGGTCGGCAACATCAGCCGCGAATACGTCGAGGGCGCGGCTCGTCGAGCAGAAGTTGCTGTCCTTCGCGACACCGACAGCTCCGCGGTCGTCGACGGCGGCTTCCATCTCTCGCCTTTCGTTCACGACCTTGCTGCAGGACTCGCCCGAGAGAAGGCTCTCGCCACCGGCATCGCCGTCGTCGGGGTGAAAAACGCCGGTGTCAGCGGGGCTCTGGGCGTTCACGCCGCCCGGATCGCCCAATCCGACTTGGTTGCGATAGCGATGAATAGCTCTCCTTCAGTGGTCGTGGCCCCGGGCTCGGCGCAACCGATGCTGGGAACCAATCCCATCGCATTCGCGCTGCCACGCACGGTGGACTACCCACTGGTTCTGGACATGGCAACATCGCAGATCTCCTTTAACGGGGTCCGAGTCGCTCTCCAGCGCGGTGAGGACCTACCGGCATCTGCCGCGGTCGATGCCCTCGGACGGCCTACCCGCTCTGCGGCTGCGGCCGTCGAGGCCGATGGTCGAGGCCGACTGCTGCCATTCGGTGGCTACAGAGGTTTCGGCCTTGCACTCATCATTGAGCTGCTGACGGCCGGCAACCTATCGTCGGCTCTCGGTACGGACAAACTGGGACCGTTCGCTCCGGAGCCGAGCTACTTCCCCGGTACGTACGTGGCCTACCGCGCTGATCTTCTCGCCGAGCCGGGTTCCTTGCAGTGCAGCGTCGATCGACTCGTCGCCGAACTAAGCGCTGGCGGAGCGCGAGTGCCTGGGACTTCAAGCGCAGAGCGGCGCGCGGAGGCGCTCGCGACAGACACGGTCGTTGTGGACGACAACCATCTGGCCGATCTCCACCCTTGATCCGCACGGTACAAGTTTGCATCGTTCGGGCCGCACGCGTGCCGGTGGCTGGCGGCGCCGGTCGACGGCAGTGTTAGACGCGTCAAGTCCCGGAGGAAGATCAGTTAATTCATCGACCGACGATTCGTGCGAGCCGCTCGTTGGCTCCTCGAGGAGCGGTAGGGCCGGCCATGCCCATCAGCGCCGAGACAACTAGCCAGAGGCGGGTGGATGTGGGCCCGTGGGATCCTCAGCAACTGCCGAGCGGACCACAGCCGGATCTCTCTCCACAAGCGTCGCAACCGCTGGGTCACCGGATCACTCGTGTCGGGGCAACTCGAGTCTGTGGACGGACCGACGTCGACGTAGTAACGTTCCACTCGGATGGGATGTAGGACACGCATCCACCTCCTGGAGGCAACGGTGTCGACCACTCTTCTGTCGTCCGATAGCAGCTTTGTAGCGCCGCAGGCCATCGACTCGGGTTCTGTGCTAGAACGCGTATTACGGATACTGGGCGCGTTCACCAACGACAGGATCCGGCTAAAGGTGCCCGAGATCGTGGAGATAACCGGTCTTCCGCGTGCCACGATATATCGCCTGACCGCGCAGATGGAGGCCGCTGGGCTGCTTGAACGCGACGGAGCAGCCATGTCGCTGGGACTTCGACTGTTCGAAATCGGACAACTAGTTCCGTCGATCAGCCAACTGCGATCATGCGCGCAGCCTTACCTCGAGGATCTACGCGAGGAGACCCAGAATACGGTCCACCTCGCCGTCCCGGCCGGCATCGAAGTCATCTATGTCGGGAAGCTTGCGGGGCATGCTGGCCCCACCCTGTCCACGCGGGTAGGGGGACGGATGCCGGCATACTGCACCGGTATCGGCAAGGCCCTGCTGGCGTATCAACCGGATTCGGTCGTACGCGATGTGATCACCGCTGGAATGCGACGGCGCACGCCGTACAGCATCTGCACCCCTGGCCACCTGTTCCGGGAGTTGGAGAGCGTACGTGCAACCGGACTAGCTTACGAACGCGAAGAGTCGCAAATTGGCGTGATCTGCGTGGCAGCGCCGATCATCTTTGACAATGCCGCAAATGCCGCAATCTCCATCAGCGGTTGGACCAGTCGTTTCGAGATCAAGCGGATCAGTGCTGCAGTAAAAGCGACGGCTAAGGCGATTTCCGAAAAGGTTCGAATAGCCCAGTACATCGAGTACTGAGTCGACAGACCGCGCGCGCCGATTCGGTGACCAGGCGCGCAGCGAGGTGATTCGCAGGCGCTGTCCACTGAATGAGACAAAACGCTTGGCATAGTCGAGCTGACGCCCAATTGTGAGCTCGTGCCCGCGCCAGGAAGTCATCCGGTCTTGGCCGGCCCGTGCAGCAGAGTTCCGGTACATCTGGGTGTTGCGCGGCCCTTCGCATGGCCGAGCTTGGGGCCTCTAGCCGTAATCGTCAACTCCACGCAGGGATATCCCACAAGCATGCTCTGTTCACCGCCTATCTAAGGAAGGTGCTGCACCGTGCACAAATCAAAAATGCTGAGATACTCGCACACCGTCGGGGTTATGGCGGGAATGGTGCTGCTGGTAGCAGGCTGCACCAGTAGCGGCAGCAAAGGTGGCGAATCGTCCCCGCGCACCCAGCAGAGCACAGAAAGTGGAGCCGCCAGCAGCGGCGGATTCTTGGGGGACGCTAGGTCGCTGGTGGACCTGGCTTCGAGTGAGCTCGTGACGGCGACGGGTCTCGCTGCCGTGGACGTGAAGTCGATCAAGCAGATCACCTCATATACCGGCCCGACCCCGAAGCCTCCGACCGGTAAAGCATACAAGGTCGCGATTATTGGATGCGTCCCCACTGGCGGCTGCGTAAAAATTCCGAAGTACATCGCGGATGTCGTCCAGAAATTCGGCTGGACGTCGACTCAGTCATATGGAGACGGGACTCCCTCAAAATATCAAAGCCTCTATGAGACCGCGATCAGCCAGGGCGTGAACGTCATTTTCGGAATTTCGATCCCTCCGGCATTCGTCTCGGCACAGTTGGCCGAAGCGAAGAGCAAGGGGATCATTACCATCGCAGGCAACGTGTCCCCCGTCCAAGGAACCGGATATACAGGGTACGTGGACGCTAGGGAACCAGTACAGAAGACTGTCCTATCCGCATGGATGGTTTCAGAGAGCAAGGGCAAAGCCAACGCAGTCTTCGCTAGCCTTCAAGGTAATGATGGTCTGGGCGTATCCGCAGGCAAAGCCGCTTTTGGTCAGTGTACTAGCTGCACAAGCGAGTCTTTCTCGGATACCATACCTAACTACATTAATTCTCTAGCTGTCCTCCAGAAGGCCCAATCTCTGGCAAAATCGGAGGCTAAGGCGAACTATCTGGTCTGGCCGACGGGAACTATGCCGTTACAACCGGTGGTTCAAGGTATCTCTCAGGCTGGCCGAAGCGGTGACTTAAAACTGATCACATCCGATCTTGATCCCGGCTCTTATCCGCTTCTGGACAGCGGAGGCCTTGCTGCCGCGACAGTGATCTCACCAAGGTGGATCGCACTTGCGATGACCGATGCTGCGATCCGCGGGCTTGCTGGTGAGTCAATCCCGGCGGCCGATGCGTGGGGTATTGGCACGACACTTGTGGACAAGAAGTCGGCACCGACGTCTGGCTCGTATGCTGCAATCGACTCATTCATTCAGTCTAAAGTCGACTATCTGGCGCCCTACCAGAAGGCATGGGGCGTCGACCTCAGCAGCATCGGGTAACAAATGCCTCGTGTGTCCATGCCCTAAGCAATGCGCACGGTTTGGACAAAGAGTCGTCCGTCGGAACCGAAGGTCGCCGAGCCCGGAGGGCCCATGACTAGAAGCGCTACGGCCGCACCCGATCAGTTCGCACTTAGCGCGCACGGCGTTCAGCGTGTATATGGCAGCACGTTGGCGCTGCGGAATGCGAATTTAGAGGTCTTGCCTGGGGAAATTCATGCTCTACTCGGGGAGAACGGGGCCGGCAAGTCGACACTTGTGAGAATACTTGCCGGCCTCGAGACCGCCGACGCTGGAGAAGCGCGATTGTGGGACGAGCCCATGCGCGGGCGCGCTGGCGCATCTCCCCGCGAGCTGGGCGTGGCGTTCATTCACCAGGACCTCGGACTTGTTGAAACGATGTCCGTCTCCGAGAATATCGCTCTGGGAGGACGGTTCCCGACACGTTGGGGGTTCGTCAACCAGTCCCGCGTTCGCGCGCAGGCCATCGGTGTCTTTGACCAGCTGAGCGTCTACCTGGACGTGGATCGGCCAGTTGGAGAGCTTCCGCCAGCGGATCAGGCGATCGTGGCTATAGCACGTGCGCTATGTGTCGGCGCGCGGCTCATAGTCTTAGACGAGCCGACCGCGCGCCTCCATGCCAGCGAAGTACGCTCACTATTTGGGCTCCTCACGCATCTCCGAGACGCGGGCGTCGCGTGCTTGCTGATCACGCACCGACTGGACCAAGTGTTGGAGGTCTGTGATCGCGTTACAGTCCTGCGGGATGGCGAGACGGTGGGTGTCTACGAGGCCTCCGCTCTAAGCAGCTCTGATCTAGTCTCGCTCATTGTTGGCGAACACAGAGAATTTGCCAGCGAGCAGCGCTCCGCAGGCGAACTCGACGAGCCCATACTCACTCTGCGAGGCCTTGCCGGAGTCGGCTTCGGCCCGGTGACGCTTGATGTCTTGGGAGGAGAGATCGTCGGACTTACCGGCCTGGCGGATGCTGGCCACAACGAGCTGGCCCTCGCCCTGGCGGGCGCAGCGCCGATAGTCTCCGGAACCGTCGAGGTCGACGGTCGAGAGGTAACTTCGTCCGGCTCTCAGAAGGCCATGCTGGCTCGAGGCATCGTGTACGTTGCGGCTGATCGGCGTGCCGATGGCCTTGCCATGGGACTGACTGCCACCGAGAACTTGTTTCTAACTGGGTTCGGCTCCGAGACAAGCAAGTTTTGCTTGAGGCCAACGCGAGAGCAGCGAGAGGCTCAGTCTCTGTTGGAGGAGTTCGGTGTTCGCCCGCCCGACCCGGAGAAGACGGCGGACACTTTCAGCGGCGGGAACCAGCAGAAAATCGTACTCGCCCGGTCATTCGTACGTGGTCCCCGCGTGCTGGTCCTCCACGAGCCAACAGCCGCGGTAGATGTCGGAGCTCGCTTCGACATCTACCAGCAACTACGTGACCGGTGCACCCGAGACGGATGCGGCGCGCTAGTCGTGACTTCCGATATGCAGGAGGCGGTCAATCTCTGCGATCGGGTTGTCGTCATGCAGCGAGGCGCTGTTGCCGCATCGCTCAGCGGAGTACGGAATAATATTCAAACTGTCACCGAGCTCGCATATGGTGGTTCAATATGACCGAACAAGTTCGGAGTCCGATATCGATAAGACGGGGCGGACAGGCGCATCCAAGAGACACGCTTCTACAAGTGAGTCTCACTATATTTTCGCGGTTCGGACTGGCCGTACTAACGGTCATACTCATCGTATTCTTCTCGATCGAGAGTCCGACGTCCTTTTCCACTGTCGACACCGCCCGCTCCATCCTCGCTAACGAGTCAGTGATTGTGATCGCGGCACTTGGCGTCATGCTCACGCTCATGGTTGGCGAGTTTGATCTCTCTGTCGCGGCGAACCTATCGCTCGCGAACGTTCTCGTTGTGGGCCTTTCACAGAGACAGGGCCTACCGGTCTGGATCGCCATGCTTGTCGCAATCGTTGCCAGCGCTGTGGTCGGGGCGGTTAATGGTTTCATCGTCACCCGGTTGCATGTCAACGCTTTCGTAGCGACTTTGGGGATGGCCACGTTCCTCGCAGGTGTCTGCCAACTGTATCTTGGCAACACAGACATCTTCCAGGCGCCGCATTCACTTACTCAGGTTGCACGCGGCGAGCTGTTCCGTATTCCGCTGTCGGTATACTACGCTCTATTTGTTGCAGTATCCCTTCATTTGGTTCTTCGGCATACCAATATTGGTCGCCGGATGTTGGCGGTAGGAGGAAATTTCCGAGCGGCGGATTTTGCCGGCATCAATAGTCGTCGCTACCGATTTAGTGCCTTCGTCGCGGGAGGATGCATTATTGGCGTAGCTGGAGTCGTACTTGGCGCCACTGTGGGGAGTGCGTCGTCGGCGGGGAGTACCGACCTCCTGCTGCCGATATTTGCAGCCGCTTTGTTAGGATCGACGACCATAACGCCGGGACGTTACAACGTCCCGGGCTTGGTTATTGCGGTTCTCTTCCTGGCGATAACAGTCGCAGGTCTCCAAGACATGGGAGTTCCGACGTGGATACAGCCGATGTTTAATGGTGGCGCCCTTGTGGCTGCAGTAGCACTTTCGGGCGCCGCCTCCCGGGCCCGCACGGCGCAGGCCCGCAGACGTCAGCTTGCAGCCATTGCGGAGGAGCTTCGCTAACTGCAGGCGCCTACAACCGCACGCGACCGCCTGGCTACGGGAAATAAACGATTCGGTCTTGTCCCGTAACTAGATTCCAGGTCGACTCAACCTCCGAGAGCGGAAAGCGACGCGTCTGCACCGATAGGTCGGCATGTACCATGAAGTCGAGCAGAGACGGCATCTCGGTCATAATGTGGTCGACCGAAATCGCGCCGTGTCCGCTGCCGATCAGACAAATATTCGTAGCGCGAAGTAGTGCCGCGGGCAGCACTAGCTCGCGGCCGGCCGAGGCGCCAATCTGTACCCACTCCAATCGGTCACACTTCACGGCCCGGGCCTCTGCTATCGATGACATGGCTAGTTCGGTGGGGGCGCCCCAGAGGTAATCGAGCACGACATCGACGTCGTGAGCCGCTTCTCGAATCGCACGGCTCAAAGCGTGATGGTCCTGATCCAGCGCGATGATGATGTCAGCACCAAGATCGGCAAGGAGATTGAGTCTTATGGGGTCGCGTCCGGTCGCTATGACACGACCAGCCCCTAGCCGCTTCGCAATCTGCACCGCCATTTGTCCGGCGTTACCTGTGGCGCTATGAACGAGGACGTTCTGGCCAGGCTGCAGAATGGTTCGTGCCCGGAGTGCAAGCCACGACGACATGGCCGGATTCATTGCAGCGGCGACAAGAGTGTCGTCGAGCGTAGGGGGAATCAGAACGCATCGAGCCGAATCCACGACTGCCCGGTCAGCCATGCTGCCCATCGAGGTGTTCAGCGTCATGAAGAAGACACGGTCACCGCTCGGTAAGCGTCCGACGCCGTCAACACCAGGGATGAGAGGCAACAGCCCGTCGCTGCTGTAATGAGTACCGGATGCTCCCGAACGCACGCGGGGATGTAGTCCCGCGGCAAGCACCTCGACCTGTATCTCGCCGCGGGTGGGGGCCGGTAAGGAAAACTCTATGTACCTTGGTGGCGCACCAAACGCCTCGACAACCGCCGCGCGCATCTTGGCTCCTAACTGCGAGGACCTAGTCGGGCCTATGTCTCGCACGCCTGCATGGCTGAAATCGGTCAGCGACGCGAGACTCGGAATAGCTTGTACTGTATACGGCTGAGCGACCGAAGAGATCAACAACCAGCGGCATTCAAGATGAGAGATGGGTAGGGGAGCTCTGGTGCGCAGGTTGTCGTTTGCACGCGCGCACCGGCGCAGACGCCGTCTGCTATCCGCGAGTCGATGCCGAACGCTGTTACTGACAGTACTCTGCGTCGGCGATTGGCAGCAGGCTCGGCCGTTAAGCGTGAACCTCTCAACAGTTAGTCGACTGAACGCTACTGTCTCAGAATCTAACGGTGGGGGGCTTCACTTTCGGTTCGATACCGACTTTAATTAGTCGGTATGGCGCGCCACGCTTCGTCGATCCTGGGCTCTTTCCGTCCGAGTCGCTATGACCTGGCGAAAGGCTTGTTGAGAAGCGGATGTGCGTGCGTGCTAGGCCGCCAGGTTGGCTTGGGCCATGTATCTTTCTCGCCGACCCGACCGCGAAGGCAAAGGGGTTCCATTGGACGACATGGTCGGATTCATAGGACTAGGGGCGATGGGTCGACCGATGGTCGCGAGGCTCGCCGCGGCGGGTCGGGAACTAGTGGTCTGGTCACGTACTAAGTCGCACGCAGATTCTCTATTGAGTGACCGCGTGCATTGGGCGGATAGCGCCCGAGAGGTGGGCGACCGGGCTCGAGTGGTCCTCAGCTGTCTGCTTAACGACGCTGTCATCGAGGATGTTTACGCTCATGGCGGATTGCTTGACGAGCGCGCCGATGGCGGCCTGTTAGTAGAGCATGGGACGTTCTCTCCAGCTCTGAGCCGTCGTGTGTTCGCGTCGGCCCGAGATGCCGGGTTTCAATTCGTTGACGCACCGGTTAGCGGTGGCGCACTAGGTGCTATCGCCGGGCGGCTCGTGTGCATGGCAGGAGGAGCACCGGATGCGGTCGACCGTCTCCGTCCGATCGCGTCGGCATATTGCACTTCGGTAAGTCATGTGGGGCCTTCTGGGGCTGGCGTTCAGCTAAAGCTGGCGAACCAACTGCTCGTCGCGGGTAACACAGCTCTGGTAGCGGAAGCCGCGGCCCTAATAAGCTCCGCGCGGATCGATCCGGCACTGGCCCTCAGCGTTCTTTCGGGCGGCTACGGCGGAAGTTCGATGCTCACGCGTAACCTCGTTCCGATGGTCACTAACGATTGGCCCGATGAGGGAGGATCTGTGGGACATCTTGCTGAGGTCCTCGATCTCGTCGGAGATTCAGTGGCCGAGCACCACGTACAAACGATTCTGGAACCGGCTGTAAGGGCGGTGCTACGGAAAGCCATCGCGGCTGGCCTGTCGGATCTTGATATGGCCAGCATCTACCGGCTGTACACAGCGAATGACGGCGTTCTGGAGCCTCAGTAGGGTGGCTCGATCTGGGTGTCGGAGGTATCAGGGCTGTCTTAAGCTTGGCAGGATTCCACGCCACGGGCCTGGCGCCTTCGTCCGAAAGCCTGCCGTTTTGCCCAGGGTTGTGCGGAGCGCACATCGACAGGACCCGACATCAGCTGTGTTTCCCGTCTCGCGTGGGCCTCCTCAGTCTATGGTGAGTGCGCGTAGGCGGAGCGGAAACGGGCCGTTCGGGTCGGCACCTCCTGGGGCCCGTTGACTGTGACCTGTAGAGGGCCGTGGTACTACGCAGTTGTTGAGTCGACCGTAACCTGCTGTGGTGTAGGGGGTGGCGAAAGGATGAGTTCACGCCGTGGCGCGCCATCGCAGCAGCCGGCACCGGCGGAAACGTCCAACGAGCCGGGGCTGACACGTAGCCAGATCCGCGTCCTAGCTGACTTTGCCTGGGCGGCATCTGCGATCTCGGTTCAGGGGACTCTACAAGACGTGCTCGACCGGCTTGCTCTAGCAGCTTTGAACACACTCAAGGCGCGGGCGTGCGCTGTGGTCTTAGCACCGCCAACAGAGCGGAGTCCGGGGATGTTCGGCGCTGCGGGCTTCCCCGCCGGCCATTTCGAACGGCTCGTCAAGGCCAATACGCGGCATGCGCCGCTTGTGGCAGCACGCGCAACAGGTGCCCGTCGCCAACTAGTGCGTCAAATAGATGACCTGGTTGGCCGTGATAGCCGATTCGTTCCTCTCGCCCCCATGGCGCGCGATGCCGGTTGGGCAACGATCGTAGCATCGCCACTGGGTCGCGGGCGGCTTGTTTCCGGTGTGCTCACGGCTTGCTATCCAGAGGATGAGCGCCCGTCTACGGTTGGGCTAACCCTCGTAAGCACAATTGCGGAGTACGTCGGAATCGCGGTGTCGGGCGCGCGACACATGGCTGAAGTCGAACGCAGTGCAGTAAACGAGGAACGGGCGCGCCTCCGGCGCGATCTACACGACGCCCTGTCCCATCTATTGTTTTCACTGCGGTTACACGCACGGGCATTGCACCGCTCACTCGAAGACGCGGATCCTGCGTCGCAAACGGCGACCCCTTCTAGCCTGAAGGAATTGCAGTCAGTTATTGAAAAAATAGTTCAAGAGATCCGACAGCTAACTCTGAATTCACCACGTCAGGTACATAATGTCGATTTTTCAGAGGCCGTCAGCGACGTCGCTGCAGAATTCGCGAAACGGGAAGGCGTAAGTATCAGAGTGGCCGGGGTGGCCCACACACCATTGCTCGCGCCGGCCGCCAGCGACCAGATTCTAAGAATTCTCAGAGAAGCTATCGGAAATAGCATCAATCACGGACGTCCTACGGCTATCGGAATAGATTTTGGCACAGACGAAGGAGCGACAGAGTTTATCATTGAGGTCACCGATGATGGTATCGGGTTCGACGCAGCGTGCGTTCAGCCGGGACACTTCGGTTTGGTCAACATGCGTACGCGCGCGAGCGAGCTCGGCGGAGAACTCAGCATAGAGAGCGATGTTGCGGGGTCACGGGTGCATCTCTCTGTCCCCCTGTCGGGCCGCAACCTGCAGAGGCCCGATTGACGGCTCAACCTTTCCGAGACGGGGGGAGCATCTCGGTCTTCATAGTTGATGACCACGCGGTTGTGCGCCAGGGCCTGCGATCTCTATGCGACACAGTCGACGACGTCCATGTGGTGGGCGAGGCGGCGGATGGCGTCGTCGCGCTCGATCTCCTCGAACTCATTGAGCCACCACCGCAAGTTCTGGTGTTGGATCTTCAGATGCCAAAGGCGAGCGGCATGGCGGTCATTCAGCAGATACGGGAGCTGTACCCCGCGATCGCGATTCTTGTACTCACCGGCTTCGGCACCTTTGAAGATGCGCGTGCTGCCCTCTCCCTTGGCGCTAGCGGGTTTCTCCTCAAGGACGCCGACCCGGAGGAAATAATCACGGCTATTCGGGCTGCCAGCCGCGGTGAAATGCCACTAGATCCGTCAGTCACAGCGTTTCTGACTGCAGGACCGTCCGCAGTCGACCCCGATGAAAGCGCTACGCCTATCACGCCGCGGGAACGTGAGATTGCCATTCTGCTCGCTCAGGGACTATCTAATCGTGAGATCGGCGTACGACTAGCCATTAGCGAAAGAACAGCCCGAACCCATGTGAGCAACCTGCTCAGAAAGCTTCAATTGAGTTCGCGAACTCAGGTTGCCCTCTGGGCTACGAAGGTTCACCTCGCTTCCGGGAAACAGCACGATGACTGGTGATGGCGCGAGCGGGTACCTGCTTGATTGTTCCTGAGTAGAGCTGTCAGTGGCGGTTCGAGCTTCGACGCATCGAGGCGAAGGCCGTTGCTGTAGGTCCAGTAAGCCAGCGGATGAACATCGTCGTGCCCCGCAAGAGTTCTCCGCCCTGGCTGTCCGACTAGTGAGACGGCTGGTTTGCGTGCGCCTGGGCCGCTACGACAGTCTCATCGCGGAGCCTGGATCAGGTGAGGTGGCATCCGAATGGCAGTTGCAGCGATCGGAATCTCCCATGCGCCGTTGATGGGATCGCATGACCCAGGCCCGGTGGTGCTCGAAGAGGTGGAGAACGCGTTTGATGCCGCCAGAGGACTGATCGCCAGTTTCGAGCCCGATCTGGTGGTTGTATTCGCGCCGGATCATTACAACGGCTTGTTCTACGATATGATGCCGGCCTTTTGTGTGGCTACTGCGGCGACATCAGTGGGGGACTGGCGCAGTTCGGCCGGCCCAGTTGCCGTCGACCGGGACGCCGCCGCTCGGGCGGCGCGATGTCTGCTCGACGCCGGTATCGACGTCGCCGTTTCCGAACGGCTGGAGGTGGACCACGGGTTCGTCCAGCCGCTCGACGTGCTGTTCGGTGGACTGCAGGCGGTGCCGGTGGTGCCGGTGTTCATTAATTGTGCAGCACCGCCGCTGGGGCCGATGTGGAGGGCGCGCCTTCTTGGCTCGGTGCTTGGTGAGGCGATGGCCAACTTGGACCGCCGGGTCCTGATGATTGGTTCTGGGGGGCTCAGTCATGATCCACCGTTGCCGAAGCTGGCGGGCGCCACCGCGGCGGTGGCCGAGCGGATGATTGCCGGCCGGCACCCGACTGCAGAGGAGCGCCGGGCGCGCGAGGAGATGGTGGTACGCACCGGCGCCGAGTTCACTGCGGGTACCGCACCGATCATGCCGCTAAATCCGCAGTGGGACGAACAGTTCCTCGACTTGCTCGCCGAGCAGCGGATTGCGGAGGTTGACACCTGGGATAACGATGCCATGGTTTCAGCCGCCGGCAACGCCTCGCACGAGGTCCGGACCTGGGTCGCTGCCTACGCGGCGCTGGCCACGAGCGGCCCGTACCGAATGACCAGTCGCTACTACCGACCGATCCCGGAGTGGATAGCGGGCTTTGCGGTGACGACTGCGGTCGTCGCCTAGCAGTCGGAACGCGCTGTGACGGAAGGAATCCAGATGACATCACATCCCTCAATGTGGAATGCAATGGCGAACACCTCCATGTCCTTGTCGTTCCAGGACGTGGGCGGTACCCGCACCCGTGTCCTCGAGGCTGGCGTCGCTGCAGAACGCTCGCGCCCGTCCGTTCAGTGAGACCGATTCATTGCCTCGGTCGGCGGTCCGCCAGAACATTGCTACCGGGGTCCGCCGAGGCGACGGGCATC
>Ga0137418_10004201_pt1 | contig 13230 bp, 13 predicted proteins | sample CZODoug3_1_2_16f_FD_122242 | JGI IMG/M metagenome (GOLD analysis project Ga0137418, IMG submission 122242) | Vadose zone soil fungal communities from Angelo Coast Range Reserve, California, USA - CZODoug3_1_2_16fungal (Hybrid Assembly) | ecosystem: Environmental > Terrestrial > Soil > Vadose...
GGGAAACGATCGTGGCCCGCGGGAACCGGCGTATGCGTGGTGAACACGCATTTGCTGCGCACTTTTTCAATGTCTTCGCCGCGAATCGATTCGCGCCCAGCTTTTTCCGCCTCTTCGCCCAGCAACTCCAGCGTCAGCAGTGCCGCATGTCCTTCGTTCATGTGATAGCGCGAAAGCTCGGTGTGACCCAACTCGCGCAGCATGCGCACTCCGCCGATGCCCAGCAGCACTTCCTGGCACAAGCGGTAGTACGGATCGCCGCCATACAGGCTGCCGGTCAGATTGCGGTCGCGCTCATCATTGGACGGCAGATCGGCGTCCAGAAAATAGATGGGCACGTGAAAACCGCGAACGCCTTTGGCGTCGTAGCGCCAGGCGCGCAACTCCACCCGGCGATTTTCCAGAGGAACTTGCACACGCATTGGCTCTTCAACCAGAAAATCTTCAACCTTCCAGTCCACCGGCTCTTCACTTTGCGAACCGTCGTCGGCCAGCACCTGGGTGAAAAAACCTTTGCGGTACAACAGCGATACGGCCACCATCGGCAGGCGAATATCCGCGGCAGCGCGAATGGTGTCTCCCGCAAGAACTCCCAAGCCGCCCGAATAGCTCGGCATGGAATTCTCCAGCGCAATTTCCATGGTGAAATAGGCAACCAGACGTTTTGGCAGCGTCAACTCTTCCCTCTTCGCGGGTTTTGCCCCGTCGGGCACGGAGCGCACTCCCCAAGCCACTCGCAGGCCACCGCTAAACAGCACATGAGAACAACTATTCTGCGGCTTTCCAAGCGTTCAAGCAAGATTCGATTGCTGCTGAAATGCAAGGATTTTCCGCAAAGCCACGGTTGTCGGCAGTTCCCGGCTTCTGAAAAACGGCATCCAACAAACGACAGCGCTACAGTATTGGGATTGCGCGTTTTCGAGGCTAGTTTCGAGCCCGAGGGGAGGGTGGCGGCTCCGAGGGATTGAGCGCTCGTTCCAAGTTGACACGCCGTGTTCGGACCTCGAACACCGTATTTTGTGATCGAACAGTGGGTGACACCGATCGAACAGTGGGTGTGACCGATAGAGTTCGCCAAGCCGCAACGATCAAGTCGAAACGAGTTGCTGCGCAACTTAACGGAAATGCTGAGCGACGAGATAGCCGTTTGATTCGTATGGACTTACCGATGCCGCGCCGATCATATTCGACCTTTGCTGACGGAAACTGTGGGAGTACCGCTGGAGCAATCGCTAACAAAACAAATCGACTGTTAATCCGCGCACGTCAGCACAAGGGCCCTTCTCCTGCATGTGAAGAACCAAGGAGAGGTGACTACGGTGATGGCGGCAAATCCGCGATCGACCATTTTTATGAATCAGAGGCGCAGCCAGCGGATTGTGCTGGCGGTGCCGTTGGAAGTATCGGGCGTCCGGCCAAACGGAAAGCGATTTACGGAAAACACCAAGACGCTGATTATCAGCGCGCACGGGGGATTGATCCAGCTGAGAGAAGCCGTCAACAAGGAGCAGATTCTTACGATTCGGAATTTGCAGACGTTGGAAGACCTGCGTTGTTTGGTCGTCGATATCTGCCAGGGACAGGATGGAATGAACGAAGTCGGAGTTGAATTTGTAGACGGGAGCGCCAGGTTTTGGCGGGTCTCGTTTCCGCCGGTGGATTGGAGCTCACGCAGTCCGGAGGCCAAGCGATACGAGAAAACGCCGCCCGTGCCGACGGATTCTACGTTAACGTCACACGAAAAGAAGTAGAACGGTGGCCAGTGAGTTTACTGGTGACAATAGCGTCAGCGGGAAACAGCAAGAGCTCCGTGACTTATTAGCGCGGCAGAAATCGAATCGAGGGGCACAATCTTGTCGACCGCGCCTCGGGCAATCGCTTCCTTCGGCATGCCAAAAACGACACAAGAGGCTTCGTCTTGAGCGAAGGTGTAGGCGCCGGCGCTGCGCATTTCCAGTAAGCCGTCAGCTCCGTCGTCTCCCATACCGGTGAGAATTACGCCCAGCGCGTCGCTGCCAACAGCTTTAGCGACCGAATGGAAAAGGAAATTGACGCTGGGGCGGTGGCGCGAAACCAGAGGTCCGTCGTTCACGCGAATGCGGTAACTTTCGCCAAGATGGAAGACCGACATTTGCCGGTTGCCCGGAGCGATGAAAGCTTTTCCAGGAGTGATGACGTCGCCGTGCTCCGCTTCTTTGACGTCAACCTGGCAAATGTTATCGAGCCACTTGGCAAAGGCAGCGGTGAAATGTTCCGGCATGTGCTGGACGACAACGATTCCCGGCGAATCCTTGGGCATGGCGGTTAAAATTGTTGCCAAAGCTTCGGTCCCACCGGTTGACGCACCGATGGCGATCAGCTTGGGGCCCGAAATCGGAAGAGACGAAACTGCAATCCGTGGTGCCGGCGGCTTCGTTTTCTGTTGCACCGGAAAACTGTCGCGCCGGCGAATGCGGGCGGCGGCGGCCGAGCGCACCGCGTCAATAAGCATGACCGCCGATTCGTGAAGAAAATTACCGACGGCGAGCTTCGGCTTGGTGACGATTCCGACCGCGCCTTCCTGCATTGCGCGAATGGCGGCGAGTGTTCCGCGCGCCGCGACGCTGGAGCAGATCAGCGTGGGAATGGGATCCTCGGCCATAATTTTGCGCAAAAAAGTCAGTCCGTCCATGCGCGGCATTTCAAGATCCAGGACGATGACGTGCGGGCGGAACTGCTTCATCTTTTGCATCGCGAAAATAGGATCGGCGGCAACGGTAACATTGATGTCGCCTTCTTGGGAGAGCAAGGCGTGCATGACCTGGCGCACCACGGCGGAGTCGTCCACCACGAGCACTTGAATTTGCGCTGGGGTGTTCGCGGCGATCATCCCGCCGCCTCGGCCTTGGGGATCTGGGTATAAACCGTTGGAATCACGCGCCGCAACTGTCCACTCATGGTATGCAAACTCTCGGCGTGGCCAACAAACAGAAAGCCTTCCGGGGAGAGAAATTTCACGAGTCGTTGCACGACCCGGGTGCGGGTTTCCAGATCGAAATAGATCAAGACGTTGCGGCAGAAAATGAGATCAAACTTTCCGGCAACCGGATAGTTTGCTTCATTCAAGTTCAGGCGAGAAAAGCGGATCAGCGAGCGGATTTCGTTGCCAGCTTTCATTTTGCCTTTTTGGTCGCCGAAGCCCCGCAGCATAAATGCTTTCAAATAGTGATCGGGAATTTCAGCGGACTTGGCAAAATCCCAGGTGGCGGACTTGGCGGTTTCCAGAACTTGAGTGGAAAGATCGGTAGCGACGATCTCGACTTCCCATCCAGCCGAGGGCGGCAAATGGTGAAGCAGAGTCATGGCCAGGGAATACGGTTCCTGTCCGGAGGAGCACCCGGCGCTCCACACGCGGACTTTACGTGCGCGCGCGCCACATTCGGCGTCTGCGATCCATTGCGGCAGGACACGCTGTTCGAGAAAGTCAAATTGACCGGGCTCGCGGAAAAAACGCGTCTCGTTGGTGGAGATAACATCCAGCATCAAGGTGAACTCGTCCGGATTTTCGCTGACCACGTGAAAATATTGGCCGAACGACTTCAGGCCATAGTGCCGGAGGCGTTTCGAGAGACGGCCCACCAGTAGTGCAGTCTTGACCTCTGAGAGCCAGATTCCTGAAGTGCGGTAGATGAGATCCTGAAACTTCAGGAATTCCTGTTGAGTAATGGTCCTTTGCTGCACCTCAAAAGGCAGAGCTTTAGCCTTACCATTGCGCTCTTCGAGCGCAACCGTATCAGAACGATCGGAGAGTTGCGCTCTAGTGTTCACGGGCACGCCTTTAAGACCGCATCCAGAATTTCGGTATCGCGGGAAACGGAGGCCAGGAGGAACGTCAGATACTGCTGTTGTTCAATAATTTGTTTAGTCACAGTGGTCATCATGTCCTCCTCTCTTAGAATCGCGAGAAGCTGAGTTCGTCAGCCTGTTCGGCCGGTTTGCCGTTTGGTTTCGCTGAGGGACCGTAAGAAGTTGCGCGCTGGCTAAACTGGTACGGTTTCGCAGTTTTGGTTCCCGTGCCGCCTTGATGGTTGGACGAAAAGCCCGCCGTGTTTCCGCCACCGATCTTGAAGAAAGCCATGAGTTGCTGCAGGGCCTCGGACTGAGCGGACAACTCTTCAGCGGTACTGGATAGCTCTTCCGCGTAAGAGGCATTGCGCTGGGTAACCTGGTCTACCCGGGACATTGCTTTGTTGATCTGGTTCACGCCGGAAGACTGCTCTCGGGATGACGCCGAGACTTCCTGAACCAGACTCGCCGTCTTCTTGATGGCCGGGACAAGTTCGGTGAGGAGTTCCCCGCTGCGCTCGGCGATTCCAACGCTGTGGCTGGCGAGGCCGCCGATTTCCCGCGCCGCCGTTTGACTGCGCTCGGCCAGTTTGCGGACCTCGGCCGCAACCACGGCAAAGCCACGACCGTGTTCGCCAGCGCGGGCCGCTTCGATCGCGGCATTGAGCGCCAGCAGGTTGGTCTGATAGGCGATTTCTTCGATGATTGATATCTTTTCCGCGATTTGTTTCATCGCAGTTACGGTTTCACGCACCGCCTGGCCGGAGTCTTCGCTGTCGCGGGCGCCCTTGACGGCCATCTGTTCCATCTGCCGGCTGTTCTCGGCGTTCTGAGTGATCGAGGCACTCATCTGCTCGAGGCTCGAGGTAGTTTCCTCGACGGAGGCCGCCTGCTCGCTCGTGCCCTGAGAGAGGGACACGGCGGAAGCCGACAGTTGCCCTGATGCCGACGCGAGCGCGGCAGCTGAGTTCTTAACCTCGCCGAGGGTTTGAGAGAGCCGCTCGGACATGTGCCTGAGGGCCTGGAGCATCCGTCCAGTTTCGTCCGTGCTGTACACCTCCACACCGGCCGTCAGGTTGCCCTGAGAGAGTTCGTTGGCAACGCGCACGGCTTCAAGCAGCGAGCGCGTCACAGTCTTGGTAATATACCAAGTCGCACCAATCATCGGTCCGAGGCAGAGCAGTGACACTACGAACGTCAGAAGGATGGCGCGACGCTGCGAATTTTCAGTCTCTGCAAATGCGCGCGTGATGCTGGCCTGGTCGCGCGTCGTGTTGGCCTGCAGCTTGTCGTGGATCGTGTTGTACTTGGCTTTCATGGATGCCAGCGACTGGCCCAAGCCTTCGGTCATGCTCCCCGCGATCATGCCCTCGGCACACTGTCGCGCTTGGACGTAGTACTCCCGCATTTCAGCGTCGAGCTTGTCCAGGTCCCGGCGCTCAAGTACCGGGTTGTTTTGTTCTTTTTGCAGACGTTGTAGGAATTTGTCCTTAAGGGAATCGGTGTCCGCCAGAGCTTCACTGTTCTTGGCAGCGACTGCATCCTGCAGGCCCCTCTGGATGGCGTTCAGATCGTCTTCCAGATCCCTGCTCATTTCTACCGAAGGGTAATATCCGCTCTTGACCAGCTGCATTTGACTGACACTGCGTGTGCCAAAAATCAGGGTGATCGCCAGCACCAGGCAGAATGCAAGCCCTGCTAGCGCTGGAACGATCAACATTTTGTGCTGGAACTTCAGTTTGTTAAACATGGGCCTTTTTCGCGTGCAACTTTTCGAACCGTTAGTTGGAAAGGCTAATTACCTTTGCGCCTGTAGTGTCGGTACCCATCGGAACATAACCGATAGCGTTTCCGTTGGAGCGCACGAACTCGAGCACGCCGCTTTCGCTTTTCTGCGGTGGTGGAATGTCCCGGCCAGAGAAGATCAGCTGCTGCCAGGAAGCATCCACTGCGGAGGAGGACTTCCCATGAACATCCTTAGAGAAACTCTCCCGGGTTGGTGAATTACCGGGAAGATCCACTGGCGAGGCACCGCGTCCATCCGAAAATTTTGTCGATTTCTTGAGGAAGATGCGCGACACGTCTTCCCGGCTCATCGAAGAGACGGGGTTCGAAGGGTTGACGATGACCTTGTAGCTCTTCGCCTGCGCCCATAAATTCGCAGAGGCCAGGATCAGCAGTACGGCAGTAGCGCACACTTGTATTCGCTTCATTATTATTTCCCCTTTTTACTAGTCTCGGTTCAGAAAGAAAATCCGACCTTGGCCGCCAGAATGTTCGTCCTGGGTTTCTCTCCGTTAGGATTCGAGTCCGAGTAGAATCCGATGTCCGTGCCATGGACAAAGTGCTCTTCAATCTTGGCGTAGAAATGGGAATTGAAGTCATAGCGGCTGGAGATCGTCCAGTCCTTGGAGTAATTCCCGATGTGTGACGTATTCTGGCCGCCGCCAGCGTCCACTAAGTGGCTATAATAGGTACCCACCTCGAACTTCTCCGTCACGCGATAGCTGGTCATTGCATACCAACTGCGCCAATCAACAAGATTGGTAATCGGGATCGGGCCTCCGGCGGTGTTCGCGGTATAGGTCAAGGTCACCGGCATTCTTTTGAGCTCGAAAGCGGCCAAGAACTTGCTTCGTTCAAACTTTACATACTGTTGCGTGACAACGTTTCGAGCAGCATGGATGGAGACCGCTCCGGCACTGCCCTGCAGGTCTTCGGCAGACGCGCTGGATCCGATCAGGAGCCCTTTCAAAGGAGTCTGCCAGCGCACATCGCCGCCAAAAACCTTGCCGCCGGGCGCGGACGTAATAAGCGCGTTCGGGAGTCCAAACGCTTGGTCAAACCCTGGCATTGCGAGATCGATAGCCTTTACATAACCGCTATCCAAACCCAGGGTGCGGTAGCCTGCGTAGGCGCGATAGCTAAGCGTCCCTCCTCGTTCTCCGAGGGTCATATCGCCATGAAAATCCGCTCCGTAATGGGCCAAGCTAAAAGTTTTATTGTCGATAGGGTAAACGCCCTGGGGAAGAAGCGCCCAGAGATGCACAGCGTCCACATCCTGAGTGTCGTTGAACAAGCCTATGACCGTCTTTACTTTCCCGAAGGCAAATCTAGCTTTGTCGTTAGCGCGATAGTCTCCTGCGGCCCAGTCCACTTGGAGGGCGGGTCCACCGAAATCGCCAAGTTGATACATGTGCATCTGGACGCCCACGCGCAGCTTGTCCGACACTTGGTCGCTGATGCTTACCACCCCATCGGTCCAGTTGAGGCTTCCGGAGCTCGAGTTTGTAGAGAGGTAGTTATTGGTGGAACTATAAAGAAAACCTTGGGTCACAAATCCGTGGATCTGGATATTCGAAAGGTCTTGTGCGAACGTCGCGCTCGCACACAAGAAAACAAACAAACCAAGTAAGCTTCTTCGCATCATCGTGTTTCTCCTTTGTTGTAGTGCAAAAAAGCAGTGAACAGAATTTGTGCCGCTGCACTGATTTCATCGTGCTCGTTTCCGTTTCATACAACCTGCGCGGTTTTCTTGCAGACTTCTTGCAACAAAGCGGCAGGGTCTAGAATCAGCGCCAGACGGCCGGTGTCGAGGGTGGTCGAGACGGAGACTCCCGGAACATCCTTGAACAGAAGCGGCCGATCACCGTCTGCGACGCACCGTACAGAGCATCAACGGCGAGGCCGACCTGCTTGGATTCGTGCTGCAACACAACTACGTTCGATTAGGGTTGCGCTCACCGAGCGCAACGGTATCGGAACGATCAGAGAGTTGCGCTCTCGGAGTCACGGCGCCTGTTAGACCGCATCCAGGATTTCAGTATCACCGGAAGCAGAGATTTCCGAGACTGCGTCGGAATGTTCAGAGGGAACGCCGTCTGCCCCATCCGCGTCGGTGGAACCTGCGATTGCGGAGACCTGGTCGAGATTCAGCAGTTCGTCGGTGGAGAGCACTTTGTCTACGTCGAGCAATAGCGCGAATTTTTTGCCTAACTGCGCCATACCCAACAAGTAATTCACCTGAACGCGGGTTCCGAACTCCGGAACTTCGCGGATGTCGGCGGCGGCGAGATCCATCACTTGACTGACGGCGTCGGCCACAATGCCCATGGTGGTGTTCTGATTTTCCAGTTGCCCTTCCAGGATCACAATGCAGCTGGTCCTGGTAACTGGGCGTTCCTCGAGGCCAAACTTGACGGCGAGGTCGATAACTGGCACCACGCTGCCGCGCAGATTGATAACTCCGCGGATCCACCTGGGCGTTTTTGGAACCACCGTTACGGTGTCGTACTCGATGATCTCCTTGACCTTGAGGATGCTGATCGCATACTCCTCACCGGCCAGGAGGAACGTCAGATACTGTTGCTGATCGATGCTTTCTTTGGTCGCTGTCGCCATGGCATTCCTCCTTATTAGAACCGCGCGAAGCTATGCTCTTCGGCCGGGCTGTTTGCTGGTTTGCCGTTGGGCTTTGCGGCCGCGACGGAATGGGTTGGCAAATGTGAAGCGTGTTGGGACTTTGCGGTCGCTTTTGCGCCGCTCTTGTTCAAGAAGGAGAAGCTGGCATCGCCATCGCTGGTCTTGAAGAATCCGACCAACTGAGCGAGGGCTTCGGACTGCGAGGCCATTTCTTCTGCGGTGCTGGAGAGCTCTTCCGCGGAAGAAGCGTTGCGCTGGGTAACCTGATCCACCTGGGACATGGCCTTGTTGATCTGGTTGACGCCGGCAGACTGTTCGCGCGACGCTGCGGATACTTCTTTCACCAGGTCCGCGGTCTTTTGAATCGATGGCACCAATTCATCCAACAATTTGCCGGAATGCTCGGCGACCTTGACGCTGTCCGAGGCCAAGCCACTGATTTCCTTGGCTGCGGTCTGGCTGCGTTCGGCCAGCTTGCGGACTTCGGTGGCCACGACGGCGAATCCACGGCCGTGTTCACCGGCGCGGGCGGCTTCGATGGCGGCGTTGAGCGCCAGCAAGTTGGTCTGGTAAGCGATTTCGTCGATGATGTTTATTTTTTCGGTGATGGACTTCATGGCATCGACGGTCTGCTTCACGGCTTTGCCACTCTCTTCGGCTTCGCGGGCACCCTTGGAAGCGACCTGCTCCATCATTCGGCTGTTGTCGGAGTTCTGGGTGATCGACGCACTCATCTCTTCCAGGCTGGAAGTGGTTTCTTCAACCGATGCAGCTTGTTCGCTGGTTCCTTGCGAGAGCGCCGAAGAGGTGGAAGAGACTTGCTGCGCGGCGCTGGAGATCGAACCTGCACCACCCTTTACCTCGATGATAATTTTCTCGAGCTTGTCGAGGAATTCATTGAGGGAAGCGCTCATCTGACCTACTTCGTCAGCGGACTTCACTTCAATGCGCTTGGTGAGATCACCGCCGCCGGCGGCCATTTCCGCCAAATGAGAGCTCATGGCTTCCACTGGACGGCTAACGCCGCGAGCGATGATTTGCGCGGTCAGCACCGCAACAACGGATGCGACGATCACCACGAAGAACATCAGGATCATGGTGCGGCGCGCAAAGTCCGCCATCACCACATCCTTACTGGACATAATCTTAAAGTGAGCATCCGATAATGCGGCCGCGCTCCCTTCCAGTTGGTGGATCGCGTCTTTGTATTCGATAATCGCGGCGTTGGCGGCCAGCGGTGTCTTGATCCGGCCGTCTTCGATCATCGCGAGGACCTTCATGTAACCGGCCTCATACGCCGAAGCATTTTCTTCCATCTTGTGAGCGGACTGTCTCTCTTCCGTGGTCAGATTTTTCTTGTCAACGTCAGCGAGATGCGCCTTCAACTCTTCGCGCTGGCGTTTCCATTTGGAAACGTATTCCTCGCGCGATTTCGCGACTTCCAGATTCAAGAATGAATCCTTCTCGAATCGCCGCATTTGTAGAGTGTCTTCTTTGACCGAAGCGGCGTACTCCGCCAACTTTGCATCGCCCTGCAGCATGGAGACGGTTTCCTGCTTCACCGAGTCCAAGCCCCAGTAGCCCGCTCCGGCAACCACCAACAAGAGCATCAGTACAACTCCGAATCCCAGCAGCAAGCGCCGTGAGATTTTCATGTTCTTCAGCATTTTCGTTTCACCTTATCCTTCAAATTAAAATCAAAATGTTACAAATAACCAAAAACCGTTACTCGGCGTCTACTGCTTCCAGTTCAAAGCTGTGCAACAGCGCCGGCACATCGAGAATCAAAGCTACCCGGCCGTTACCCATGATGGCCGAGCCGGAAACTCCGGAAACATCCTTGAAAAGATGAGCCAAGGGCTTGATGACCGTCTGGGTCGCACCGAACAGAGTGTCGACGACCAGGCCGGCGCGCTTGGCGTTGTGTTGCACTACCACGACGTTCTGACGCGCGGCGCGCGAACCGCCCAACTGAAAATGATCGCGCAATTGAAGATACGGAACGGGCTCGCCACGAAGCTCCATGACCCCAGTGCCATAGTCCGAGTCCCGCGCCTGAGTGGATAGATCCACACATTCCAGAACCTGGTCCAGCGGGATAACGTAACTTTCCTCGCCCACGCCGACTCCAAATCCTTCAATAATGGCCAGCGTTAAGGGCAGACGAATGTGCACGGTGGAACCCGCGCCGCGCTCGCTGCTGATGGATACGTTCCCGCGCAACGCCTGCACGTTGCGGCGAACCACATCCATGCCCACGCCGCGTCCGGAAAGATCGCTGATGGCTGCAGCGGTGGAAAAACCTGGCTCAAATATCAGTTGGAAGAGTTCGCGGTCGGCCATCTTCTCGGGCTCTAGTGCCAGTTCTTTTTTTCTGGCGACCTCGGCAACGCGCTCACGGTCCAATCCCGCGCCATCATCGATTACCTCGATGACGATGCTGGCGCCCTGATGGACGGCTCGCACAGTGACGGTTCCGGAAGGCGTCTTACCCTTTTTCTTGCGTTGAGCCGGCGGCTCAATTCCGTGGTCGATGGCATTGCGGATCATATGCAAGAGTGGATCTTTGAGGTGTTCGATCACCGAGGTATCCACTTCAACGTCTTCGCCTTCGATCACCAGGCGTGCCAGCTTGCCGTGAGATTTTGCGACGTCCCGAACGGTGCGCACGAATTGGCGGAAAAGCGGGCCCATGGGAACCATGCGAGCTTTCAGCACGGTTTCTTGAAGCTCACCGTAAAGCGAGTCCGCGAGCTGGGAAGTTTCTTTGAGTTCGTCGAAATTGGTATCTTGCGGATTTTCCAGCAACTTTGCGACGCGCCCGCGGGCGATCGCAATCTCGCCGGTTAGATCCAGCAAACGATCCAGCTTGGAGACTTCAACTCGGACGGTGCGCAGCGAATCGATGTCCTTGGCGAGCGCCGTGGCAGTGATCGATTCATTCGCGGCCAACGGGTGTTCCTCGTTAACGAAGCCTTTGCCGGACTTGGCGACGCCTTCGAGACATTTGGCGATTTTGCCGAGTACCGCCTGGCCGCGCGAGCTGATCTGGTCCTTACCATCGCGGGCGCCTGCAACCATTTCGCGCAGCGCATCCAGCACGGAAAAAAGCAGATTTACAATTTGCGGAGTGACCACCAGAGTCTGGCTACGCAGTTCATCGAGAAGGTTTTCGCAGGAATGCGCGAAAGTCTGCAGTTTCGGCAATTCCAAGATGCCGGCGTTGCCCTTGATGGTGTGCACCACGCGAAAGATGGTTTGAATCAATTCGCCGTCTTCGGGATGGGATTCCAGCTCCAGGATGGCTTCTTCCATTTGCGCCAGGCCTTCGCCGGTTTCCACCAAGAAACTATTGAGAATGATGTCGCGAGAGATTTCCATGTCAGCCGCCAATCAACTTGCAGGTAATCTCGCCGGTATCGGTACGCATGGTGATCTTCCGGCCTTTGGTGCCGCCAGTGTCCCGCCGCTGGATGGGAATGGCTTCGCGGGAGAGAGTATCAACGGCCATCCGGATATTCTGGTCGCCGATCCGTTCGCGTGAACCGCTGGAAAATGCACTTAGTACGCACGCACCGCCGTAAAATTCGGCATGCAGGTCTTTATTCCTGCTGCCAGCCAGCCTTAGTTCCTGCAAAAGTCTTTCGATGGCCACGTTTCCGTAACGGGGAGAAAGTTGTCCCTCACCTTCCAGCGCGGGCAGCAGGAAATGGGTTGCTCCGCCGATCGAGAGGCGCGGATTGTAAAGGCAAACTGCGACACAAGATCCCAGGATAATTTTTATGTTCGCCGGTTCTGGTGAGGCGTAGAGTTCGCCCGGATGAAGATAGACCTGCTTCAACTCCGGCTCGGCTACTGCCAGGCCAGCCGCACTCCGGCGGCTGGAACCTTCCGAGTGAGCCGAATGAGTCTTAATCGCGCTGTTGGCGTAAATCATTAGCGCACGCGTCCCGCAGATTTATGAAGACCGAAAAGGCTCGGACCGTAGGCCGCAAGCAATCCGAGAAGTTCGCGGTCTCCAGAATCGAAACCCTTACGCTGGGGCAAGAGGCTGAAAAACACGATGGCGCCTTCGGTGGTTTGGCCTTGCGAAAGCGGGACCAGGGCGGTAATTCCGACGCTGGCTAAGAACTCGTCTCCCGGAACTCTGGCGTCGACAATGCGTACCTGCCCGCGATTGATTTCCACGGAAATTTTCTTGGCTTGAGCTTTGAGTGTTTGCCGCTGCGAAGCGGTGAGGCCAACCGAGGCAGCGATGGAAAGATCCCCGAAATCGGTGTCCAATTCCAAGACCGCCATTTCTTCACAGGCCAGAAGGTTTGAGCCGATTTCGATGATGGCATCGCTAACGCTGCTCTTGCCGCCATCCTGTACCGCCAGTTTCAGACGTTGGGTTACCGCAAAGAGCCGGCTCCAGATGGTATGGCGCTCGGCTGCGGGAGTAGTTTTCAAGCAGTGCTGCAGGTATTCGCGCGAGCGGCCGTCGAGCAATTCCGCGAGCGAAGACGCAGCGATTTTGTCGTCGTTCAACGAAGATTGAGAATTTCCAGAGTTCTTGAAAGTCATCTAGCGCGCCTTCTCGACGGCTAGATATCCGTTGACCATTTGCAGCAATTCGTTGCTCTCGATCGGCTTGGTGAGATAATCGCTGCAACCACTTTCAAAACCCATCTCCACGTTTTGTGGTTCGCCGCGGCTGGTCACCAGAATGATCGGGGTCTCACGCAATTTTTCCTGGCGGCGCATTTCGCGGCACGCCGCGAAACCGTCCATTTTGGGCATGATTACGTCCATCAAAATCAAATCCGGCTGTTCGGCAAGAGCAGTCTGCACTGCTTCCTGACCATTGCGAGCCTGCACCACTTCATACTTGGTGTACTTTTTCAGAAGCATCTCTTCCATCAGAAGAGTCGTGCTCGAATCGTCGACAATTAAAATCTTCGCGGGCATTTTCTTCGCGCACCTTTGTAGTGTTTTAGCCAA
>Ga0137418_10004202_pt1 | contig 13229 bp, 9 predicted proteins | sample CZODoug3_1_2_16f_FD_122242 | JGI IMG/M metagenome (GOLD analysis project Ga0137418, IMG submission 122242) | Vadose zone soil fungal communities from Angelo Coast Range Reserve, California, USA - CZODoug3_1_2_16fungal (Hybrid Assembly) | ecosystem: Environmental > Terrestrial > Soil > Vadose...
GAAATTCACAACAAAATTCAATCCACCCTCGCGAAATCTTTGAAAAAAGCGGACGCCCTTGCCGTCTCCGACTACGGTTTCGGCGTCGCCAACCCGCGCGAACTCAGCAAAATACTCTCTTCCAAGAAACGCCCGCCACTCGCCACACTCGATTCCCGGTACCGCCTCACCGACTACAAACACTCCCGCCTCCATTCCGCCACTCCCAACGAAGGTGAAATCGAAGCCCTCCACCACACCGCCATCGGAAAAAATCTCGCCGAACTCGAACGCTGTGGCCGCGCCACGCTCGAGCAAATGAAACTCGAATCCCTCGTCATCACCCGTGGCCGTGACGGCATGGCCCTCTTTCAACGCGGCATGGAAACCGTCCACATTCCCGTCCACGGCAGCGACCAAGCCGTCGATGTCACCGGCGCCGGTGACACCGTCCTCGCAACATACACTCTTGGCCTTTCCACCGGCGCCACGCCCCTCGAAGCCGCGCATCTCGCCAATATTGCCGGTGGCTTGGTCGTCATGAAGCGCGGCACCGCCACCGTCTCCCGCGCGGAACTCCTCGAAGCCATCGGCTCTTCCGCCTCCGGCAAAACTTCCTGACCCATGCGCAAAGCCCAAGAAAAAATCGTCACCCGAGAAAACCTGGTCGCCTTATTGCGCGGCCGCAAACAACGCGGCCAGCACATTGTCCTCGCCAACGGCATCTTCGATACGCTCCATGTTGGTCACACCCGCTATCTGGCCGGTGCGAAAGCCGAAGGCGACATCCTCGTCGTAGCCGTCAACTCCGATTCAAGTGCTCGCCTTCTCAAAGGCCCCGGCCGTCCCATTCTCGACGAACAAGCCCGCGCCCTTCTCGTCGCTGCTATCCGCACAGTGGACTACGTCGTAATTTTCTCCGAACTCAACGTCGAAAAACTCCTCGAAGAATTCCGTCCAGACGTCCACGCCAAAGGCACCGACTACACCGCCGACTCCGTCCCCGAGCGAGCCGTCGCGGCCCGCCTCGGCATCCGCGTAGCCATCGTCGGCGACCCCAAAGACCATTCCACGCGCTCGCTTCTCGATGCCATCCGCAAGGCCCCGCATGTCTGAACCGCGTTTCCTAGCCGTCCGTCTCGGCTCCCTCGGCGATATTGTCCACACATTTCCCGCCGTCTCTGGCTTGCGCAACTCGTTCCCGCGCGCCGAAATCATCTGGCTAACGCACCCCCGCTGGGTGAATCTTGTCGCCAGCAGCGGCCTCGCCACCCAAATCTGGCCGGTCGATTCCCGCAATCTCGCAAGCGTCCGCCAAACCGTCGCGAAAATCCGCGCCCAGCGCTGGAATGCCGCCATCGACTATCAAGGCCTCTGGAAATCCGCACTCCTCCCATTCCTGGCTGGGGTCCCCAAACGAATCGGCTTCTCTTCCGAAACCATCCGTGAATTTGGAGTGCCAATCCTCTACACCGATCGCGTGCCCGCGCGCGCCGCTCACATCGCCGATCAAAATGGCGAATTGTCGCTGCGGGCCGGCGCACAAACCGCGGTCGGCCCAATAAAGTTGCAGGTAAACGAAACCGATCGTCAGCGAGTGTGTTCCGATCTCGTCGCAGCAGGCATTGACCGTTATGTTGTGTTGAGCCCCGGCGGCGGCTGGCGCTCCAAATGCTGGCCCGCCAAACGCTTCGGCGAACTTTGCCGCAAAATTCGTGAAGATCTGAACGTACGCTGTGTAATTAACTACGGCCCCGGCGAAGAAAATCTCGCCGCCGCGGTGAAATCCGCAAGCGGCAACGCCGATCCATTCCTCTACGACGGCGAACTCGGCCAATTAATGGCCCTGCTCCAAGGCGCCCAGTGCATCGTCGGGGGAGACACGGGGCCGCTCCATCTCGCCATCGCCCTCGGCACAAAAGCCGTCGCAATCTTCGGCCCCACCAATCCCACTCGCAACGGCCCCTATCCGCCGCAGCCCTTCGTCCTCCGCGATCCCGAAGCCGGCACAACCCACAAGCGCGAAACCCAAACCAATCCCTCTCTCCTCAAAATCTCCGTCGCCCAGGTTTTCGACGCGGTCCAGCGCCGTCTCGGAGCCTCCGCATGAACCCGCTCGATTTCTTCGCCCGTTGGCGCGTCCGCACCGGCTACTTACTCGCCGTCGTAGTTTTATTTCTTTCGCGTCCCAAACCTCTTCCCATTCTGATCGGCGCCTGTGTCGGCCTCCTCGGCCTCGCCATTCGCGCCTACGCCGCCGGCTATCTCCACAAGCAAGCCGTCCTCACCACCACCGGCCCCTACGCCCGCACCCGCAATCCCCTCTACTTCGGCAGCAGCATCCTCGCCCTCGGCGCCGCAATGGCCATGAACTCCTGGCCCTCCGCCGTCCTGCTCCTTTTGTATTTCGCGCTCGTTTACACGCTCGTCATGCGCCGCGAAGAAATCGAACTCCGCGGCCATCACGGCGCCCAATTCGACGCCTACGCAAAATCCGTCCCGCTCTTCTTTCCTCGCTTGACCGCGCCAAAACAAGTCGCCACCACCGCCGGCTCTTTCTCCTGGTCCCAATACCGGAAAAACCACGAATACCAAGCCGCCCTCGGTTTCCTATGTCTGCTCCTGGCCCTAGTCGTGATCTGGCGACTTCACGTAGCCTGAAGCATCGATTCGCAACACAGGCATTCCTGCCTGTGCTCTTGCCTGTGTAGGGGCCGGGCTTGCCCGGCCCGCTCTTGGGATTTTTCTTTCTTTTGTAGCGGCCGCCTTCCGAGGCGGGCGCCCTTGCCGGGTGCCGCACCCTCCGCTTTTGAGGGTGCGGGTTTTTCATGGATTTCAGTCTCCTTACCTTCTCGCCTCAGCGTTTGCCTTCTCTTGCTCCACCTGCTCACACTTCACGAAACAATTCACGCGCAAACTATGTCCATCCGTAACCACCTGCACCGCCCCTTCCACATCCGTCCGCAAAATCCGCGCCCCGCTCCCCCGCAGCCGCTCCAGCAGCTCCGGGCTCGGATGCCCATACGGATTCTGCTCCCCCGCCGAAATAATCGCGATTTGCGGTCCCACGCTTTCCAGAAATTCCGGCATCGTCGAATTCTTGCTTCCGTGGTGCCCCACCTTCAAAACATCCGCATGAAGTTTCCCCGCCTCCGTTTCCGAGAGCATTGCGTACTCCGCCTGCTTTTCCGCGTCCCCCGGCAAAAGCACGCTGCGTTCCTTGTACTGCAGCCGCACCACCAGCGAATCATTATTCTTCGCGCTCGGCGCAATCTCCTCCGGCGGAATCTGCGGCCACAAAAAATCCACCTGCACGCCATCCCACAAAAAACTCTGCCCGCGCAATTCGTGTTCGATCGGAATGTGCCGCCCTTCGGCAATTTTCTTCAGCTGCCCCAGCGCGGGAGTCTGCGTTTCACGCCCCAGCCACAGCCGCCCAACCTGAAAATTCTCCAGCACCGCTTTCAATCCCCCAATGTGGTCCTGATGCGCATGCGTCAGCGCCACGGCGTCCAGCCTCTGTATCCCCCGCGACCACAAATACGCCGACACCGCCTCTTCTCCCGGATCCGGCCCCGGAACCTCTTCGCGCCCACGAAATCCTGCAAATCTTCCTCCGCCGTCAATCAGCAGCGTGCTCCCCCTCGGCGAAATCACCAAAATCGAATCCCCCTGCGCCACGTCCAGTACATCCACCTCCAGTGCGCCACGTTCCTCCGCGGCAGGGAAGGGATAAGTCGCAATCACCAACGACGCAAGCAGCAATCCCCCCGACGCGAGCCACTTTATGTGCCGTCCATAACGCAACTCCATCTGCAAGCTCACCGCCAGCACGATTCCGCATGCAAAAAAGGAAACCGTAACCCAAACCGGCGGTCCCGGAATCCGATAGCTCCCATGCGCGAATCCCGCGAACCACGCAACAACATACCCCTGCAACGCAACCAGCCACCCCAGCGGCCACGCCAGCACTCGCGCAATCGGCGGCACAATCACCGCGCTTCCCAACGTAAAAAATCCCAGCGGCACAATCACGCCCGTCAACGGCACCGCAAACAGATTCGCCAGCGGCCCCATCAACGTCACCCGGTGAAAATCCCGCGCCATCAGCGGCAGCATCCCAAACTGCAGCACCACGGAAAGCGCGATCATCTCTCCACCGCGCAACGACCATCCAAGCGCCTTCACCCCAAAACCCTCCGCCCACTTCGCGTTTCGCGCGGATAATCTGGAAGTCAGCGCCGCCGTGGCCGCCCGCAAATCCAGCCGGAACTGCACCTGCCGCGCGGAAAACGCCCCGTCCCGCGTCACATCGCGCCAACCATACAACGCTCCAACATATGGCTGCACATGCCGCTCCATCCACGGCACCGCCACCCCCGCAATGCACCCAATCGCCAAAAACGACAACTGAAAGCTCGTATCAAACGCTGACGACGGTTTCGCTACCAGCAATACCAGCGCCGCCACTGCCGCCGAATTCAAAATTTCCAGTCGTCTATAAAAAAAGCCCGCCAGCACCACAATCCCCGTCATCAATCCCGCTCGCAAAACCGGCGCCCGCTGCTCCACCACCGCGATATAAGCGAAAAGCGCCGCCAGCAGCAGAACCGTCGCCAACGTCCGCGGTAATCGCAACCGCTTCCCCAACCAATACAAAAAGTACGCCAGCGCCCCCACATGCAATCCCGCCACCACCAGCACGTGAAACACGCCTGTCTTCTGAAAATCCACCGACTCCGCCTGATCCACTAAACTCCGGTCGCCCAACAACATCGCCCGCAAGATTCCCGCCGTCTGCGGCGCGTCGGGATAGAGCGAATCCAGTCGCTCACGAAGCAAGGCCCGCAACCGCGCCAGCCGCGTCCCCATAGTTGCCGGCGGCGTCGAAATTCGCTCCAGCAGGGAACTGGCTCGCAACGTCGCCAGCAAATGAATATTCTGCTGCGTCAGGTATTCCCGCCGGTCAAACGCTCCCGCATCCCTGAAAACCAGCGGCAGCCTCGCCAGCGCCAGCACGGATACTTCATCCCCCGCATGAACCTCCGGCAGCGCCGCCTCGCCTTCCTTCGGCGTAAATCCCACCCGCATACCGCCCGAAACCGGAATCATCCCCTCCGCCGTTTCCACGCCAGAAAGTTCCATCTCCAGCCCAATGCCCCACGCCAATCGCGCCGGCTCGCTCCGCAAATACCCATACCACCGCAGCGGCGTCCTCAATTCAATCTGCCCCGTCGCAATCCGCCTCAAAACGTGCTCCGCCGCCAATGGCCGCGAAGCCACAACTATCCCAAGCGCGCCCAGTCCAATCCATCCGAGCAGCGAAAAAATCGCTGCCGCCCAAAGCCTGTCGCTCCGTGCAAAAAACATCCCAACAATCAGAAGGACAAAAATGCCAAGGAAGGAAATTCCTAAAACGCCATGCGAGAGATGCAATCCCCGGCCAAGCAAAATGCCGCCCGAAAACGCAACGGCAATCGCCACGGCCGGAATCCTCATGTCACTCTTCGTAACCTCACCAGCGTTTCGATGTGATACGTCTGCGGGAAAAGATCAAACAGTTGAACTTCCGAAACCTCATAGCGATGCCCGGGCGCCGTCTCCGTCTGCTGCTTCCGCTCCGAACCCGTCAAAACCGCCAAATCCCTGGCGAGCGTGGACGGGTCGCATGAAAGATAAACAATCTCCGGTGCCCCCAATGTCGCCAGCCGCGCCGCTGTCTCGGCGCCCAGCCCCGCCCGCGGCGGATCCAGCACTACAAAATCCGGCTGCTCCGTAAATTTCTTCAAAAACTCTTCCGTATGCTCGTTCTCCGACACCACTTCCACGCCGGCAGTCTTTACGTTCTCCCGCAAATCCTGCGTCGCCGCCAGATTCGCATCCACGCTCACCACCCGCGAAAACGCCTTCGCCAGCGGAATAGTGAAAAACCCCACGCCCGCATAAAGATCCAGCGCAAACCCGCCCTTCTTCCCGCCCACCACCGCCCGCAGCAACTCCTCAATCAAGAACCGGTTCACCTGAAAAAACGACAGGTGATTCACGCGAAACGTAAATCCGCCCGCCTGTTGCTGCAAATACCCGGGCCCCGACAACTCAAACCTGTTCTTGCTCTGATCCAATAACAACAAGCTCTCCAGGTTCGGCAGCGCCCCCTTGAAATCCGCAATCAATCCCTTCGCCGGTTTCACAAACCGCTCAAACGCCGCATTCAACGCAATCTTCGTATCCGTCGAGTCCGCAAACGCCTCTATCTCCAGCAACCCGGTCGGCAAAGTATTCGCCCGCGCCATCTCCTGCAATATCTGAAACGCCTCATGCAACGCAGGCGAAAGCACCGGACACTGATCAATCGGCACAATCCGCGCGCTCTCCGTCTGAAAATATCCAAGCGCCCGCGGCAGCGCCTCCCGGTAAGCCCACTGCGCCCGGTTCCTGTACCCGTAAGGCTGCGCGGTATGCTCCGCAATCGCCCCGTCCCAGGAAATCCCTCCCAGCCGCGAAAGCGTCTCTTTGAGAATCTCTTTCTTCAGCCGCACCTGCTCCGAAATCTCAATGTGCTGGTAATCGCATCCCCCGCACACCTGAAAGTGCGGGCATGGAGCGGCAATCCGCTCCGTCGCTGCCTGCTCCACTTTCACCAAACTTGTGTGAATAAGTTTCTTCTTCCGCGTGCGCACCGCCGCCCGCACCTGCTCCCCCGGGAGCACGTAAGGAACGAACACGGTATTGCCGTCAGCGTGTGCCAATCCCTCACCGCCATAAATCAGCTTCTCAATTGATAATAGTAACTCATCAGCCATAAATGTCCACTCTCATCCTTTACCCTGAACGCTTTCAGTGAAGGGTCCGCCGCTCTCTTGCCTTTGTAGCGGTCGCCTTCTGAGGCGGGCGCTTTTTGAATGTCACTCAAAACTCTTTTGATCGTGGGAACTCTGATCTACCCAAAATAAAACAAACTCAATCGCGGCAACCGATATTCATCCAACAAACGTTTCTGCAAATATTGCTTTTCCACCACGGCCAGTTGTGCTGCCTTCATTTTGCGCCGATACCCCGCCAATTGCGAATCCACCTCGCGCCGGATCTTCAGCATCAACTCTTCGCTCGCATGGCTCAGCAGCGAAGCATGCATCTTCTCATCCAGGATCGTCAGCCGCCGCTCCAAATCTTCCAAGTCCACCTGCTTCGGCGCTTCCAGCAGCATCATCGCCCCGGAAAGGGAATTAGCCACATTCCCAAGCAGCGCAGCCACCGGCGGCTGCGAATCGCCAACCCTCTCCGCCGCTTCCCTCAACAACTCAATATTCTTTTCGAGATAAGCCCGCACATCTTCCCGCGAAAACGCCTCTTTAGCCGCCCCACTCCCATTCGAAGGCTGCGCCCCCACAGCCGCCTCCTGGCTTTCCTCCGCCGCCTCCAGCACCGCATCCGTGCAGTAAGCCAAACTCTTCAACGGTTTCCCCGCGCCGCGCCGCGACCGCTGGTAACTCTCAAACGCCCGGTCGATCCCCTTCAGCGCCGCTTCCAGCGGCACCCCGGCCTTCTGCCAGGTCTCCATGATCGCCCAATCCAGCGGCGAAACCAGCAGGTGCGCCCCGCGCTTCTTCCAGAAATGTTCTTCGATTTCCGTGAAGTAATTAAAGTAGTTCCAATTTTCCATTTTTGAGTGCGAAAGCGAAGCTTTCGCTTTTACGGTGTAAGCAAAACTAACCAAACAATCATATCTTCCAAATCCCAAACGTCCTTTGTCTTCTTCCCTCTACGCTCTCAGCGTCAGTCCCTCTTCTGGCGACCATTCAACTGTTAAACCTCTGAACTCCTCAACTTTTGAACTCTTGAACTCCTTAACTCTTCAACTTTTAACTTTTAACTTCTTCTCATTCTCCGCCCCCGCCGTCTCCCCATGCTGATTCCTCTCCCAAATCAATCGCAACCCCACCAGAGTCAAAAACTCATCCACATGCTGAATATGCTTCGTCCCCTTCGCCACCAGCCGAGCCTGCCCACCGGTAGCCACCACCTTCGCCTCGCTCTTCAATTCCGCCTTAATCCGCATCAGCATCCCGTCCACCATATCCACCGCGCCGTAATAAAGCCCTGCCTGCATATGCGTCACCGTATTCGTTCCAATCACTTTCCCTGGGTCCTTGATCTCCACGCGCGGCAACCGCGCCGCCCTGCTGAACAGCGCCTCCGACGCAATCCCGATCCCCGGCGCAATCACCCCGCCCAGGTATTCGCACTTCGCCGAAATCACGTCAAATGTAATCGCTGTCCCAAAATCGATCACGATGCACGGCCCGCCATACTGGTGAAACGCCGCCACTCCATTTACAATCCGGTCCGCTCCCACTTCCATCGGATTGTCCACCAGCACCGCCATCCCCGTCTTCACGCCGGGCTCCACAAACAGCGCCTTCTTCCCCAGATAAATTCGCGACATCTCCGCCAGCGTCCAATTCACCGGCGGCACCACCGAACTGATCATCACTCCCGTAATGTCTTCCTGATTCAACCCCGCATACGAAAACAAATTCCGTGTCAGCACGCCATACTCATCCACCGTCTGCGCCCGCGCCGTCGTTAAGCGCCAGTTCGCGATCAACTCCTCCCCGCGAAATACCCCCAGCACCGTATTTGTATTCCCCACATCAATCGTCAGCAGCATCCCGTCCCCGTAGCGGCCACCTTCAGGTGGCCCTAGCGTTCCAACTCCCGTTCCGATTCCAATCCCAACCACCCGCCTACAACCATCTCCACTTTGTAGGGGCCGGGCTCGCCCGGCCCTCTTGGGGTTCTCCGCTTCTTCTCTGCGCTTCCTCAGCGCCCTCTGCGCCTCTGCGTTATCCTCTTCCCTTGAATCTTTAATTCATTATTTCCTTACTTCCTAATTCTTCAACTCTCAAACTCCTGAACTCCTGAACTCCTGAACTCCTGAACTCCTGAACTGCCTTACCTCTCTTCCGTCACATCCCCCGCAATCACCGTAACACTCCCGCCATCCTCTTTCTTCACCATCAACAACCCCTCCGCGCTCAATCCCTCGGTCGTTCCCACAAACGTCTCCCGCCCCGTATCCACCTTCACGCGCTTCCCATTCGCAAAGCTCGAAACCAATTCAAATCTCTGCACCACATACCCCGCGCCTTCCCGCAGAAACCGATTGTAGTCGGTCTCGAATTGGCTCAGCAACTTCACCAGAATCTCCAGCCGCGAATGTAGCCGGCCTGTCTCCTTGCGCAAGGAAGTCGCCGTCGCCGCCAGCTCCCCGGGAAATTTCTCCTGGCTGACATTAATCCCGATCCCCACAATCACAAACCGCACCGCGCTCGGCTCCGCGTGCATCTCCGTCAGAATCCCGCCCAATTTCTTCCCGTTCAGCAACAAATCGTTCGGCCACTTCAATTCCGCCGACAACCCCGTCTGCGCCAGCACCGCCGTATGCGCCGACAATCCCGCCAGCATCGTCAGCAGCGGCGCCTGTACCGGCGAAAGTTTCGGCCGCAGCAGCAACGTCACATAAAGTCCCGCGCCCCGTTCTGAATGCCAACTCCGCCCCGCGCGCCCTCGCCCCGCCGTCTGCTCTTCCGCCAGTACCACCGCGCCTTCCGGCTCGTCCGCGTACCCCAGTTCCATCGCCACGCGATTAGTCGAATCCGTCTTAAAAAAGTGATACACCCGCTTCCCGAACAAACTGCCCTTCAACCGTTTCCGCGCCATGTCCGGCGTCAAAATGTCGGGAACCTTTTCGAGAAAATATCCCGTCCGAGGCTGCCCCTTCACCCGCACGCCCAGTTCGCGCAACCGCTCCACCCAGCGCCACACCGTCGAGCGCGACACCCCAATCTCCCGCGCAATCCGCGCCCCACTGATCACAATCGTAGCGTTCTCTGAAAGCAGCGTTAGCAAAGCTGCCAGTCGCCGGTCGGTTGTCCCGGGAAGGGAATTAGCTTGCGGCATCAGGCCGTAGTCCTGTGCATCACGCGCACTAGCTTACTTGCCCATCCCCCGCTCCACAAGCCCGGGTGGCACAGGCACTCCTGCCTGCCCTGAGCCTCGCCGAAGGGCCTGTGCTCTTGGGTTTTCTCTTTTCCGATTCCGTCATCCCGACCGGAGCGGCCCGATTTTCTCTTCCGCGCCGTTTTGTGGCGCGTCGGGCCGCGGAGTGGAGGGACCGTGGCAACCAACGATCTCTCAAAAGGTCTTCTCGGCGAACTCTGCGCTTCAACCGTAGTGCCCGGCGCCTACCCCGATCTGGTCGGGGTGTTCAATTTTTTCTTCCTCGGCCCGAGCCTCAATTCGAATCGGGCGTGTGCCCATCCAAAACTTCCACAACACAATCCCCCCGCAACCCCCGCGCAATCTCCCCCAACCTCCGCGCCTCTTCCGCGCTCATCCCATCCAGCAACACCGCCTCCGCCCCAGCCCCAATCGCTTCCCGCAATTCCTCTTCATTCCCAACCGAAATCTGCACTATCAACCCCGCTCCATCCTCTTCCGAAGGTGCGCTCCCCACCGCCTCATACGCCGTAATCGCCCGCGGCGTCATCCTCATCGAAGCAAAACTATGCGCCTCATCCAGCGCCGCCTTAATCCCCCCAGCCAGCGCAATCTCCTCTTTCCCCACCAAAATTCTTCCCGGTCTCACCAACCGCCTCAACTCCCTGGGAACGCCATTCTCCCGAATGGCGCTCTTCGCTTCATCCCTCCAACTGCGCCTTCCGCGTCACCATCTTCCCCAATTCCACCCTCTGCCCCGCCAGCACCTCTTCCATCTCCCGAATAATCTTCTCCGGCGCCCGGCTCCGAAACGTCTCATTCCCCAACTGCTTCTCCTTCGAAGCAATCGCCTTCTGTAACCCCTCAATTTCCTTCTTCAATCGCGCCAACTCCGCCGCCACATCCACCGTCTCTTCCGCATAGGGAATCCGCAAATCAAACTCCGCCGTCGAACGCATTCCCCCGCCGCCCTCCGCAAGTTTCCCCGCCACCACGCTCAATCCCGAAAGATTCCCCAGCCGCTGAATCGCCTCATGGTTTGCCTCAATCACCGAACGCGTCTTCCCATCTGCGCTCGCAAACTCCGCCGCAACCTTCTTCTTCGGGTCCAGCTTCATTTCCGATCGCACCGTCCGCAAACCCTGAATCACTTCCTGAATCAACCCAAACTCCGCCAGCGCCGCCGCATCCTTCAATGCCGCCCGCGCCTCCGGATACGCATCCAGCGCAATCGACTTCGCCCCAGCCCTCTGCGGCAACTGGTGCCACAACTCCTCCGTCAAAAACGGCATGAACGGATGCAGCAGCCGCAGCGCCGCATCAAATCCCGCGAACAAATTCTTCCACGCCACGTCGGCCCGCCCGCGATCCGCATTCTGCAAATCCGGCTTCACCCACTCGATATACCAGTCGCAAAAATCGCCCCAGAAAAATTGATAAACCGCCTGCGCCGCCTCATGAAACCGGTAATTCGCCAGCGCATCGTTCACGATCTCCACCGTCACCGCAATCCGCGCAAACAACCAGCGGTCCGCCAGCGGCACTTTTCCTTCGAACGCGTACGGCGCCTTCGCCCGCACTTCCGGCGCCGCCAGCGCCTCAATCGAAGCCCCGCCCTCCTCATACTTATCCAGATTCACAAACAAAAACCGCGCCGCATTCCAAATCTTGTTCGCGAACGACCGCGCCCCCAGCAACCGGTCATCCGACAGCACAATGTCCGTCCCCGGCGCCGCCATCGACGCCAGGCAAAACCGCATCGCATCCGTCCCGTACTGCTCATTCAGCGCAACAGGATCCAGCCCCGTCCCCTTCGATTTCGACATCTTCTCCCCGCTAGCCGTCCGCACCAGCGAGTGCAAATAAACCGCGCGAAAGGGAACTTGCCCCGTAAAGTGAATCCCCAGCATGGCCATCCGCGCCACCCAGAAGAACAAAATGTCATACCCGGTAATCAGCAAGCTCGTCGGATAATATTTCTGAAAGTCCGGCGTCTTCTCCGGCCATCCCAGCGTCGAAAACGGCCACAACCCCGAGCTGAACCACGTATCCAGCACGTCTGGATCGTGTTCCAGCTTAGCGTTCCCGCAATGCGGGCACCGCGTTGGATCCTCACGAGCCACGATAATTTCTCCGCAACCACCTACTAACTTGTGGCAATACCACACCGGAATCCGATGCCCCCACCACAATTGCCGTGAAAGCGTCCAATCCCGGATATTCCTCATCCAATTAAAATATTCCTGCCGCCGGTTCTCCGGCACGATCTGAATCTCGCCTCTTTCCACCGCCGCGATTGCCGGCTCCGCAAGCGGTTTCATCCTGCAGAACCACTGCGTCGAAGCTCGCGGCTCCACAATCGTTTTGCTGCGTTCGCAAATCCCAATTGCGCTAACGTGATCCGTAATCTTTTCCAGCAATCCCAGCGCCTTCAAATCTTCCACTATTTTCTTTCGCGCCACAAAACGATCCAGCCCCGCATACTCTCCCGCGTGGCCGTTCATGTGCCCGTCGTCGGCCATTACGTCAATCTGCTCTAGGCCATGCCGCTTGCCCACCTCGAAATCGTTCGGATCGTGCGCCGGCGTAATCTTCACCGCCCCGGTCCCAAACTCGCGGTCCACCATCTCGTCACCAATAATCGGAATCTCGCGATTCATCAGCGGCAGCATCACCTTTTGCCCGATCAAATGCTTATATCGTTCATCTTCCGGATGCACCGCCACCGCCGTGTCTCCCAGCATCGTCTCTGGCCGAGTCGTCGCCACAGTCAGAAACTCACCAGTCCCAACCACCGGATACTTGATGTGCCAAAGATGCCCCGGCCGCTCCTCATGAATCACTTCCAGGTCGCTCAACACCGTCAAACACACCGGGCACCAGTTAACCATCCGCTTTTCGCGGTAAATCAGTCCTTCCTCGTAGAGCCGAACGAATGCTTCTCGCACCACGCGGGACATTTCCGGTGACAATGTGAACTTTTCCCGCGACCAGTCGCACGACTCCCCAATCTGCTTCATCTGCCGCTGAATCGTTCCGCCGCTCTCTTCCTTCCACTGCCAAACGCGCTTGATGAACTCCTCGCGCCCCAAATCCCGGTAATTGATCCCGCGCTCCGCCAGTTGCCGCACCACCACGCGCTGCGTCGAAATTCCCGCATGATCCGTCCCCGGCAAATACAACGTGTTGTACCCGTGCATCCGGTGCCACCGCGTCAAAATATCAATCTCCGTGTGGTCCAGCATGTG
>Ga0137418_10004203_pt1 | contig 13228 bp, 9 predicted proteins | sample CZODoug3_1_2_16f_FD_122242 | JGI IMG/M metagenome (GOLD analysis project Ga0137418, IMG submission 122242) | Vadose zone soil fungal communities from Angelo Coast Range Reserve, California, USA - CZODoug3_1_2_16fungal (Hybrid Assembly) | ecosystem: Environmental > Terrestrial > Soil > Vadose...
GTTTCGGAATCAACCAGACACCGTACTTCGCAGCCAGACGCCTTTGAATTTGCCCATACGTGATCTTGTGGGGCAACAGTGGCAATTCGAACATAACCGTCGTCCGCCCCCGCACCGCCAACTTTGACAGAGTTGCGTCTAGGTTTTTCTCGAACACGACGGATGGTACGTCGCCAAGCAGATCATTCCCGCCGATCTCGATCAACACGAGGCGGTCATCCGGTGTAACTTTCCCCGCCATATCTTGTCCTTCAGCCACTTGAGCCCCGGGTCTCGAGAGATTCTTCACCGGCACATTAGTCGATTGCTGCATGACAACCGGCCAAGCCGAAACGTGCGAATCGATACCCGAAGAGATCGAATCGCCGATAACCACCGGATGATCGCTCGGAATGCCCACTATTGCTTGCATTCTCCGGCGGGGAAGTTCCGAGGCCGTGAGCGTCAGCACCACCACAAGCAACACCGCAGCCGCAATCTGAAGCGCTGTCTGCGCCGACTGGTTGGGCGGTACTCGATAGATAACGTATCGGCCGAATCCGGTGAGAAGCCAACCACTCTGCGCAAACGCAGCAAGCATGGCATATGGCATGGGACGATGCCCGGTCGGCGGTTGCGCTGAAGCTACTATGAGTACGAACACTGCAGCAGCGACGACAAATGGCACCTTGTCCAGTAGCGACCGGGCCAGCGGACGTTTCTCCACAAAAAGATCGTGTGCCAGAAACACGGCGGGAAAAGTCGCGACTGAAAGCTTTCCCGCCACTGCAAATAGGAACAGCGCAAGCGAAGAGATGTACCACCAGCGCGCATTTGCTCCTCCTTGACGGTATCGAAGATATGTAAGGAACGAAGGTAGAGCGAAAGCTGCCGCAACCAGATCCTTGCGACTGGCAACCCACGCGATCGCCTCCACGTGCGCAGGATGAACAATGAACAAAAGGGACGCAGCGACTGAAACAATTCGGTTTCCAGTTAGCGCCAACGCAACGAGAAAGACAAATCCCGCAACTATGCTGCCCCAGATGTTGCTCGAAAGATGAAACACAAACGGACTCGCGCCCGCGAAGGCGTAATCGAGCATGTAGGAAAGCAGATGAAACGGCGAGTAGTTGGCAAAGTAAGGCGTCGTTAAAATGTGTTGCAGATTTTGCAGACTGAAGCTGCGAATCCACGGATTATTAATGACGTACTGCGGATCATCGAGACCAAGAAAGTCAACGCGAAGAATGCCGATATAGAGGAGGGCGCTTGCGATCGTCAACGCCACAAAGGTAGCAGCGTTCGTCTGCCACGTTCCGGGCAGGAGTGGTTCAGCGATTCGGGCGCCATTTCGCGCGGGGCTTTTCTGTTTCGCCGCGCTGCGTTCCTGTTTGCGGCGCTGAGATCGTGCCAGGGATCTAGCCGCCGCGGCTTTCGTTTTTTGTTTGGTTGATTTCAATCTTTCAATTCAACGATCTGAAGATGAGCCGACCATGGTCTCAAGTTTCTTCCGCGTTGCGTTAAGATCAGGAATCCATTTGCTGCCAAAACGCGTCTGCTCATCATCAGCCATGCGATACCAGCGCAACGCTTCGCGATAATCGCCTTCCTTGATAGCAATGGCGCCGAGTTGCGCATGACTATAAACGGTAAGCTGTTGACGCACCGGCGCGAAGCCTTCGCGCGTTGATTCGTCCAGCGTCGCCTGAAGTTCCCTGCGCGCGCCGGCAAAATCGCCGCGATTGAAAAGAACCAGACTGCGGTTGTAATACAAGCCAGGCATGACGCGCGTTCCCTTGACGCTGAGCGAACGTTCAAACGCATTCCAGGCCAGCGATCGCAGGGCTGACTGAAACTCTCTCTCAATCGGACCGCCGCGCTGTCCTGCGGACCATTCGGCGAGCAGCGCCGGCAACCGGGGATCACCTGACCATACAACCGCGGCGAGGCTATGCGCTTCTGCATCGGAAAGCGGCGAGCCCATCGGCTTGGGTCCCAGTCGATCGGCCACTCCGACATAATAAGAACCAAGATTCTGTGCGGTCGCCGGGTCAGATGATTTCGACGTTGCTGCGTACCACACCGAACGCGGATCGCGCCACTCCGCGACGTAAGCCAGCGTCGCGCGTCCCCACAAGACTCCAATAGCTGCGAGGATCGCTGCTGCCGCGATCACGCCGCGCAGTCCCAGCCGCTTTCCGGCCGAAATCAATCCCCAGGCGATAAGGATCACCGCCCCAACCGACGGGAAGAAGAGATACCGATCCGTCACCGGGTGGCTGAATGAAAGCACCTGCGCCGGGATCAATGCGAGCAAGATCCAATAGATAAGAACGGTTGCAACCGGCCAACGGCGAGCGAGCAGCAGCGGAGCGGCGAAAACGGTCAGCAGGAACAAAACGCTAACAAACTCGAGGCCGATTCCCACGGTCGCATTCGGTGGGAGGCGATAAATCACATACTGTCCAAATCCGGTTAATAACCAAAAATTCTGCAGCAGCGCTGCCGATAAAACATATGCATTAGGCCGGTTTCCCATGGAGGGTTGGGCCGATGCAACGACCAGTGCAATGATCCCAGCGCCGAGCACGAATGGAACCTTGTCCCACAACGATCGCGATAGCGGACGCCTCTCAACAAAGAGATCGTAAGCTAAAAGCACTCCCGGGAAAGTCGCGACAGAGAGCTTACCGGCCACAGCGAAGAGGAATAGCAGCACCGATGCGACATACCATCGCCTTGCCGCCGATCCTCCCTGGCGATAGCGCAGGTATGCAAGCAGCGACGGCAACGCGAATGCCGCCGCCACCAAATCCTTGCGGCTGGAGATCCAGGCGATGGCTTCTACGTGCGCGGGATGGACAATGAATAGCGCCGCGGCGGCAACCGCGACCAGGCGACTGCCCGTCAACGCGAGCGCCAACAGGAAAACGAATCCTGCTACAAGGCCACCCCAGAGGTTGCTCGACAAGTGGAAAGCAAACGCATTTGGCCCAGCGAAGACATAGTCAAGAATGTAGGAAAGCAGATGAAGCGGCGAGTAGTTGGCAAAGTAAGGCGTGGTCAGAATGTGCCTCAGATTTTCAAAGGTAATGCCGCGGATCCAGGGATTTTCCACGACGTACTGGGGATCATCGACGGCAAAAAAGCCGAGGCGAAGATCGCCGACGTACAAGGCGAGCGTCGCCATGACCAACAGCAGGAACGTGATCGCATTCGTTTGCCACGGTCCCGGAATGATCGGCATCGAAGCGACCCCACTCTTGCACTCCTTTGCCTGAAATTTGATTTTTGCCGATCCGACAGTTTTCTGTCTGCTAAGTTTTTTTTGTTTGATGTTCTTTTTCTTTCCCATTGGGATCGGCAGCCTTGATATGGTTCAGTGTTCGCGCAAAGCAGTGCGCCGTCTTTCTGAATGTTTTAGTGAGAGGACAACGTGGCGATTATCGCCTCCAGCCGCTTGCGGTTTGCGGTGAGATCGGGTAACCAGTTCCCACCCGAGCGCGTCTGCTCCTCCTCGGCCAGACGAAGCCAATGCAGCGCCTCCGAATAGTTAGTTTGGCGCCACTCGACGATCCCAAGATTGTTATAACTGTTAACCAAGACCTCCTGGCGTCCCTCGGTAAAACTGGAGCGCGCGGCCTCGTCCACTGCGGAAAGAAATTCTGCACGCGCTCCCTGCAAATCATCTTGATCCAGGAGGAGTAAACCCCGTCGCAAATAGAGATCCGGCAGGATGTGCCTTCCTTTTGCCGAGAGCGCACTGTCGAAACCTTGCTGGGCAAGCGTTCTTAGATGATGCTGGAACTCCGTTTCGATGGGACCACCTCGCTGACCTTGCGACCATTCCGAAAGCAGCGCCGGGAACCTTGGATCGCTCTTCCAGATGACAGAAGCCAGGCGTTGCAGGTCGGCCTCAGAAGGCCGCGGTTTTCGAGCTGATTTGCCGAGCCCAGCCGAGATGTCCAGATACTGCCAGCCGAGATTATAAAAAACCAACGGATCGGAAGATTTCGCGGTCGCCCCATACCAGACCGAGCGTGGGTCGCGCCACTCGGTAACATAGGCCAGGGTGGTTCGTGCCCACAACGATGCGATAACGATGAGCGGCAAGGCCGTCGCCAGCACCGCACCACGTCGTAATCGCTCACCAGCAGCGATCACTCCCCAGGCAATCAGGATCACCGCAGCCACTGATGGAAAGAAGAGGTAGCGATCCGCTACCGGGTACGCGAACGAAAGCACCTGCGATGGGATCAAGGCGAATAGGAGCCAGTAAACCAACACTGCCACCGTGGGCCAGCGTCGACGAATGAGCAGCGGCGCCGCGAACACCGCCAACAACGATGCAATTGCGATCAGTTGAAGTCCCATCCCGGCCGGACCAGGAGCAGCCCTGTAGATGACATAGCTGCCGAATCCGGTGAGCAACCAGAGATTTTGCGTAAGCGCCGCAAAGAGCGCATACGCATCAGGTTGACGTCCGGTCGGTGGTTGCGCCGAGGCAACAATGAGCGCGATCAATCCGGCGGCCAGAAGAAACGGCACCTTGTCCAGGAGTGCGCGCGCCAACGGGCGTTTCTCGACAAAGAGATCGTGTGCCAAAAACACAACAAAAAAAGTACCCACCGAAAGTTTCCCAGCGACAGCAAGCAGAAAGAGAAGCACGGATACGACGTACCATCGCTTCGCTATCGCCCCACCCTGGCGGTAGCGAAGGTAAGCAAGCAACGAAGGCAGCGCGAATGCCGCAGCGACCAAATCCTTGCGGCTGGAAATCCAGGCAATCGCCTCCACATGCGCCGGATGAAGCACGAACAGTGCGCCGGCAGCGATGGCCACCGTTTGGCGGCCAGTAAGAGCTAGTGCGACCAGGAATACGAAGCCTGCTACCAAGCCCGCCCAGATGTTACTCGATAGATGAAACGCAAACGCATTAAGTCCCGCGAGAGCATGATCCACCAGGTAAGAGAGTAAGTGGAGCGGAGAGTAGTTTACGAAATAAGGCGTAGTCAGGATGTGGCGCAGATTTTCCGTGCTTAGCCCACGAATCCAAGGGTTATTGACCACGTATTGCTGATCATCAATCTGAAAGAAACCAAGGCGCAGATCGCCGGCGTAAAGCACCAACGTCGCAATCGTCAAAAGCACGAAGGTAAGCAGGTTGGTCTGCCACGTTCCCGGTGTTATTGACGCCGAGCGGATGGCGGTCTTTCGCTCCTTCACCTCCAGCTTAACTCGCTTGCGCTCCTGCGCTCGCTGCGCCTGTCTCGATGCGAGTTCAGTTTTGGTCCTGGATCGTGAAGATTTCTTTGTCATCCACCTGCTTTCAGCGTGTTCCGGTAATTTTCAGGGATTGCCACGCCTTTCTGCGAAGCCATTTCGGCATCGGTTCGGGCCTTCGCCAGATCGCCGAGGTTGTAATGACAGATGGAGCGGTTCAGATAGTACTTGCCCTGCGGATTGATTTGGATGGCTCGGTTGAAATCGGCAAGAGCTTCAGAATATTTCTTGTAATGGTTCACGAGCAAGGTGCCGCGCTGGTAAAGAGCTTCACTATCCTCCGGATTGATCGCGAGCCACGCTTCGATGTCCGCCAAAGCTTTTTCGTACTGCTTCAGGCTGTTATACGCAACCGACCGCATCTTATACATCGACGTGCCACCCTTTTTTCCCTTGCTGTTGGAAGCGTCTGTTTCTTTGTTGATTACCACAGTGCAATCCTCAATGATGCGCTCAAAAAGTTGGGCCGCTGCCGCCTCGTCAATCATTGTCGCTTTGCTGTAATTGGATTGCGCGCGCTCACCTCGCGGCAGGGACGCGTCGGGATAATGATTAATAACGTCGCTCCATAAAGAATCGCTGTCTTTCCAAACCTGGGTTCGGTTGAAAGTCAGAAATCCGAATAAAGAGAAAATAACGACGGCTCCTGCGATTGCTGGCACCAATCTCTTCTCCTTTAAATACTCGCTAGCCAACATGGTAAACAAAAATGCGAGGCCGATATAAGGCACGTAGGTGTAACGCTCGGACACAATCGTCATTCCAATCGGTATCAGTTGTAACACCAGCAGGATGTTGACAAGAAAGAACATCAGCCCAAATACGACGAGCCGATTCTTTCTAAACTGCCAGATAACGAATAACAGAGCCGCCAGAAACAGCGGCGCGAGATAGATTACCAATCCCAGATGACCAGGCTCAGGAAAGGGATGAAACGCCGACAGCGGGTATGGAACGAAAAACCACAAAAAATAAACCATCACCGCGTAGCTCGCAAAAAACAAACGAACCCAGAATGGATATAGGTCGAGGCTGGTCATTGCTGTAACCGACTGAAGTTTCAGAGTGATAATCGCAAACAAGGCCGCGACGAGGACGAAAGGGATTTTTTCCAGCACGACTTGCCGCGTTATTGATCTCTGTTGCCAGTAGTCCATTAGAAATAGAACCAATGGCAGCACAATTGCGGCGGGCTTCGAGAGCAGCGAGAACACAAAGAGCAAAAAGCACAGCCACAAACGAAGCGGTTTACGCGATTGCAGGAATTGCCAGTATTGAATCAATGCCAGCAAATAGAACAAGGTGTACAAGAGATCTTTGCGTTCGGATATCCACGCTACTGATTCCACGTGCATCGGATGAATGCCGAAGATCAGCGCCGTGAAGAAAGCGACCAACGTTTGCCTGTGTGAGATGCTGTAGATGAATACAAAAACGAGCACCACGTTAAGGAGATGCAGGAGCAAATTGAGAATCAGGTATGAACGCGGATCCTTTCCGGAGATAGCAAAGTTTGCGGCCAGAGACAACACGGTGAGCGGATGATAATTGGAGACGACTGGCCGCGTGAAAATACCGATCCAGTCAGGACCGCGAAGCAAACTATTGTTGACGACGTAATACTCGTCATCCCAATTCGTAAAACCGTTCCTGAGCAGAGGGAACAAGCAAAGAGCTGTGATCACTGCCACACTTAGGATGGACCATAGGATCCAATTTCGGGACTGATCAGCCTTCCGTGACTTCGCCCCTCTCTTGCGAGCTGATCCTTTGCTCTTTGGCATTTCTCGTTCGTGAAGCAACTGCTAAGGCGCGTCGGACTTCGCTGCCAGCTCTTCCAAACGCTTGCGTTTGGCGCTGATGTCTCCGACCCATCGACCGCCGAAGCGGGCTTGCTCTTCCTCGGCCATCTGAAACCAGCGCAATGCTTCGCGAAAGTCACTGGCTGTCCAGGCGAGGACGCCGAGGGCATCGTGACTAACTACAATCACCTCGTGTTGAGCGTTGAGATCCGTTTCGCGCGGTGCCTCGTCGAGTGCAGCCAGAAATTCCTTTCGTGCTCCATCCAGGTTGCCGCGCACGCCAAGCACCATGCCACGTCGGAAGTAAAGGCTCGCCATGGGGCGGTCTCCTTTCGTGCGGAGACCGCGCTCGAGAAGGTCCCAAGCCAGCGTGCGAAGATTGTCCTGAAAAGCCTTTTCAACAGGTCCGTCGTGCTGTCCCGCCTTCCATTCCGACAAAAGCGGTTGCAGACGCGGATCAGACGACCACACGTCGTTGGCGAGACGCTCTGCTTTATCTTGAGGTAGTGGCGTTCCGCGCGGTGTTGCGCCAAGCTTCTCCGCCGCGTCGAGGTAGCGCACCGCAAGGAAGTAGCACGCTTCCGGATTGTCCGGCTTTCCGGGCGCTCCTTTGCTTCCGAGCAATAGAGCAACGATTCCCTCCGTTCGTTCTCGACTCTTGTCGATGCCAGTTACCCAGCTTCCACCGGCTTTGCGCTGCTCGTCTTCGGCCATTCGATACCAGCGCAAGGCTTCCCGGTAGTCTTCCTCTTTCGAAGCGACATCTCCTAATGCGTTGTAGCCAAGGACATCTTCTCGAGCCGTGGTAACCGTCGAACGCTTGTTTTCATCCAGCGCGGCAAGGAACTCTTTGCGTGCTCCCGGCAAATCGCCGCGATCAAGGAGAAGCGTGCCACGCCGGTAGTACAGCGCGGGAATGGCGCGCGTTCCTTTAGCATGAAGTGAAGTCTCGAAAGCATCCCAAGCCAGCGTCCACAGCTGGCGTTGAAAAACTTCCTCTACGGGCCCACCATGCTGCCCCTTGTTCCATTCGGCTAAAAGGGCCGGCAGTTGCGGATTGCTGTCCCAGACCGTTGCAGCGAGTTGGCGCGCTTGCGTGTCGGGAAGTCGATCTCCGCGTGGTTTCACGCCGAGGCGCTGTGCCAGATTCAGATACTGCGCCCCGAGCATGTGATACACGTCAGGGTCGGAGGACTTTTGCACCGCCTTGTACCAGACTGAGCGCGGATCCTGCCATTCGCTCAAATAAACGATTGTCGCGCGTCCCCATAGAACTGTGGCCAGCAGTAGTAAAACCGCCGGTACCATTACCCATCGACCTCCGCGCTGTTCTCCAATGAGGATCGCCCACCAGGCAATCAAAATCACCAAGGCAACAGATGGGAAAAAAAGGTACCGATCTGCGACGGGATGGACGAACGAGAGGACTTGCGCGGGGATCAAGCCGAATAGGATCCAGTAAATCAGCGTCATCGTCAGCGGCGCGCGACGACGGAGCAGTAGCGGTGCAGCGAAAACGGCAAGAAGCAATACCGCCGCTAGGAATTGAAATGCCATTCCTTTGGTTGGATCGGGAGGAATGTGGAATACGACATAGCTGCCGAATCCGGTGAGTAGCCAGAGATTCTGGAACAGTGCTGCGGCCAGCACGTACGCATCCGGACGATTGCCGGTCGGTGGCTGGGCCGAAACAGCGCCTAGAGCTATCACCACCCCAACCACTAAGAACGGCACCTTATCCAGGAGCGAACGCTTGAGTGGTCGCTTCTCTACAAAGAGATCAAGGGCGAGCAATATTGCTGGGAAGGTAGCGACCGAGAGTTTGCCGGCGACTCCGAGCAGAAACAAGAACACCGAGGCGCCATACCACCAGTAAGCCTTGTCTCCTTCACGGCGATAACACAGATAGGCTAGAAACGATAGCAGCGTGAAGGCCGCGGCAACTAAATCCTTGCGAGTGGAAATCCAGGCAATGACTTCCACGTGCGCTGGATGAACGACAAACAAAGTAGCGGCGGCAACCGCGATCATCCGCCGCCCAGTTAGCGCCAGCGCGACCAGAAAAACGCATCCGGCAACCACTCCTGCCCATATGTTACTGGATAGATGATACGCCAGCGGATTGAGCCCCGCGATGGTGTAGTCCAGCAGGTAAGAAAGGAGGTGGACCGGTGAGTAATTGGCAAAGTGGGGAGTGAAAAGAATATGACGCAAATTCGTGAGAGTGATTCCTTTGATCCAAGGGTCATCAGTCACGTAGCCGTAGTCATCGACCATGAAAAAGCCGATACCAAGGTCGCGCCAGTAGAGCGCCAGCGTGCCGAGTACGAACAGCAGGAATATCCCTGCGTTTATTTGCCATCGACCCGGCAGGATCGATCGCGACATGGCAGGACTGTATGACTCCGGCGGCTCGGTTAATCTTTTGAAAGGAACGCGCCGGGACTTCGCAGATTTCCTGTTCCGCGGCGTCCTCGATTTAACCTTCAAAGACATAATGATGGTTCAGCCAAGTCTTGCCCCTCAAATCGACGCGTCGATGTCGTCGAGGACGACCTGGCTCATTTGTCCAACTTTTCACCCGTGCCAAATTTTCAGCGGAGACTGTTGAGGTACTGCGGATCCACTTTAACGCCGAGGGATTGAGCTCGCTCTGCATCGTCAAGCGCTTGTGTTTTGCGGCCCGTGCGTTGATAAAGGTGCGACCGATTAAGGTACCAGGCGCCCGTGCTCGGATTAATTCGAATGGCACGGTCGAACTCCGACTCAGCCTCCGGTAATCGGTTTAGGTCCATCAACGCCAGGGCCCGCATCTGAATCATTTCCGCATCGTCAGGCCTAAGGCGCAGATATCTGTCAATGTCGGCCAGCTCTTCGGCAAAACGTTTCGTGTTGGAATATAGCAGCGCGCGATTTCCGAAAGCGTCCGCCAGCGCGGGATCCAGCTCGATGGCGCGATTAATATCGGGCAGCGCGAGATCAAATTTACTCTGAGCCCCGTAACTGGCGCCTCGATTTGCGTAGGCCTTGGCGTTCTTAGGGTCCACCTCCAGCGCCTTGTTGTAGTCCGGCATTGCAGCGTCGAATTCTCCGGCGTCGAAATGCAGGTCCGCGCGATTAAGCCATGCGTTTGGATCTCTGCTGTTCAACGCTATGGCCTGATTAAAATCGGCCAGAGCGCCTGCGCGATCTCCTGATCGCTTGCGGGCAACCCCACGATTGTTGAAAGGAATCGACAAGAAAGGGTCGACTCCCCCGGAGGGCAGTTGGCCTTTGTTAATCACATCCGTAAACAAGGTAACCGAGTCTTTCCAAACGTGCCCTCGCTGCCACGTCAACACCGCCAACAGCAACCCGTAGGCAGCTAGCCCGCTCCAAATGGCAGTTCCCAGGTGCGGCTTCCATTTCAGCAGTTCACCGACCGCATAGGCAACCAGCAGGAAAAAGCCAATTGCCGGGATGTACACATATCGGTCTGCCATCATGACATCCCGCACCGACAAGACTTCTGACATTAACGGTAGAAAGATGTTCGCCGTGAAAAAGACAATGCCGAAAACGATCGTTCGCTGTCCTTTTTGCCAGGAGAGCCAAAGAGCGATTAGCGCCAGGAGCACAAACATGGGCGCCGCAAAATAGTATGCTGGAATCGAGCCTCTCAGCGGATAGGTGTAATATGCCGACAAGTTCATCGGCAGGATGAGCTTGAGCAGATAGCTGATAACTGAAAAACAAGCGAAAACAAATCTCTGCGCCGCTGAGTAGTAGTTCACCATTTCCTGGTTCTGCATCTTGCCGCTCAGCGAAAGAGTCACCGCCGCAAAAATGATTGAAACGATAAAGAACGGAACCTTCTCCAAGAGCACAATGTGATCGCGCAGGCGCCTGCCATATAAATAATCGATCGCCAGCAGCGTCGCGGGCAAAGCAATGGCCTGTTCCTTACAGAGGCAGGATAAGAGAAACAGAAACAACGAGGCACCGAACCAGCCGCGACTCTTGTCATTGAGATAACGGAGGTACGCAAGCAAAGCGGCCAGGAAGAAAAACGAATAAGCGCCGATCTTCATCGAGCCTGCCAGCCAGGCGACGGATTCAACTTGCACCGTGTTGAGCGCGAATAGTCCGGCGGTGATGATCGCGTAATCGAAGCGTTTGAATAGTTGCCGAATCAACGCGAATACCAGCACCGTGTTCAGGATGTGGAGCAAAACGGCAATGGCTTTGAGCGGCGCGGCTATAGCCCCGAATACCTTGACTTCGATTGCCATGATGAGCGTGGCTATCGGAGCATATTGATTTTGATAAATCGTTAAAAAAATGTCTTTGAGATGGCCCCAGTCCAGATTGCGGATCATGGGATTCTCGAGGATGTAAAGGCCGTCATCGTAGTTGGTGAAGCCGCCCCGAAGCACGGGCAGATAAGCGGCAAACGTCGCGACCAGAACGAGGCAGAGCCAGAGCAGTTGGTTCCGAGCCGGTCCGGTTTGGACAAGAGCTGCCTTTAGCGGGGCGGCTGCAATTCTCTGCGCTTTGCCCGACCCTTTTGACTTCCTCGGGGATGTCACTGCTCCCCTTTCCTTCCTCTTCTCAAACTCTGTCGTTGAATGCAGTGTCCCGGGGCCAGGCATCTCAACTCAACGAATCGCCCGCTAAGTTGACTGGGGGCGTGATTGATTTGTTGTCATGCTTACGGATCAGATGCGCCCGCGGTTCTTCATTTCGCGTCCGTCCGGATCTATTTGATCGTGCGCTCTGGCTTCGTGAGCGCAACCTCTAATCGATCACAGTCCCGCACGGAAGCTCAGGTTGTGCGATCAATTTGTCAGGCAGTCTCAACTGCGCAAATGTGATCTGCGCGCCATTCTCGGTAGCTGTGACCACTTCCCTGAGCTTAAACCACTGCACCGATCCGTCTGACCCCGTGGCCCTGAGTCCGAAGTCAAAGAAAATGGAATCGTCGGTGGTGTCCCCGGCAACTTGCAACAGCCTGGTCGTCGCAGAATAGCTGGGCGAATACGGATAATAAGGGACGAAACTGAAGGTCGCCTGCTGGTCGCCTTGAAGGTGCGAACCAACGGCGGATTGCCCATCCCCGAGCCGATTGCCACGCACGGCGCCGGTGAGCGTAACCGTCATGCGACCTGCAACCTGAGTCCTTGGGTTTACTGCCTCGAACGTGATCGTCTCCGCGTTCACATCGTGAGAGAACGTATGGTCATTGCCCTTCTGGACGGAAGCCCGAGAATTGTCCTGCGCAAAAGCCTGAGAAGCACTCAACAGCAGGAACGACGTAAGCGCGAGGATAATGACCGCGGGACGCTTAATTCCGGTGCTAAGGATTTTCATCATGACGGCCCCTCTTTTCTGTAGCCTGATAACAGGATCTCAGCGGTGTGTCAATGAATGATTTAATTACCGGTGTCGTCTGCTCCGCTCCGCAAGAGGCATTCGCCTGGCTGGCTTGCGCCGGCCCTTGGTTGTTGAAGCGTGCGGTGATCTTTATGGCAGCATCGTAACGTTCCCAAACCGGTTGAACGTGACCGAACCAGTGCAGTTGCTGGCGGGATGGTCAACGTTGTTCGCGAAGGTAAACGTCAGGGTTCCGCTTGAACCCGCACTGATCGTCCGCTGGGCCGTCGTGGAGCAGCGACCTTGCTGCTAAGCGAGCCACTGCCGGTCGGCGTGTTATAGATCACGGTCCCGACCAGTTTGATCGAGTTCAGGTTGCCATTAGTAGCCCGCGGCCAGGTGATGGCCAGCGCTGTAAACAACTGATTCGAGCCGGTGTTCTTCCGTAAGGTGACTTGGAGCGTCTTTTTGTCGAACTTCCTGTTAGTGGCGACCATCGGCGGTGCAGTCGCAGTTGGTGTTGATGTAGGAGTAGCCGTAGACGTAGACGTTGCCGTAGGGGTGGGAGTAACCGTTGCCGTAGCTGCAGGCGTCGGCGAGGCCGTAGGTGTAGGTATAGGTGTAGGTGTAAATGTAAACGAAGGCATGGGAATGTATGCACGCATTTGACCGCCGTTGTGCACCATGACATACAGCCGATAGGAATGCCCGCTCTGCAGGTCCACGCAAAAAAACGGGAAACAAAATTATCGAACCCTTTCGTTTCTTTCGTGTGTTTCGTGGGCAGAAAAGATTTATTTACCCACGAA
>Ga0137418_10004205_pt1 | contig 13228 bp, 12 predicted proteins | sample CZODoug3_1_2_16f_FD_122242 | JGI IMG/M metagenome (GOLD analysis project Ga0137418, IMG submission 122242) | Vadose zone soil fungal communities from Angelo Coast Range Reserve, California, USA - CZODoug3_1_2_16fungal (Hybrid Assembly) | ecosystem: Environmental > Terrestrial > Soil > Vadose...
GAAGAAAAGGGAAAAGGCCGAGTGCCTTGAGTTTGTTAATGGCCGAATTGCCTGGTCGTGGGCACGCGATGGAGTTACCGTCGAAGATGTAATTGGTTCAAGCGAGTTCTGGTGCTTTCGCTTGCCATTGGCCACCGAAAATGGCGAATGGGGCTGGATGAATTTGTATCGTCCTTTTGTTGGGCCACCCTTACTGCTCGACATGAATTATCTCGCGAGCTTTTTACAAAGAGAACTTTCAGAAGCGGCTGAAAGAATCCTTGGCTCCCACCTTAACCCTTCCGGTTTCGGAAAACTCCCTTTGCCTGTTACGGCGAGAAAAGTAGTAGGTTGATGTCGCAGGCTACAACTGTGGGCGAGTTCGCAGCAGTTCCTGCAACAGCAAGGCTTCGTGTTGCTCGAGTCCTTGGGACCTTTATTTTTGCTGCGCTGCTTGCGTTGATCGTGATAACCGCAATCCCCTATGGAACCGCAGAAGCGTGGTGGAAAGCGTTTTTTGTTTGCGCGGTCTTCAGTTTGGGCATTCTCTGGCTAATTGAAGGATACCTAAGTAATACCTGGATCACAGCCGGTTGGTCCATAGTCTTGCCTGTTGCCGCCCTGGTTCTATTTTCCTTCCTGCAAACTATTTCGCTAGGCAATGCACAAATTAACGGTATCGGAATGCCTGGCTGGCGCAGCCTTAGCCTTGATCCCTATGAGACGCGCTTCTTTGCCCTTCAACTTGCGGCGTTGGTCTTGTGTGGTTTGTTTTTGTTTCGTTACGTGTCCAGCGAACGGCGCTTGCGCATTGTAATGAACCTGGTTATCGCGATTGCGGCTGCGAGTGCTATTTTTGGCGTTCTCCGGCAAACAACCCAACACAGCGTCGGGTTTGGTTTGCCGTTACTACAACTGGAGTCAGGCTATGGTCAATTCATTAATCGAAACCATTTTGCCTTTTTAATGGAGATGGCCTTCGGTTTAACTCTCGGACTAGTTCTCGGGGGCGGTGTGAAAAGGGACCAGGTGTTGGTTTACGTGGCGGCGTTGATTCCCATTTGGACTGCGTTGGTGTTGTGCAGCTCCAGAGGGGGGCTGATTGCGATGCTGGCAGAGGTTATCGTTGCTGCCTTCCTTCTGAGCGGATTTCTGCAAAGCAGTCGTGCGACTGAATCAACCTCGAAAATGCTAACGATTCTCAGGTCTGCACCGGTACGCATCGGCTTATTTCTTGTCCTGGTCTCCGGGGTTGTATTCGGCACCTTGTACCTTGGCGGCGAGCAGTTAGCATCACGCATCGAGCAATCGCACATGGATTTTTCTGGAGATGCTAGCGAGTTACGGCAGCACGTCAACAGAAATGAGACGTGGGCATTGACTTTGAAAATGTTTGCTGCTCATCCGGTGCTTGGCGTCGGCATGGGCGCTTACTGGGTGGGGGTGCCTGCATTTCATGATGCCTCCGGGACGTTGACGCCACAGGAAGCGCACAACGACTACCTGGAACTACTGGCGAGCGGTGGGGTAGTGGGATTTGCCATTGGAGTTTGGTTCTTAGTTGCCGTCGTCAAAAAAGCAAGGGCAAATTTGCGTTCATCAAATCCGCTTCGGCGGGCCGCATGTTTAGGGGCTTCAATCGGCATTGCTGGTGTGGCCGTGCATAGCCTGGTGGACTTTGGATTGCACGTGATCGTAAACGCGCTGGTATTCACAGCGTTGATCGTGATTGCAACATCCGAACAACCATGGGACAAGGAAACTATCCGCGAGTCATGATTAGCTCCACGGTTCGTAATCGTCTGCTAGCGCTCTTGCTGGCCCTTTCTTTTGGTTCGGGCAACGCCGCCGTTCTGGTTCCACAATTGGGGGGCGCCAGTGCGTTTCAGGGTCAGGACATCATGGGTGGCGCAGCAATTGTCTTTAAGCGCCCGCAGCGTGTGCGTGACATCGTTGGTGGCGCATCGTTGTTAGTGGTGAAGCGTCAACCAAGAGCTGCGCGTCTCGAAGTGGCGCGAAATACGCCTGACCGCAGGCGGCCCCGCCCGCAACCCGGCCCGCCTGAGGTGGTCGATGTAAAGTTGTCAGATGCGGATCAGGGCGAGGCTTACAAAGCGCAGGGTAATACTTACTACGATCTCGGCGACTTTGCCCATGCGATCGAGGCATACTTGAATGCAGCTAAACATCTGCCCAAAGACGCCACCATCTATAACAACCTGGGCGCCGCCTACTTCAGTAGCGGAAGAAATCCCGACGCAGTAGAAGCGTTCAAGAAGTCTCTGGCCGCAAAGCCTGATGATGCCGACGCTTTCTACAATCTGGGCATTGCCTACGCGGCAAGCGAAAAGCAATCCGACGCTTTGGCAGCCTTCAGTGAAGCGGTTCGAATCAAGCCTGATTGGGCGGAGGCTTTGAACGCGCTCGGCGATACCTATTTGGGTCTCAATCGATACGCCGAGGCGGCAAAGGCTTATGAAGAGGTTGTCAGGAGACAACCAGACAATGCGACTGCGTTCAGCAATCTGGGGTTTGCTTACGATCGTTTGGGTATGGAGGCCAAATCAATCGAGGCCTTGCAGAAAACAGTCAAACTGAAGCCAAACGATGCAGTTGCTTACAACAATCTGGGCGCCAGTCTTTACAAGAGCGGAAGCTACAAAGAAGCCATTGAGGCGTTCAGCAATTCACTGCGGATCAATCCTGGCGATGCAGAAGCTCTTAACAATCTGGGCGCGGCATATTACATCAGTGAGCAATACAGCGACGCGCTGGAAAGATTCTTACAAGCAGCAAAGGCCACGCGGGACTCTGCTGAAGTTCAATATAATCTCGGTAACGCTTATTACATGCTAGGCAAGTTTCCTGAAGCCGCGAAAGCCTATCGTGAGGCGCTCCGCCTGAAGCCTAACTATGCTGAAGCGCGAACGAATTTTGGAAGTTTGCTCATTGCGATGAACGATCCGCGCCCAGCAGCGACTGAGCTGCAGGAAGCGATTCGTTTGCAGTCTGACAATCCGGTGGCGCATAACAATCTTGGTTATGCGTATGCGCAAATTGCGGAACACAGCGAGAAAGGCGAGGCCCAGCAGTATTATCAAAAAGCAGCGGCTGCTTACAAAGAGGCTTTGCGTCTTCGGCCCAACTATCCGAAAGCGCTTAATAATCTCGGATTAATTTTCAACAAGCTTGGAGATTATCCGGGCGCTATCGAGAACATCAAAAAAGCGTTAGAGCTGCGGCCCGACTTTCCAGAGGCCTACTACAATCTGGGAACGGCTTATTTCAACCTGCGGCAATTCAAAGAGGCAATAGCCGCCTTCCAAAAAGCTATCGAGCTCAAGCCTGACTTCGTCGACGCCTACAATAATCTCGGCGCCGCGTCTTATCAGAGTGGCGATTTTGAGCAAGCCATTGCGGCTTATACAAAGACACTTGCTTTGCGTCCGGACAGTGCCGAAACCCAAAATAATTTAGGCAAGCTTTACGTCAGGACGAAACGTTACCCACAGGCAGTCACATCCTTTAAGGCTGCGATTGCGCTTAGGCCAGCCTACGCCGAGGCCCATTTCAATCTGGCCGTGGCGTATACGGCCATCGGAAACAAGCTGGGGGCTCTGGAGGAATATCGAACTCTAAAAGCGCTCGATCCACGTCTGGCGGAAGAGTTCTATCGGCGCTTCATCAAGAAATAGGGGTAGTTTGCCACTTTATAGAAGGTGTAACTGATGAGGCCGTCAATCAGAGGCGAAAAGCGTTGACCTGTACGGGTAAACCGCTGTAAACTGCCGCAACTCAGGGCGAAAACACCAGTTCTTGCCAGTACGTCACCACGTGAAGGGACAATTGAGTATGAGTATACGACAACGGAAAAGCATGAAGGCTATCGCCGTATTTGTGGCATTTGCTGTAGCCCAGATTTCCATTCAATTGAGTTTTGCCAGCACAGCTTCGCCCTCCTACGCGATGCTTGTGCAGCAGCAACTCGTAGTCCGAATAACCACTAGTGGTAACCGGCCCATATTAGTCAACAGCAACAGCACTGCTACTGGCGGCAGCCTGGCGACAGGCGCCATCATTGAAACGCCAGACGGTGTCAGCGCAACCATCGATTTAGGGCCGCTGGGTACTGTGGATCTCGCGCCGAACAGTAAAGTCGTGCTGGAATTTGATTGTCCGCCGGCGCCACCGACTCCGCCTGCACCGGGCACCGAACCGGAACCTTGCAAGGTCAAGGTGAAGGTAATAGTGGGCTGCGTAGTGCTGAAGACGAAGAAGGGCACTGAGGGTCAAATCGATACTGAACAACAAGAGAAGGTTCAGGAGAGCAAGAAAGGTGCAACGGGCGCACCGCTTAACTTCTGCACTCCAGGAGCAGGAGCAGGCGCGGGTGCGGGCGCTGCAGCAGCTGCAGCAGCCGCGACAACCGCAGGCGGCATCGGCGCTGGTACAATCGCAGCAGTGGTCATTGCCGGCGGTCTTTTGGCTGGTGGCCTTGTTTTTGGTTTTAGTGGCGGTGGTAATCCCAGCGGCACCGCACCTTAAGACTAAGCTCGTGTAGAAAGAAAAGCGTGCCCTCCGAAAGGAGCAGGCACGCTTTTTCCTTGTTCATTTCTTTCCAGATTGCACGGCGCTTCGCGCTGTAGGCGAATAATTCCCTGAACATTGTGAGTTCGAAACTTCCAAAGCAGGCACCTACGCGTCTGTTGTTGCTGCTGGTCGGGATCGCTTTGTGTGCCTGGGCCATCAGATCAACAGCGCGCTTAGGTCTTTCACGAATCTTCGTAAGATATTCCCTCGGGACCGGCAACCTAATGGTGGCAGACAAGGCCACCGAAATGTCGCCAAAGGATGCCGAAACTCACCGCGCGCGGGCTGCGGTTCTCACTCTTGTTCCATCGCCCGCCGAATCAGCTGCGGAATTGGAGCGGGCCGTTAGTCTGCGCGCCGCCGATTATTCGCTGTGGGTGGAACTGGGATTAATTCGGGACCAAATCGGCGACACCGGAGGCGCCTTGGCGGCATTCGATGAGGCGGTGAAGCGCGCGCCGTTCTACGCTCTGCCGCGCTGGCAACGTGGAAATTTGCTTTTGCGAGCTGGGCAATATGACTCCGCGTTTAACGATTTGAACCAGGCGGCGCAGAGTAATCCGGAACTTATCCCTAACTTTATCGACCTGGCATGGAACCTCTCACATGGTGATCCAAAGGTGGTTGAGCAGATCGTACAAGTCAACAACAAAACAGCACACACGGCAATGGCGAAATTTTTCGCGAGCCATGGGAAACCACAAGAAGCAATGCTTCAGTTTCAAGCTGGCGGCATAAGCGATGATGCCACCAGGCGCGATCTAATCAAGCAGCTCCTGGACAAGGGGAGTTTTGCAGAAGCGTATCAGATCTGGAGCGCTGCCGACGGCGCGGGTGGTCCAGGTCAGCAATTGCGCGGGCGAATTTTTGATGGCGGCTTCGAATCGAGTTTGAGTTTTGACGAAGGCGGTTTTAGCTGGCGAATCCCCCGGCACTTGCAAGCGGCCACAGTTTCACTGGATTCCAGCCAACCCCACTCCGGCTCGAAAAACCTGAGAATTGAATTCGCAGGTGATTCCAATCCGGGAGCTGATCTCGTTTCGCAGTTGGTATTGGTCGACCCCTCGCGATCTTACAAAATAAATTTTGCAGCCAGTTCTCAGGATGTTGTCAGCGGCGGGCTGCCAATCGTGACGGTGACTGACGCGGGTGTGGGCCGCAAACGGTTGGGTCAGTCGCCGCCATTGCCCAAAGGCTCGAGCAATTGGCGTGTCATCAGTTTTGAGTTTACTACACAGCCAACCACGAATGCCGTGCTGGTAAGCGTGCAACGAGAGAACTGCACAACTGCTCCTTGTCCAATCTTTGGCGTCATTTCACTCGACAGTTTTTCTATCGAGCAATTGAAGTAAGATTGCCGAAAACTATTCCTCAATTTTGAAAGTGAATATTTCTCAAACTGAAGGCAGCCACGAATCAACTATGCCGAGGCTCAAGACTAGCTCAGCCTGGATGAAAAAGGTGGACCGCCTGGGATGGGCTGCGGCTTTTGCGCTGAAGTCTTATGGCGTGCGGATCGGCATTCGATCGAACGATCCGTCTGCCCTGCATCGGATCCGCGAGTACCTGCCCGCCGGTTGGCAAAACAGCACTGCGCCGTTCGTTGACCGCCTATATTCGATAAGGGTGGCCGGCGTCGGGCCGCTAGCGAACGGGCGGCGTTTCAGTTTGCTTTACGGAGATGATGAGCGTATCGCGCGTTCTACGAATCTTGACGAAGTCTTCGAGCGACTCGAGTCCGACCTGCGCCTGTTCGTCGGCGAATTTGCTCGTCATCGAGTGTTTGTTCACGCCGGCGTAGTTGGCTGGAAGGGAAAGGCTATTGTAATTCCCGGCCGCAGCTACAGCGGCAAATCCACGCTGGTGGCAGCGCTGGTTCGCGCCGGAGCGACGTATTATTCCGATGAGTATGCTGTGTTTGACTCCAGGGGTCTGGTGCACCCCTTTTCAAAACCTCTGGAAATTCGGGAAGAAGGCGAGGTCATACAATCGCGAATCACCGTAGTGGAGTTGGGCGGGAAGTCGGGAACCAAACCGCTGCCGGTCGGCCTGGTGCTGATGACTCGGTACAAGAGCGGAGCAAAGTGGCGGCCTCGTAAACTAACGCCCGGCAAGGGCGTTCTTGAGTTGCTCTTCAATACGGTGTCGGCGCGCCGGAGTCCAGAGAAGGCGCTCTCGACTTTTCAACACGTTACGAAAAGGGCGGAAGTGCTCAAAGGAATTAGGGGCGACACGACCGCCATCGTGGATGCCCTGATAAAAAGGATGGAACAAATTGCAGAGCGCGGCTAGCCAAGGGATAACCTAACGCAAATGAGTAGAATTGCTAAAACCCCGGGCCAGCTTATAGCCAAAGCATTGGTGGGGGCGTGGCGGTCGAAAGATTTACCGCCATTCGAACTGTCCGAGTCAGAACTCGACCAGGTCACTCCGCTGCTGATGGGTTCCGGGGCAGCGGCGCTCGGCTGGCGAGTCGTTAGCAGCAGTCCTCTGCGAGAGTCTTCCTCCGGTGAGTTACTTCATCAAGCCTATCGTCTTCAGTCGTTGCAATCGGAGATACAAGAACAAAAGATCGAAAAGGTCTTCCGCCTTTTGCGAGAAGCATCCCTGGAGGCGATTCTCGCAAAAGGCTGGGCGGCAGCCGGGCTTTATCCCGATCGAACGCTTCGTCCATATGGCGACATCGACATCTGTGTGCGCCCGCAGGATCACAAATTAGTGGCGGAGTTATTCAGTAGTCCCAAGGGCAACGATTGTTGGATCGATTTACATCGACTGTTTTCTGAGATTGGCAATCGAAGTGTTGAGGAGCTGTTCAGTAGATCAAAGATGCAGAACGTTGGTCAGGAACAAGCACGCGTCCTGGGTGATGAAGACCATGTTGCACTCTTATGTATTCATCTTTTAAAACATGGCGCCTGGCGTCCGTTGTGGCTCTGCGATGTTGCGGCCGCGATGGAGTCTCCATCGCCAACATTTGATTGGGACCTGTGCCTGGGTAAGGACAACACCAGGGCAAGCTGGATCCTGTGCTCGTTTGGTCTGGCGCATCGGCTACTGGGCGCGAGTATTGATAATTTGCCTTTTGATATTGCCTCCTTGCCTGACTGGCTGCTGGAGACTGTTTTGCAGCAATGGTCCAACCCATTTGCAGTTTATCAAGCGCCAATGAATCATCCGGTTCCCATGGCAAAGTTGTGGCGGCAACCTTCGGGCCTGCTCGACGGACTGCGCCAGCGCTGGCCAAACCCGATCATTGCTACGATTAGCGTCAACGGCCGGCTAAACGGATTGCCGCGACTGCCTTATCAACTCGCAAACTGCATCGCACGAGTGGTTCGTTTAGTGTTTCCTCGCGGGAATGAATTGCAGGAACATTGAGTTCTGTTGTGAATAGTGCACCTGTCATTTTGAGTTTGGAAACGGCAACGCTCGGCGGGAGCATCTTTTTGGCCCGGGGCACCAGCGCGCTGGCTAAAAGAAAAGGTGATCCAAAAGTTTCGCATTCAAACAGCATTCTGGCGGACATTATCCAATGTCTAAACGATGCCGAGCTTAAGGTTGCAGACGTCGAGCTGTTCGCGTGCGCTTCGGGTCCCGGAAGTTTTACCGGCCTAAGGATTGGAATCGCGACGTTGAAGGCCCTGGCAGCTACGTTGCAGCGGCTGTGCGCCGGGGTGCCTACTCTTAATGCAATAGCGCATAGTGCCGGAACATCGAACGCAACAGTTGCGTTGTTACCGGCGGGTCGCGGTGAAGTTTTCGCGCAAATGTTTTCTGTTTCGGCAGACGAGGTAGTCGAGCTCGACACTGCTGCCCACTTGTCACCGCAAAGATTAATCGAACGGTACGAAGATTTTCCGAGTCTCGTGTGGGCGGGCCCTGGTGCAGACCTTCATCGCGCGGTGCTACAGGAACGCGCCGCGCAACATGACAGCTGGAGACTTGCGCCGCAGCAAACAAATCTGGCGCAAGATGTTTCTGCCTTGGCTCTAAGACTCTTTGCAGCGGGGCATCTTCAGAATGCCGAATCGCTTAGAGCGATTTATGTGCGGCCTTCTGATGCTGAGCTTAATCAACCATGTCAATAACCGAGCAAGTCCTCGAGAAACTTGGCAACGGCTTTTCCATAAGTCGGATGACCGAGCATGATCTGCTCGAAGTTGTGGAGATCGAAGAGCACTCGGGATTGAGCCGGTGGGGTTGGGCGGCATACTACGCAGAGTTGCAGGGCGGCAATCGCGACCTCATGCTGGTCGCGCGCGCTCCCGAATCCAAGCTGCCCCGCGCATCGCGCACGCTTGCTGGGTACATCGTCGCACGCATTGGGGCCAACGAACTCCACATCAATAACGTTGCTGTGCGCGAAAGATATCGCCGCCAGGGAATAGGGCGTAATCTGTTGGATCAAATCCTGGAAGAGGGCAAGCGCCGGGGTGTCGACGCAGCTTTGCTCGAGTTGCGGGCAGGAAACACGGCCGCGCTCTCACTTTATGAAAAATGTGGGTTTCGCATAAGTTCTCGGCGGAAGAGATATTACTCGGAGCCGGTCGAGGATGCCCTGGTAATGACAATTCAACTGGTTCGAAACGCTTGATCCGGAGGAATAATTGGGCTACCATTTTTTCGTGTTCCAAACATTCCTGAGAGGTTTTCCGACTGCCTCTCGCAAACTAATCTTACCAGTCCCATCGTCTGAAAGGAGACATGCGCGAAATGGACGTCACAACTGCGGATATTCTCAAGGAAGAGCTGATTAATCGAGATCCCGAGTTTAGGGAGTTGGCCCGGGAGCATCTTCGATACGAACAACGATTAAGTGAACTTTCAGCCCTGGCTTATCCGAGCGATGAAGAACAACTGGAAGAGGTTACGTTGAAGAAGAAAAAATTAGCCCTTAAAGATCAGATGTATTCCATAATGATGCAGCACCAAAAAACTGAAAGTTTGAGCCACTGAAGCGGAGCGTAAGCTCCAGTCAAGGTTTGCTGTCGGGGGACGCGGAAGTATCGCGTCCCCTTTCTTGCTAAAGCGCTAGCTGAAACTCAGGCGGCGATTTCGGTAGATAAAACGATTGAGAATAGCTCGCGAAGGACTTGTATACATTTTAGTGCCGGGGGCAGGAACCGTTCTGCTTGTCCTCGTTGGTTTATGGCCGGTTGCGATTGTGGTTGCCGTCGTGACAGCGTTCATGGCCTATTTCTTTCGCGATCCCAAACGAGTGCCGCCGGCAGACCCGCTGCTGGTCGTGTCGCCGGCTGATGGTCGAGTTACTCGAGTCAGCCAAATTGCAGAAGGGAAACAGCCGGCCGCTACCCTGGTTAGTATTTTCCTGTCGCCACTCGATGTTCACATTAACCGGGCGCCAATCGCCGGCGAAATTACAAACATCGTTTACACGCGAGGAAAATTCCTGATGGCGACAGACGAGAATGCCAGCCTGGTGAACGAGCAGAACGCCCTAACAATACAGGGAGAGAGAATCACCATCGTCTGCAAGCAGATAGCGGGCATCCTTGCGCGTCGAATTATTTGCTGGAAGTGCGCTGGTGAGCAGGTCTCGTTAGGAGAGCGGTTTGGCTTGATCAAGTTCAGTTCGCGAACAGACATATTGTTGCCGTCGCAGGTAGAAGTGTTGGTACATGAGGGTGCGCGTGTGCGCGGTGGCGTTACGGTGATCGGGAGGATTCGATGAGTACAGTTGCGCGCGCATCAGGTTCGGCCGAGCAAAAGAACCCTGAGCGGCGGGGTTTGCGTAAAGGTTTGTATTTGATTCCTTCCGTTTTCACCGCCGCGAACATCGGTATGGGTTTCTATGCAGTGATGGCCGCGGTGCGGGGATTTCAATTTGTGGGCGCCGGCAGTGAAAGCGACCTGGCGCGGGCGGCCGTCTATCTCGATAACGCAGCCAAGGCGATAGGTTGGGCAGTGCTCTTCGACATGCTGGATGGTCGTCTGGCCCGCATGACGCGCACCACAACGGAAATTGGCGTGCAACTGGATTCAATTGCAGACGTCGTTACGTTTGGTTTGGCGCCCGCTGTGCTGGCTTACGTTTGGGGTTATGGTGCAACGTTGCAGGAAGGAAGTGATCTTCACAGCCTGGCGTGGTTTCTCTCGTTCATGTACCTGATGTGCGGCGGCTTCCGCCTGGCCCGGTTTAACGTTCAGTCCTCGCGGCCACGAATTCTGGCCGAAGGCACAATCAAGGTTGATAAGAAAAGCTTTGTAGGTTTGCCGATTCCGGTCGCCGGCGGATTGATTGCGGCAATTATTCACTTCGCTCCGCTGCCGCTGGTGAATTATGGCCCGGAGCGCGCTCAAGTCTACTCACTACTCTTGATGGCGCTGGTGGGATTGTTAAGCGTGCTGATGGTAAGCACGCTCAGGTTTTCAAGTTTCAAGACTGTCGGCACGCGCAGTCGCGGCATGCGCACCATTATCCTTGCCGTTGGCGTCGGCATGCTAATCTTTCTCTACTCTCGCTACGTACTTCTCATCCTTGTCATTGGCTACATCTTTCACGGCCTGCTTTCGCGAGTCTGGGGGATGTTTCGCCGCCGCCCTGAGACGAGCGACACTCCCGTCCAGGCGAACCTGCCTTAATTCCAACTGCCTCAAAGGCAGTCGCGAATACTTAATTCATTTTTAACGGGGCTACTTCGCGTGGTTGTGAGAATGCAAGCAACCCGTGTTCGGTAGTCAATAAGACTACGCCGCCAACAGCTATCGGCGATGCTGAAGTCGTAATCTCTTCGCCTACGGGAAGGGAATTCACTTGGCGCCCGTCGCGCAGTTCCAGCACTACGCCAGCCGAACTCGAAAGTGGCGTGAAGAGTGCCTCAAGCTGCGTGATGAGAGGCTGCGCAGAAATTCTGCCGGGCATTTGACGTTTCCACAAGCGCTTTCCAGTTAGAGAAATCTTGTATACATAGTTGTCCAGGGATGCCACCAGCAAATCTTCACCGGCGCGCACCACCGCCTGGACACTCGCGCCCGTGCGCGTGCGCCAAAGCAGTCGTCCACTCATGGTGTTCACCGCGTAAACGTAATTGTCGCCTGAGCCAAAATAGACAATGTCGTCTTGAATCGCTGCCGGTCCTCGCACCGGTCCTCGCGTCCGATAACGCCACAAGAGCTTTCCGGTTTGCTCGTCGAGCACAACTAGATACCCGTCTTCACTGCCAGCGTAAACGCGTCCAGCAGTTACGACGGGTCGGGAATTAAACGGCGCACTGTAATCGACGAACCAACGGATCTCGCCTGTCTTGCTGTCAAAAGCGTATAGCCTGCCATCGCCGCCGCCACCAAACAGTTTTCCATTCGCGAGCGTAAGAGAACCCTGAAGCGGCACACCCAGTGTGCGCATCCACTGCGTCACGCCACCTTCCTTGCCAAGAGCACGCAAGGCGCCGGTCGCGCGGCGTGTGCCGCTCGCGGGCTTACCAGTTTCTGAGGCGACATACACGCTGCGATCATCAGCAACTGGTGACGCAGACAATTCTCCACCAAACTCTGAACGCCAATTCAGGGTTCCATCGCCGGCCTTTAGTGAGACAATGATCCCGCCTGCAAGCGGCAAGTAGACCCGATCGCGATCAAAAGCAGGAGTAAGATTCAACGTGAGGTCTGAATTATACCGCCAGCCAATTGTTAGCGGTTGTGAAAGAAATGCCCGCGGATCTGGTTTCGCCGCATGTTCGCCCTCGTTCCGGGCCTGCGGATAGCAGATCATTACACCGGCGGTCAAAACAAGAACGAGAGTGCCTGCAACCAATCCCCGCCTGAATCGCCTGTTACTACCTAAGATCATTGAGCGTCGCTTCTTGAGTTATTCGAATCCGAAAGTATAATCCAAAGTTTATTGTTTACGACTCTAACGTTTTGACGCGCGAAGCGCTACTAGAGGTTTTCTTTTTGATGCCAGCCACGCCACACGAAATCGTCATAATACTTGACTTCGGATCGCAATACACCCAGCTAATCGCTCGTCGCGTTCGTGAAGCGGGCGTTTATTGCGAGATTCTTCCGTTCAATACGCCGGTCGAAAAAATCATTGCGCGACAACCTAAAGGCCTCATTCTATCGGGCAGTCCGTCCTCGGTTTACCAGAAAGACGCGCCCCGACCAGATGCAAAACTGTTACCGCTGCTTGAATGCCCGCTGCTCGGCATCTGCTATGGTTTGCAAATTCTCGCTTTCGACATGGGGGGCGCGGTACAGTCGTCACCTAACCGAGAATTTGGTTACGCTCGCCTAAAGCTGGTTGATTCAACCAGTGCTTTGTTCCGAGGACTACCTTCCGAGATGGACGTTTGGATGAGTCATGGAGATCAAGTGACGTCTTTGCCGGCCGGCTTTCATGTCACTGCGCTCACTGACGACGCTTTGAACGCATTCGAGGATGCCAGTCGCGGAATATTCGGTGTGCAGTTTCATCCGGAAGTCGCGCATACACCGCTTGGCGCCACTCTGTTGCGCAACTTTCTGTTTGAGATTTGTCATTGCCGCGGCGATTGGTCGCCGCAAGCCGTCATTGAAGAGCAGACGAATAACATTCGGCAAGCAGTGGGAGAGAAAGGCGCAGTTGTTTCCGGCCTTTCGGGCGGGGTCGACTCTACTGTCGCCGCTGCTCTGGTACATCGCGCCATCGGAGATC
>Ga0137418_10004206_pt1 | contig 13225 bp, 12 predicted proteins | sample CZODoug3_1_2_16f_FD_122242 | JGI IMG/M metagenome (GOLD analysis project Ga0137418, IMG submission 122242) | Vadose zone soil fungal communities from Angelo Coast Range Reserve, California, USA - CZODoug3_1_2_16fungal (Hybrid Assembly) | ecosystem: Environmental > Terrestrial > Soil > Vadose...
GCGATCAGCGAGATCAGCGTGGTCTTGCCCGAGCCCGAGTAGCCGACGATCGCGACGAACTCGCCTTCCTCGAGCGACAGGCTCGCGCCGCCCAGCACGTGCGTGAGCCCGCGCGGCGTGACGAACGACTTCTCGACGGCGCACACGTCGAGGTACGGCATCACGCCGCCTTCATGCGCGCCTCGATCAGCCCCATCAGACGGTCGAGCAGGAACCCGATGGCGCCGATGGTGATGACACTCAGGATGATGTGCGAGTAGACGAGGCTGTTGTACTCCTGCCACAGGAAGCCGCCGACGCCCGGCGTGCCCGTCAGCATCTCGGAGGCCACGATGACGAGCCACGCGAGGCCGAGCGAGAGTCGGTAGCCGGTGAACACGTACGGCAGCGAGGCCGGCACGATGATCTTGGTCAGCATCGTGAAGCGCGAGAGCTTCAGCACGCGGCCGACGTTGAGATGGTCCTGGCTGATCGAGCGCACGCCCACCGCGGTGTTGATGACGGTCGGCCACATCGCGCAGAGCGCGATCGTGAAGACGGCGGCGGGCTCGGACTGGCGAAAGATCACGAGCCCCAGCGGCAGCCACGCCAGCGGCGAGATCGGGCGCAGGAACTGGATCAGCGGATCGAACGTCTCGTAGAACTTGCGCGAGAGCCCGAGCATGAAGCCGATCGGCGTGCCGATGACCAGCGCCAGCAGGTAGCCCTTGCCGACGCGCAGCAGCGAGTAGAACGCCAGGCGCCCGATGCCCTGGTTCATCTCGCCGTCCTTGAAGAACGGCTCCAGCACGTAGCGCCGCGACTCCTGCCAGGTGCGCGCCGGCGACGGCAGATCGGTCGCCACCGTCTGCGACAGCGCCGTCCACACCGCCAGCACCAGGCTCAGGCCGAGCAGCGGCAGGACGACGCGCCTCATGACATCGTCCTCATGACATCGTATGGATGGCGAAGCCCTTGGCGTACTCCTCGGGCTTGCTCGGGTCGAACGCCACGCCGTCGAACAGCGTTTCCTTCTTCATGTCCTCGCGCGGGGTCTCGATGCCCATCTCCCTGGCGACCTCGCGGAAGATGTCGGGCCGGTGCACGCGATCAACGAGGCCCTTGTAGTCCGGCGGCTCCTTCACCATCCCCCAGCGCCGGAACTGGGTGAGCCACCAGACGCCGTGCGACTTCATCGGGAAGTTCGTCTGGCGGTCGAAGAAGGTCATGTAGTACTTGTCCTTCTCCTTGCGCCCGTCGCCGTAATCGTAGTCGCCGAGCATGCGGCCGAGGATGATGTCCTTGGCGGCATTGACGTACTGCGGCTGGCCGACGACCTCCGCCATCTTCGCGCGGTTCTCGAGCTTGTCGTTCCACTGGCTGGCCTCGAGCACCGCGCGCATCACCGCCTTCACCGTCTTCGGGTTCTTCGTGGCAAACTCCTCGGTGAACCCCAGCACCTTCTCCGGGTGGTCCTTCCAGATCTGCTGCGTGGTGACCGCCGTGAAGCCGATGCCGTCCGCGATCGCGCGCGCGCCCCACGGCTCGCCCACGCAATAGCCGTCCATCTTGCCGACTTTCATGTTGGCGACCATCTGCGCCGGCGGAATCGTGATCAGCGAGATGTCGCGGTCGGGGTTGATGCCGCCGGCGGCCAGCCAGTAGCGCGTCCACATCGCGTGCGTGCCCGGCGGGTAGGTCATGGCGAAGGTCATCGGCGAGCCCTTGGCCTTCGCCTCCAGCGCCAGCGGCTTGAGCTGCTGTGGCGTCTTCACGCCTTTGTCGAGCAGCGCCTTGGTGAGCGTGATCGCCTGCCCGTTGCGGTTCAAGTACATCGGGATGACCATCGGCTTCACCGGCGAGCCCTGCAGCCCCATCGTCGCCGCGTAGGGGATGCCGAGGAGCAAGTGCGTCGCCTGGTTCTCGCCCAGCGTGAGGCGGTCGCGGATCACGGCCCACGAGGCCTCCTTCGAGATCGTCGACTCGATGCCGTGCTTCTTGAACAGACCCAGCTCGTGCGCCATGACGATCGACGAGCAGTCGGTCAGCGCGATGATCCCGATGCGGACTTTCGGCGTCTCGGGAGCATCCGACGCGTAGGCGGTGCCGCGCCACCCGAGCGGGACGCCGGCCAGCACCGCGGCGGCGGCGGTGGTCTTCACGAAGTCCCGGCGGGTGAGCTCCACTACATCCTCCCTGGCGCGACAAAACGGGCGACACAGAAACGGCGCCGTGCCTTCGATCGCGGCAACGGCGCCGTGGGTAGCCGCCCGCGCCGTCGTCGGCGCGGACTCGCGACACGGGGATGCAGCGGACATGCCACGCGGCGCGCACGCGCGCGCCGACGGGGCGGCGCGGAGTTACGCCCGCATTGCTCGCGACGCGAGCACGCGCGCGCTGCCGGATTTCATTGCATCAGGCCGCCACGTGCTTGTTGCGACGGCATGGCCTTCGCCCGCAGCTCAGCCCGTGTTTTGCAAGCCGGCGGCGATACCGTTGATCGTGATGGCGATGACCTCGCGGAGACGCTCCGCGTCGGGACCATCGGGATCCGGCGACGCGCGCAAGCGGCGCAGCATCTCGATCTGCACGTAGTTGAGCGGGTCCACGTAGGGATTGCGCAGACGCACCGATCGCTGGATGACGGGATCGCCGTCCATCAGCTCCGCATGGCCCGTGGCCCGGAGGATCGCGTCGCGGGTTCGCGCGTACTCCTCCTCGATCGAGCCGAACATGGCGGCGGCGAGCGTACGGTCCGGGACCAGACCGGAGTAGAGCGCCGCGATCCCCATGTCGGCCTTGAGGAGCGACATCTCGGCGTTGTCGAGCATCGCGCGGAAGAACGGCCACTCGACGTACATCTCCCGGAGGAGACCCGGCTCCGCGCGGTCGAGCGCCGCGCCGAGCCCGTACCATCCCGGCAGGTTGAAGCGGCTCTGCATCCACGAGAAGACCCACGGGATGGCGCGAACGGTCGTCCGCGTCACCGCGCCGCCACGACGCACGGCCGGGCGCGAGCCGAGCCGGAGCCGGCGGATCTCGTCGATCGGCGTGGCCGTCCGCCAGTACTCGACGAACGCCGGCGTTCGCTCGACCAGCGCGTGATACGCCGCCTGCCCCGCCATCGCCATGGCGTCCATGGCCGCGCGCCATCCGGGTGACGTCGCCCGCGCGGTCGTCCCGGACGACGCCAGCAGCACCGCGCCGACGATCTGTTCCAGGTGACGGTGGGCCAGCGCCGGATCCGCGTAGCGTGACGCGATCGTCTCTCCTTGCTCGGTCAGGCGAAAGCGACCGCGGACCGTCCCCGGCGGCTGAGCGCGGATCGCCCGGCCCGGGGGCCCGCCGCCGCGGGCCACGGTGCCGCCGCGTCCGTGAAACAGCGTGAGCGCGATTCCGTGGTCGTCGCACGCGCGGGCGATCGCTTCCTGCGCGCGGTAGAGCGCCCAGTTCGCGGCGACGTATCCTCCGTCCTTGTTGCTGTCGGAATAGCCGATCATCACCATCTGCTGGCCGCCGGTCTCGGCGAGATGCCGGCGGTAGACGTCGAGCGCGAAGAGCTCACCGAGGATCCGAGGCGCCGCCGCGAGATCGTCGAGGGTCTCGAAGAGCGGCACGATGCCGGGTCCCGGCGCGCATCCCGCCCACCGTCCCAGCAGCAACACCGTGAGCACGTCCGCGGCGCCCCGCGTCATCGAGACGATGAACGGCCCCAGCGACTCGGCGCCGTAGAGCGACTGGGCGCGAGCGAGGAGGCGGAACAAGCGCCACGTCTCGCCACTCTCCTCGTCCACGGCGGCCGCCGCCAGGTCGGCCGGCTTCGGTGGCGCCTCGGACAGCACGCGGACGAGCCGCTCGGTGCGCGCCCGCTGGTCGCTTCGCACGAAGTTCCGATCGATCCCGAGCTGGCCGAGCATCCCGCCGACGGCGCCGGCCAACCTCTCGGATTCCTCCCGGATGTCGAGGCGCGCGGCGTGGAGACCGAACACGTCGATCTGCGCGCGCACGGTTCGCAGGCGATCATCGGCAAGCACCGGCGGTAACCCTCGTGCGATCAGATCCAAGGTCGCTCGGATCTCATCGACCTTCACGCGCGCCCGGTGCGGCTGCTCGTCGAGCAACCGCGCCCTCATGTCCTCTCGCGACGCCGTTTCCAGATCGGCAGCGAGGAGCGCCAGCGCCAGCCGGTACGGCTCGTTCGCATACCGCTCCTCCAGATAGCCGACGTGGACGGGCAGAGGCCGCCGCGCGTCGAGCCACTCGATGAGCGCCGGCGGTGGCGGACAGCGACGGCCGCTCACGCTCAAACGGCGAGCGAGATCCTGGAGCGACCGACGATGCCGCTCGACGGCGAGACCACGGTGGAGACGAAGTGTCTCCGCCGTCATCGGTGCCGTGACCGATGGATTGCCGTCACGGTCACCGCCGATCCACGAGGCGAGTCTCAGCCACCCGCGGCCCCCCGCCGCCTCCGGCCGCGCCGCGAGGCCGGGATAGTGCGCCCGGACCGCGCGCTCGAGCTCCGCCGCGACGCGGGGAAGCGCGTCCCAGAAGATCGTGTCGACGACGTAGAGGCCCGTGCGCACCTCGTCGGTGACCGCGGGCTGGATCGTCCGCGCCCGCTCCGTGAGCCAGAGCTCGGTGACCTCGGCGTGAAGCGCGGCCAGCGCCGTCTCGCGCTCGCGCGCCAGCAGCCCCGGTTCGTCCAGACGCCGTAGCGTCTCCCCGATGCGCTGCAGTTTCGCGAGCACGGTCCGTCGCTTGGCTTCGGTGGGATGCGCCGTCAGGACCAGCTCGATCGAGAGGCCGCCGAGGAGCGCCACCATCTGCTCACCGCTGACGCCTCGGGCCGCGAGCTCGGCGATCGCCGCCCCGATCGACCCGGGAATCGGCGCCGGGTGCCGCGCACGCTCGCGCTCACGCAGCGCGCGGATCCGATGGCCTTCTTCGGCAAGGTTCACGAGGTCGAAATAGACGGCGAAGGCGGAGGCCGTGACGCGGGCGGCGTGCGTCGAGAGGGTGGCGACGGCGTCAGCGAGCTCCCGCGCGTCCGCGACCTCGCCCCCGCGCAGCGCCTTGGCCAGGGCGCGGATCCGTTCTTCCGTATCGAAGAGCGCGTCGGACTCCTGCGTCCTGAGCACATCGCCGAGCGTTTCGCCGAGCAGATGGATGGCCGCCGAGAGATCCACGGGCCGGCCGTCCTCCTAGCGATCGATCCCGCACGACACGCGCATGCGGTTGCGCGCGATCCAGGCATAGACGACGCGCGCGAGCGCCCGCATGCCGGGCAGCGCGAAGAGCGCGGCCACCCAGCGCCAGCGCGGGACGCGCCGCAGCAGCTCGGGCATGGCGTCGGCGCCGGCCAGCACACGGCCGTCGGGGAGCACGAGCTGCATGGCGGTCAGGCACTGCTCGTCCGTCACCTGGGGGAAGCGCGCCCGGCGCGGCGCCGAGCGGCACGGCAGGATCTCGAGCGTGCCGGCGTCGAGGGCGCGGCGCATGATCCAGAGCGCGCTGGCCCGGCACATCGCGCACTCACCGTCGTAGATGAGCGTGGCGACCGGACCGGTCAGCGCCACCGCTTGGCCAGCGAGCGGAAGTAGAGCCAGAAGCCGATGGCGATGAGCGGCGAGACGACGGCCTGCGCCAGGGCGGCGCCGGAGCCGGTGCGCGCAAAGGCGCGGGCCTCGATGAGGGCGTAGAGCAGGAAAAAGATGATGCCCGCGATGATCAAGATCCGGTGCGCCGTGATCAATCGCATCGCGGGCGCCCGCCTCAGACGCTCAGCACGGCCTTCACGGCATCACGCGTCACGGACACCAGCCGGTCCACCTCGGCCTCGCTGATGACGAGCGGGGGCGCGTAGAAGATGGTGTCGCCCGTCGCCGGGTGCGCGCCGGCCACCGGCCGCACGCGCGTGATGACGCCGCGCTTGGTCATCTCCTGCTGGATGCGCGGCCCGATCTTCTTGTCGGCGGTGAAGCTGCGCTTGCTCGGCCGGTCCTCGACCAGCTCGACGGCGGCCAGCAGGCCCTTGCCGCCACGGATGTCGCCCACGTTCGGGTGATCCTTGAACACCTGCTGCAGCCCCGTGTAGAGCCGCGTACCCATCTTGGCCGCGTTCTCCCAGAGCCGCTCGCGCTCCATGATCTCGATGTTCTTCAGTCCCACCGCACAGCACGTCGGGTGCCCGGAGTACGTGTACGCGTGCATCCAGCGGTCCTCGGGCTTGACGTTGTCCATGGCGTCCTTGATGTCGCGGCTCACCATGATGCCGCCCAGCGGCAGGTAGCCGGAGGTCACGCCCTTGGCGAACGACATGATGTCGGGCTTGACGTTCCAGTGCGAGAGCGCGAACCAGCGCCCGGTGCGGCAGAAGCCGGTGATCACCTCGTCGCCGATGAAGAGCACCTCGCGCTTCGTGCACACCTCGCGCACGAGCCGGAAGTAGTCGTCGTCCGGCACCAGCACGCCGCCGCCGCCATGGATCGGCTCGGCGATGAACGCGGCCACCGTGTCCTGGCCCTCGCGCGTGATGGCCTCGTCGAGCAGCCGCGCCGCCGTCTGGCCCGCCGTCTCGCCGGGCTTGGCGTCCTGCTGCCGGTACGGGTAGCACGTCGGGATGTGCACGAAGCCCGGCACGCGCGGCTCGAACATCTTCCAGTAGGCGGCCATGCCCGTCGCGCTCATCGCCTGCTGCGTCACGCCGTGGTACGCGTTGTGGCGCGAGATGACCTTGATCTTGTCGGGCTTGCCCTTGGTCTTCCAGTAGAAGCGCGCCGTCTTGAACGCCGACTCGTTGGACTCGGCGCCGCCGCAGGTGAAGAAGACGGCCTGCATGTTGTCGTAGGCGAGCCCGATGAGCTTTTCGGCGAGCTGCACGGCCGGCAGGTTCGACGAGCCCGTGTACGCGGAGAAGTAGGCCAGCTCCTTCATCTGCGCCGCCGCCGCCTCGGCCAGCTCGGCGCGGCCGTGGCCGACGTTGACGTTCCACAGGCCGGCGAGCCCGTCGATGTAGCGCTCGCCGCCCAGCGTCTCGATCGTCGCCCCCTTGCCGCGCACGTAGATCATCGGCTCGGCGTGATCGATCGGGTGGTGCAGCGGGTGGATCAGGTGCTCCTGGTCGGCCTTGATGATTTCGGCGGCAGTCAACGCCATCAGATCCTCCGGTAGTCGCCGTGCGGGACAGGCACCGCGCGCTCGCGCGGGCCACGGTAACGATACACCCAGGCCCGCGCGCGCCGGCCGCGCGCAAGCGTCACGATCGTGATCGAGCGCACGAAATTGTACCCCTCCTCCCGATCCAGCACCGGGAGAAGTTCGGGGTCGTCCAGGCGGTAGAGCTCGCCCTTCACCCGGCCGGCGCCGCGGATCAATCCGGGATACCGGCCGAGGTTCAGGAGCCGGCCGGCGACGCTGCCCGTGCCCAGCAACGTCGCGCCGCGCGCGAGCAGGCGTTGCCGCCCGTAGCCGCGCATGAGGGTGCCGTAGGCGAAGAGCTGCTTACTGGTCGCCGGCAGGGTCGGTGGCGCCGCGCAGCACCGCCTCGAGGAACTGCGGCTCCGGGTAGGCGCCGAGCAGCTCCACGCGGTCGTTGATCACGATCTTCGGCACGCCGCTCACCTGATAGGCGCGCGCCAGCTCAGGAAACTCGGTCGCGTCGATCGCGGTCGCCGTCACGCGCTCCGACGCGATCGCCATGTGCTGTGCCAGGCGCACGGCCCGGGGACAGTGCGGTCAGGTGGGGGTGGAGAAGACCTTGATGTCGACGTCGCCGGCGAGCGCGGCCAGCGACGCCTTCGTGTCGTCGGTCAGCGCGGCCTCGCCGCTGGAGACGGCGATGATCGAGTCGATCAGGTTGCTGAACTCGTAGCCGGCCGGGATGCCGAGAAAGCGCACGCCGTAGTCGCGCGCGCCCTCCACGACGGTGGCCGGCACCTCCTCGATGCCATAGGCCTGCGCGCGCTCCTTGTCGATGGCCGGGTTGAGCACCTCGACGCTGATCTGGTCCGAGAGCGCGGCCACTTCCCTGATGAGCTGCTCGTTCTGGCGGCAGAGGTCGCCGGCCACCAGCTCCTGCGAAAACACGACGAGCTTGACGGGCCCGGCGATGCGCTCGAACTCCGTGCGGACGGCGTCTTCGTCGCGGGGCTGGAGAATGGCCATGCCTCATTATATAGTCGCCGTCGAGGAGTTCCCGTCATGAAGCCCTTTGTGATCAACCGGTACGGGCGGATGGTCTTCCCATCCAACTTTTTCCCGAACCTCGACTTCTCCGTCTTCGAGACGCTCGATCAGTTCGCGGCGGTGATCCGGCGCGACTTCGAGGAGAAGGCGCCGTCGGAAGCCGACATCGTCTCGCGCCTGGAGTCGGGCGCGTACCGCGGGCGCTACGACCTGCTGCGCGATCTCGCGCTCGACCTCTTCTGGGTCAACCGCTTCGCGCTGACGATGTACGAGAAGCGGCCGACGCGCTGGCGCGACGTGCCGCGGCAGCGCGACGACGTCTTCCTGCCGATCTTCAAGCCGTGGGAGGGCGGCGAGCTGACGGCGGCCATCGAGCGCGGCTACCGCGCGCTGAAGCCGTCGTGGGACGAGGGCACCGAGGACAAGATCTTCCGCGTGCTCATCGACGTCTTCCGCCACAAGGCGGGCGCGGGCGCCGAGCTGGAGCCGATCAAGCCCACGGTGTCCGAGATCGTCGCGAGCCCGCGCAACCGGACGTATCACCTGCTCCTGCACAACCCGGACTTTCCGGGGTACGGGTACGACGACATCATCGAGTGCACCCACGCGGTGCCCGAGCTGGAGGCCCTGCTCCGGCAGATGATGGTGCTGCACAACCAGTTCCGCTGGGACCGCGAGCGCATGCGCGTGATCGAGGTGGGCAAGCTGGCCGACGACGACTTCGTGGTCGTCTACCACCCGCGCAACGACGAGGTGCGCGACTTCATCCGCCGCGTCAAGAGCGGCAAGCGCAGCCGGCCGCCCAAGCCGCCCGCGCTCGCGGCGCGCCAGCCCGCGGCGCCCTATCCGCCCGTGGACGTGCGCAAGCAGTTCAAGGTGATGCCGCGGCTGGAGGCGCTGGCCGTCTACCAGGGCGAGCGGCCGTGCACGAACGACGACCTCATCCGCAACGCCGCCTACTCGTGGTCGCCGATGACCGCCGACGAGATCGAGCAGAAGACGGGCATCCGCCAGCGCCTCTACACCGATCTCGACCTCGACCACATGGCGCTGCTCGCGGCACAGGCCGCGCTCGACAAGGCGGGACGCCGGCCCGAGGAGATCGGCGCCGTGCTCTTCTGCTCGTGCACGAGCGCCAAGATGATGCCGTCACTGGCCACCTGGCTGTCGGGCCGGCTCGGCATGTTCCAGACGCACGCCTCGTGCGACATCGTGGCCGCCTGCGCGGGGCTGCCCTACGGGCTCTCGGAGGCGGTGCGCCTGCTGCAGGAAGTCGAGCGGCCCGTGCTCGTCGTGTGCGGCGAGAAGTTCTCCGACAAGATCGGCACCGTGCGCACCTCGCGCATGATCTTCGGCGACGGCGCCGCCGCCGTCGTGGTCGGTCCCGCGCCGTCGGGGGCCGCGCCCGACGTCGAGTACTTCCAGACCTACGCCAGCGGCCCCATGAGCGAGGTGGACTCGATCGTCTGGCCGAACCCGGACTTCGACAACAACATCACCGTGTACGGCCCCGAGGTGAAGGCGCTCGTGAAGCGCTACCTCACGCAGATGATCCGCGAGCTGGCCGCGTTGCCGAATCCCGACGGCGGTGGCCGCAGCCTGCTCCAGGCCATCGACCTCATCGTGCCGCACCAGGCGAACAAGACGATGGTGGTCCACTACGCCAAGGCGGCGGGCCTCGCGCCCGAGCAGCTCTATTTCAACATCGAGCGCGTCGGCAACACGTCCTCCGCCTCGATCCCGCTGGCGATCTACGACGCCGTGCAGGACGGCCGGATCGACCGTCCGATGCGGCTCTTCGCGCCGGGCTTCGGCGCCGGCGCCGTCGGCGGCTACGTCGTCATGCGGCTCGACCCGGCCGTCGTGGCGAAGTGAGGTCATGGCGCGGCGCACCGCGATCAGCGCCGGCTGGATCGTCGCCTTCGACGGCCGCGGCCACCGCCTGCTGCGTGACGGCGTCGTGGTCATCGAGGGCGAGCGCATCGTCCACGTCGGGCGCACGCTCGAAGGCCCCGCGGACGAGACGCTCGACGCGCGCGACCGCGTGCTGACGCCGGGCCTCATCACCACCCACGCCCACATCGCCGGCTCACCGCTCGACCGCTCGTTCATCGAGGACCGCGGCAGCCCGCAGTTCTGGTACTCGGGCCTGTTCGAGATGCTGCCCGTGCGCAGCGAGGCGCAGGACGAGGCGGCCGGCCGCGCCTGCGTGGACTTCTCGATGGCCGAGCTGCTGCGCGGCGGCGTGACGACCTGCATGGAGATCGGTGGCATGGGCGCCTACGTCGTCGAGCGCGCCGCGCACTACGGGCTGCGCGTCTACATGGGGCTGACGTTCCGCTCCGGCCGCTGGCTCACGCGCGACGGCCGCCGCGTGACGTGGGAGTGGGACGAGGAGGCGGGACGCCAGGGGCTTGCCCGGGCGGTGCAGTTCTTCGACAAGCACGACGGCGCCCACGGCGGGCTCGTGCGCTGCTACTTCTCGCCCGCCCAGGTCGACACGTGCACACCCGAGCTGCTGATCGAGGCCAAGCAGCGCGCCGACGCGACCGGGCGGCCGTTCACGCTGCACACCTCGCAGTCGGTCGTCGAGTTCCACGAGATGCTGCAGCGCCACCGCACGACCCCGATTGCCTGGCTGCACGAGATCGGCGTGCTCGGCGACAACACCGTGCTCGGCCACGCGATCATCATCGGGGGCTCGTCGTGGACGAACTACCCGGCGGGCGACGTGGCCATCATGGCCGAGAGCGGCTGCTCCGTCGCCCACGCCCCGTGGGTGTTCGCGCGCCGCGGCGTGCTCATGGAGTCGTTCGCGCTCTACCGCAAGGCCGGCATCAACGTCGCCCTCGGCACCGACACCAATCCGCAGTCGGTCATCGAGGCCATGCGCTGGGCCGCCGTCTGCTCCAAGATCGTCGAGCGCAACACCGAGGCCACGACCGCCGCCGACGCCTTCGACGCCGCCACGCTGGGCGGCGCGCGCGCGCTCGGCCGCGAGGACCTCGGCCGCATCGCCGTCGGCGCCACCGCCGACCTCGTGCTCTGGAAGGCGTCGTCGTGGGGCATGACGCCGCTGCGTGATCCCGTGAAGAACATCGTCTACAACGCGACGGCGGAGGACGTCGATCGCGTGTACGTCGGCGGGCGCCTCGTGGTGGACCACGGCCGCGTGCTGGCCGCCGACGAGGCGAAGATCCTCGCCGACCTCCAGGCCGGCGGCGAGCGCATGTGGCCCCGCATGAAGCAGTTCGACTGGGCCGGCCGCAGCGCCGACGAGCTGTCGCCGCTCAGCTATCGGGCGTGGGCGTAGTTCTAGCGGGGCCGCTCGACTTTCGGCGGGTGTGGCCCGGGGATCCGACGCCGAATTTTGCTCCGCGGTCTCAGACGGCGAAGCTTGGCGCGCCTGGCGCCATAGAAATCAGTCTCACGCGACACTCGTACAATGCGGAAGTACTTCGCCAGGTATTCGTGGTCGGTCGTCTGACAATACTTACCCGCAGCGTCCACGAGCCAAACGGTATCTAGTCCGTCCTGCGGCGAGTAGTACCCGATTCGAAACTGGCGACCGACTTGCTGCTTCCACGCTGGGGTGCCTTTGTCGGCCCGGATCAGCTCGACGACGGAGCGAGGCGGAATCGGTCTGGGCGTCAGGAAGCCCTTCCGGGACGAGAGGTCCCACGGCCCGCTCACGGATCCGGCCAGCCGCTTGAGCCGTTGCTCGCCATCTACCGCCTTGGCCTTTTTCAGCTGATCACGAACGATGCGGCCCAGGGGAAACTCCGCTCACCGCGCGTACGGCAGGTCGGGGCGGTTGCCCCACTCGGCCCACGAGCCGGTGTAGGCCACCACGCGCGGGTAGCCGAGCAGGCGCAGCACGAAGTAGGTGTGCGCCGCGCGGTGATGCGTCTGGCAGTAGGTGACGACGGTCTTGTCGGGTGTGATCCCTTCCGCGATATACATCCGCCGTAGCTCCGCGAGCGGCCGGAACGTGCCGTCGGGCCGGAGGTGGCGGTTCCATTCGACGTTCAGCGCGCCGGGGATGTGACCGCCGCGGCGCGAGCGGACGTCGCGGCCGGCGAACTCCTCGGGCGTGCGCGCGTCGACCAGCGCGACGTCGCGCCGGCCGAGGCGCTCGCGCACCCACGCGGCGCCGGCGACGCGATCGGCGCTCAGCGGCGGCGTGGAGACGCTGCTCGACGCCGGGGCCGGCGGCACGGTCGTCGTCCATGCGCCGCCGCCGGCGCGCCAGCGCTGGGCGCCGCCGTCCAGCACCGAGACGCGCGAATGGCCGAGGACGTCGAGCACCAGGAAGAGCCACGCCGCATGCAAACTCCCCTCGTCATCGTAGAGCACCACGGTCGTCTCGGGCGTGATTCCCAGCTGCGTCATCAGCCGGCGGCCTTCCTCCGCCGTGGGGACGCGGAAGACGCCCTCGCTCGCCTGCGCACGCGTCTCGGCGAAGTCGAGATGCACCGCGCCGGGGATATGGCCCCTGGCGTAATCCTCGGCATCCGAGAGGTCCACGACGCGGACGTCGGCGCGCCCGAGCCGCTCGGCCAGCCACGCCGGAGTGACGAGCAGCGGATGGTCGGCGGCGACCACAGGCAGCACGAGGGCAAGCAGCAGGACGGCGGCGAGGGCGAGGCGCTTCATGCGCCCCATGCTACCGGCTGACGTGGGCATCCACCAGGCACGCCGCGCCGGCGCGCCATGCGCGCTCGAACGCCGCCCGGAACGATGCCTCGTCGCTCGCCGTCTCCACGTCCACGCCGGCGGCGCGCGCGCCGCTCGCCACGTCGGTCGTCCCGGCGTGGTTCAGCGCGACGGCGACGCTTGGCGCGCGCAGCCGCGCCGCCGTGCACCACTCGCCCGCCATCACCGCGAAGCCCGCCGCGGTGCCGACGGCGACCACGCGCGCGTCGGGGCGGGCCAGCGCCGCGGCCAGCGCAGCGGGCAGTGCGAAGCCGAGCGTCGCCGCTCCATTGGCCACGAGGCACTCGCGCGGCGCGACCGACTGCCACGCTGAGGCCAGCGGCACGTCGAGCGTCAGCAGCGC
>Ga0137418_10004207_pt1 | contig 13223 bp, 6 predicted proteins | sample CZODoug3_1_2_16f_FD_122242 | JGI IMG/M metagenome (GOLD analysis project Ga0137418, IMG submission 122242) | Vadose zone soil fungal communities from Angelo Coast Range Reserve, California, USA - CZODoug3_1_2_16fungal (Hybrid Assembly) | ecosystem: Environmental > Terrestrial > Soil > Vadose...
ATCCGCACACCAACTCTGGTACTCTCCGGCACGCACGACCCCGGCACCCCACCAGCCGATGGCAAATTCATAGCCAGCCAAATCCCCGGCGCCCGTTACGCCGAACTAGACGCCGCCCACCTATGCAACATCGAGCAGCGCGAACAATTTACGCAGGAGGTGTCTGCCTTCTTAGCCGAGGCGTGAGTTATCGCGGCGTCGTGAGCGAAGACCTGTAGCTCAGGTCCGCATTTTGGACCTGAGGCTTTTGAAGTGGAATGTAGTGGCGAATCTTTAGATTCGTCAATCCGACCGAATCGGCAAGATTATTTGCCAGTCGGCGCAGACGACGCGGCTTGTGGCGCAGCTTCCTTCACCAAAATCGGCGAACGCGGAAACGCAAAATTTCCGGCAACGTCATCAACGACGTTGACCTGGCAAACATAAAAACCAGGCTTAAGCGCCTGCAGCGGCAGATCGATCTGAAAAATCACCGCCTTCCGATCCGGCGCGGTAACTTCATTAGCCACAATCGGCTTCGACTCGTAAACTTTCATGCTGCCCTGCAGAAACTCGATGCTGGTGAAAACGCGCACACTATCTTTGGGAGCTTTCGACGGCGGGGTTTTGGCGGCGTCGCTGGAAGGAGGGTTCGCGTTGCCGTTCGCAGCCGAGTTCGCAGCGCCGTTCGCGACAGCGTTCGCACTGCTGTTCGCCGCAGTATTTGTACCAGCAGCAGCCGCGGGATTCTTGCCGCGCGCTGCGTCGTACACTTCGTACTGCAAGTACAGGTGCTGGTCCCGCGTGAACACATGCGTGACGTTGGGTACAAGCTCCGTCTGATTCTGGACGAGAGGATGCGGCCCGCTTCCCTTCTTCGCGGCCGCCGGAACGCGCTGGCTGCTTAGCACTACGGAACTCATGCGCAGCGGTGTTTTGCGCAGGTCGGGAATTTGCACGTCGGTCTCGAAGGAGCCCATTCGGCCCGACTGATTTTCGCGCACGACAAACTTCAGGTGGTAGCTGCCGGGCGCGAGAAGGAAGCCGGTGTTGTACTGCACGTTTTTGCGGCGCACCTGCTGCGCGCTATCGAGCGCGAGCTTCACGGTGTCGCGCTGGTGGCCCACGGCGAATTTTCCGTCGGCGCGTACTTCTCCGATGACGTCGATCGTGGCGTTGTCTTTGTCTTTTTCCAGCACGAACGGAATTTGCGTGCCGGGAATCACCAGCGAAACGGAAAGATAGTAGTGCGAATCATCCTGCCGGAAATAGGACGCACCGGCGTACACAGCAACATCGGTCTGCGACAACTCCGACGCGAGTTCGTCTTGCAACTGCTGCTCGCGATCCGCGCGATTCAAATGTTCGAAATCGCGCCCGGCATAATAGCCGGATCGATAATCAAGCTTCAGGTCGGAGCGATTAAGCTGCACTTTCAGGTGGCGGAATCTTCCGTCCTTCATTGCATTTGTGCTGGTGAAGCCGAGAACGTAGTACGCGGAGCTGTCTTTTTGCACCTGCGAAAATACCGCGCCAAAATCGTTCGAATCGAAGAAAGCTTTTCCGCCGGTGTCGGAGGCCAGCGTCGAAAGCGTGTCCTGCGAGGCCGCATTGCTGTTGAGATCGTTGAGCACCGCTGCGCCGTTGTAGGCGGATTGCCCGTGCAGGCTGGCGTTCTGCGCTTCTCCGCCGGGAGGAAATGCCTGCAAGCCGCGAATATCAACGGGATAGATGGAGACGTTGGCTTTCACAGCGGAAGCGGTGGCGGCACGCAATGTGGATTGATTGTCGACCCCGTTCTGGCTGATGCCGTTGCTGAAATAGATGATCGCTTTCTTCTGGGAGATCTTTCCGAGCGACTGCATGATGGCTTGCAGCGCGAGCAGCTTGCGGTCCGCGTTGAAGGTGTTGTAGTCGGTGTCATCGGCAGTGAAGGCGCCGCCGGTTTCCGCCGCGCCTTCGGAGCTGCCGGTCGCGCCATTGTCAAAGCCTTGCCCTTGACCGGACGTATAGGAGTTCAGCGCGTTGAGCACTTTCGCCTTGTCGTCGCTGAAATCCAGATCGATTCGCATATTCGTGGCCAGCGAAACCATGGCGATCATATCGGCCGGCTGCATGCGCGTTTGCACGAATTTCTTTGCGGCATTTACGGAGCGCTCGATATCCTCCGGTTCCATTCCGGAGAAATCGAAGAACAGCAGCATCAAGCGGCGATCGCGGGCGTTTAGGGAGGCGGGCTGGTCTTTCGAACGCAGCAAGCCGCCGTCAGGTGCCGTTCCGGAGACGGTGGCTTCGGCGGCGCCGGCGGTGGTCATCTCATCCACATTCTCAAAGTCGAACGTGGAAATGGCTTGCTTCTTGCCGTCTTCGAGAAGAGTGAAGTCTTCCCTCTTCAAATCGCGAACGAGATTACCTTTTTTGTCGCGCACCACGACGTTGACCAGGACCAGCTCCGAGGTGACGCGCACGCGATACTGCGGCTGCTGCGGCGGCTGCGATTGCGGAGCTTGCGGCGCGCTCTGCGCAAATGCTGAGAGCGATACGTTGAGCACCAGCAGAACTGCCGTCAGTACCGCGCGAGCTTTCTTGGCTATTTCCATCATCGTGTCTCAGAAGCGGAAGCGCGCCAGCATTGTGACGCGGCGCATGTTGCCGACCGAAGTTATTTCGCCGTAGGTCAGCGAATTCACGATCGTGTTTAGCCCCGTGAAATGCGCGGTGTTGAAAACGTTTGCCGCTTGAATGCGCAGTTCCAGCGCGCGCGATTCCTTTACCGTGATCGTCTTACTCAGGTTCATGTCAAACGAGATCTGCCCGGGCCCTTGGATGATGTCACGCCCAGCGTCGCCAAAGGTACTCCCGGCGGGGTTGACGCACGTGCTACCCGAACCTGGGGTGCTGGAGCCGAAGGAAGAAGCCGGCGAACAGAAGGCTGCGGTGTTGAACCATTCCAATGTAGTTGGCGAGGCCAGCGAAACTGGAGCGCCGGTTGAATTGGCGCGAAGCGAGCCGCTTACGCCGCGATTGATGTCCAGAGAATTACCGAGTACGCGCGGCGAGAAGTAAAAACCGGAGCCGACAGTAAAATCGCCGCTCCACTGCCAGTTATCCAAAACATGCGAAAGCGGCCCGCGCTGGACGAAACGGTGATTTTCACCAAAGGGCAGCTCGTAGATCCAGTTGCCGGTAAATTTGTGACGCTGGTCAAAGCTGGAAAGCCCGCGGTCCGCGGCGATGTCGAAGGGGTTCTGCGCGACAATCGTTCCGCCACCGCCGATCGACGAAGCATCGTCAATCGATTTGGAATAGGCGTAGGTCGCGGAAACGGCGATGCCGTGCGCCATGCGCTTGCGCAGACGAATCGACCCGGAATGAAAAACAGAGTTGGCGGCGGAAGACTCGTAAATGAAGGGCTGCACTCCCACAATAGTGATGGCGCGCTCAACATCCAGCCGCGTGCCCTTCGAGCCGTTGTAATCGAGGTTCATCACCAAGCCGGCGGGGAGTTGGCGCTGAATATCGAGATTCCAGATTTGGACGTAGCCAAGCCGATAGTTGGGATCGACAGCGAAATTATTGGTAACAGAAGCGTTGACCACCGGAAAACCGGTTTGCAGCGTAAGCGGGTTGGAGAGCGAGCTGATATTTGTGGAAGTGACCGCGAACGGCGGTTGAAAAGCGAAATTTTGAATTATCGAGCCGTACTGCGCCAGGTTGTAGTTGATGCCGTATCCCGCGCGCACAACGGTTTGCTTCATCGGCTTCCAGGCGACGCCGATGCGCGGCGCAAAATTATTGCGGTCCGGACTGATCAGAGATCGCGTAGAGGAGGGAACGGCACCGGTGACGGAGCCCGGCAAGACGGCGCCTGCAGGGACCAAGAGCTGCGCGCCAGTGAATCCGGGCACGACACTCAGGTTTGCAATCTGATTGTTCGCTTCGGTGTAGGGCCCGTTGTATTCATAGCGCAGGCCGAGGTTGAACGAGAGGTTCGGCCGGAAGCGGAAATCGTCCTGCGCGTAAAGATCCAACGCGTTGGCACGGAAATTGTAGGAATTCGTGCCGGATTGCAGGCTGGTTTGTTGCGGCAAGCCAAGCAAGAAATCGGCGAAGTCGTACCCGGTGTTCGGAGCCGGCACGCCGCCACTTGATGGTTGTGACGTCGCAAAGCCGGTGAACACGAAGCTACCTTCGGCATTCTTCGCCGAGCGGAAACTTTGCAGAATGCGGCGATAGTCTCCGCCAAAGCGCCAATTGTGCTTGCCGCGGCTCCACGAAAGTGTGTCGGAGAAAGTGAAAGTCTGATCGAGTTCGCGCCGCGGCACAGGGTCGGTGAGTCCCGCAAAACTGGTGAAGCTGATTCCAGGCAGACCGAAATCGAACGGGTTTGTTGAAACGCCGCCGATGCCCGCATCCCCAGCGACATTTTGAACATTCGAGAATAAGTTCGTCGTGGCGACGTGATTGTGATTGTAATTGACGCGGAAATTGTTTGTGGCGCGCCCGCGTCCATAGACCCAGCCCGCGCTAGCATTCAGCCCCTGCAAACTATTGCCGCCGGCCAACGAGGGGAAGGGATTGACCAGCGTGGTCGCGCTGCGCGTCCAGTTCATGCCGAAGTTGACGTTGTTTTGCGCGCGCTTGCTCCCGCTACCCCCACCGCCGCCCCGGCCACCGAAGTTCATGAAAGGGCCGCCCGAGCCGAAATTGTGAATCACCCGAAAGTTGACCGAATCGCTGCTGCTGCTTCCGGAAGTGACGTAATGAAAGTTTTGCGTCGGAGTATTCAGGTTAGGCACCGGAATGAATGCCAGCAAGGCCTTGGCCTGCGCGCTGATGAGCGAGGGATCGATTACGTTGAGCTGGCCATTGCTTTGAAACTGCTGGCCGGTCGCCGGATTGAAGATTTGTACCGGGCTGCCATCCTTATAAGTGGCCGCCGAAAAATCCCCCGCGCGCTCTGCCAGCGTCGGGACAGTGGAAAACGCATCATACGGCGAGCTGCCGCGGTTGGCGTTCCACCCTGCGAAGAAAAATGTCTTGTTGCCGCCGTTAAAAATCTTGGGAATGTTCAATGGTCCGCCAATGACGGCGCCGAAGCGCGGCAGGTTGTAGCTCGCTTTCGGAGTAGACAGCCCCGTGAGGGAATAGGACTTTGCATCAAGCGAGCCGGAATCATCGGAAACGTAAAGCATTCCGTGCGGCTGATTGACATTAAAATTGCGCGGCATGCGCATGATCATTCCACCGCCGCCGCCCATCCCACCGGGACCGCCGCCGCCCGGCGAGCCGCCTTGCAAGTTCCCGCCTTCGCGTTGCGCGCGGTCGCGAAATTCCTGAATGCGCTCCTGAATATCGTCTTCGCTGCCACCACCGAAATCCTGCGTTCGCCCTTGCGCTCCGGTAATGCTCACGGATTCCGTCGGGCCTTCCGCTCCGGCGCCATTCAGGGGCAAGGAAGACATGTCGCCATTTCCGTTTTGCCCGCCACCCATCATTCCTTGGGACATTCCCCCAGCTCCGCCGCCGGCGAGAGCGGAAAGATTGTCGAGCGCCAAACTCTGAAATCCGCGACCTGCGGTGACGAGGGCGGCCAGATTGCCCAGGCCGCTTTGGTCCTGCTGCCGCGATGCGAGCACCATTTCCGCGTCGAATTTACCCGCGGGAGTTTCGGGCTTCAGCACGATTTCCTGGGTCTGCGCCGAGAAACCCATAAACTCGACGCGCACGACGTAACGGCCGCGCGGCAATCCCGTAAACGTGTAGGTGCCGTTGGCCGCGGTGGCGACGACAAATTTCTTGCCGGTGAGCGAATTGGACGCGGTGACGGTGACTCCCGGAAGCGGAGTTTTCCCTGCCCGCACCACCCCGGTAAGTTCAAATGAAACGGGCGCGGGCGTGGCTTGTTCAGCCGGTGCCACCAGGGCGGGAGAGGTTGCTTGCGTAGAACCGTTGTCCGCAGAAGGGGCCGGAGAAGGCGCTGGCGTTTGCGCGCGCAGGAAATTACCAGAGGAAAGACAGAAAAGAAAAAGCAGGGCCGGGATGTGCTTTTTCAATGAGGCGGCTCCGCAGGTTTTTGCGAAGCACCACCTGCACCGGAGCCTCCCGGCGCGCCCGGACGCATTCCGCCCATTTCCTGCATGCGTTTCCATTGCTCTGGTCCAATAACCATAACAAATTTCGGCACAAATACGTTTTGTTGCAGCGCACCACGCGCCAAAAGGTGATCGCCGACCTGCACATCGGCCATGGTTATCGCGTCGCGCCCTTTGCGCAGCGAAGTATCTTCGTTCAACTCGATCGTTTGCGTCACATTGTCAGAGCGCAGGACGGCAATTTTCGGGGCATCCACGGACTTCACTTCGCCGGCGACGTAATCTTTGCCCAGCGTGCCGGCCTGCATGTTCGGGCCGCGGCCCTCGCCATTTGCGGAGCGCGCGCCAATTGTCTGCGCTGTCCATGAGCGATCGGGATTCTCCTGTCCACGCACGGCGATCACGTCGCCCACTTTAAATTCACTGCGCTTAGCCGGCTGGCGATCCTTGCGAAATTCCGTTTGGGGAGTGATCTTGACTGTCACCGTCTCGCCGTTGGGATTGGAAATCTCGATTGTCGAATCATGAATCGCGGTGATCTTGCCGAAGAGCGGCATGCGCTGCTCTGCGTCCTGAGATTGTTGACCTTTATCGTGCTTGGAAGGAGCGTCCCGGCTCAGAACCACGTCGGACACCAAGAAGGATTGGGGAAGCGCCATCAGCACTGGAATGGCTAGAAGAAAAATCGCGATAGCAAACAACTTTAAGTCCGGTTTCATTTCTCTCTTTCGTGGCGCGTCCTTGTTGTTAGTTATACGCGCCGGTGGCGTGCCGGGTTACTCCAGATTGGGTGCGAATCCAGTCCCTCCCGTTACACGTTCCGGCGACAAACTTACCAATCCTTTACAAGCCTTCAATTTCGCTCAGAAACTTTCAACTTGATTTCCCGCCGCAAAGGCACAAAGTTCCCGCAGGAACCCGCAGGTAGCATTCTGCGTATACAGGGGTGGGGTGAACGGGCAGGGACATGACGACTGCATCAGTACCGACGTCTATGGGTTGTTCGCTCGTGGGACGAATTTTCCCATTTCCGGTCAACACGGCCTATTCCCTGCGCCTTACTTTACGTGTAAACTACTGAATAATAGCGCCTTATACGGGATACGCCAGGGGCAGGCGGCGTGCGATTTTCAAGGTGAACAAACACTATGGATATCCAACGACCATCGAACGCCCGCGCCAAGAAAATTAAGCGAATCGCCTACGTCACCGTTGCTGTGCTGGCCTGTGCCGGCGTCACGCTGGCGTTGTCGCGCCTGAAGCCAGCGGCGCCATCTGTCGACGGCTCGACCATCTGGCCGGACACGGTGAAGCGCGGGCCGATGCTGCGCGAGGTGCGCGGCCTGGGCACGCTTGTTCCCGAAGATATTCACTGGATTCCCGCGCAGACCGCCGCGCGCGTGGACAAAATTGTTATCCGGCCGGGACATTTGGTTACGCCGGATACCGTGATCCTGGAAATGAGCAATCCGGAATTGCAACGCGACGTGCTCGATGCCCAATATGCGCTTAAGGCTGCCGAGGCCAATTACGCCGCGCTCAAAGTACAAGTGGACAGCGATCTAATGAACCAAAAGTCCCAGGAAGCGGCTGTGCGCAGCGACTATGAGCAGGCGCATATGGAGCACGAGGTCGACGAAAAGCTGTTCAAAGAAGGAATTTATTCCGACCACATCCGGAATCTGGCTAAGGTGAAGGAGGAGCAGCTCTCGGTTCGCCTTAACTTAGAAAGCGAGCGGACGAAGATTGCTCTGGACTCGGCGCAGTCGAAGGTGCTGGCTTCGAAGTCCCTAGTGGACCAGGCGAAGGCAACGTACGGACTGCGCATCAGTCAATCGCAATCGCTGCGCGTTCGCGCGGGCATCACGGGCGTGCTGCAACTGGTTCCGGTGGAAGAAGGGCAAAATGTGGCGATCGGGACGAACGTTGCGCGCGTGGCCGATCCCAAGAAGCTAAAAGCGGAAATCAAGATCGCCGAGACGCAGGCGAAGGACATTATCATCGGGCAGAAGGCCACGATTGATACGCGCAACGGGATTGTTATCGGGCACGTCTCGCGAATCGATCCCTCGGTGCAGAATGGCACGGTCACCGTAGACGCCGTGTTTGACGAGGCGTTGCCGTCAGGCGCGCGAGCAGACCTGAGCGTCGATGGCACCATCGAGCTGGAAAATCTTAAAGACGTTCTCTATGTGGGACGCCCGGTACACGGCCAGCAGGACAGCACGATCAGCTTGTTCAAGATTACGCCGGATGGCTCGGAAGCGTCGCGCGTGAACGTCAAGCTGGGACGCAGCTCGGTGACTACGATCGAGATTCTTTCGGGCTTACAGGTGGGCGACAAGGTGATCCTGTCGGACATGTCGCAATGGGATAACGTCGACCGTATCCGGCTGAAATAATGGGCGTTGGCCGCCGTGCCGACAGGCTTCCAAAGTTTTTCGTTTCTGCAAAGACAGAATGCAGGCTGCAACGTCTTAGTCAGCAGGATTCGTCTTGGTGGCAGAGGTGGCCTCGTGACGGTAGTGGCCCGAATCACGCTCGCAAGTGCTTATCGTGGAACAATGTTGGCGCTCGCAGCGTATATCCGTGACATAGAGGGATTCATGGCGCCCGCGACGTGGTTGCGAGGGGCCTGGACGGGGAAATCCTGATGCGGGCGATCTGGCAAGACATTCGGTTTGGCGCGCGGATGCTGGCGAAGCATCCCGGGTTCACCGCGATTGCCGTGCTGACGCTGGCGCTTGGTATCGGCGCGAACACCGCTATCTTCTCTCTGGTCAACCAAGTGCTGCTTAGGCGCTTGCCTGTGCAGAACCCGGATGAATTGGTCGTCCTGCGCTCACCGGGCCCGATGCGCGGGCATGTCTGGAGCGACGGCGACGAGGCGCAGTCCTTTTCTTATCCGATGTACAAGCGGCTTCGTGACAGCAACAGTGTCTTTTCCGGAATGTTGGCGCGCTTCGCCATCCCCGCCAGCATTGCCTCGCGCGGAACGACGGAGCGCGGCTCCGGTGAATTGGTCTCGGGAAACTACTTTGATGTACTCGGTCTGCGCCCCACGCTGGGCAGGCTTTTCACGTTGGATGACGATCGCGTGCCCGGCGCCCAACCCGTGGCGGTCTTGAGCCACGCTTATTGGACGCGGCGCTTCGGTGGCGATTCCGGTGTTTTGAATCAGACTTTGCTCGTGAACAACACCCCGCTAACGATTATCGGAGTGGCCCCGGCCGGCTTCACGGGGATTCAGGTTGGCCAAGCCGCGGACATTTTTGTCCCTCTCATGATGAAGGGGCAAATGACTCCCGAGCGAAACGGGCTGGAGGAGTGGGATAACTATTGGCTGGCTATCCTTGCGCGCCGCAAAGCCGGACTCTCGATGGCGCAGACGGAAGCGGGAATCAACGCTGTCTATCGTCCCCTGTTGCAGGAGCAACTGGCGCAGATTAACGGTTGGGACCCGCAAAAGCGGCAAAAGTTTTTGGACAAGAAAGTGTTGCTGGTTCCCGGCGCTAAGGGGCGAACCACGCTGCAAAGTGATTCCGGGCAGCCATTGATCGCATTGTTCGTGATGGTCGCGCTGGTATTGCTGATCGCGTGCACCAACGTGGCGAACCTTCTTCTTGCGCAAGGCGCGGCACGCCAGCGCGAATTGGCCATTCGCGCCGCGATGGGCGCGAGCCGCGGGCGGATGATTCAGCAGTTGCTGGCGGAAAGTTTGCTCTGTGCGCTGGCGGGGGGCGCGGCGGGGTTGCTGATTGGCGCGTGGCTGATGAACTTACTCACGCCGATCGTGGCGTCCAACCTGTCCGTCAAGGGCCTGAGCACGAGCTTGGATCAAGGTGTTCTTGGTTTCGCGGCGGGCGCCACGCTGGTTTCTGGCGTGTTCTTCGGGCTGCTGCCGGCCTGGCGCGTAACTCGTACGGCCGTCGCGCAGACGCTGAAAGATCAAGCCACGACAACATCCGCGGGCGCTTCGCATGTCAACGCGCGGAAAATGCTTGTCGCCGGACAAGTGGCATTCACGCTGCTTCTTCTCGCCGGGGCTTTTCTGTTCACGCGGACGCTGTGGAATCTGCGCAAGCAAAATCTTGGGTTGCGCACGGAAAACGTGATCACTTTTGCGATTTCGCCGATTCTCAACGGGTATGACACGCCGGGCAGTATCGCCTTGATCGATCAACTGCGCGCGCGAATGGCGGCTGTGCCCGGCGTCCGCGCTGTGGGCACTTCCGAACTTGGCACGCTGACCGGTTCGGACATGGGCAGCAACGTCACCATCGAAGGTAGCAAGGATCTTGCCGCCGAGGACTCGCACATTAATTTCGATCCGATCAGTCCCGGCTACTTTTCGACTCTGGGCGTTCCGCTGCTTTCCGGGCGCGAGTTCAATGAAGGCGACGGCGCAGGCAAAACGAAAGTGGCGGTCATCAGCGAAGCCATGGCCAAGAAGTATTTTGCCGGGCGCAATCCGATGGGCTTGCATTTTGCATTCGGCGCCGGTAACGACACCAAGCCGAATATCGAGATCGTCGGCGTGGTGAAAGATGTAAAGCAAGATCACGTGCGCAGCGCCGATGTTCCTTATATTTATTTGCCTTACGCGCAGCAGCCCGCCATCAGGGAAATGACTTTTTACACTTACACGCAGCAAGATCCGCTGCTTGCCGTGTCCGCTTTGCGCAGCACGGTGCAGGAACTGGACGCCAACCTTCCGATCTTCGGCATCAAGACGATGGAGCGCGTGGTGGACGAGGACCTTTTCGGTGAGCGGATGGTTGCGGCGCTCTCCGCGACGTTCGGGACATTGGCGGCGCTGCTTGCGGCTATGGGCATTTACGGTGTGTTGGCGTATCTTGTGGTGCAACGCACGCGTGAAATTGGCATTCGTATGGCGCTTGGAGCTGAGACATCGCACGTGCGATTTCTCATCGTAAAGGAAGTGGGCACGATGGTTTTGCTCGGCATACTCGTCGGGTTGCCGCTGTCTTACGGGCTTGCGCGCTTGAGTGAATCGCTGCTTTTCGGCGTGCACGCGAGCGATCCCACGGTGTACGCGTTGGGTTTGGGATTGATTGCGCTGATCGCGTTGGCGGCGTGCTACATTCCGGCGCGGCGTGCTACGCGCGTCGATCCGTTGGTGGCGCTGCACTACGAATGAAGCGAGAGATTTTGAAAGCCCCGGGGTGATGTACACGAGTTTATAGAACACGAATACGGATCCAAAGGAGAGGCAATGGCGGACGCAAACGGCACACTTATTAAAATGCAAGGCGTGAAGAAAGTTTTCTTCACGGATGAAGTGGAAACCCACGCCCTCGAGGAGATACATCTCGAGATCAAGAGAGGAACGTACATTTCGATTGCCGGACCTTCCGGTTGCGGCAAGTCGACCCTGCTGTCCATTCTCGGGCTGCTGGATTCTCCGACCGACGGAAATTACGAGCTGAACGGCCAGCCCGTGGCGAATCTCACTATCAGCGAGCGCACGCGTATTCGCAATCGGGAGATTGGCTTTATTTTTCAGGCGTTCAACTTGATTGGCGATCTCACCGTATACGAAAACGTCGAGCTGCCTCTGACCTATCGCGGCACCAGCTCCAGCGAGCGCAAGCAAAAAGTACAGAGCGCGCTCGAGCGTGTCGGCATGGCCCATCGCCTGCGGCACTACCCCTCGCAGCTCTCGGGAGGTCAGCAGCAGCGTGTCGCCGTGGCTCGCGCGTTGGTGGGCGATCCGCTGATTCTGATGGCCGACGAGCCCACGGGAAACTTGGACTCGAAAAACGGCGAGGCCGTGATGGAATTGCTGCGCGACTTGCACCGCAACGGCGCGACCATCTGCATGGTGACGCACGACCAGCGCTACGCCAACTTCGCCGAGCGCACGATCCACCTCTTCGACGGCCGCATCGTGGAAGAAACCCAGGAAGCCCGCGTCGGAGCGAACTAGCTCCGCTTTAAATCGAACTGCCCTGACACTCTCAGCGATCGCGTTACGGGTGTGTTCGTACAGGTTCGTATAGGGGAAGCAAATGAAGACACTGTGGAGTGACCTGCGATTCGCGCTGCGCCTGCTGGCAAAGAATCCTGTGTTTACCGCAGTGGCTGTGATCACACTGGCGCTCGGTATCGGCGCGAATACGGCCATCTTCAGCGCAATGAACGCGGTCTTGCTGCGTTCCCTTCCCGTGAAAAATGCGGACCGCCTGGTCTGGCTGCGCTTTCAAAATCAGCCTCGTGAAACGAACCAAACCGGCTTTGGCGACCGGTCGCACTCGGAACCGGCCTTCGAGCAACTGCGCACACAACGAGACGTGTTTGCCGACCTCGTCGCGTTTGTGCCGCTGAGCTTCAGCAAGAGCATCGTGCGAGTCGGCGACGCACCCGAAGAAGCGGCCGTGGACATGGTCAGCGGAAGTTTCTTCTCTGGGCTGGGCGTGCCCGCGGCGCTGGGCCAATTGTTCACCGCAGAGGATGAGGCGCGCCACACGCAGGTCGCGGTGCTGAGTTACAACTTCTGGACGCGGCGCTTTGCCCGGAATCCGTCCTCACTCGGCCAGTCCCTCTATATCAAGGGAGTCCCATTTCGCATCATCGGCGTCGCTGGGCACGATTTTGCCGGCGTCGAGCCGCAGGGCTCTACCGATCTTTGGATTCCCTTCCAGACCCTACCGGAACTAAAACCATGGGGTGTTTCACCGCAGGATAAGAGTGCTCTTTATGGCGCGCCTGATTGGTGGTTCTTGATGATGATCGGCCGTCTGCAACCGGGCCTTAGCAAGGAGCAAGCGCTCGCACAATTGCAGCCGGTCTATCGGCGCGTGGCTTACCTTGGCACTTCCGGGCAGCGGAAAGACGAACCGGCTGCACAGCTCGCCTTCACCTCTGTGCAAGGAATCGACGGCCTGCGCGACACTTTTGAAACGCCATTGCGCGCGCTGATGGTCACCGTGGGGCTCGTCCTGGTGATCGCGTGCAGCAACGTCGCTATGTTGCTGGTGGCGCGAAATTCCGCCCGGCAACGAGAGTTCAGCCTCCGCTCTGCTCTCGGTGCAGGGCGAGTACGGCTCTTCCGCCAACTGCTGACGGAAGGGCTGCTTCTGGTAGCGGCTGGAGGAACCGCCGGCTGGCTGCTCGCGCTATGGGCCA
>Ga0137418_10004208_pt1 | contig 13220 bp, 11 predicted proteins | sample CZODoug3_1_2_16f_FD_122242 | JGI IMG/M metagenome (GOLD analysis project Ga0137418, IMG submission 122242) | Vadose zone soil fungal communities from Angelo Coast Range Reserve, California, USA - CZODoug3_1_2_16fungal (Hybrid Assembly) | ecosystem: Environmental > Terrestrial > Soil > Vadose...
ATTTCCTTTTGTCTTGCAATCTTGATGATCAGCAAAGGTCCAAGAGCACAGTATTTTATTACCCAAAACCACAAGGTAAGTCTCGTCAACACAGATGTGTTTTGCCAGACTTGCATTGAAGTTTGTGCTAGTTTGTACTCCAAATATTTTATCATCCATTGGTTCTGCTACATAGAACAATAATTTAATTGATAGGATATTCTTCACAGATCCCTTTGAACTAGTCTCTGACCTACTTACATGGAGGAATGCACATCTTTTTAACATTGCAACATGCCCAAACTTCGCATCAGGGGTATTCGGTAATGTGCTGCACAGCCACTTTAGTAGCCTTGATAGAGGTTTTGAGAGAAGAAATATATTGGTAGCATACTGAGCCTGATCATTTGCTGAATTGATACTAGAGTGCTGCAAATCTACAGAATATGGTTGGTGTGACAGATTGTCATGGACCATGTGACTGGTCAGGTAACTGGTCAGCACAGGTCACAATGTGACTGCAACTTTTCTGTGGTGTCAATAGAGGAATCTGGGTGCCCGAAATGCCAAAAAAAAATAGAATATCAATATATATTGAAACAGGTTCATCAGCAGTGAATGCTGGATTTATGAAATGAGCCAAGGCAGCGACTGATCTAGATTTATGAGTGTGACATGGAAACCTCAACAAAAACAATGTTAAAATAATTATTTAGTAAGATAGGCCTCATGCAAACTCATCAAACGTCATGTGGTGTCACCCAAAAAGAATTGCCTGTTAAGACCTGTTTCATCAGTAAATTTGAGTATGCTTAATTTTAAATCCTCGCGCACAAAAACCAAACGATCAAAAATTCAGCAAACATAAACTGCAGAAATCCATCATTCTGGATTTTTTATTTGTGTGAAATTAGATGTATATTGAGTTTGTTTGAAAGCACGTGACGTTCGATGCGTTTGCGTGACCTATCTTATGGGAGTTGATGATTGTTGACACTGTGACGTGGTGTGTGAATTAGTTGCCGAGTTATCTTCCCGGACGGGACCAATACTGACTGTTTTGAGTGATGACATCATATTGTGCCTTGTGGGAATAAGACTAGTTGAACGATCCCAGAGGTCCTTGAGCACAGCTTCCATCGGGAGATCTCAGATTTCCTGTGTTTTTGTCTAAGGGTCAAGTTAAAGTAGGCTTCTGCTATATAGAATTTTTCACGGCTCCAACTCTTTTTCAAAGTTTCTGAGGGTGGGTTTGTGTAGCTTGACCCGCTTCAGGCACAGCAATGACACGTCCTCCGACCGATTGAAGAAAGGACCAACTCCAAATAGGCAAGGTGCAGTTGCCATTGGCAACATTTATGAATTCTATCACGACACTTGCCATGCTTCGTCGATAGCACGGAGCTAACGTCGCTGATCGGAGCACAAGTTCGGCTTTGTCCTGATAAGGAATTACTGGATCCAACTCTGGCAGTTTCGGCTTTACATCAACTTTACACATCATTTAATCGCACCCAGACCTTTGCATGCTATCACTACTTTGTTCACTTGATCTCAAGCCTCTTGGAATAGATGTATTGTAGCCATTTGAAGTCATCCCCAGAAACATGCTCAGCCAAACTCAGGCACGAGGAAGCGCCGATCGGCACAGGGTTTGTATTAAGTAACCATGCGAGAATCATGCTAGGCCATTTCAGATGTATTAAATTTTGAATTCTCAGGCATGCCGACTTCCAGAAGTTTTCTAATATATTCACAATCGTCTCCGAACATTCTTTAACACGCTCTCCCCATCTCCCAGTCGTCCGGATATCTCATTACTTTTTCAACCCCATTAGTAGGATTCGTTAATAAGTCTAGACCTGCGATGTATGTGAATCATTCTGCATAATGTTTTCGATTGGCGTTCTCACACTTCACCATAAGGCCCCCAGTCCGAAACTTCAAGTGCTCAGTTGACGGCTGCCCCACAGCGGAACATGGACACAAGAATCAGAAGGTGTTAGATGAGCATGCTAGGGATTACCATGGCACCGCTGAATTTGAAATCACATTTGCGGATGGTGAGGCATACACTCAATTCTATATTAGCTGGACTAAAGTCATCTTCGCTCCATTATTGTCTTAGGTACTTGCAAAACCCTCTGTCGGGGGACGAGCATAGCACATCTGGACTGTCCTTGTGGGCACAAGACTCACAGCAAACGCTCTTTAATTGCCCACAGCGTGAAGCACGATTTCGGATGGATGAAGGGCACTGGGACCAAAACTTCAGCGCACCGAAACCTGCGCACCGCATCTCCATTGACGACAAATGTTCGTCTGCCTGGCATCCCACGACATCTTCAGACTCTTGATACCGATGTCATCAACGATCATCTTCCTCCTCGGCCAGCAACTCCTGCCAGCGATGTTGAGTCTGACACTCTCACTGGGTAGGCTGTCACTCCGTCTCCACTGCCTTTAGAAGTTGTTCTGACAGGCTCATTCATCTCTAGGGAAATGTTGAAGAAACTACGGTATCGAACGTGGAAGGCTGGCTTGCGGCGAGGAGTGGAGGTATGCCCTATAGCCTAACTTACGACCCCTTCCTCACTGCCAAGTTGCGAACAGATCGATCTACCACACAACTCTGAGCGCGTTATCCCGCAGATGCTGTGCTCCGATTTGGACGATATTCCCGGTTTAGAACAATCTGGGATATGCTATTACCGTACGGGGAGGGTCCCTATTTGCATTTGCTGTAAAATTGCAGTAAGACCATCGAACGTGCACGGTCACATTATTTCGAAAGGTCACTGGGGATTGCTGCCAATGGTTGGACGGAGTCGAATTTCGAAGGAGATTGTTACTAAAGCTCTGGATATGTTTGACTTTATCGCCGCAAACGAGGACGTTACTCTCCCTGCGGGCCCCATTGCTCCATTCCCGTTTTTGCAGCTCTTCCCTCATGATGCTCCTCGCAATTTTCGGGACGACGCCGGCTGGTACTGCAAAGGACATTTGCCAAATGGGGAACCTTGCCTCTATGCCTGCCGCAGCCACCACACCATGGAAGGCCATATTGCGAGCATACACAGCGACGAGAAGCGGAGCAACCCATATTGGACGGCCAAGAATTTGTATACCAAAGGACCCGTCCAGCGATTCTTTGTACATCAAGCAGGGTCTGCGTTCTTCTGTGTCACGCCTATCCTCTCTGGCGTTATGCCAGATAGCGATTTCGATACATGGTTTAGATCGTTGTCAGATGTAGAACGCGAGCAGAATCTATCTCAAGCTGCAATGATGGGAGACAACGACGACGGTGGTGGGGTTGACCTATCGCCATTTCTCGCCAAGGTGGGGTGGGTTAAGCAGCTTGAAGGGTTTTCGCGTATATCCCTTATGAAGAAGGCCATAGCTCCATCTCCGGGCGAGAATCATCTTCGAAACATTTTGGCTATTTCCCAGCGGTACTTCCGTAGTATCTCACAGGCAGAAGTAACGCAGTCAGTACACCCAGTTCATCTTCGAAATCTCAACAATTGGAAAAAGTGAGTTTTTAACAACCGTATTCTACCTATGACTGATCCGCTTGGCAGGTTATCGTTTCAGCTTCTCACCGCAGAAGACAGTATCTCAGGTTACGCTCGCCTTGCTGCTCGCCTTGCACTTCTCGTCATCCGTGCTGCTGATGACCTCAATGGTGACATCGTAGAGGATATCAAAGTGGTTCCAGATGTCAACCGCCGCCAGACATCCGAGGATTATCCCAACGAGGATGATATGAACGAGGATTTTGACGCTGTAGTGGCCTTGGGGCAAGACGAAGTGGAAGATGAGGAGGAGGACTGGGGGTTATATGATGATTTTGATGAAGATGGGGGAGATGACGAGGACAAGGATTTGAAGGAATGGTGCGACGTTGACGATCAGGATTACGAGATCGACGGTGAAGGCGAATTCACGGAGCAGAATTCAAACTTCCTAGATTGCGATGAGGAGCTGGGTGATGACGACAACGGGAAGGATTATCCAATTCTTTTGAGTCATATGCAACGTGTTGCTGCTCGGCGCCTTTGCGAGGCATTGGCCAATGGCGAAGCCGACGATCATCTCATATCTCTGTTTCACACCTTGTTGCTCAGCGTCTTCACTTCGCAGCCGCCGAATGCAGAGACCCATAGGTTCCACCTACCAGTCGAAGCTTTCATCATTGGTTCTAGCCTTCGCCCTGGCGGGTTCATTCGCAAGGTTGTCAGTCTCGCACCTGACCTCAGCAAGTTACAATACTTTGCACAGTTTGCCATCCTTAGAGATGTTATGTTGTCAGAGCATGGAATCGCGCAGTATGTAGTCCCCACAACCCCTTAGACGGTTTGATTACTGACTTTTTCTATCTCTGTCAGAACTCTTGCCGGTCACGAAAAATATCTGAAGTGCGACGAAGTTTGCCCATTCGCTTCTATACGCTTTTACCAACGATGTGCTTGGAAGTCGGTTCAGCACATGGTTGGAATTCCACGCCTCATTTTCAAGACCCCGGAGGGACCTGAATTCGAGTTCGATGGGAAAGCGTCATCTGCGACCCAACTTTCAGCGACGTTTTGCAAAGCGTATCACCGGGCGAACGACATACTAAAAAATAAACTATTAATGGGCCTAACCAACGAGGAACTTGGTGTGTCCTTAGACTTCAGTGACGTTGTTGACAAGCTTGGGAACGAGACTCCAGGTTACGGTTTCTTGCGGAATTCGAAAATACGTAAAGGGATGGAGACGATGAAAGCGTTCCTGGATCATCCAAAAACAAAAGGTCATTTCATGATTAACACTGGGACTCAGCAGCGCTTCAAGCCGGTGCCTTGTCTACGATATCTCAAGCACGCCGAAGAATTCAAAGAGCTCATCTACCTTTTGATCCACTGTTTGGCTGGCATGCCAAAACGAGGGTCGGAGGAACGCCGGTACAAGATATACAATATCCTCGAGCGAATTCGGAACCTCTTCCGTATGCTAGGTCGCCTAGCAATTATCGGAAATTACAGCAAAACAACAGCCCTCTCCGAATACGACCGTGCTACACTCCATTTCATCCCCGAATGCATTGCCAAGCTTATTATCCGCTATTTCTCCCTTGTCGCAGGCGTCGAGAACATCTTCGTTGGGGAATTTTGCCCAGGAAAGAAGGACAATTATCAGTGTTATCTGTTCTCAAGCTTCGGTAAACGCTGGAGGAAGGAAAAATTAACCACCATACTGCGGCGTGAAACCGGTTACGGACTGGCTCAACTGCGCCACATCCTGCCAGGACTCGTGGAGCACTATCAACTTGATGCTGCCATTCGATTGGGGCAAGTTTCACCAGGGCATCGACAGCAAGCGCATGGACCAGATGTAGGGGGGAGGATATATTCGCGCACTATGGATACGCACTCCAAGCTCACAAACCCCATCATTCACGACGCCCTTTATCTCTGCGATAGATGGGAAGGGCTGATGGGATTCTCGACGGATGATCCCACCATAATGTCAGGGCGGGACATGTATATATATGCACAGGGGGCAGCCTACCAACAAGAGAGCGAGTTGGCAAAGGCAACGAGATCACTTCTCTTGCTTTTCACCACATCACTTGGGGGGACAGACAATGACCGGGTCCGCCAGCAGCTTATGCAACTTAGAGACATATTGCGCCTTGAACCTGAACGGCTCATCTTGGATAACTCGATACTGCCGAACTCACACCCCGAGCCAGAACAGTCACAAGAGCACGATTTACGCACGTTCCGATCTATCACAGACTCCACAGTTGTCAATGTGGTTTCTGCGCCCTTTGATGCAGACCGTGACGATTCTATTGCGATTGATGTACAATCCGACCATATGGTGCCAACGGAAGACCTTGACATTAATTGGGAGCCAATACCCCTTCAAGACGCGCCTTATTTATCTCTGGCACCAGCATCATCACCTAACAGATCTTCGCCCAAAGATCAACAATCCATTTTTCCCACGCCAGTTGGCTTGGTCGATCTGAGAAGCCAGCATGACGCACCGAGTGACACTAGTGCTTTACCAGTTGGTCAAACAGATTTCGATTATGGCTTGTCCGGGCCTTCTTTCGGTGGACTACTTGGGCTACATCCAAGACCAAAAGGTAGCGTGATGGTCCTCCTGGATGTGGCTGTGCGCTGACGTGTATGCTAGGAAAGAGAAAGGCTGACGCAGATCTCACTGGTGATGAGAACGCCAATGATGACGTGAGTACATGCATGATTTCTTTACACTATCTCGCTTATACGTGAAGTTCAGATGCCACGCAAGATCGCAAAGGTTGATGTCAGCACGGACGTCTCCAACACTTCCCGACCACCACTTCAGGAAAGGCATGCAAATAACACGGAAAATATTTCATCGGCTGAACGAGATCCCTCGGCATCGTTAACAAAAACCGACCCACCTACCATACAGCCTGGCCAGTCAAAGTCTCCACCAGCTTTCACAACCTACCGAACATTTACCTGCAAGTTCGGCATGGATACGAAGAACTTCGTGAGGGCGAAGTTCGTCCGGGAACCAGACGGCTTGTTTCATTGCGTCCCAGATTGCGGTATGACATTCAGTGCCAAGGAGGAAGCTCAAGTACATCTAGACTCTATAGGACGGTCTACGCCAGATACCAAATCTCATCATGCACAATCGAAGTGGCCTAAATAGTTGATAATTTCCTTATACAATTTACATCGGTACTACCCCCATCCCCCGCACGCATAATACCTAGGGGAATATGTGAATGTATATGGTTGGGCTAGCAATACTTAGAAACGGTGACGCAATGTGCTTATTATTAGTATGCTGTGCTGGCAGTTGCCAGGGATGATGAGGCCTACTCGTCGTCAGCAAGAGGACGAGAGAAGGTTACGCAGGTTACACCACATTATCAGCGCCGGAGGCGCTTTTGAAGAACCCAAATATCACGCATCGCACAACGGATCTCTGCCCCAAACGCTGCAGAAGACTCATCATCCGCCCTTGACGTGATGTGATTGTAATATATTCGCACGGGCTCAGAACCAACTGACTTTGTACACATTGAGTACTTACCATGCTGTTTTATCTCCTATATCTCATGTGATATTCTTCTCAAGGGGATAGCTATGATGAAGCGAAGTGGGTTGTGTATTTTATGGTGGTGTAACTCTCGTGCTATAAGTGGCTTACCGAATCCAATGATTGCTTTTGCTTCATAAGAGAGTTTCCGATTTGTTGCCTATTTCCCCACCACCCCTGCTTGGTCACGACGAAGAAGCCCACCAGTTCTTCTGAACCTATTTATTTCACACCTCGAGTGAATCCATTCGCTCGAATTAATATCCAGAAATTTCTATGTTGCTGACCCGTGTCAACACCCTACTTCATATTTTCTTCTTTTCTCTTGAATCCCTCCATATGCGACAGATTCAGCTAACCCCTGTAAATGAAACACCAAACCTCTGTTGGCCCGCAGAGGTCACTGGACGCGCGCAAAACAAAGCAGGGCCCTTTCATGGCCCCTCACTATTCGTATGTCGATCTTGTTGCAGTGGGCATTCATTTTTCGTCTTCCTGACTGTAGGTAGCTAATTGGATACATGCACCACTGCCCTAATCAGACCATTCACACACTGAATAAGCCGCTACAAACCTTCGCCCTTCTGCCCTCTCTGAATAACCGTCAAACCGCAACTAAACAATATCGCATTCATCCCAAGTACACATTACTCCCACAGCTTGAACTCAAACTAACTCGCCTCCCCTCTTAGACCAACTTTGACCTCGTAGTTGACTATACTGACCCAATCTTCGTCTAACAAAGAATCCACTGCAAGCACTGCCCCCGGCTCAGCTACAGTCGTCGGCTGTGTCGGTGCTAGCAGTATCGGGAATGGTGGCGGCATTGCCGAAGGTCTCGTTTTCAATGAGCAATGACCAAATATCATCTTCAAAAGATCGTACTGTCTTCTTTCACATCCACGTTTGTACACGCGTATGAGTTCATTGACCGTTTCGTGCATTTCTGCCATCTCCTGGCGCACACTCTCTTCTAACTGTTCCAATCTGGTGCCACAATCGCAATGTTTTTGGAGCCTGTTGCACATCAATCAGTTCAACTAAGATAAGGCAGACATCGAGATTTATTATGACTTACAAAGACCGGGATGGCACAACCTCTGAAGATCGTGAAACATCTGATGATGATTTGAGTTGAGTTGCATGTGACATTTGTAGCTGTCGCAAGGATGTATGATACAATACTTGTGGTTGTTGAAAGGAGAAGGCAGCTGGTAACCTCGAGGCAGACTCGCTGGTTTTATGTCACCGGAATTTGGCAGCAGTGGTGTCACGTGTGACCAATGCGTCTTTGCATGATGTTTGTCTACCTGGAATGACAAAAAACCATGCAAAAACACACAAACCTGCATATATCCGTGTGGAGACCTCATAAACCTAATAGCATAGTGTCGAATTATCAAGATCGAGCAGCCTCACGCCAGCACAAACCTACCTATTCGGGAATATAACACAGCCACTGCCATTACTCATCCCCGAAGACTGGAAGTTTCTACTTCAATTATGCTTACTCATACTTACAAATATTGGTACAGACAGTTCCAGTATATTCCTATCATTGTTCCTTAGTACTTAGTAATACAGTATTCCATAGGGTATCAATAATGCAATGTATGTACTAGCTACCTTGCCCAAATTCCTATTATATTTTGTCTATAGGTTATGAGCCCAGGCTCTCACTCATAATCAAATAGCATTGCTGCTACCATGTCTACCTACACTACGAAGCTTGGTGACAATTTTTTACAAGGCCCAAAGCTTGCATCAGATGGCAAGAATTATGTGGTCTATAAAGACAGACTGATACTGTCTTTGGATGCTTGAGGGATCTCTGGGCATTTGGATGAAACATCCAAAGAGCCAGTGGAACCTGTTGTAGTTGACTCCACGAAACTCACAGCAGATGAGCAAAGTGCAGTAGCTGCATACAGAAAGGAGCTTCATGAGTGGAAGCAGTCAGAAGCAATTGTGAATCAACAAATTGCTAGTACAATCCCTGATTCCCTCTTTATGAAAGTCAGAGGACAGCAAACAGCGAAAGAAATCTAGGACTTACTGAAGAAAGACTTTGAGAAGAGATCTTGAATGTTTACTGTTGACTTGAGGTACAGGCTTCAAGATGAGCGGTGTGGAGAAGGAGAGGACATCAGAACTCACTTTGACACTATGCACACAATGTGTGAATATTTGGCCGCTATGGGCTGCAGTATAAGCAATGAGGACTTTACAGTGATGATCCTCAGTTGCTTCCAACTTCGTATGATGCCTATTTATCCGCTATAACAGCCACAGTGTCTGTAACAAATACAGCACTTAATCCAGAAACCCTAATGGCCAGTATAATCAATGAATAGGACACAAGAACTGTTAAATTGAACAACAAGAAAGATGATAAAAATGCTGCATTTTATGTGGGAAACTCATCTAAAGGTTCCAAAAAGGGCCATGGAGGATCAAAGAAAATATTAAATGCTTCAATTGCAAGAAGCGAGGGCATGTCAAGGCTGACTGCTGGGCTAAGGGTGGTGGAAAGGATGGTCAAGGGCCTAAAGGAAAAGGCAAGAATAAATCTGCAGGAGATGAAGCAAATACTGCAAAGGATGAAGATGGAGTCTGGATGGCTGCCATCAAAGATCTGAGCAGATTTAATTATGTAGACGAAGAGGGAGAACAGGGGGAGTCTGTGACACATCACAGAGAGTGTGATGGTGCATTACTGTTCTCAGATGAAGAACTGGTGGACTCTACTGCATCTCAAATCGAATTCCTTGGTCATATCAACGCTGATGATTATTTCGAGAGTTCTTACATTAGGGAACTCACTGAAGACGAACATATATTTTGCATGGAACAGGCAGATGTCTCAGATAATTCTAAGGACATGCCAGCACTTGTGGAGGTCTTGGACTCATCAGATGACAAGGGTGCGGAGGTATCTGGTGCAGATATCAATTCCAACCATCACAATAATGAAAATAACCTTGATGGAGACTTACCAGAGCTTGAGGAAGTTTCTGATTCCTCAGATGATGAAGATAGCTATATTTACAATGCCATGGACGACCTCCTGGACTTCCCAGATGAAGCAGAAGAATTTTTAGCCATGGATACCTTGGAAGAAGCCTACATGGTAACCTATTGATGTGCCACACTCGTTAATGCAAGCCAGAATAAATGATGGTGTTGAGACTGAGTTGTATGACTCAGGGGCATTGTGGCACATGTCCCTGTATCGATCTCACTTCGAAAATTACAAGCGGATCAAAGGGAAATCAATAACAGCTGCAGATAAACGATTATTTCAAGCTATAGGAGTATGCATTCAGATCTCTAATGGTAAAAATATGATCACAATCCTTTTAAAAGATGTTTTATATGCTCCTGACCTAGGACTAACCCTCGTATCAATATGCTGTGCTGTGGCCATGGGATATTCCCTATTATTGCATGGACCATTCTATTGCATTTTCAACCCCCAAAAAAAGCTTGTTGGTGAAATAAAGGCCCAAAATGGTCTGTACCAAGTAGACCATCCGAGCGAACCAAATGCCATGGTGGCAAGCACCAAGGAAGTGGTAGTTGTTGAAGAATTACATCAGAGAATGGGTCACATTTCTCCAGAAGCTGCAAGGCGGTTAGTGAAAGATGGAGCCACAGAAGGCATAGAAATTGATGAGTCAAGTGATTTAAAATTGTGTGACTCAGGCGAATATGTGAAGACCACTCACAAGGCTACTGTACCATTTCAACCATAAGTTCAGTGACACATAACATCAGACAATGAACTGAACCTATTTCAACTTTGTAACAGTAAAAAATTGGCCATGAACTTGTGACAGCAGAGGGCACCTATTTCCAAAAATTCTTGGCCATATATTACTTTTGTTTTTACATTTACATCAGACTGCATGTGCTATTGTCTACAACACACAACACATTGAGACATTTAGTAAACTTCAAGTTACTGTAGCGGCCAGGATATGGTTGCCAAGCTGACTTCTGGGGCAAAATGTGCCATGAACTTGTACTAATGAACATAAAAGAATTTTGTGATGCATCATGGCAGTCCATGAACTACAGATTTGGCAAGTTCATGGGGTAACATGTAACACCTGGTGAACTTGTGGTTGAAATGGTACAGTATTTGCAAAGTCTGGGAAGCACCATGTGCCACTAAATTCGGAGAGGAAGTCCATTCGGACTTGTGGGGACCTTTGCCTGTACAAATTCCCATGCCTGTACAAATTCCCAGAGGAAAAGAGTATTATGTGTCATTCACAGATGACCATACAAGATATACTCACTTATATCTTCATCAGGAAAATCAAAATTTTCTTAAAAGACTTAGCAGCCTTGATCCACCTTAATTCAAATTTTAAACACATTTTAAGTTGATATTAAGGCAAGTTGTTCCCTTGATTTTGACTTAGTGGACTTAATTTGGAATCAAGGCAATTAAGCTGTGATTAAGAAATTTTTGGTTTTCCTGATGTTCTGTGCAGGAAGGATGATACCTTCGAAGTCTACAAAAGCTATGAAGCTTTGGCCAAAAATCATTACACAGCCAAAATTGAAATGCTTTGATCAGATCGAGGGGAAATCTTGATGGAGAATTCAGCAAACATCTTGTGCTAAAGGGAACTGAACAGAAACTCACCACACATGATACACCCAAGTACAATGGTGTCTCCAAACAGTTAAATTGGATTCTATTGGAAAAGACCCAAGCATTTCTACACTTGAGTAGTGCCACAAAATTTCTGTGGGGAGAAGCTGTTAATCATGCAGTATGGTTATCCGTATGAAATGCTTACTGGGCAAAAGCTGAATCTTGCTGCATTACAGGAATAGGAAGAAGCAAGTGATGTTCACACATCGGTGTTTATGCAAAAATCCTTTTAGGCTTTTCTGTGCTTGTACAAGCTTGTACCAGCTCATACAAGTCGCACAAGTCGACAAGTAACAAGCTCACAAGCTATTACTAGTGTTTTTGTGAGAGGCCTCACACCTCTAGCATAGTGCAAGACCTTTCAGCTTTCATTATTTGTATTATATTAATTTATTTATAATGAAAAGTTGTGTGAGCAATATCAATTATTTTTAATTTTAATCATGCATGGCTTTGTATTTATGGACTTGCCCACACTTCCACTGTATCATTGCACAGGTTTTTATTTACAGACTTGTGCATATATTTCCTTTCCTGATAATAAATAAATATTTTTATTGTGCGCGGTTTTGTGCTTACGGACTTGTGCACACTTGTACTCCTCTTCTGATAAATAAATGATTGATAATTTTATCATGTGCGGCTTTGTGTTTACAGACTTGCACACATTTGCACTCCTCTTATGATAAATATATATATTTTAATGTGCGTGGCTTTGTTTTTATGGACTTGCATACACTTGCACTCCTCTTCGATAAATAATGTTTTTATTTTTATCATGTGCAGCTTTGTGTCTATGGACTTGTGCACACCTGCACGCCTCTTCCGGTATTTATTTCATCATGTGCGGCTTTGTGCTTATGGACTTGCACACACTTGCACCCCTTCTGATAAATATATTTTAATGTGTGTGGTTTGTATTTATGGACTTGCATACACTCGCACTGCACTTCTGATAATTAATTAATGTTCTCATCATGTGTGGCTTTGTGTTTACAGACTGGCACACACTTCTCCTTTCCTGATAAATAATGATATCATTATCATTATCTATTATTGTATTATTTTATCATGTGCAATTTTGTGTTTATGGACTTGCACACACTGGCCTGTTCTGATAATATTTTTGTGCATGGCTTTGTTTTACAGACTTGCACACACTTGCACTCCACTTCTGATAATATGTTTTTATCATGCAGGGCTTTGTTTTTATGAACTTGCACCATCAGCAAAACTGAAAAATGCGAGGGTATTCAGTCCAAATATCTGATAGTAACATAGATAATATCATGACATAATATCGTTTAAGATGTGCTAGCAGATGTCCACCGGTGGGACAGTGCAGGTAACCTCACGAGCGGATCGCTAGGCTCGAGGCAAGCAAGAAGATGATCCTGAGTCTACTACGAACATGGAACCTAGCTACGCTGTGGCGTGGGACACATCACGTGATCTCCTATGGTCTACCACTACTCCA